>OMGT01001526.1_pt1 | contig 9477 bp, 7 predicted proteins | sample 1646101 | NCBI WGS metagenome assembly OMGT01 (sample SAMN05578593, study PRJEB25193) | human gut metagenome | biome: Human Microbiome; feature: human-associated habitat; material: feces | host: Homo sapiens | place: USA:Birmingham | reverse complement strand
TAAATGAATAACTAAAGATACTTCAGAAATAGAAATGAAGGAGGGGATTAGTATTTACCAACTTTTTTTATTGTCGTGTGATTATAAGAGTGCATTCCCTCTACAAAGGTGGATATAATAATTTAAACGAAACAGCCTCTGAAAGTAAAAATTAAATTAAATTTTACGCAGTGAAAGGGGAAAGGAGTACATTTGCTGGAAAGAATAGTAGGATATGAAGAAATTATTGTCGCTGCCGCCTAACTTGGTTGGCAGTTTTCACGAGATAGCTAATGCCGATCCGGCAGACTGGTTTTGTACGTCTGATCCTATAGGTGCCCGTCTGGGATCGGGTGGAGGAACAACTTGGTTACTTGAGGCTTGCCGCCGGGATGACGATACTGCTGGAACGTTGTCGACAGGAGAATGGCTGGCGCGTGAAAAGCGGATTTTATTGCATGCCGGAGGGCAGAGCCGACGTTTACCGGGATATGCACCTTCGGGCAAGATATTGACACCGATTCCGGTGTTCCGGTGGGCGAGGGGACAGAAATTATCTCAGAACCTCCTTTCGCTTCAACTTCCGTTGTATGAGGAGATCATGCGCAAGGCGCCGGATTCGCTGCATACGCTGATTGCCAGTGGCGATGTTTATCTGCGTAACAGCGAGCCGTTGCAAGAGATTGCTGAGGCTGATGTTGTCTGTTATGGTTTGTGGGTGGATCCTGCACTCGCCACTCGCCACGGGGTCTTCGTGTCGGACCGCAAATCTCCTGACCAGCTCGATTTCATGCTTCAAAAGCCCACTCTCGATGAGTTGGGACGGCTGGCGGGGACGCATCTCTTCCTGATGGATATAGGTGTCTGGCTGCTCAGTGACCGGGCGGTGGAACTCCTGATGAAGCATTCCTACGAATCGGATGGGAAACAGATGAAGGAATATGACCTGTATTCTGAGTTTGGTCTTGCTCTTGGGGGGCATCCACGTATAACTGACGAAGAACTGAATGCGTTGACTGTCGCTATCTTACCTTTGCCGGGTGGTGAGTTTTATCATTATGGTACAAGCCGGGAGCTGATTTCCTCGACGCTGTCGGTGCAGAATCTTGTGCGCGACCAGCGGGCGATCATGCAGCGTAAGGTGAAACCACATCCTGCCATGTTTGTTCAGAATGCCGAAGTTTTTTGTTCGCTGACCTCTGATAATTCAGAACTGTGGGTCGAAAACAGTTTTGTCGGGAAACGATGGACGCTTGCCGATCGGCATGTGATTACGGGTGTTCCGGTGAACGATTGGGAGTTACACGTTCCTTCCGGTGTGTGCATTGATGTCGTGCCTGTCGGTGATGAAGGATGGGTGGCACGCCCGTATGGTTTCAATGATACTTTCAAAGGAAATACGGCGAATGAATCTACTCTCTTTATGGGGCGTGCCATAGTGGAATGGTCTGCGGAGAGGGGTATCAATTTGCCGGCCTGTGCCGACATACAGAATGCGGCCTTATTCCCTGTCTGCCGGAGTATGGACGAGTTGGGGGCTGTGTTACGTTGGATGGTATCTGAACCTTATCTGGATGAAGGACGCAAGGTGTGGGAAGTAGCTGAAAAGATGTCTGCAAACAGGCTTTCTGATTGTGCAAATCTCCGCCGCCTGTTTGCTCAGCGCGAAGCGTTCAGGAAGAAAAACTGGTCGATGCTTGCTGCCAATCATGACAAAAGTATTTTCTATCAGTTGGATCTGGCGGATGCTGCCTCCGAATTTGTTGCCGGAGGAATTATGTTGCCTAAGGGTTTACCAGCGGATGCTCCGCTGATGAAGCGTGTGCATGACCATATGTTTCGTGCCTGTGTGCTGCAACTTTCAGGAGATGAACGGGGCATGGTGGAACAGCAGCAGGCATTCTCGTTGTTGCGTGAAGGTTTGATCAATACGATTGCTGATGAGAAACAGATGCCTCGTCTTAATGTCTATCGCGATCAGATTGTTTGGGGGCGCAGTCCCGTGCGTATCGACTTGGCTGGAGGATGGACGGATACCCCCCCTTACTGCATGTATGCCGGTGGTAATGTCGTGAACGTGGCGATCGAGTTGAACGGTCAACCACCTTTGCAGGTTTATGTGAAACCGACTCGTGAGTTTCGTATCATTCTTCGTTCCATCGATATCGGGGCGATGGAGTGCATTTCGACTTGGGACGAACTGCGTGATTTCAACAAGGTCGGCTCTCCTTTCTCCATCCCGAAAGCGGCGTTGGCTTTGGCCGGGTTTATACCCGAATTCTCAGCAGGCTGCTATGTTTCGTTGGAAGAGCAACTGAAAGCATTCGGATGCGGGTTGGAAGTGACGTTGTTGGCTGCGATTCCTGCCGGTTCTGGCCTGGGAACCAGTTCGATTCTTGCGGCTACGGTATTGGGTGCATTGTCGGATTTTTGTGGCTTGGCGTGGGATAAGAACGAGATTGGTAACCGGACGCTGATCCTTGAGCAGTTGCTCACGACCGGAGGAGGCTGGCAAGATCAGTATGGAGGGGTGTTACATGGATTGAAACTATTGCAGACGGGTGAGGGTTTCCACCAGAATCCGTCGGTGCGCTGGCTTCCGGAATATCTTTTTACCGAACCGGAGTATCGTGTCTGCCACTTGCTTTACTACACGGGAATTACCCGTACGGCGAAGGATATTCTTGCTGAAATCGTACGTGGAATGTTCTTGAACAGTGGTTCCCATCTTCGTCTGCTTTCTGAAATGAAAGTGCATGCATTGGATATGTACGAGGCAATCCTTAGGGGTGATTTCGCTTCATACGGGCGATTGGTCGGTAAGAGTTGGGAACAAAACAAGGCACTTGATGCCGGGACAAATCCGCCTGCTGTGGAACGGCTCATTTCTCGCATCAAGGATTATGCATTAGGCTATAAACTTCCTGGTGCTGGCGGAGGTGGCTATCTTTATATCGTAGCCAAAGACCCGGAAGCCTCTTTGCAGATCCGCCGCCTTCTCACGGCAGATCCGCAGAATGACAATGCCCGTTTTGTCGAAATGAGCTTGTCGGATAAGGGATTGCAGGTGAGTAGATCGTAATCCGAAAATCGCAATCCGGATTCTGGATTGCGATTTTCGGATTACGTTTCAGATCTCGGCGACGGAGGGATTGCATATTCCTTGATGATCAGATATCCGCATCCCCCGATGAAAGCGAGGAAGATGAATGCTACCAAAATCAGTAATTTCTTGGGAGAGGAAGCTTTGAGAGGAACAGTTGCCGGTTCGATAATGGTGTAGACCGGTGTCTGTTCCTGTACTCGGAGTTTATCCTGTTCGAGCTTTTGCGCTAACGTGTTATATACATTGAACGTAAGAGTCATTTCGTTGCGTAAACGCTCTTGCTCGGTGCGGTAACTGGCGGAGATAATGTTCTTGTTACCGTCTTCAAAAGCTGCATAAGCCTGCTGTGCTTTGTAATAGGCACTGCGGGATTCTTTTAGCACTTTTTCTGTAAATTCCAGATCTTTCTTTGCTTTCTGCGTCCGGTAATGTGTGATATAGGTCTGTAACTTTATCACGATACTGTGCGCCACGTCTGCTGAGATCAGCGGGTCTTGCATGCTGACACCGAGAGTAACGACTTGTGTTTTTTTATCGACATAGACGGTGATGCGCTGGCGTAGGTTTTTCAGTACATCCTCTTGCTTGTGGGTGAGTTGGAAGGGATTGAGATCTCCATCGTTCTCTTCGTTACCGGAGAAGAACGAACGGAGGGCTGCTATTCCTTTTAGGGGCGCTTTCATAAGGATGCTCCACCAAGCGAAGCGCTGATGGCCGGCTATGTAATCATATAGAGTAGTCGTGTACTTTTTCTCCTTGTCGGTTACCTTTTCGGGAAAGAGCTCCAACAGAAAAGGTGTACTGTGCACAATATCAGGATAGAGGTTGGGTGACAAAGCATCCTGGCCGGAGGCTGAACCGAGGTCTATTCCTGCCATGGCTGCCAGTCCGCCGAGGTTGCTCATCTTGCTTGTGGCATCGGTGGTTTCGGGAGCCAGTTTCACCGTTGTGGTGAATTCTTTGGGTATGCTGAAAGCAATGATGAGTCCCGCCACTGTTGCAATTCCGCAGCATTTTATGAAGAAACGTCGTTTTTTCCACAGGTAGCCGGAGAGGGCGATCAAATCGATCTCCGATTGTGGAGACGATGGGGTATGATTGTTTTTGTCCATTTATTTACTTTAAAAGATTGATCATTGATGTTATCATTGCTGCCATTGAGGTGACGGAACTGCCGACACTCATGATTTCTGCCAGGCTTGCTCGGCGGTCGCGTTGTGTCTTGGCGGGGACTACGATTTCGCAGCCAGGCTCGACTTTGGGGTAACGTTTGAAGAAAATCATTTTACGTTGTGTGGTCGCCACTTTTCCGTTCATGTAGATAACGATGGGATATTTGCGGGCAATGTCGTTGTAGCCGCCAGCCTGTGAGAGACAGTCACGGACGTCCATTCCTTTTGTATAGGTCACACTGTTAGGATAGGTAACGGAACCGCTCACCTTCACCGTACTTTGCTGTTGGGGGATGTAAAGCACATCTCCGTCGCGTAACACTAGGTCGTCGGCACTTCCCGGATGGGCGAGCGCTTTTTGTAGGTCGATGCCTACGGGATACTCCTTCAGGTTGGCAAGCGAAACGGAGATCGAGTCACGACTTTGCTTGCTATTGTTACTCAATTGTAAGAGAGTTTCGATTTGGCGCAACTCATCTGTCGTCAGTTTACGTTTTAGACTGGCTCCCCGCACATAGGCGTCTGGAGTGATGCCGCCCGATTGTGCAATCAGTTCGCTTAAACGCGTATTCTTTTTCTTTAAAGTATAGTTGCCGGCAAAAGTAATCTCGCCTCCGACTTTCACTACTTGTTGCTTTTGGTAACCAGGTGAGAAACGGACGAATACTTCGTCGAATGGTTCGAGGGTGAAAAGCGTATCGCCGGAGGTTACTGCCAGTCCTTCGTCGAGGGTGAAGTTAAATGTCTCGGCTGTCTGGTTACTGCTCCGGGTGGCGGACGGATCTTTGAGCCGTCGTGCCACTTCTACGTTGATGATTGAGGCTGCTTCGCGCAGGCCGCCGGCGAGGACGATAACATCCTCTACTGTCAGATTCTTGCGGAAGGGCAATACGGTATCGGGAGCGTTGACTGCTCCGCTCACTTTGACGGTATAAGGTTCATGGAGGTCAAACAGGGAAGGGATATATAGTTGGTCCTCCTTCTGTAGTTCGATGTCAGGAACCTTCCCGTTCAAAATGTCTACAATATTGATGGCGATAACCGAACTGGTGAAGTCTGGGTTGAGCCTTGTGATCTGTGCGCGTCCTACAAATTCGTCTCCTTTAAGTCCCGAAGCCTGTTCTATCAATTGTTTGACAGTATGTACGTCCGGACTCAACTCATATTCGCCAGGACGCCAGACTGCACCGGAAATGATAATTCGGTTATCGTAGTAGGGGATGACTGAATCCACCATCAGCGAATCGCCGTCTTGCAGCACAAATGTTTGGAATTGTTCTTCGTTAACTGTGGCAATCTTGTAGCGGTCGCCGGCTTTGCGTTTCACTCGTATACTGCCAGTGTAGGCATCTCCTGTAAAACCACCTGCCATGTCGAGCAGGTCGGCAAGTGTCTCTCCTCGTCGAAGTTCGTATGTACGGTCTCTTTTCACTTTACCACCGGCGGTGACAAGCTGTTCGTAGGGACCGATAATGATCATGTCGTTGTCTTCCAGACGTATATTCGTTTCATATTTACCATTCAGCAGATAGTCGTATACATCGAGGCTGGCGATCTCTTTGCTGTTCCGGTATACTTTTATGTTTCTCAGTGATCCGATATCGTTTACTCCTCCTGCTGCATAAAGGGCGTTGAAAAGCGTGGCGAGAGATGAGAGTGTATAGGTCCCGGGTGCGACGGCTTCGCCGACAATATTGACTTTAATGCTGCGAATTTGCCCCAGTCCGACAGAAACGAATGTGTTAGGTTGACTGCCGTCAAGCGTTGCCATGATTTTACCCAATTCCTGCCGGATGCGATTCTCTGCCGCCTCGATAGTCAGTCCGCTTAGGGATACGGGACCGACATTGGGGATCAAGATCGTTCCGTCGGGAGAAATACTGAGTTTCAAGTTCAGTTCCGAATCTCCCCATACATTGATCAGCAACTCGTCTCCTGCTGATAGAACATAATTTTTAGGCGTCGGCATATTCAGATCCGGTTCGAATGTCAAATTCTTATCGGAAAAGATCTCACGCCCAAAAACAATATTTTCCAAAGGCTGCTTCGGTTTATGTTCGTCGCGTTGCTCCGTCAGTGGGAGTAGTGCTTGCTGAGTAGGATGGGAACGGTCGGATACGGTATTTTCTGTAGCAGGCTTAATGATTTGGTTGATACCGGTTTGTTCTGTCCTGTGTTTGGCTATTTCTCTTTGTATTTGTTCCTCTGTCATCCCGGCAGCACGGGCTTTATCAATTAATTCCTGTGGGATTTGTGCCTGTATGGCAATTGATATTAGCAGGAGCAGGAATCCAATGATACATTGTGGCAGATACCGTTGTCTTGTCCTTTGACGACCTAACGGCTTTCGATGGCATAATACAGCTTGTTTTTTGTCAAGATTTTTCATATTACTTTTTCTATTGTTTGAACGATTCGTTGGCTTGCAGTTCCGTCTCCATAGGGGTTTACTGCTTGGCTCATACGGTTATAATAGGTATTGTCATCCAGTAAGTGGGACACTTCAGTTACAATCCGGGCGTAATCTGTTCCTACTAACTTCACTGTCCCTGCGTCAAGTGCTTCCGGCCGTTCTGTTGTGTCACGCATGACAAGCACCGGTTTTCCCAAACCCGGAGCCTCTTCTTGTATGCCTCCGCTATCGGTTAGGACAAGTGTCGACTTCTCCATTAGATAGACGAAAGGAAGATACTCCAAAGGCTCTATAAAGAACAGGTTAGGGAGATAAGCATTTCCGAATATTTCGTGAATGGGCTTCCTTACATTTGGGTTCAAGTGCATAGGGTAGACAAAGTCTACCTCCGCATACTGCTCTGCCAGAGTCTTTATTGCCCGGCATATTTGGATAAATCCATCGCCGAAGTTTTCCCGGCGATGACCTGTTATTAAAACCAGTTTGCGGCTGTTTTGTTCGGCAAGTGGAGTTGTTTCATAACCTGCAGACATCAGTTCGGTGTCAAGTTGCTTAAGTAGGGTATTCATTTCTTCCGGCCAAGGACTGTAGATGTTGTGCGTGCGTAACCCTGCTTCTACATGACCGACCGGTATTTGTTGGTAGAAGGCCGCGAGTGCTGAAGCTGTCGAAGTTGTGGTATCTCCATGGACCAGGACGATATCTGGTTTCGCTTCCTGCAGAACTCCTCTCATTCCAGTCAGTACCCGGGCTGTTATATCGTATAGGTCCTGTCCTTGCCTCATTATGTTGAGATCGTAATCGGGTCGGATATTAAAAGCTTTAGGACTTGGTCCAGCATTTTCCTGTGTTGTCCGGTAACACAGACGATGGTTTCAAATTTATTTTTTTTCTGTTGGAAAGCTTTTACTAATGGTGCCATTTTAATTGCTTCAGGACGGGTTCCGAAGACGAGCATTATTTTCTTCATGTTGTTTCTGTTTAGATTTTTCCAGTCTTGACCAGTATCAAGAATTTGATTAAATGTATTTGTCGTTTGATGCGCGAAGGTTGTTTCAATAGGCGGTATGCAAATTCGAGATTGTGCTTTATCCACCATTCGGGTGCTCGTTTCACGTTCCCTGTATAGACGTCGAAACTTCCTCCTAATCCTTGGTAAATTGCGGGATGTGCCTGATACATTTTTTCCATCAATAACTCTTGTTTGGGTGATCCCATTGCAACGAATATGACATCCGGCTGTTTTGTCTTGATGTCTTCGATCAGTTCTTCCTGTTCTGTCTCTGTTTGTATGTATCCGTTACGGTACCCCGTTATCTGTATTCCGGGAAAGTCTTCTTTCAATCGGGAGATGGTCTTCTCTATTACGGGCTGTTTACTCCCGACCAAGTAGAAGGTTTTTTCTTTTTGATACAGAGCTGTTATAATCTTCAACCACAGTTCGCATCCCGCGATCTTGACGGCATCCACGGCTCCGTGCTGCCGCACTGCCATAACTGCTCCTATGCCATCGCAATATCCAATATTCCTGTTCACAATATTTTGTATTTGCTCGTTCGCATGCAGTATCTTCTCCGCATTTATCGCTACTAATATCCCTTTATGTTCCTCCACATATTCCAGCAAACTGGAATCTGAGGGAAAGGGGTGGACTTTTATTCCGTTTAGTTGTATTCTGTTGTCGTTCATGATTGTTGCATTAATTGTCCGAATTTTTTGGTCTGAATACCTTCTTTGATTATTCTGGCAGGATTACCGGCTACGATGCAGTTGGCAGGTATATCTTTTGTAACGACAGATCCGCTTCCGACAATTACGTTATCGTTAACTTTTACTCCACACATGATGATCGCATTTACGCCAATAAAGCAACGTTTACCAATGTAGGTGTCGGCTTTAGCAGGTTTGGAAAAGTCATGAGCTAAAATAACAGCTCCAGATGCAATGAAGCTTTCTTCTCCAATGTGTACTCCTTTGGGATTACTTTTATCGAGTTTGGCACCAAATGAGAGTTTTGCGCTTTTATCAATATTCATTTGATAGATTCGTGTATAAATAAAATGCATCCCGAAGGTGATACAGTCTCTGATTATTTCTCTGATTTTTACTATCATAGTTGCTGTTTTAAACTGGTGATGTCAATCCATTTACTCATTTGATCTGTCAGTTCTGGGGTAATATTACTGATGACGTCTGGAGTAAAAGTCATTTCTCCAAAGATAGGGGATCCGTTGATAAGATATAAATCTACTCTAACGAAAGGAAAGGGTTCAGATAAACGTGAAGCAATTGATATCATTTCTTCTAATGCGCTTGGACGAGGAATTATATCTGATATCGGACAGCGAGAATTTACAAATTCAGGATAGGCATTCCAATCCATGTCATAAACCATAACCGAATAATTATGTGTGTTTTCTTCCCTGTCTGAATAAATAACGACATATTTAGGAACTCCATTAAAGCAAAAAAATTTGTAATCGATGGTTCGCTTTTTTTTGTCTGCTCCATAAATTTTTCTGCAATAATAAGAGGTTCTATCTGTGTATAATGCAATTGTCCGGTTAATTCTCCATATGGAAATTTTAACCATTTATTTAATTTATGATTTGTCTCTTTTATATTTAGGATATTTTTATCCTTTACTATAATATTTGTTGCACAGCTATTTGTCGTTTTTAATACAAAGGATTTAGGCAATAGGCTATAGTCGATTTCTATAGCTGAATTGTATATACCATAAATTTTGTTTACATATTGTTCTCCGCATCTATCAATCACATATTCTCTTACTCTGTATTTGTCGG
>OMGT01001493.1_pt1 | contig 9653 bp, 4 predicted proteins | sample 1646101 | NCBI WGS metagenome assembly OMGT01 (sample SAMN05578593, study PRJEB25193) | human gut metagenome | biome: Human Microbiome; feature: human-associated habitat; material: feces | host: Homo sapiens | place: USA:Birmingham | reverse complement strand
CCTTGGGACCTGCCTTAGAGATGGCCACGCCGGTGGTCAGGCTCTTGTTCGTCACCTCGAAGCGGACGATCTGCCCCTCATGCTCCAGGTAGGCGGTGAGTTCCGTCTCATTGACGCCGTAGTGGTCTGGGGCCTTGACCTCCCGGATAGTGTAGCGGGACAAGGGAAGCTGTTTGGAAACCGCACGGCCCCGGCTGTCGCTCCGAATGGTGTCCACTACATTTCCGGCCTTGTCATAAATCTCGAACACGGCCCCCTCCAGGAGCGTGCCTGCGGGCAAACCGTTGGTCGGGTTGTAGTCGGCGGATTTCTTGATGATCTGGATCTGTCCCGTGATGGGGATGTTCTCCCAGGTGATCTCGGTGGTCCTGCCGCTCTTGACGTAGACTGTTTTCAGCTCTGTGTCCGGCACATACCCCTCGTTCTCCAGTTCTCGCAGGTAGTAGCGGCCGCTCTCTGTGAGGTCGTCGATGTAGACATATCCTCTGTTGTCGCTGGTGTACTGGCCGATGGGGTTTTTGCCGCTGTCATAGAGCAGGAAGGTCACACCGGGGATTCCGCGGCCATCCGGGTCCACCTTATGGATGTGGATGCCGGAGAACGCCTTGTTGGTCACGGTCTTGCGGGTGGTCTCTCCATCCTTGACGGTAAAATAGATGGGCGTATCGTCCAGCTTGAATCCATCCGCAGCCTCGGTCTCCACGGCATAGTAGTCGCCGCTCTCCAGGGACAGGTACGCCCTGCCGTCCTTCCCGGTGGTCACGGTGTCCACCAAGACATCATCCGATACCCGACGAATCTCGAAGGTGGTATTGGGGATGCGCTCTGTTTTGTCCGCCTCGTTGACCTTGGTCAGCTCAATGCCACCCTCTGGCTTGTTATAAAAGTAGAGGGTCTGGACCTCATCGCCCTCGGTAATCTCAATGGTCTGGGGTGTGCTGTCCAAAACATAGCCCGAAACCGTGGAGACCTCTTTCGCAGTGATGGTCATGCCGGCTGTGAGGCCGGTAATGACCACACGGCCCGCGCCGTCGCTCACATAGCGGCCATTGTCCGGGCCGATATATGCGCCGGTGGAATCCGTTACAAGAAATTCCACCCCGGCCAGCGGCTTGTCGTTTTTATCACCGTCGTAGATGTTCTTCTGGAGAACCAACATTTTTTCCGGGTCATTATAGAAATAAAGATGTTGGCTATCATCCGGGTTGACAACTACAGTCTGACTCTGGGTATTCGGATCAATCGTATATCCAGGTGCGCTCTGTACTTCCGTCGCTATGACGGTGCCCGTGACCCCGGAGAGGATGATCTGCCCATCAGAATTGGTCCAGTAGAGGCCATTGGAGGACAGCTTGCCGTTTTCATCCGAAAGGAATGACCCGTCCGCATAAGTGACCTTGAACTGTACCCCTTCGAGCGGTGTTTTCTTATCGGCACCCGACAACTTGTGGATAATCAGATTGCCCAGAGGCTTGTTCCGGAACTCAAGGGTCACTGTCTGCCCAGGCTTGGATATCTCCGCTGTTTGCGGGGTATCATCCAAAAGGTAACCGGGCTTTGCCCTGACTTCACGCACCACCAGCACCGTGCCGGGGTCCAGGCCCTCTATCAGAAAGGAACCGCTGCTGTCGGTGACAAACTTACCGTTGGCATCACCCACTACGGTTCCATCGCTGGTAGTGACCAGGAACTCTACGCCGGAAAGCGGTTCTTTCTTATCATCATCTGAAATCTTGGTGACCAGCAAACTGCCCTTGGGCGAGTTGCCGAAATGAACTTCTACGACTTCCTGATCCTTGCCGGAGAGGTAGACTGTCTGAGGCGGTGTGTCGATCACATGAGAGCCATCACTGGAGAGCTCCTCGATGATATAAGTGCCAGCCTTGCAGCCTGTGACCGTGAAAGAGCCGTTGGCCGAAGTGCGATAGACGCCGATCACCGTGCCGCCGCTGCCGCTGGTGTTACCGGAGAGATACCGGACCTGGAACCAGCAGTCAGATAAAGCGGCCCCTGTCTTTGAATCGTACTTCCACACACAGATAGCCGAGAGGGGCCTGTCCTGGAAATGGAATGTGTGGCTGCCGCCAGCCGGGATGAACACCTCCTGCGTGTCCTCGTCTGGTAGCGCAAATCCAGGGGCAGGCTCCAGCTCTTTTACCCGATACCAGCCGTCCCGGAGGGAGATGTCCGGCTCAGAGAGGAGGATGCGGCCCTCGGAGTCCGTATAGTACACGCCCAGGTCGTTATACTCGCCGGTGGCGGTGTTATTACTGGCGTACCAGACCTGCATCTTAACATTTTCAATGGGATCGTGGGTGATGGAATTTTCCTTGATGATCTCAATAAAGGGCCGTTTGTGGTTTTCAAAGCTGAGTGTCTTTTCGTCGCCCGGATTCAGGCTGATGGTCTGGACACGTTCCGATTCTGTCTCAGAGATATAGTACGGGGATGGAACGGATTTTTCTGTGACCTGATAGCTGCCGGGGTCAACCCGCTTGGAGACGGTCCCGTCCTCCCCGGTGGTCCACTCGTCCTCGTAGTCGCTGTCGATCCCCTCCACTAAGAATACAGTTCCGGGGACCTTAACAGTAGGATCATCGGCGTCCGATTTTGCGATGGTGAGCAGGGGCTGCTTCTCATTGGTAAAAATCAGCTCTTTGTCATCGCCTGGACCGAGCCAAATCGTCTGGGGGGGTTCATCACCCACTACATACGGCTCCGGCACTGACTTCTCCGTTACCTCGAAGCTGTCCACGGGGAGGGCTGTCAGGACCGCCTTCCCATCCTCGCCAGTAGTCACATCGGTGTGGAAGCCGGAGTGGATGCCCTTTACCTCAAAGACAGTGCCAGGAATGACCGTATCTTCGTCGCTGCCATCCCGTTTCCAGATGGTCAAATTAGGCAACCGCTGGTCCTTGGCAGTTACCTGAACGGTGCCGCCACCCTCCACCGTGGCCTGATCCACATGGACAATGACCGGATCAGTCAGGCAGGCGAAAGGCGCTGGGGCCGAAACCTCCACAAAGGCGTACATCCCCTCGGTCACATTAGGGACAGTGATGGAGCCGTCCGCTTGGGTGGCCTCGGTGCCGATGATCTGGCCGTCCCTGACGATGTTGAATACTGCACCAGGGAGGGGATCGCCGCTGTCGTCGTACTTGACCAGTTTGACCTTCACCCTGGCGTCGTTCTCAAACACCAAGGCCACATCTGTTTTACCGTCCCAATAGAAGCTCTGCTTGACCTTATCCGGGTCCGGGCTGAGGGAGTACCCCTCCGGTGGCGTGACCTCTGTCGCGGTAAAGCTGCCGATGGGCAGGGTGTCCCAAGGCACATCCTCCAGATAGCCGCCAGCCCCGGTGGTATAAGTGCCCACAAAGCTGTTGTCGGTGCCTTCAATCTTGATGACTGCTCCGGCCAAACCCTTGGTAGGATCGTCCGCGTCCACCTTGCGGATGCTGCCTTCGCTGGTGATTTCCGGGCTGTCCAGGAAGGTGACGGTCACGGTATTGCTGCCGCCATTGGGCAAAGCCACATACTGCGGCCCCGCGTTGTCGATCTCATAGCCCTCCGGGGCTTCCAGTTCAACGACGGAATATGTGGAGGCGTCCAGACCGGACAGGGTGTAGGTCCCATCGCTCCCGGTCACGACCTCCTTCTCGTAGGTCCCGTTTTCCGAGCGCACGATGAACCTCGCTCCGGGCAGACCCTTGTTCGGGTTGGAGGCATCCGCCTTTTTCACGGTCAGATCGTATTTCTCGCGGATAACATTCAGCTCCCCGATCATAATGGCCTGCACATCCTTGGCCTGATGGGAGCTGGTGCTGGAGCCGGTATAGGCGTACTCATGGACGGTACAATCGCCCCATACACCCTGTTTGCCCAGGTCCAGGATATATTGGGCACGGTCGCGGAAGGACATCCCATCCAGCAGGTCATCTACACCGCTGTAATTGCCGTGGTGCAGGTTATTATAAACGCAGACCAACTCCTCGGCGCAGGCGGTGGCCGGGTCATTCAACAGACCGGCCTTGTAGCGCCAGACGATAGCCTGTACCCAGGCGTTCATGGTCCAGGAATACTCGCTGCCCCATATCTCATCCACGCCCAGGGCGTGGGCTTGATCGGTGAATACCCCGGTGGTATGGGCGTAGTAGTAGGCCATCATGGTCTTTACAGTGGGGTCGGTAATGGGCTTGGGGTTGCCCCAAGTTTGGCCCTCCAGAGACCAGCCCATGCCTTTCCCGTGCTCGGCACAGAAGCCGATAGTGCTTTTCTGGTTGTAATCGAAGGTCATCTGATGGAGCCAGCAGGTCCCCAGGCTGGGAGATTCATAGTGGACGCCATTGTGGGTGCAGTCCTCCAGCTTGATAGAGCTGGGGGCGTCCGCCGCCAACGCCACGGTGGGCAGCAGGCCCAGCATACACACCAGCACGAGCAGCAGGGCCGTCATGCGGGTGAGAAAACGGTTTTTCTTCATCAGTGAAAAACTCCTTTCCGTTTTTTGGCATAAGAAAAGGCCCTCCAGCCTGGGGCTGAAAGACCTCTCTGTGTCCGTGTTCAGTTCTCAATTATTCGTAGGGGTTGTGGGTGTTTGGGCGGCCCACGAACAGGTAGCAATAGGTCACGCTGCCGCTCTCTGTCACGCCCACGCCGATGCTGTCGCAGTCCGGCTTAATCATAGTTTCAAAATGGCCGGGGGAGTTGAGCCAGTTGTCCAGGGCGTGTTGAGCGGTGTCCTCCGTGGAAACGCCGGTAAACACAGTCAGATTTACGCCGAAGCCATAGGGATAGCCGCAGGCCAGGGCCACCTCGCATTCCTCCTTGGTGTGGTGCCAGGTGTACTTCTTATCGGAAATGGTTTGGGCGGCGCTCATCAGGGCCTCACTGACAGGCAGTTCCGCCACACCGTTCTCCCGGCGCACCTCATTGACCAGCCGTACCAGCTCCAGCCGCACATCCAACGCCTCTCCTTGGTCGGGGCTACTCTCGACGGTGGGAGCCTGCGGAGCATGGGAGCCAACGGTCAGCGTCAGGGTGGCGGTTTCCCCGGTCTGGTTGGAGACGGTGATCTCCGCGCTCCCCTCCGCTTTGGCAACGGCTGTCCAGAAGTTCATCACCTGTTCCACCTCCACCGTGTCCGGGTCGCTGGAAGTCACGGTGTACGCCGGCCCGCCGGGACCAATCACCAAGCCGCTGCGCTCTCCCACCTCCAGCGTGGTGCCCTTGTAGCTGCCTACCCGGATGGGCTGATCCTCCGCCGCCCGCGCGGGGAGAGCCAGGGCAGCGGTCAGGGCTGTGCAGGCGAGGACTGCGGTAAAGCGTTTCAGACTGTTTTTCATCATGGAATGACCTCCTTGTGATAGATTGGGATGCCGTTGTCCCAACCGTACCATAAGAGGGCATAAACTGTCTAAGGTGCGATTTTCTTTTCAGCGGGTGGTTATGACACCTCCACGGCTCGGACCGCCCAGCGGTAGGCGCTCTGGTTGCGGACACAGGTAAAGAGGGTGATGCAGTTCTCCGCGGTGGGAGACAGCAGGGAGTTATCCAGTTCGCTGATTTTGTTCACGCTGGTCACGGCGTAGGTACGGGTGCCCAGTCTGGTGGTCAGAGTGATCTTATCTCCCACATCCAGCGTGTGGATTTCCCCAAAGTGGGCGTTCACGCCCCTGTTATGGGCGGCCAAACAGATGTTTCCGGCCCAAACGCTGGTGTCCTCAAAATGGCCCGCGCCCTTTCTCAGCACGGCGCTTCCCGTCCCCTCATAGACCTTCACATTGACATCAATGCTGGGGATTTTTAAGGTGGCGAGGTAGCCGCCCTGATAGTAGAGGTCTGATGTGACCTCCGTGAAGCCGATGGTGGGGAGGACGCTGGATGTGCCGCCGCTGGGGAAGCCGGAATAATCAGGTGGAGCGACGGTGGTGCCGGCGCTGCCATTGATAACGGCACCATCGCCCAGCATATAGCCGGGGGCCAAATTGGGGGTCAGCGGAGTGCCGGTATTCAGGGTGTAGGCGGTGGGGCTGCCAAAGGCGGGCGGGACCAGAGCCGCGTTTTTGCTCACATCCACATTGGAAAGCTCACCACGGTCCGCCGTGGCAACAGGCTCCACCGAAGTAGGCTTGCCATACTCCGGGTCGCCGGGGGCGGCGATGTCATACTCTAACGCGCTGGCGGGAACAGCCAGGGCCGCAGTTAGGCACAGCAGAGACAAAAGCATGGTCAGTTTCTTCATATCGTATTACCTCCGTCGCTTGATGAAGTAGAACGCCCCGCCTCCAAGCAGCACCGCCGCGACAACGGCCACAACCGGCAGGACGCTGTTCTTCTCTCCGGCCTGGGCCTCCTGCCCGGTGGAATCAGTCTGGTCGGCGGGGGTGTTGGGGTCGGAAATATCTTCAGGGGTTGAGTCTAATGCTGTGCCCTCGAAGATCGCCACATAGCGGATTTTATTCAGGTTGATACGGCTCACGGTGCCCGCGTAGTCGGCGGTGACGGTATAGCCCTTCACATAGGAGCTGGTGGCGGAGCCGGAGTAGGAGGCCATAGCGGTAAAATGGCCGTCCCCCTCGGTCTGCCAATCCACAGCCTGGAGGGTCATGGAATTGCCACCGTCCTGGATGGTTTTGGGGATATACTGCGTGTCCTGGTTGGCAAGGCCGGGATAGGTGCGGGTGGCGGTCACGGTTTTGGTGGAGCTGCCATACCCGGCCACCTCCACCTTCACCGTATCCAGTTTCAGAGTCAGCACCCCGGACAGGCCATCCTCCGTGATAAACTCCTTTGTCTGCGGCAGCAGGGCCAGCACCGCGCCCATGTCCTTGCTCTTGCTGTTCACGGACACGGTTTCTGTATGCTGGCGGCTCTCGTTGGCGGGGAGTTCCTGTTTCAGCAGGTCCGTGAGGGTGTAGTGGTAGCCGTCCTGTTCAAAGTCGGACCGGGGGATGCCGCCGGGGTCATCCTCCGGCCCCAGGTCGTACATTTTCCTGATCTCAGTACCATCCTCGCTCCGGGTGACGGCGGTGGGATAGCAGGGTGACGGCTGGGTGGGTTCAGACGGGTCGGCGGCAAGGGCGGCAGGGGCCAGGCTCATGGAAAGAGCCAGGGCGCACAGCAGCCGGGCCGCGTGGGTCAGGGGTTTCCGCTTCATAATTAAACTACCTCCATGTTTTTGATTTTGGGTACAAAAAAATCCTCATGGTGCGCCATGAGGTCCAACAATGCCCGTGTTCGGTTTTCTTGCGCGCTGTTCTCCAAAGGTCTTTTACCGGCTGAAAAAGGATGGTCAAAGCCTTTCTTTTCAGCTGGTACAGCGGGTTTGGGGGGAGAGTGTGAGAGGGGGGGAGCGGCAGGCGTACCGGGGCCGCAAAAGGGCAGACCATCCCCCAGGTGTGGCGTTCATCGTTCCATCGCCCTCTCCCGCTTGCGGTACAGTTCCAAAGCCTTCACGATAGTGTCCTCGATTTTCTGCGCGGGCGTCCCCGGCTTGAAAAACTTGTCGATCCGTTCCCTGGGAATTTTGAATTGCTCCACCTGATTGGGCTTTTCCTCCTGCATGATGGAGAGGATCACATCAGGGTTCAGCTTGCCTTGCTCGGAAATTTCCCGCATTTTGATGGCCTGGGCATGGGATGGGGTGCGGATTTCTCCCTCCATGACCTCCAGCAAGGCGGTCTGCTCGGCCTCCGGCAGATAGGACAGCTCCACGGCGGGGCGCAGGGCCATTTGCAACTTGCCGGCTTCTTTCAGCACAGAATTATCCACCATGTCCAGCAACTCTGGGATAAGGTTGGTTAAGCGAATATAACGATAAATCTGCGGCTGGCTATCGCCGCTTTTCTCACCTAATTGCTGTGCAGAAGTAATCCCTTTTAACTTCTTATCCAATGGAGAAGAAGTTAAATCTGTCCGCATACCTTGCCGTTTCATGGCTTCCAGCTTCATCTTATAGGCAAACGCCTTTTCGGATGGCAATATCTGTTCCCGCTGAAGGTTGCTGTCCACCATGACGATGATGGCTTCATCATCCGTCAGTTCCCGGATAATACAGGGCACCGTGGGCAGGTCCGCCAGCTCTGCCGCCCGCTTGCGCCGGTGGCCCGACACCATCTGATAGCTGCCGTCCGGCATGGGCCGGATCAGGGAGGGGACCAGGATGCCGTGCTGCTTTACACTGTCTGCCAGTTCCAACATACTTTGGTCCATCCGCACCTTGAACGGGTGGTTGGGAAAGTCGCTGATTTTTTCAGGCGGGAGGTCGGTCACATAGCTGCGCTGGGCGTTGTCCCGCTCCTCCTGGGTGGTGAATATGCTATCTACCGAGGTCAGAAGCCCGGCTGCGCTCTTTTTGCCCAATCTCCAACACCTCCTTTGTCAGTCTGCGGTAGGCGTCTGCTGCCCGTCCCCTGGGTTCATGCTGAAAAATGCTCTTGTCCGCCGTGCTGACCTCCGCCAGACGCACCGTGGCCGGGATCACCGTGTCCAGCACGGGCAGACGCCGCCCAAAATTCTCCTTCACGCTGTTCACGATGTCCCTGCGGAACGCGGTTTCATTCGCCATAGTCAGGAACACGCCGCCGATTTTTAGCCGCGGGTTGATCTGACGCTGGACGCTCCGAACTGTCCCCACCAGCTCCGTCATGCCCTCCGCCGCCAGATAGTCCGCCTGGACGGGGACAAGCACATAGTCCGACGCGGACAAGGCGTTGATGACCAGCATACCCAACGAAGGCCGGCAGTCCAGCAGAACATAGTCGTACTCCCGCTTCACACTGTCCACATACCGCCGAAGCACCGTTTCACGGCTCATCACATTCACCAGCCCCACCTCTACGGCGGACAGACTGCGGTTTCCTGGCACAAAGTCAAAGCCCTCATGGTGGTGCATGATCTCCGGGTGGTCGCGGGGCATTGTTCCCGATACTACATCGTTCAGGACATTGGCAAGGGTGAGGGGCAGATCATGGGGCTTGCGCTGGCCCAGCATCTTGGTGAGGTCGCCCTGAGGGTCCACATCCAGCAGCAGGACTTTCTTCCCCTCCAACGCGAGGCCGGCCCCCAGGTTGTAGACGGTGGTGCTTTTGCCGACGCCGCCCTTCTGATTTGCTACGCTGATTACCTTTGGTTTCGCCATTTTGGGGTTCCCTCCTTTCATAGATTTAGCCGCCTGCGGCGAAACAGGGGGCTATGTAAGTGCATGAAAAAGCCGCCTTCTCCATTCGGAAAAGACGGCCTATCCAGTCGGGAGATATGTGATTTAGAGAACAATTCAAAGAGCGGCGCTAAACCGTATGTCCGCATTTCTCTGTGTTTCGTCGCATCAAAGTTCATTCCTTAGTAGTAAATTCGTAGTAATTTGGGGGGCTTGTTGTCAGGAAATGCGGTGTAATGCGCTGTTTCACAGGCTTTTGCCAGTTCTCACAAAATATTTTATGACAACTATTTTAGCACAAACAGGCGAAAGTACAACGGATTTCGCCCGTTTTCCAAAAATCTTTATAATATAACGTTTGTCTTCCAGAACTCCGCGGCAAAGCGTACAAAGTGTTGCAGAGAGGGATAAAACGCCAGATCTTTTTTATAGACAAGATAGACCGTCCGGGAAATGGCCGGCTTTATGGAAACTGACACCACGTTGGGATATCGGT
>OMGT01001454.1_pt1 | contig 9948 bp, 9 predicted proteins | sample 1646101 | NCBI WGS metagenome assembly OMGT01 (sample SAMN05578593, study PRJEB25193) | human gut metagenome | biome: Human Microbiome; feature: human-associated habitat; material: feces | host: Homo sapiens | place: USA:Birmingham | reverse complement strand
GTTGCTCAGGAACTTATAAATAAAGTTAAATTATAGTGTTGCGGAATTAAGGTATTTTTATAATGGTATTCGCTTGTGTATACTTCTAAATCACAATTTAGCTTTTGAGCTAAGTTAAATATATTAGTTGGTATATTTCGTGTTTTTCCTTTTTTACCAACGGTATAATTTTTAAGGTTCCCATTTTTATCATGCGGTAAAACAAATATAGCTCGTAATTGACCTGATAAAGGAATTACATAATAATCTTTCCCTTGTTCTACAAAGTCAATAGCATCTTTTATAAAATGTAACCCTTTCAATATCTCTGTGTAACTTAAGTACAACGATTTTTCTACATCTTCACCCATATTTCAATATATAAAATTTCCCCTCAAATATATAAAAAATAAAATGCACATACAAGAGCAGTAATAATATTACACTTTCAAATATTCTGCTTAATTTTTATTTAATCTACCTAATATCACCTGCAATGCATACATCAACATATACACAAAAATAACAATTATCACCCATCCGCCTAGCTCCATTTTAATAGATTGCCATCGGTTTAACTTCTTTTCAACCGGATAAGGCACACGAATAGAATCGTTTTTAAGAATCGTATCGGTACGATTCGTTGTTAAGTAGCGATACAGATACTTATATCTATACAGATAAACTGTATCGCCCTTTATGAGCGTATAAATACTATCTCGTTGATAGATGCTATCATAACGGGTACTATCACGTGTTTTGTATTCAGTGCGAACGGATTCAACCGGGATATATTGAGTCCGGCATGACACGAAACATATTGCTAACATCAGCAATATGATAATATAAACTAGCCGCCTCATGGTCGAACTACTGTATTACGCAAGAAATTAGGGAACTCGGAGCGTACATCAAAACAGGGGCACGCCTTTATATATTCTTTCGGCTCTACCTCTCCGCTTCCATCCAGATCGGGCGAAGTATCACGATGTCCGAGAACCTCGATTATCTCATATTCTTTGCAGAGTTTAGCAACCAACTCGCGCAAAGCCGCTTTTTGGGCGATCGTTCTTGTGTCTGCGGGCTTTCCGTTTGCATCCAAACCACCTATGTAGCAAATACCAACACTATGTTTATTATACGAAGATTCGCTAAAACCCTTCGTATTACAATGCGCTCCGTCAACCGCTAAAGATCTCCCTTTTTCTACTGCCCCATCAATTCGAATAACATAATTATATCCAATCTGGCTAAATCCGCGTGCCCGGTGCATACGATCAATGTCTTTTTCGGTTAAATCCTGCCCGGCGCGCGTAGCCGAACAATGGATAATAATTGAGTCTATTTTATTCATAGCTTTCTTCTTTATTTTGATTATTAATTGTAATTGGTCTACGTGGTGGAGTTCTCCGGCTGCACTCGCTGTCTGGTCTATCACATCGGTTATGTTCCGCATCCTTCAAAGCTAATTCAAGCTCGTAGTATTTACGCATCCAATTTTGCGCCTCTGCCTGTGCGGTTCTCCATTCTCGATAAATCGTATCTACTTTCTCGTCTCGTTGTTTTAATCGTTCGTCGTACCGTTCAATCTGCTTGTTTAGATTGTCAATGATAGAAAGTAAATTTTGAAGTTCCATAGAATCCGCCGTAGCCTTTTCTTTTCTGGCGTTCGTTTTGCGATTCGCTAGAAACGTAACTGTAAAGCGGATCGCCTCTAATCCTCCTAACGCTCCTATGATTTTTAACCATTCGTCCATATTCTTACTTGTAGCTGTATTTTGTTCGTTTTGAATAGCTACTATTTAGTAGTTAGTCCCTCATTTACTTCCTTCAATATATTTTCGAACATAGAGATATGCGGCACCATGTCAATGCCTGTAGGAAAGTTCATAGACTTGCTATCACCTTCTAAAGCCATATACCCAGCGTGTACAGTCTGCTCGCCTAAATCTGTTTTCGCTTTTTGGATAATACAACACTGCAAACGAGTTATGCCATTTTCATTGTACGAATATGTTATCTGGTATTCATATTCACCTTCTTTTGCGAGCGCTTCTACTTGCGTAGTTCTTGTTTTTTCACTCAAAATTTTTGTTGCCATAATCTTTTTATTTTTCATTGTTAATACTGTCTAATAGATCAAATACGCCTTTTTTGATGCGGGCGAAAAAACGTCCTACTTCCATGTACTTGCGTATAATTTCCGCCTTTTCTGAATCTACTTCCACTTCGCCATGTTTATAAACTTCTTGCGCAAATTCCAATTCGCCCAAGTCGGTAGTACTATTGTAGATTGTGTTACCTAACTCTTTCCTGACATCGAAGGTACTTTTATTCCCTTCAAGGTCTGTTACTTCAATTTTTCTAAAGTCTATTATCATAATTTATTGCATAACGTGTAAATTAACCGTAGAAGATGTATTATTAACAGAAGCGTATGTTTCCGCTGTTACAAAAATTGCAAATCGGTAAGGTTCGAGAGTATAAGTCCCACCACTTTGCCATGTTGTAAGAACCCGCTTAGGATAGCCAGAAGCGTTTACGATTGTTATCATTTTGCGTCGAGGTGAATTGCATATATATATTACATAGTTTCCACTTCCTTCAAGAAAAATACAGTCTATCGGTTGTCCTGATTGCGCATATTTGTGATAAGTTGTATCAGTTCCATAATTATAGATATGTGCAAAGAAATCACTAGTCGAAGCGGAATTAAATGAAAGAGAAGTCATTTGTTGGTGTCCGAATTGTCCTCTACACCACAAATCAGCGGTTAGAAACCTATAGCTTCTACTTGTTCCGTTCGGTTCCTTAAAAGTGCCTTGATGCTGCATATCTCCTTCAAAATACATCTTTCCCTCACTAGAGCTAAACCCAATTGCGCATTTAACAATATTATTATCATCTATTCCCTGCAGCTTTTTAAACGTCCCCGTCGCACCGTCTAATTTCTTCGCTGTTAAATTATCAACATCGATATTTTCAGCCCTAAGAATAGGCTTTCCGGCAGCATTGGTTTTAAATACCGCTATTTCATTTCCCAGCGTATCTTGTACGCGAAAAGTATCAGCCTTCACCGTAACACATTTGTTTGTTATATCAATTCCGGTTTCAATAATTCGGTTTTGCAAGGCAGATGTAGCGGAATTTGCAATATTTTCAGTCTGGCTCTTTACTATTAAATTAATCGCTTCCGATGTAATCTTTGCTTCGGCAGAGGAAACACGAGCGCCAAGCGCTGTTAAATCTGTTTGTGAAGCCTTTAATGAAATTTGGTTTGTATGCTGTGATATTGTACTTTCTGCATTGCTTACTCGTGTACCTAGTGCATTGAAGCTCGATTGTGACACTTTTAGCGCAATACTATCGCTTAACACCTTAATTTCTGAATCGTATACCGTCTTGGCTACATACTTGCCATCCACATTATCGAGAAGCGCCTTTGCGTCTGTAGCACTTTTTGCCGCATTAGTTGCTGAACTAGCAGCCTCACCCGCTTTAGTTGTGGCAATTGTTGCGGAACTAGCGACTTCATTAGCTTTAGTTGTCACCTCTTTAACTTGTAATGTGATACTACTTGCCGTCTGATTGATACTAGATTCTTTTTGGGAAATGGTAGTGAGCTTTGCCGCTGCACTATCTGCTGAATTTTTCGCATTTGTCGCGGAAGTAGAAGCTTCTCCCGCTTTAGTGCTAGCAGTAGAGGCGCTGTTTTTCGCATTAGTTGCAGATGCAGATGCTTCCCCTGCTTTGGTTGAAGCTGTTCCGGCACTTGTAGATGCTTCTGCTGCCTTAGTTAAAGCGGTTGTTGCGGCGGTATTCGCTTCTACTACTTTCTTCGTGACTTCCGTAACCTGCAATGTTATGTTTCCGGCGGTCTGGGTGATAGAGCTTTCTTTCAAAGTCACATCTTCGAGGACTTTCGCCGCATTATCTGCAGATTGTTTTGCATTAGCTGCCGAATTTGCAGCCTCGCCCGCTTTACCGGATGCAGTTCCGGCAGAACCGGATGCAGACGTAGCGGAGTTTTTCGCATTTGTAGCGGCAGTATTCGCTTCAGTTACCTTTTTATTAACTTCGGTTACTTTTGTAGAAATTTCTCCGGCTGTTTGAGTTATAGAACTTTCTTTTAATGTTACTTCCTCCAATATCTTCCCGGCATTAGTCGCGGCTCCTTGTGCATCCGTAGCACTTTTAGCCGCATTATTTGCAGAAACCCCGGCGGTGGTAGCAGACGAGGAAGCAGAAGAAGCGCTACCGGAAGCATTTGTTTCGCTCTGTTTTGCGTTCGATACGGCAATATTAACTTCTTTAATCTTAGAAGAAATTTGTCCTTCACGAATTTCAAAGTTCGTCTCCACATCGGTTATTCTCCCATTTAGATCGTTTTTAACATCGTCGATTGCTTCCTCTATTTTCTTTCCAGAATGGAGTACAAATGTACCTTTCAAATAAACATTAGTACCGTACAAACCGGAGCCAGTTAATACACCGAATACGGCATCAGTAATACCGTTAAGATTTCCGGTACGTGTAATCAACCGATTTACAAGCGAATAGGAATTAATTCCGTCGTAGTCATCCCGATAAGGTGCGGAATCACCAACAGCGCAATCTATTTGTGCTTTTTGCCTAGCAGTGTTTGTTCTGTTGCCTAATACTGCCACATTATCTCCGGTTTCGGGTATTCCGCTTCCTTCTTCACAGTCTACTTTAGATAGATTAAAATAGCCCGCTCCGGCAGAAGTAACTAAACGCCAATAACGTTTTGTTGCCGTACCCGTGAACGCCTGACATATTATTTGATCGTCTTGAACAAAATCGTCCGTACTATCATGCTCGCATCTCCAATGTGAGCCGCCGTCGGTCACTTTGGTTAATTTACCACCCGCGGCGGAACGAATAATCATACCACCCTGATAAGTTATCTTTTGAACGACCAACTCAAATATAGAAAATATCTTTCGAACTGTAAGATTATCAATTTCCATATTCCAGTCACCCGTGACCGCTTTGTATATCTTCATTCCTTCGCCGCCAAAACCACTGACAAAAGACTCGGAAGATATATAGTCCTTTACTATTGTACCCATTAAAGTTGCAACATGAGATACACTTAGATCGTGTGTCTCCGCTAGCTCTTGAACGAGTAAATTTAGTGTTGTCGTTTTCTTAGATACAGTCACATTGTCGGAAAAAGTCGCTGATTTCGCAATCAGTTTATCAAGGACGTTAAGTATTTGCGTCGTTACTGTCATTGCGGTTAATGTATCCGTAGAAATACCCTTCGTTACGTCTAGTCCGTTATCAACAATTAAACCGCCTAGCAACTTGATAAGGAATTGCGTTTCGTCTGGTGCTGTTTTGGATAGGTACGAGTCTTTTAAAGCGTCAATAGCGTCCTTAAACCTTTCGTTGATTGTATCAAGTTCTTTGTTTACTCGGAGTGACGATAAAACATTACTATCTGTTAGCTTTGTTTCGGCGTCGTCTTTCGTTACAATTATAGATAATATCTCCGCAAGCGTGCGAAGAGATGAAAAAACATTTAAATCTGTCGCCGATCTCAAATCGTCTTTTCCTAGAATAGTAACATTTGATCCGCTACTGTTGGAAGTCACTCCACTACCTCCGCCAGACGACACGCTAACAATCGCCCCAGTCGGATAATTTTTTGACCGGGGCGATGACGGAATAGCTTTATTTTTTATTTGAATCGTCATTATGCTTCTATCATTTTACAGGTAAATTGTTCATTGGCGAAATCTATTTCTCCGCCTGCTATCATGAAACGTTTTCCTTTCATGTAGTTATCCGAAAGAACGGATATAGGAGTTATAGAGTCACTATTTAATAATACCTGTGTTAGTTTTATTTTGGTAGCTCCGTATTGATTAATAATTCTTCTTATTAAAAGCTCTTCCGGGCGAATCAAAGTCTTTTCAATAGATGAATAAAGGTTATCTTTCAAATATTCATCTAATAACAAGACTTTACTATAGCACGCTCCATCGTTGTTATAACTCGAAATTTTAAACTCTATTTCGTCTAATTCATTAATAAAGTTTTCATTAACAACATTCTCATAAATCCGGTCGGAGTCTTTATCATCGTCCATATCTAACGGCTGGCAATACCTTAACTTAAGGTCTTTTATCAAATACCCGTACGGAACTTGTCCTTCTCTTTCTGTCAATGTCGGAGCATATATAGACATTTCAAGCGTGCCAAATAAATTAGTCGGAATATCCATTACAACACCGTCTGCATCAGAATACTTACCGAGTACTCCGTATGTTTTATACAATGAGACAAACCCCGTTCCCATTTTTCCATCAGCATTTTCTACACTAGATTGATCTAAATTTATAGACATAGTAGACGGGGTATCACTCCACGTAAACCGCCCGTAATTATCTTTAGAAACATATTTATCGCCAATTCTTATTCCTACTTTAATTATATCTTTTAAATATGTAATACCATCCTCGGAAGGAACCAAACCGCCACCAAAGGGAGAATCATATTTATCCTTTTGCAAAACCTTAATACTCATATTGAGAGAAAGAGCGCCTCCCTTCCCTAAAAATAAAGCGTCTTTCTTTGCACCGATAACTACAATCGAGTCATTAAATACCGAATTGGGGGTTACGTCGTTAATAGGATCGTATTTTGTTCCACAACGTTGTCGGACTTGTATTGCACACTCATAATTGTACGATTGCGTAGTTGGTGTTTTTAGCCCGGATTCATAAGAGGCGTATCTTAATGGAATAGCCCCTAATAATTCCGTCGCATTACGCTTATCATTATAAATAGATAAGTCTGTAACAGGAGACAAAACACCATTTTTGTAGGTGAATTGGTGCATCGTTAAAATATTAGGATATAAAACCTCCCTTTGTGTATGTCTTGTATTACCATTACCCAGATTAGTAGATACTTCTCCGATATTTGATAATAATTTCAGCTTATCAAAATCTTCGGTTATCTTGATTTCCTCAATAGGATAATTACTACATTTTATAGTCACTTTATTATATCCCGGCAAAATATCTAAAAAGTGCTCCGATCCTGCAAAACCAATATCAGATACATTCAACGCAATAGGCGTAGCTTTAGAATATGTATTCAGATCACAATCATATTTATAATAAATACTTTTGTGATCTATGTCAATGAAATACAGTTCACCCCTCCAATCGACACAAGTCCAATTTAAGAACTTACAAACCTCTTCTAATATTTCTTTTAGAGTCATAGCCTTGTTATCCTCGTCGAAGAAGTTTTGTTCACTAATCGTCATTTCTTCAAATACGTTCAGGTCGTTATTATAATCATCTTCGTTTTTAGCATACACATGAGGAATAAATATAGACGAATAACACCCGCGAGACTGCTCAATGAACATTCTAAATAGTTCCCAGAAACTAATAAAAGTTCGCTGTTCGGCGTTCTTTTGTTTGTAGTTAACATATTCGAGTGTACTCATAGCAGAACTACATTCTATTTCTAGTTCGAATTTTGTAGACGTGTAATCCTGTGTATATAACTCTGGATTTATGAAGCCAGTCCAAATAATATCATTTCCTCGCTTACATAATACTCTGTATTGTTGGTATCCGGTCGAATACAAATTTTGCAAATAGTCACCTCCAACAATACGGATTGAAGCAGAAGAAAAGCGAGTCGGTGTATATAAAAAATCCTCGTCCTCGATTATCACGGAAAAAGGAGAATTTCCACTACCGACCAATTCTGTACTTTTTCCTTCATAATTCTCTTTTTGTATCTCAATCAAATAAGATACTTCCTTTCTGGATTTGAAAGGAAGCGTGTAGATAGTGCCGTAATTTACCATAGTTTTTTACCTGTTTTCTTTATATGGTTGTGTAATGCTAAAAATATGCGATCCCCTCTTATTTCGACATCACTATATAAGCGGACGTTTTGATCTTCTATTGATGGTGCTATCTTTTGTGATAAAGAACCATACAAACCTGAATTTAGCATCTTAAATAAGTTGCTTTGTTGTGATCCGTTCAGAATCATCTCACCCGAATTGAGTAAAGCCGGAACCTTATCACCCGTAAATGACGCACCCGGAACGATACCACCCGTCGCGAATTTAGGGATACTAGCCATTGCAGCAACTACAGACAAAGCCGCCCCCGCCGCTGCAAGCCAACCAACGAAAGGTATTTGAGCCGCCGAATTTGCAGAGTTAGCCGCGGCTTCCGCTGTTTTGGCGGTTGTTAAACTCAAAATAGCTGGAATAGCCTGTGCGATACTTGATATAACATTTGCGCCCCATTGCAAATATGAAGCGGCACTTTCATTTGTTACACCATTTAAGGCACTCATTACACTACCAATAGCCGAAAGCGAATCGGCATAATCTTCGTTCAAGTCTACATCTTCTTTTTTAAATAGCGGATTATATTTCGGTAACTTAAAGTTTTTGCCTCCCTTCCCATGCGTCGGAACCTTATCATAAGCGGGTGCAATCGGTACGGACAAAGCGCCGTCTTTCATCCCGCCGTTTTTGATTTTAAACGCTTCTTGATCGACTACAAACTTTAGATTGATCTTCTTTTGTTCGAGTTCGTTGATCGTGGCTTGAATCGTTGAGCGTGCTTGCATATCGGTTACGGAAATAAGTTTCTTATTCAGGTCTGCCAACTGAATGTTTATCGCCTCTATACTGTTACCGCTAGTTTCGACCTGCAATTTTATTTTCTTTGCTTCAAGTTCGTTAATCGTTGCTTGAATAGTCGATTTGGCTTGTGTGTCCGTTTCTGCTATGAGTTTCTTGTTTAATTTGGATATTTCCGCATCATACCACGCAATAGAATCTTTTTTAGGGGATTCTTTAGGAGCAGAACTTTTTAGGCTATTTTGCAATTCTAAAGTTCGTTTGTCAAAATCGTACATACGCTTCTTTAAATCGTATGTATATTCATAATTTTTTATCATTTCTACTCTATTAGCATCGTTATCCTGATTAAGGAAATTTTGCTTTTCGAGTTCTGAATTTTGTTGTATATATAAATTCTTTTGTTCTTTCAAATCTAAAAGCTTCTGCCGCATTTGCTTCTTCGTTTCTCCTATAAACTCATTTGTATCACCACGTGTAGAGTTAATATTACCAAGCATCAAATTTATTTGTTTGTCATACTCGGATAACTTATTTTGATAAGCAACAAGAGCTTTCTTTTCGTTTCTAGTTGAGAAATCATTATTATTAATAGATATATATTTATGTATATCATCAATATTAAAATCTTTGCGTCCTGTTCTAATATTCAAAGATTGTATTAATTCTTTTTCAGCACCGGACAATGTATCATTTACATCGATCTTAAAATTGTCCTTTAATGATTGAAGGCTTTTGAAAGCGTTTTCACGTTCCTCTAGGCTTTTAGTAGTATCTCTAATTATTGATTCAAATTTGGTAAATTGGGTTTCGAAAATCTTATTATTAAATCCCATGGATAATTTAGCATCAGCTAAAGAATCTCGTAAGGCTGATAATTCTTTCAGATTGGAAATTGTATTTAATACACCATTATTGAAAGCTTCGAAGCTTCCAGACGATAATGATTGAAAGAATATATCAACGGTTCCTTTACAAGCATTTAAAGTGTTATCAAACTCGTCACTTGTTGTCTGTGTAGAGCGGATAATTTTCATAAAAGATTCACTAGCACTTACAGCCAAACCAATACCACCCGCAACTTTTACAAAGCTAGAACCTACGGATTTCGCTATATTACTAATATCCCCTTGAAAACGGTTTACACTCCCTTTTGACTTCTCCAAATTCGCGTCGAAGTCATTCGTTTTAAGCAATAATCGTGTTATTATATCAGACATCTTTATTCGTGTTTAATTGTGATTCTACTTCTTTTGCCTTAGCTCGTAATCGTTGCATCTCTTCGTCCGTTACGCTCGTATCTTTCTTTTCTT
>OMGT01001429.1_pt1 | contig 10112 bp, 7 predicted proteins | sample 1646101 | NCBI WGS metagenome assembly OMGT01 (sample SAMN05578593, study PRJEB25193) | human gut metagenome | biome: Human Microbiome; feature: human-associated habitat; material: feces | host: Homo sapiens | place: USA:Birmingham | reverse complement strand
GATTTGGAAGTCAGATACGTTCTTATGTGATGCATCCGTATACGTTGGTGAAGGATCATAGAACCAATGAAGAGAATGGCAATGTGACGGCTGTTCTGGACGGAGAATTAGATCCTTTTATCAATGCCTATCTGAAAAAATGCAGCGGGGATGTAAACTAGAAGACCAATATGAAGGAGGGGCATTATGGATCATACGAAATATTACGTGGTGAAGAAAAAGGCAGTTCCAGAAGTGCTTCTTAAAGTGGTGGAAGTAAAAAGGCTGCTTGCTTCCGAAAGGAGCATTACGATCCAGGAGGCAGCGGACCGGATTGGAATCAGCCGTAGTTCTTTTTATAAATATAAGGAATGGACAACAAAACTATGCACATAGCCAAAGTCTGACGCATCATAGACGATTGCGTAAGCATGAAATTAGGATTAAATACATAAATAAATACAGCGAACCAATACCATTCTTTCGGTATATATTTCTTGATAAACCAATAATAAACAGATATTTCAAATGCAGTAAGGACAATGACTAATGAAAAAAAGCCGAATGGTTTGAATATCCGATACAAGAATATCCAACCGACTTCCCATCGTTCGTTAGGATCTGAATAATTAAATTCATCGATCGAATTATATACTGTAAATTTGTCTATATATTGACGATAGTCGTTTCCCCATTCATAGCGTATCGCAAGGAAAACGAATAATATGGTCATCGCTGCGCCAAAGCCCCAGCTCAATCGTCTGTAACGCCCCAAATAGGCCAAAAACACACATATTAAACCAATAACGATCGTCTCAATCATACCTTTTTCGGAACAAGCGCCTGTTCATATAATTCGACATATTTCTCATACTGGCAAAATTTATCATACCGGGTTTGCGCCACTTCCCGACACGCCTGCGAATAAAACGATTTACCCGTCTTACAAACCTGTCTTATCGCCTCGGCCAGTCGCTCCATATTTCCGGTTTCTACAACTAAGCCCGTATCAGAGTCTACCAATTCAGGCAACGCCGTATTGTCATAGACCACCGCCGGTGTACCACAAGCGAACCCTTCCACAATAGTAAGTCCGAAAGTCTCTTGGTACGACAAACTCGTCACCACATCTGCCGCCGAATAAATAAGAGCCAGTTCATCAAGATTCTCTGTTCGCTCTACCCCGATGATACCATCGGGTATATTGTTTTTCTGCTCAGAGGTTATCCCCACCAAAACGACCACGAACTGATCGGCCGGCAATAATTCCCTCAGTTTATAATAATCATATAATCCCTTTGACACACTCCAATGAGAACTTACCCCCACAATCATGAAGCGGTTGCCACAACCATACTTTTGTTTAATGGCTTGTATATCGGTACGAGGATAGAATCGAGTACTGTCCACTCCGTTGGAAATAACCTGTACAGGTACAGAACCGACAACCGAACTTCTCACTACGCCCGACAGCCACTCCGAGACTGTAACAAAAGTCAGATTCGGAACAGAAGTTATATATGCTTCTTTCTTTCTTAACACCCACGGCATAGTACGGAACACCCCTTTTAATTCCCCGCCCGTATCACTATTACCACATCTCGGACATCGATAGCAACCAGTTTTCCAATTTTCGCATTTATTGTACACGAAATGAGTACACCCCCCAGTCACGGCCCAACAGTCGTGAAGGGTCCAAATAACCGGAATACCCGCTTTTTTCAAAAAAGAGAAAAGAAGTGGCAAATTCAAAAAATTCTGATGAATATTATGCAAATGAATTATATCGGGAGCTATTTTCTTTATTTTTCTGATAAATAACTTCGTCTCAATCCAAGAACCGAATCCTTTCAAATTGAGAATACGGGAAAACAAATAGGTATGTATAATATACGATATAACGCTTTTATTAATTCTAATCTCCTCACATGAGCAAGGATTCGATTCGCTTGCGTATGCAAAATAGCACTGCCAACCATGTTTTACCGCAATCTCCCCTATCTCGGCCGCAATCCTGCCGGTTGACCACAAATTGGCATAAGTATTGACGATCAACAGTTTCTTACCCATTTTGAAAAGCCTCTTTATTCAACATTTTCAACTGCCTGTTCATCACCACAGGTTGCCAGACACAGTAGGGCAATAAACCTACAATCGTAGCTGTGATTACAATCGTCCACGGAATCCACGAAGAAAATAAAACGATAGCTACGACTTTGAAGAGTACAGCCCATAAAAAACCATACAACTGGCATTTAAGCGTGCCTAAACCATTAACGACACTCGTCAAAACCGATACCCAAATCATCACACACCCCAATAGGGCAAACAGCAATGCAGCGGACAAATTCACCTCGATAGCCTTTTCGCCTAACCAAAATTCCAATATCGGGTCAAGAAATGGAATGATAGCCAATTGAAACAATACAGCAATACCAGCGACAAAATACAGAAAACGGACCAACTTGATTATCCAATCGTAACGTTTTTCTACAAATGCTTTCGTCACAGCCGACCATACCGGAATCAGAGCCAAAGACACAAATGTACCGGCGATTGAAAAGATCTTTATATATATCTGGTATTCTACAACGAAAGACGGATCGAAAAAGTAGGATATAAAAAACTCGTTGGTTACAGTAATTATCATGTATAACAACTGCAAAACAAGGAACAAAATTCCCAACGACAAAACACCAGTGGCTTTATCCCACCGAAAGTACTTGAACGACGGCAAACATTCTTTCAGGTCTTTTGCAAAAACAATTATTGTCGCTACCAATAACGGCAAACACCCTGTAACAGCCTGCACCCAAGAAATCGTTACAAAATCTCGTTCGACATCTCCGGTTGGATCATATACCCACAGAAAAATCAATAATAAAACGGTAGAAAGCAGATTCAAGAAATTAGGTAACGCCGATTTCTGCAAAGCATACAAAATAGAGATAATCAATTTCAGAAAGAAAAAACACAATACGCCACATAAAGCGATAACAACCCCTTTACGCAAACTCTCTGGCGATATGCTTTGTTCCGAAATATTGAAAACCGAATTCCAATCTATATATCGGCTTATTATAAATGCTAAAAACGAAATAAATACAGTGACACCTCCCATCAAAATGTAAGAAGATGATATATATTGCCGGGCACTTTCATAGTTTTTCAAACTCAAATCGGCCGTCAAATGATTCCGCAAGCCATTGCCTATTCCCAAATCAAAGACTTGTATCCATGATAAAACAGAGCACATCGTGAACCAGCACCCTAATACGGTATTGTCATCGAAATAGTTCAGATAAAGAGGAAACAAGGCAAAAGAAACCAAAAAGCCGAACCCTCGAACAAGGAAAGAGCCCAGTACATTGTTAATTAGGTTTTTATTACCTATGTATTTCCCTTTTATATCACTAAACTCTATCACGGAGAAACAAACTCAATTGTTCTACAAACCTATTATCCAAAGACTGTACCACCGCCCGCGTGTCAAAAGGATTATCCAAATCCACATTCAATATGGCATTTGCTATATCGCTGGGTTCTTGTTTCTGATAATAATAAATATAACCCGAAATTCCATAAGCTCGCCGTACCGCTTCTATATCGGCAGAAACGACTTGCAAACCATTCGACATATAAGATAATATTTTCGACGGAAACGAGGTATTATTAAACGCCGCATCAGGATTCTGCGTGCTCAGGCCAATCTGACACGTCTGTAAAAAATCTATATATGCACTCCCTTTCAGTACCCCATCATAGGAGACTACCGCACCGCCTTTGCCCGACATCTCTTCACACAGCTCTTTAATCGCCTGTATCTCTCCCGGATTCCCGAATCCAAGTATATGAACTCTATATGTAGACGGCAAGGACGCCGCCACACCCGCAGCCGCCATAGCTCCGCCTTTATTGGGATCAAGTGTACCAGAATAGACAACATGCACCTTATTGTCTCCGTGCCGTTCGCTCATCACAGGCACACACCGATAAGTCCCATAAATAACTAAATGAGGCTTCTTTTGCCTATTTACTTTATCATTCAGAAGATCGGTCGAAAACACAAACTTATCCGCAACGTCTATCATCTTGCATTCCCAACGTTCCATATACCGAGGAACAGGAGAAACATCTTGATAAATCTCTTCTACTTCGAGAATCAGTTTGAATTTCTTTGTTTTTTTTGCCAGCAAAATCACATTGTAATAATACAAAGAATGGTATACCCATATAGACTCTCCTTTTTTAACACAAAAAAGAAGATAACTCAATAATTGCAATACCCCCCAAATAAGTCGCAACAAGACTAATATTTTAGATCGACAACGAAACGACGAGAAAAATCTCGTTTTCACATGAGGCTGTCTCTCTTCAACCCGAGACTTATACCATCGAAACGTCCCGCTTTCTATACATGCCGATGCCGAAACTACCTCTACGTCATATCCGATTCTTACAAGAGATTCAATGATATAATCCATTTTATTAGCCGCAGCAACGCTATAATTCCGCGCTATCCCAGAATCGGCAAAATCATAAAATGAAATATATTTAATCACCGGTCGCATATCTTTTCCAAATATCCCCCCGGTATAAAAACCGTAGCGATTGAAAATAAATTTTCGAGACGAACCACCACTCGACGATGGCCTGCAATGCGGATTAACTCCCCTTCGATTCCGGCAAAAGTCCCTGCGACCACACGTACCCGATCTCCTCGTTTTAAATCATGGGGAAACAATTCTATCTCATTTTCATGACGGTCTACCAAATAGATAAAATCCTCCATTTGCTTATCGGGTACACGTAAAAGCGAACGAGTGGAAAAATCCCGCAAATATCTCATAGGATACCCATATTCGTTAATCAACTCAATGCAACTTTTTTTATTTCCTCGAACAAATATCAACCCGTTCACAAAAGGCTCTTCTACTTTTTTTCGCTTCCCGTTAATCTCCTTTACGACTTGATGGAAAGGTACAAAATGCTCTATACCCATACGGGCAAGAAGGTCTTTGATCTTACGTTCCTGCCGATACGTTTTCGCTACATACCACCCGATACTGTCGTTTTCCACCATTGCTATTTTAGTTTAGGCAAAGCCTAAGCTTCCAGACAACAATACGTTATCCTCGATAAAATCAGCCTCTCCCTCGAACTTTTGCACTTCTTCCTCTTAAACAGAGTTATAAAATACAAATTCTATTGTACAAATATATGTAAAATGCATGGATTATTTAGAATTATTTATTTAGTTATTATTACTAATCATATTATATATTCACGACATTCTATCTATCTAACTAAATATTAGAAAATTAAATCCCGATACCTCCTTATAGGAGATATCGGGACCATCATCATCTTCACTAAAACAGATAAAAAATAAGAACGTTTTTTAGGGTTAGCCTATAAAATATCTTTCACAAAAGTTATCTGATAGAAAATATCTTTTGAACGTCTTCTTTTTTAGGCTCCTGCGAAGGCACACTATCGGTTTTAGCCGGTTCTTCATTCATATAAACCGATGAAGTCTTGGGTTCTTCTTTCTTGGGTTCCTGAGACGGCACACTGTCTGTCTTAGCAGGTTCTTCGCTCATACAAACCCAAGCTGCCTCTGATTTAGGCTCCTCTTTCTTAGGTTCTTCGGTTGGGACACTATCTTTCTTTACAGGCTCTACATTGGAATCTTGTGCATACAAACCAAGAGTAGATACTCCCATCATAAACACAGCTACTGATAACATTAACTTTTTCATAATTCTAACTTTTTTAGTTATACATTCTATATTCCATTCTTCGACTATAAAACAACAATCGTTATGCCAACACTTCCAAAGAATACACAAACAACTGATTATAAATAAATTAAATAAATAGAATACAAAAATCTTATGTGGAAATTTGTAGAATAAAAAGAAAAAGGGTGTGGAAAAATTCCACACCCTTTTATCCTCAAATACAGTGAGAGATAAGTGCAAAGGCAAGCGGAAATAAGATTTCCGACTTGACTATGACGAACCGTATCCTATATTCTACAAATATATAAGTTACTCGATTTGATACAATTTCAACTTGTTATACAATGTCTTTCTATCTATGCCTAACATTGCAGCCGCTTTACTTTTATTACCCGAACATTTCTGTAATGCCGATACAATCTTAGTCCGCTCACTATCCGGATCGTGTAAAATATTTATCGGCTTGTCTATATTCATGTCTATGCCCAAATGTTCCACACGTATGGGATTCCCCTGAGCAAGTAAAGCCGCCCTCATAACAGTATTACGCATTTCTCTTAAATTTCCCGGCCAAGTATATTGAGAAATCCGTTCCATCGCTTCCGGCAAAAATCCGGGAACAGGCTTTTCGAGTTCTCGATTGGCTTGATCCAAAAAGAAATTAGCAAACAACGGTATATCCTCACCTCGTTCGCACAAATGCGGCATATAGATCGTAAATTCATTGATTCGATGATACAAATCTTCCCTAAATGCACCTGATTTTATAGCCGCCTTCAAGTCTTCATTTGTCGCAGCAATCAACCTCACATCGACTTTTACTTCCGTTGTAGTCCCGATGGGCTTCACTCTGCGTTCTTGCAACACACGTAGCAACTGTACCTGAACATCGTAACTCAGATTTCCTATTTCATCAAGAAAGATCGTTCCACCATCTGCTTCTATAAAAGCACCGACTTTATCCTCAATCGCTCCCGTAAACGAACCTTTCTTATGCCCGAAAAATTCAGAAGCAGCCAATTCTTTCGGAATGGCTCCACAATCGATGGCGACAAACGGTTTCTCCGAACGTTTACTTAATTGATGTATCCGTTTAGCCACATATTCCTTTCCTGTCCCACTGGCCCCATTGATCAGCACAGACATAGAGGTCGGAGCCACTAACTTCACATAAGTATACAATTGACGGGCAGCTTCACTCTGCCCCTCTAAATAATTTGTTTCCTCCGGTACAGATTCAGACACAGGAATCTGTTTCCCAGTCTTGACACCCGCATTAAAAACCTCGTTAATCTTTTGCAATAAATCTTCCGGATTCACCGGCTTAGATATATAATCTCTCGCACCGAGTTTCATCGCCTGAACAGCCGACGGGATAGCCGCGTAGCTCGTCATTACGATCAAAGGAACATTTACATTCCGATTGCTCACCCATTCCAACAAATCGATGCCGTCTCCATCAGGCAAACGTAAGTCGCAAAGCACCAAATCGACCGAACTTTCAATAAGAGTTTTTTTCGCTGCTGCAATTCCCGAAACAGATGCTACCGAAAATTTTTTCTTGGAAAGCCACGTCTGCAACATAACAGCAAATGTCGTATCGTCTTCTACAATGAGAATATGCTTCATAATTATTCCTCCTTTGCCAATACCAATTTAAGGCCTGTACGTATTTTCTCAGCATAGACCAACAACTTATCAAGATTTCGAGACAGCTCATCGGTCCACTTATGCGCACCTTCCTCTTCCAATCGAGACAACACCGGCAACATATCCGAAATTTTCAACATGGCGAAAATCGGTTGCCACTTATGAGCAATACGTGATACCACAATCCCATCGCGACGAGCCGCGGCCCCTTTCAACTCCTCTATCTGGCTATTTATCTCCTGAAAGAATGTCTCCAATATTTTCCGGCGAGCCTTCGCATCATCTTCGGCAAAAGCCGTAAGAGCCGCAAAATCATACGGAGCCTCTCCTCTTTCACCCTCATCTTCTATCTCACGGGGAGTTGCCTCTTCATTCCAAATCCCCGATAAACAAAAAGATAATTGCGCCAACGAAAAAGGCTTGTGTAAAATTCCCGAAAAACCTTCCGAAAGGAATTGGTCTGCATCGCTCCTCGCCGTAACCATTACAACCGGAAGCTTTCTCGCCAGAGCGATATGAGACTCCCTCAAAAATTTCAAAAAACTCACTCCGTCCATTTCCGGCATCTGCATATCGGTAAACAAAGCATCGAAATGCTCATGTTCCAGATAACCCAAAATCTCCTCGGCCTTCATGCAGGCAACCGATTCTATACCCAATTGTTTCAACTGATTCTCAAAAAGTGTCAATTGTAATTTATCGTCATCGAGCAATAGGCAACGTTTCCCCGAAAAAGCCTTCGTATCACCGGTCTTCTCCGAGACTTCTTCCAATGGAATTTCCACGGTAAACGTACTGCCAACACCCTCCACACTGCGGACATCTATACGCCCGCCCATCAAATCGACGAGCTGTCGAGTAATAGCCAACCCCAATCCAAACCCCTCGACTCCCTGTGCCGAAGAAAGCCGTGTAAAAGCCTGAAATATATGTTCCAAATCATCTCGGGCTATTCCCCGTCCCGTATCGCTAACCGAAAAAACAAGATATCGGACACGCACAAACACATGAATCGTCACCGTACCCCGGGCTGTAAACTTCAAAGCATTGGACAACAAATTATCGACAATTTGCTTAATCCTTAACGGATCGCCCGAAAAATTGGCATCGGCCGATTTCTCAACTTTCAATATCAGATTCAGTTGTTTCTTATCCGCCACAGGTTGCATAGCAGATACTATTTTATCGAATAATACTTTGGGGCTGAAAGCAATACGATTTATATCCAATTTATGAGATTCCAAACGGTGAAAATCGAGCAAATCGCTTACCAGCGAAAGCAAATGATCCGACGATGCCTTCATGTTTTGCAAATAGAACTTTTGCCGTTCGGTATTATCCAGCCTCATCATCAATTCCACATATCCGATAATAGAACCGAGCGGAGCCTTAAAATCGTGCGTTATAGTCAACATCAACTTTTCCCGGGCCTCCAATAAATCTTCGGCTCGTCTCCGAGCTTCTTCCAATGCCCTACGGAAACGATCGTCCCTTAACCAACCTTTCCAAACCAATACCCCAAAAATAACCGCCAATAAAATAGCACCGGAAGCCACAGCGACCAAAGCTCTCATAGACTCCTGACGAATCTGTTCATTTCGTTCTTGTATCTTCTCCGATACAATAAGTTGCTCTCGTTCAAAGCTATTCATCAGACGATTGATCTGACCGTTCAACCGTTGATTATCGTTTCTCAATCGCCACCGCTCCCGTTCGAGAGCCTGTTGAGACAACTCCCGGATCTCGTTATAACCGCTTTCCATCGCTTTCAAATCGGCAGCCAACGAATCGCTCAACGCTCCTATACGTTTCGATTCTATCCGAATGCTATCTAACCGAGTAGGTGCTTTCCCCGAAATAGCATCGGCTATTCGTCCGAACACATTTTTACGGCGGCGTTTCTCTATCAGCGAATCGCTCTGTCGAACCAATCTTTGCTGACGATTCTGAATAAGGATCAACGAATCTTGCTGTTTCATCATATCCTCTATTTTCCGGTTTTGCTCCTCGGCCACATCGATCGTGGTTCCCATCAATCGCCGTATAACCGCATTTTTCCGATTCAGCAGACCGATAATACTATCGATTCGGGACAGCTGGACAGAGTCCGATGTAATACGACGTAACGAATCCACACATGTTACGGCATCATTCGTCACTCTCCTATATACCGGATAATCCGAAAACTGTCCCCAAACGAGCGATTGTCCCACCGTCTCCGCTCTATACAGAGACGATAAAGCGGAAGACATCTCCTGACGTTTCAGCCTCATATCTGCCTCGACCGCTTTTATCGATACCAACAAATTTATCTCATGATACACAAACCACGAAGATGACAACAAAACGGCAATAAGCAACAGATATCCCCAAAGAGCTTTATTACGGGTCGATTTTCTGGAATAAGATGCCATAATTCATTATTTGGTGGTGAAGATAAAACATTTTCACAAAACCTATTCACACTCGTCCTTCAATTTTTTATGCAATTACGAGACTTACTCCTATTCTTCACGCTAATAATATAGCGAAAAAAAATACTCCGTGTACATGCTATCATATTTATCCGGTTCATGCTCCATTATATACGTGCTTCCACTCCAATCGGAATTCATGCACATCGCAATAATCTCCCGTGCGGGGAAACTGTCGACATCTTCTAATATCCCCTTTCTAAACATTACCTCCACAGTTTCCAACTCACCCGTACGAAGAGAAAACATGAGCCACACACGTACG
>OMGT01001427.1_pt1 | contig 10119 bp, 9 predicted proteins | sample 1646101 | NCBI WGS metagenome assembly OMGT01 (sample SAMN05578593, study PRJEB25193) | human gut metagenome | biome: Human Microbiome; feature: human-associated habitat; material: feces | host: Homo sapiens | place: USA:Birmingham | reverse complement strand
GCCAAAATCCCGAGACATACAAGCCAAAATTCCATTGCCGCAGGCAATCTGGAATTTTGGCTACGTTACTGAGAACGGAGTGAACAGTAACGATTGATGGAAAAAGAAAATGTCAATCACCACAAAATATACAATATTTATGCTAAAAATAATGTGTTTTTTTATGTTTCACGTGAAACATTATGTGGCATGATTAAAATAAAAGTGTTATAATAAACCTGCATATGCCTGTTGGCATTATAAAAAATAATGTAACAGGCAAAATAGAAATAACTACAATTAAAACCTCATAAAGGAGGAATGAAGTTGGGAAGAATTATAGCAGTTGCTAATCAGAAAGGCGGAGTTGGAAAGTCAACAACTGCAATTAATCTTTCAGCATGTCTTGCAGAAAAAGGGAAAAAGGTTCTCGCAATTGATATGGATCCACAGGGAAATACTACCAGTGGTTTCGGCGTTGATAAGAACGGCATAGAAAATACATTGTATGAACTTTTGCTTGGAGAGGCAGAAACGAAAGACACGATTGTAAAAGATGTTGTTGAGAATCTTGACCTGATTCCATCTAATATTAATCTTTCCGGTGCAGAAATCGAGCTGGTAGGAATCGATGATAAAGAATTTATCTTAAAGGGAATCACAGATAAGCTTCGACGTAAATATGATTACATAATACTGGATTGTCCACCGTCATTAAATATGCTGACGATCAATGCATTAACCGCAGCTACATCTGTATTAGTGCCGATCCAGTGTGAATATTATGCGCTGGAGGGACTTTCACAGCTGATTCATACCATTGATCTGGTAAAAGAAAGACTGAATAAACGTCTGAAAATGGAAGGCGTAGTATTCACAATGTATGACGCAAGAACAAACCTGTCTCTGCAGGTAGTGGAAAACGTAAAAGAGAATTTAAATCAGAATATTTATAAAACAATTATTCCACGTAATGTAAGACTGGCGGAGGCTCCAAGCTATGGACAGCCGATTAATATCTATGATCCGAGATCAGCAGGAGCAGAAAGCTACAGGCTTCTGGCAGAGGAAGTGCTCAACAGGGAGGATAATTAATGGCAGGAAGAAAAAACGGTCTTGGCAGAGGCTTAGATGCATTTTTTCCAGACAGAACATCTGTTGTCAAAGAACCTGCCAGAAAGACAATAACCAAAACAGTTAAAACAGAGAAGAAATCTGACGTAGCTGAAAAACAGACAAACCCTACTGTTGCAAAGAAGCAAACAGCAGATTCGAAAACAGGGGCAATGATCGTAAAGATCTCAAGTGTAGAGCCGAATATGGATCAGCCACGTAAACAGTTCGATGAAGATGCACTCATGGAACTGTCTGAGTCTATTAAACAGTACGGCGTACTCCATCCACTTCTTGTGTCTGATAAAAAGGACTACTATGAAATAATTGCAGGTGAAAGACGCTGGAGAGCGGCAAAGCTTGCCGGACTGACAGAGATTCCTGTAATTGTTAAAGAGTTTTCTGAGCAGGAATTAGTAGAAATTTCCCTGATTGAGAATATTCAGCGGGAAGATTTAAACCCTGTGGAAGAAGCGATGGCATATAAACGACTGATTGATGAATTTCATCTGAAACAGGATGAAATCGCAGAGCGTGTAGGGAAGAGCAGAACAGCAGTAACAAATGCAATGAGACTTCTCAAACTCAGTGAAAAAGTGCAGCAGATGCTGATTGATGAGATGATCACTGCCGGTCATGCCAGGGCAATCCTTTCGATAGCAGATAAGGAAAAGCAGGAATCAATTGCAATGAAGGTTTTTGACGAGAAATTAAGTGTTCGTGAAACAGAAGCGCTTGTAAAACGTATGCTGGAGCCGCCAAAAACAGCAAAGAAGAGCAAATTCAGTTCTGCTGAGGATGCAATATATGAGAGTCTGGAAGAAAAAATGAAAAGTATCATGGGTACCAGAGTTCAGATTCACAGAAAGAAAAATGACAAAGGTAAAATTGAAATTGAATATTATTCCAAGGATGAACTGGAAAGAATCATAGATCTTTTCGAATCCATTGGTTAGGAGTGACAGTAATATGAGTGGCATTTTTGAAAATCTTGGAATTGATTCCGGGATCATCATTATTATACTGCTGATTCTTACTATCTTCCTGCTGGTAAGGAATATCAGTATGAATATGCGCCTGAGCCGTCTGGAACGTAAATATAAGACGTTCATGAAAGGTTCAGATGCACAGTCTCTGGAAAAAGTATTCGTTAGAAAATTCGCTCAGATAGATAAGCTCTATGATGCGAAGGAAGAACATGATCATGATCTTCTTTTTATCAAAAAGAATCTTGATAAAATGTTTAATAAATATGGTGTAGAAAAGTATGACGCATTTGATGATGTAGGTGGAAAGTTAAGTTTTGCGCTGGCTTTGCTGGACAAAGAGAATACAGGCCTTATCTTAAATGCAGTACACAGCCGGGACAATTGTTTTTTGTATATGAAAGAAATTGTAAAAGGCGAATCCTACGTTATGCTCAGCCAGGAAGAAGTAGAGGCACTTCGTAAGGCAGTGAATTTTGGACTGGATAATATTGAAGAATAAAGTTTTTTAAAAGTTACTGTGAACGGAGTGAACAGTAATGTTTAAAAGTTGAAAACAAGAGCATACTAAAAGAGAATCTGTTTTGTGCAGGAATGCACATGATATGATAAATTGATATCAGGGGGAAAGTTGTTGCCAGATTTTACCCTGACATCATTACATAATGTAATAGAATATTTCAGGAGGAACAAGATGTTAGATATTAAATTTGTGAGAGAAAATCCGGAAGTTGTAAAACAGAATATCCGCAACAAATTTCAGGATAATAAACTGGAATTAGTGGATAAAGTTCTGGAACTGGACAAAGAGAATCGCGAAATCAAACAGGAAGTAGAAGCTCTTCGTGCAGAGAGAAATAAAATTTCCAAACAGATCGGTGCACTGATGGCACAGGGAAAGAAAGAAGAAGCTGAAGAAGTAAAGAAACAGGTAGCTGCTTCCGGAACCCGTATTGAAGAACTTTCCACAAGAGAGAAAGAGGTAGAGGAAGAACTTCTCAAAGATATGATGGTAATTCCGAATATCATTGATCCATCTGTACCGATCGGTAAAGATGACAGCGAGAACGTAGAAATCGAGAAGTTTGGTGAACCGGTTGTTCCGGATTTTGAAGTGCCATATCATACAGAAATTATGGAAAATTTTGATGGAATTGATCTTGACAGTGCAAGACGTGTTGCGGGAAATGGTTTCTACTATTTAATGGGAGATATCGCAAGACTTCACTCAGCAGTAATTTCCTATGCACGTGACTTCATGATAAACAGAGGTTTTACTTACTGTGTACCTCCTTTTATGATCAGAAGCAATGTTGTAACAGGTGTAATGAGTTTTGCTGAAATGGATGCCATGATGTATAAGATTGAGGGTGAAGATTTATACCTGATCGGAACAAGTGAACATTCCATGATCGGTAAATTTATCGATCAGATCATTCCTGAGGAAGAACTTCCGAAAACTCTTACAAGCTATTCTCCATGTTTCCGTAAGGAAAAAGGTGCTCATGGACTTGAGGAGAGAGGCGTTTACCGTATTCATCAGTTTGAAAAACAGGAAATGATCGTTGTCTGCAGACCGGAAGAAAGTCCGATGTGGTTTGATAAATTATGGCAGAATACAGTAGATCTGTTCCGTTCTCTGGATATTCCGGTTCGTACACTTGAGTGCTGCTCTGGTGACCTGGCAGACCTGAAAGTAAAATCTCTTGACGTAGAAGCATGGTCTCCACGTCAGAAAAAATATTTCGAGGTAGGAAGCTGTTCAAACCTTGGTGATGCACAGGCACGTCGTCTTAAGATCCGTGTAAACGGAAAAGATGGTAAGAAATATCTTGCACATACATTAAATAATACTGTTGTAGCACCGCCTAGAATGTTGATCGCATTCCTGGAGAATAACCTGAATGAAGACGGTTCTGTAAGTATTCCTAAAGCTCTGCAGCCATACATGGGTGGTATGACAAAGATTGAGAAAAAGCACGCTTAATGGAGGGTGAGCTTTTTCAGGGAGGTGTTCTTATGCACAGTTATCTGAGGGCAGTTGGTTTTTCCAGGATCACCAAAAGAAGCAGTATCAGACAGATCATTACGGATGTGGTTGAAACTTATGATGAGAAAACGGTCATAGAGAACTACCCTGATGGTATGTTTGCAGAGTTTTCCAAGAATTATGGATGCGATTGTGGAATTACTGTCTGCGGGCAGTATGATGAAAACAACGTATTTTATCCGGATTATTATTTTCCTTTTTTTCGCGGAACAGGCATTACAACACAGGAGAGTGTTGTGATAGAAAGACATGCAGACAAAGAATCTTTTGCAGGTGCCTGTGACGATCTGAGAATTGGGGTTACTTTAATTTTCTATCTTCAGAATGCTGCTGAGTATCTGCAACAGCGTGAAAAAGGCAACATACTTCCGGGTGGCCAGCCTTTAACCCTTTCCGGGCTGGCCAGGGAAGGAAAAATCCTTTTTCCTGTAGAGAAAGATAAAGAAGCAGTAAAAGCAGAACGTGAACTGACAAAGAACAGAAATCATCTCATTGCAGCCGCCAGAAACGGTGATGAAGAGGCTATGGAGAGCCTCACGATGGAGGATATGGATACATATTCCATGATTTCTCAGCGTATAGTTACAGACGATATTTTTTCTATAGTGGATTCCTATTTCATGCCATATGGAATTGAATGTGATCAATATAGTATCATGGGTGAGATTCTGGATTTTATGACATTCAAGAACATTATAACAGGAGAAGAAATCTGCCAGCTTACATTAGACTGTAATGATATGCAGTTTGATGTTTGTATCAATAAGAATGATTTGCTGGGGGAGCCAAAGATCGGACGTAGATTCAAAGGAATCATATGGCTCCAGGGACAGTTGCACTATTAATTAAAATGATTTATGATGGCATGGACGAATATTTCGCCTATGCCATCTTGTGATTTACAAGAATATGTTTCACGTGAAACATGCTTATAACAATCCGCTTGACGAGGGAGTGTTATAGATATACATTTGTTACTGTTCGTACACCACTATCCTGCGAGGTGTTTTGGCATGAATATGCCAAAATCCCGAGACATACAAGCCAAAATTCCATTGCCGCAGGCAATCTGGAATTTTGGCTACGTTACTGAGAACGGAGTGAACAGTAATATACATTTCACGCCGGATATTTGCAATTTATTCCAAGGGTAAGAAAAGAAAGAATTACTATGATATACTTGGGGCAGGTAAGTCGGAAAACTAAAAAAAGGAAGATGACATTATATGAAAAATAAATTATGGAAACAATGGATGTTAAGTGGAGTTCTGGTTTCTGCAATGGTTGTATCATGCGGGGTATCTGTAAGTGTACAGGCAGAAGAAACAACAGAGACAGAAGAAGCAGCAGAAACCGATTCCTCTGCTGAAAGTGAAGATGATCTGCGGATTCTTTTTGATCAGGCAGTTGAAGATGCGATGATTGCTGAGGATGGTGAGATTCTTCCGGTAGTAAGCCTGGATGAGGGAGAGCCTTATGCAGTTTATAATGAAGAGGGAAGAGTTCTTCTATATACATTCCATAAATATCCGGACAGTTATCCGGATGGCACTGATGTGAAACTGGAATGGGGAAATGTATGGACATTTACAGGTGGTGAACTGGAAGACTGGTATCAGGAAAATAAAGAGGGTGTAACAGACTGGCAGACAAGAATGAAAGAATTGCTTGGTCTGACTCCTGATAATGAATCTAACTATGTTACAGCTATGTGGGTAAAACCGGAAGATGTTTTTCGTCCGGCATATATTTCGGATATTGGAACAGTAGAAATGACAGATTCATTCTCCGAAGATGTTGATGCGGATTATAAAGCATGGTTTGATGCGAACATTATTTCCAGCTATTATGATGGCGAATATCCATGGACAAGATTGGGATATACTTATGACTGGGCGGATAATGGACAGGCTTACGGGTTGTCTGAGTTTATCGTTAAACAGGATAGTGATGTAAAAGTAGCATATACTGTTGAACTGGGTGAGATGATTCAAAAGCTGGAAGATAATACATGGAATCCGGAAGCAGAAAATTAGATAAGAAAAGCCAGATTGCACTTGTAATTTTCTTTGAAATATAGTATATTAGTTACTGTTCATACACCATTATTCCTCGAGGTATTTTTGCAAAAATATGCCAAAGTCCCGAGACATACAAGCCAAAATCCCATTGTCGCAGGTAATCTGGAATGAATTTTGGTTAAGTTACTGAGAACGGAGTGAACAGTAACTTATATTATGGGTGTTGATTAAATGTCCATATAGCTCAGCTGGATAGAGCACTCGCCTCCTAAGAGAAAGCCGAGGCATTCCCCAAAGGGAAAAAATGAAAAACAACTTTCAGTTCGAATCTATTCTGAAAAATGCTAATGGTGACAACAAAGCATTCCCCAAATTGGGGAACGTTCTAATGTTACCAAATCAAAAAAATCTGTAGATTGACAACTCGAAAAAGAGTTGATAATCTTATATATGGCCGAAGGGAAAAATCCCAGAAACCCAGTAAAATCAAGGGTTTGCGGCATGTGTCGTCATAGCTCAGCTGGATAGAGCACTCGCCTCCTAAGCGAGGGGTCGGAGGTTCAAATCCTCTTGGCGACGGGCTTCAAAGCGTTCGAAAATGTTAGCTGGATTAGCTGACAACGAACGCTTTTGTTATTTTCTAATCACGTTCGTGACACAAAATTCCATTCAAAATGATCAATTTCCAGCTAACGCAATCCGATTTTTGTTAGCTGACAGCTAATCAAAATTACCGGTTTGCAAACATGGGTTTTAAGAAGTCCAGCTAACATTTGGGTTCCGCTCCGTTGTCACCCCTTATTCGGGGATGTAAATCAGAGAAAAGGCGGGAAAAGAAACAATCTCTCCCAAACCTGCAAACATAAATTAGCTGAAACAGTATTCAATTCTATTAGCTACAGCTAATGGTCAAACAGCAATGTCTGTTTGGAACTTTACTATCTATAAAAGTTCCAGGCAGGCATTTTTTAGTATCCTGAATCCTGGAGGAAAGGAGTCAAGATGACTGAGCCAAACAGACAATCAGGAGAAAACGAAGAAAGAATCATAGAAATTGAGATTGAGCGTCTTCGACCGTTCAAAGAGCATCCGTTTCAGGTGAAAGATGATAAGGAAATGTTTCTTCTGCAGGAAAGCATTGAGAAGTATGGAATATTAAATCCGCTGATCGTCAGACCGGTACCGGATGGATACTATGAGATCATATCCGGCCACAGAAGAAAACATGCTGCGGAGAAACTGGGATACCGAAAAGTACCGGTGATCATCCGGGTATTAAGTGAAGATGATTCCATTTTAAGCATGGTAGATTCTAATCTTCACAGAGAACGGATCAGCTACAGTGAAAAAGCTTTTGCTTACAAATTGAAGAATGACATATTAAAAAGAAAAAATGGTCGAAAAAAGAGCCAAGTTGACCACAAAACACCAAGAAAGCGGGCGATAGAGATTATCAGCGAGGATTGTGGTGATAGCCCAAAACAAGTGCAGCGTTATATCTCACTGACAAAACTGATACCGGAAATGCTGCAGAAACTGGATGATGAGATTATTTCTTTTTGTCCGGCTGTAGAGATAGCTGCATTAAGTGAAAAAGAGCAAAAGGAACTGCTTGTAGCAATGGAGTATGCACAGGCAATCCCATCACTCTCACAGGCCCAGAGGATCCGGCAACTGAGTAAAGAAAAGCAGTTGTCACTGGAAAAGATGGAAGAAATCATGTGTGAAGTGAAAAAGGGTGAAATCACAAGAGTAGCTTTCACAAACGAACAGCTACATAAGTATTTTCCGAATTCCTATACACCGGCAATGATGAAACGGGAAATACTGGCACTGTTGAAATTATGGAAAAAAGAATCATGGGAAAGTTAAAGGAGGAAGAAATCATGTGTAAAGTTATATCCGTAGTAAACCAGAAAGGTGGCGTCGGAAAGACCACCACAACCGTAAATGTAGGCATTGGACTGGCAAGAGAAGGTAAGAAAGTGTTGCTGATCGACGCGGATCCACAGGGAAGTTTAACCGCAAGTCTTGGATATGAGGAACCGGATGATCTTCGCATCACACTGGCAACGATCATGATGGATGTCATCAACGAAGAAGAAATCTCTTTGGAAGATGGGATCTTACATCACCAGGAAAATGTAGATCTTCTCCCGGCAAATATTGAGCTTTCCGCACTGGAAGTAACGATGGGAAATGTTATGAGCAGAGAAATGATCATGAAAGAATATATCGATGCGATAAGATGCCGATACGATTATATCCTGATCGACTGTATGCCAAGCCTTGGTATGATGACAATCAATGCACTGGTCTCTTCCGATTCCGTGCTGATACCTGTACAGGCCGCATATCTGCCGGTGAAAGGACTTCAGCAGCTGATCAAGACCATTCTTACAGTAAAGAAAAGACTGAACCGGAAACTGGCGATTGAGGGCATTCTCCTGACCATGGTAGATTTCAGAACCAATTACGCAAGGGACATTGCATCGAGAGTACATACAACCTACGGAAGCCAGATAGAAGTATTTGAAAATGTGATTCCGATGTCCGTAAAAGCAGCTGAGACCAGTGCAGAGGGAAAAAGTATCTACATGCACTGTCCGAAAGGAAAAGTTGCTGAGGCATATATGAAATTGACACAGGAGGTTTTGAATAATGAAAAATAGAAGTGGCGAAAAGATTAAACTGGCTAGTATTGATGAATTGCTTGGTGTGGTAAATGAAGAGTCAGCAATGGAGATAGAGATCAGTAAGATCCATTCGTTTAAGAATCATCCGTTCAAGGTGCTGGATGATGAAAAGATGCAGGACCTGGTAGAAAGCGTAAAGATCAATGGAGTGCTGACACCGGTACTGCTTCGCATGGATGAAAATGAAGAATATGAAATGGTATCCGGCCATAGAAGAATGCATGCAGCACAGCTTGCAGGACTTACGACTATTCCGGCAATCGTAAGAGAATTATCGGATGATGATGTCATTGTGGCTATGGTGGACGCTAACATTCAGCGAGAGGAACTGTTGCCGAGTGAGAAAGCTTTTGCTTACAAAATGAAACAAGAGGCCATGAAACACCAAGGTTCTCGAACAGACTTGACTTTGGGACAAAATGTCCCAAAGTTCAAAAGAACAACGGAAGCAATTGCGGATGGGACAGGTGAAAGTTATAAACAGATTCAGCGTTACATTCGACTGACAGAGTTAATTCCGGAACTTCTTGATCTGGTAGATAACAAAAAGCTTCAGTTCACGGTTGCTGTCGATATCTCCTACATCGATAAGGAAGTACAGGAATGGATTTACGAATATATCAGCGACACCGGATTTATCAAGCCAAAACAGATTGCAGCACTCAGAAATCAGCTGAATGATGGACCAATCAATCAGATCCAGATGTTATCAATTTTCAATAACTGTGTGATGGCAAAGAAAGTATCCCGGTCTCTCACATTTTCGGAAAAGAAACTGACAAAGTATTTTCCAGATGATTATACAGCCAAAGATATGGAGCAGGTGATTGAATCATTATTAGAAAAATGGATGCAGGAACAGTCCTGTTAAGGATAGAAAAAGCTAAGAAAACAAAGTCAAAGAAGTTTAAAAAGAGGACTTCTTAGCAGAAAATGAAAGGAGGAAATTATGGAGAAAAAAATGACATTTAATTATTTTTACGGTACCGAAGCTGATCAGTTCAGCTTCTACCGCATACCAAAAGCATTATTTACAGACAGTTACTTTAAAGATTTATCTAGCGATGCTAAAATTTTATATGGACTGATGTTGGATCGAATGTCTCTTTCCATCAAGAATCAGTGGTTTGACGACAAAAACAGAGCATATATCTACTTTTCCATCGAAGATATCATGGAATTACTGAACTGTGGCAGAAATAAAGCCATCAAATCCATGAGAGAACTGGATGACGAAACAGGAATTGGTCTGATTGAGAAACGCAGACAGGGAT
>OMGT01001426.1_pt1 | contig 10134 bp, 8 predicted proteins | sample 1646101 | NCBI WGS metagenome assembly OMGT01 (sample SAMN05578593, study PRJEB25193) | human gut metagenome | biome: Human Microbiome; feature: human-associated habitat; material: feces | host: Homo sapiens | place: USA:Birmingham | reverse complement strand
TTATGATGTAATGAATCGTATGATACTGGAAAGTGACTGTAATAAGGTGAAATTTGATGAAATGCGCCTGGCCGAAAAACAGATGGAACGAATACCGGAAACAATAGGCAACATTCCCTATATTATTATCATGGATAGAGGCTATCCTTCTACGCCAGCGTTTATACATATGATGGATAAGGATCTTAAGTTTATCGTACGTTTAAAAAGCAGTGATTACAAAAAAGAGCAAAGCAGTTTAACAGAAAATGATCAGCTGGTTAAAATAAAACTTGATAAATCAAGAATCAGACATTACGAAGGGACGCCGGATGGAGAACGTATGAAAGAACTGGGTGAAATTTCATTGCGTATGGTAAAAATCCTATTAGAAAATGGAAATCTGGAAGTTTTAGCTACAAATCTTTCACAAACGGAATTTCATACAGAAGAAATAAAAGAATTATATCATATGAGGTGGGGAATAGAGACTGCGTATGAAACACTAAAGAATCGATTGCAGTTAGAAAATTTTACAGGTACAAAACCTATTCTGTTATTACAAGATATATACAGCACCATATATCTGAGCAATTTAGTCGAAGATATCATATTAGACGCAGAGCGTGAACTGGATCAGAAGGAAACAAACAGAAAACATAAAATGATGATCAATCAGACAGTTAGTATTGGAATCTTAAAAAACGATCTGATTTATATACTTCTTGAAACGGATGATCAAAAGAAAAATATATTATTTCAGCAAATATATGAAGATATCAGTAAGAATCTGGTTCCTATTCGTCCTGATCGGCATTATACCAGAACGAAAGGGCGGTTAGCAGGGAAATATTCAAATACTCATAAAAGAGCATACTAATCTAGAAAATACGAGTACAAAGAGAAGGGGATAAGTATGCCCATATAAAAAAACAAAAAGCAGGAATCATAGTTTTATAAATACTTACGATTTCTGCTTTTTGCTAAAGTTAATGACATTGCTAAAATACGGCATTTTTCAATCACAAAACATTCTTTAATGTTTCAAAAATGCTTCCGCGATATCAAGATCCTCCGGTGTTGTGATCTTAATATTCTGATAAGATCCCTCTGCCAGAGCAACCTTTGCCCCTGTCTCCTGCTCTACTACCATGGCATCATCTGTAATTTTGCTCATATCTTTCTGACGAATGCTGTCATGAGCCTCACGTATCAGTGAATACGAAAAAATCTGCGGGGTCTGAATTGTCCACACACACTTTCTGTTTGGAGTTTCTTTTACATATCCCTCTTCATCAGAAAGTTTGACTGTATCTTTAGAAGGCATACCAATCACACATGCACCTGTTTCCTTCACTTTCTGCAGACCACGTTTAAGAATTTCTTCTGTCACAAAAGGTCTTGCACCGTCATGGATCAATACATATTCACAGTCTCTGCATTCACAAAGACCTGCATAGACAGAATCATAGCGTTCTTTTCCTCCCGGGATTACTGCCGATACCTTTGTAAATCCATATTTTTGCACGATTTCTTCTTTACAGTAGGAGATAGATTCCTCTCCTGTCACAAGAATAATATCCTGAATCAGCGGACTTTCCTGAAAACAGCGCAGGGAATAATACAGAACCGGGTATCCCTGTATCTCCAGGAACTGCTTCTGTACTTTACTGTGCATTCTTTTTCCCTGCCCTGCTGCCAGAACAATGGCCGTATTTCTTTCTGACATCTCAACGCTCTCCCAGTTTAAGATTCGGCACAGCATTCAGATCCCAGCCATGACGTGTACCTTTAATATATTCATAATAAGCAGCTACTCCAATCATTGCTGCATTGTCTGTACAGAAGATCGGTGACGGCCGATAAAAACTGTAATTATTTTTCTTACATGCTTCTTCCATTGCCGCTCTTAACGTTCCATTCGAAGCCACTCCACCTGCAATTGCAATCTTAGTCATCCCATAATCTTTGGCTGCAAGCATTGTATGCTCCACCAGCACATCAACTACCGCTTTCTGGAAAGATGCTGCCAGATCTGCTCTGTTTATCTCTTCTCCGGTCATCTGCGCATGATTAATATAATTCAACACTGCTGATTTTACACCACTGAAGCTGAAATCGTACGGACAATCTCCAATTTTAGCTTTTGGAAACTCAATTGCATTGGGATTTCCCTCTTTAGAGAGCTTGTCTACCTTTGGTCCTCCCGGATATCCCAGTCCGATAGCTCTTGCAACTTTGTCAAAAGCTTCGCCTGCAGCATCATCACGGGTACGTCCCAGGATTTCAAATTCTCCATAATCCTTAACGATCACAAGGTGTGTATGTCCTCCTGACACGATCAGACATAAAAATGGAGGTTCAAGATCCGGATGTTCAATATAATTTGCTGACACATGGCCCTCAATATGGTGGACCCCTACCAGTGGAAGCTTCTTTGCATAAGCAATTGCCTTCGCCTCAGCAACGCCCACAAGAAGTGCACCTACAAGTCCCGGACCATAAGTGACACCAATTGCATCCAGATCATCAAGAGTTACATCTGCATCTGCCAGTGCCTGTTCAATTACCTGGTTAATCTTTTCAATATGTTTACGGGAAGCAATTTCCGGAACTACCCCACCGTATAAAGTATGAAGAGCGATCTGTGAAGAGATCACATTTGACAGAATAGTTCTTCCGTTTTTGACAACAGAAGCTGCAGTCTCATCACAGGAACTCTCAATTGCAAGAATTAATGTATCTTTCATTTTCTGTTCCTCATATATCGGACGGATAAGTCATCCGTTTTACTACTTGTTCATAATCAATTTCAGTGACATATTATTCCTCAAAATTCAATTCCAGACTCTTTCCGTCTTTTCCCGGATATGCATTTGGAAAAATTTCACGAACTTTATCCATAAACTCATCTGGTCTGACCAGAGATGGACTGTAATGTGTCAGCCACATCTCCTTTACCCGGGCATCACGAGCCAAAACCGCCGCCTCGCGGAAAGTCATATGCTTGTATCCGCGTGCTTTGTCTGCTTTGTCATCTTCTCCGTACATTCCTTCACAGATAAACAGATCCGATTCCTTTGCATTTCGCAGGATAGATTCTGTTGGTCTGGTATCTGTTGTATAAGTAAGCCTGATTCCTTTTCTCGCAGGTCCAAGTACCATCTCCGGTGTATAGGTAATACCGTCTGCTTCGATGGTCTGCCCTTTCTGGAGCGGATTCCAGTATTTCAGTGGAATATCCTGCTCTTTCGCTCTCTCAGCCGAGAATTTTCCCTGGCGGAGAATCTCAAGGGTATATCCATAACAGAGTACATTATGGTTCACTTTAAAAGCCGTAATACGATAGCCATTTAATTCAATGACCTGCTCCGGCTGTGTAATCTCAATAAATTTAATTTCAAACGGAAGCTCCGGTGCAATGACGCGAAGTGCATTGACCACTCTCTCCAGACCTTTGGGACCTACCAGAGTCAATGGTTCTGTGCGGTCTGCATTTCCCATAGTAAGAAGAAGTCCCGGAAGCCCGCTGATATGATCTCCATGATAATGAGTAAAACAAATCACATCAATAGGTTTAAAGCTCCATCCCTTCTCCTTAATTGCTACCTGAGTACCTTCACCACAGTCAATGAGCAGACTGCTCCCGTTATATCTTGTCATAAGCGCAGTCAACCATCTGCGTGGCAGAGGCATCATTCCACCGGTTCCAACTAAACATACATCTAACATATATTCCCTCTATTTTCCAGCTTCCGGCAATTCCCTTAAAAGGTGTATGGTCCGGCTGCTGATTTTTTCTGCTTTCATTTCTTTTTCATTCGGGATGTCTGGTCATAAGCAGCGCATCCTCCACAGGATCACTGTAATATGCCTTACGTATTCCATCTCCGGTAAATCCCATACGTTCATAGAGACGGATTGCAGTCTCATTTCCCACACGTACTTCCAGATGGATTGTCGTAACCTCCCTCTCTGCTGCAAGGCGGATCAGGCTCTGCATCAGAAAAGCGCCAATTCCTTCTTTTTGTCTGTCCCTGCGCACAGCCACATTGGTAATATCTCCCTCATCCAGAACCATAAGAAGACCGCAGTAACCCAGAATCTTTTCTTTCTCTTCCACCACCAGAAACATGGCATCATCCCTGGTCAGAAAAGTAAAAAAACCTTCTTTTGTCCATGGCACATGAAAAAGATCCTGCTCAATCTCCATTACCTGATCCAGGTCATCCACAAGCATTTCCCGCAGGATCATATTTTTGTACCTGCCGGTTTCTGCTCTTTTTCTCTCTCTGCACGCTCACGCTCTGCCTGGGAAACGCGGAGATATTCCGGGATATGTTCCATAGCAGTCTCTGTGCGTCCTTCTTTATAATAAATACTGCCAAGAGCTGCCACTGCCGCTGCTCTCTGTTTATTTACATGAGCCGGTGCAAAAGAATACGGAACCTGCAGTTTCTCTGCGATCAGTTCACGAAATACAGGTACACCGTCTCCCAAAAATGTAACCATCTCTCCTCTCTGATTCAGTTCTTCCAGCAGTTCCTCGATCGGTGCTGCCCACTGTTCTTTCAAAGTCATAAGCTGATGCTCTTCAAATCTGTAAATTCCTGTATATACCTGCTTTCTTCTGGCATCCATGATCGGACAGATCAATCCCTGTGCATCATAAAGATTATATGCCAGTGCATCTACTGTCGGTACTGCTACCAATGGTTTCTTCAGGGCAAGTCCCAGGCCTTTGGCTGTTGCCGAGCCGATACGGAGTCCTGTAAAGGATCCCGGTCCCGCTGCCACTGCAATAGCATCTACGGATTCCAGTTCCAGTTCCGTCATCTTCACAATCTCATCTAACATCGGAAGCAAAGTCTGAGAATGTGTTTTCTTATAATTTACAGTATACTCAGCCAGTAATGTATCATCTTCCACAACTGCTACAGATGCAACAATTCCTGAGCTGTCCAAAGCTAAAATTTTCATTTCTACCTCCTAACTGTTCTCCGGACCAATCACTGTAATCCTTCTATAATCAAAGCCTTTCTCTAGATCTTTCTCTATGGTTACTTTGATCAGCTTTTCCGGAAGGATTTCTTCAATCAGATCAGCCCATTCGATCAGACAGATTCCCTGTCCGAAGAAATAATCGTCATATCCGATTTCTTCCATTTCCTCAATGTCACCGATACGGTAAACATCAAAATGATATAAAGGAAGACGTCCGCTTTCGTATTCCTGAATGATCGTGAATGTCGGGCTGCAGATAGGCTCTGTGATTCCAAGCCCTGCCGCAACTCCCTGGGTAAATACGGTTTTTCCAACTCCAAGATCACCTGTCAGAGTATAAATCTGACCCGGTTTCGCATTCTCTCCGATCTTCTTTCCCACCTCAAATGTTTCCTGTGGTGTTTTTGTCTCTATAATCATCTTTTCCACCTTTTTCTTGCAGAATTGTTCTTTGCATATTATAATAGAGCGAACAGCGAAATACAATACTTTTTGAAAAGGAGACTTGAAACTATGGCAAATCCGATAGTTACAATTACCATGGATAATGGCGATGTGATGAAAGCAGAATTATATCCTGAGATTGCACCGAATACAGTTAATAACTTTATCAGTCTTGTAAAAAAAGGCTTCTATGACGGACTTATTTTCCATCGTGTGATCAACGGTTTCATGATCCAGGGAGGATGCCCGGACGGAACAGGTATGGGCGGTCCGGGATACAGCATTAAGGGTGAATTCACTCAGAACAGATTTAAAAATGATCTGAAACATACTGCAGGTGTTCTTTCCATGGCACGCGCCATGCATCCAAACTCAGCAGGAAGCCAGTTCTTTATCATGCACAAAGATGCTCCGCATCTTGACGGTGCTTATGCTGCATTCGGCAAGATCACTGAAGGAATGGATGTTGTAAACCGTATTGCAGAAGAAGATACCGATTACAGCGACCGTCCGCTTGACGAGCAGAAAATCAAATCCATGACAGTAGAAACTTTCGGTGTTGATTATCCGGAACCGGAGAAATGCTGATTCGCTGACTGTTTATGCCCCATGCAGTTTTCAGGCTGCATGGGGCATATTTTATCAGTCCGTAAATACTTTCACTTCACCGTCAATCACTGAATAGTAAAGATCTTTCTCTTTCTTCATCTTCGCTCTTCCATTTGTTCCCTCGGTGATTGCTTTTTCTACAAATGCAATCTGATCCGCCGGAACCAGCAAATGCAGAACTACCCTGTCAGTGTATTCAGAATCAAGGATCGGTAATTTCTGTTCTCCGGCAATATACTGGATCTTGCCTATCCCGGTATAATCCGTAACTACTTCCATAGAAATTCCGTAGGTTTTCTCAATCACTGTGCTGGCGGCAAGACCTTCCTGCAGACTCCTGGAATATGCTCTGACAAGACCTCCTGTTCCAAGAAGTACCCCTCCAAAATATCTGGTAACTACTGCTGCCACATTATAAATATCTTCCCCCAGGATTACATCCAGCATTGGTCTTCCCGCAGTGCCTGACGGCTCACCATCGTCACTGCATCTGGTATATTCCCTGTTCTTTCCCACCGAATATACATAGCAGTTATGTCTGGCATCCCAATATTTCTTCTTCATTTCCTCTATAAAGGCCAGTGCCTCCTCTTCGGTCTTTACAGGACGCACTGTAGCAATAAATCTGGATTTCTTTTCCACGATCTCGCCTTCCCCGCCCTCGTAAACTGTCTTATATTTCTCAAGCATGTCTCATACTCCTCTTTCCGTTCTCTTATTGACTCAGTGTACCATGAATTACAAAAATGTGCCAGCACAGTGTATACTAATCCTGTAAAAAAACACAATAACCATTAAAAAGATCCAAAAGCAATTGTGAATTTTTATTTTTCTGCTTTATTTACTTATTCTTATTTGATATAATAGAACGGATTATAAAGGAGGTTTAACATGAACTACGGTAAAAAGTCGACTGCAAAGAAACGGACGGCACTGATTTCCCGTTCTTCCATGATGGGAAAGCGCGCCAGAGTTTCTTTCATCAGAGTCCTGTTCGTATCACTGATAGCACTCTGCATCGCAGTAACCTGTCTGGGTGTGGGGTCATTCAGGGGTGTAATTGATACTGCTCCTGATGTTGATGATATTGATATTATGCCACTGGGCTATGCAACCTTTCTCTACGATGATGCAGGGAATCAGATCCGTAAACTGGCTGCTCCGGATTCCAACCGACTGCCTGTCACTCTCGATCAGATACCTGTTGATCTGCAGCATGCAGTTGTCGCAATTGAGGATGAACGTTTCTATGAACATAACGGTATTGACGTAAAAGGTATTCTTCGTGCCGGAATGAAAGCTCTCACTACCGGAGATTTCTCAGAAGGTGCCAGTACGATCACACAGCAGCTTCTTAAGAATAACGTATTTACCAACTGGACCAGTGAATCTACTCAGCTGGAAAGATTTACGCGAAAAATCCAGGAACAGTACCTTGCTGTCCAGGTTGAGAAAAAAACTGATAAAGACACCATTCTTGAGAATTACCTGAACACAATTAACCTGGGTGCCGGTTCCTACGGTGTACAGGCTGCCGCACGACAGTATTTTGACAAGGATGTATGGGATCTGAATCTTTCTGAATGTGCAACTCTGGCAGGTATCACACAGAACCCGACGAAATTTAACCCGATTATCAATCCTGACAGCAACAGGAAGAGACGCAAGGAAGTTCTCCAGCATATGCTGGATCAGAACTATATTACTCAGGATCAGTATGATGAAGCTCTTGCAGATGATGTTTATTCCCGTATCCAGGCCGCTCAGGAAAAGAACTCCAGCACTGAGAATACTGTTTACACATATTTTGAAGATGAACTGACAGATCAGATCATCAACGACCTGATGAATATCAAAGGTTACACCAAAAAACAGGCAACCAATCTTCTCTACAGCGGCGGACTTAAAGTATATACAACACAGGATTCCAAGATCCAGAATATCCTGGATGAGGAATATGCAGATCCTTCCAATTATCCGGACACTGTCCAGTATGAACTTGACTATGCCCTGACGGTTACCGATCCTGATGGAAATCAGGTAAACTACAGCAAGGAAATGCTGCAGCTTTATTTTCAGAATGAGAATCCCGATTTCGATCTTCTGTTCGATTCCCCGGAAGATGGACAGACTTATGTAGACAAATATAAGGCAAGCATACTCGCCAACGGAAGTAAAGTTCTTGCAGAGCGTGTCAATTTCGCACCTCAGCCACAGTCTTCCATGAGTGTGATCGACCAGCATACCGGCTATGTAAAGGCAATCGTGGGCGGACGCGGTGAAAAAACTGCCAGCCTTACTCTGAACCGCGCAACAGATACCACCAGACAGCCCGGTTCCACATTCAAGGTTGTTTCCACCTATGCTCCTGCTCTTAACGAAAAGGGCATGACACTGGCCACAACATTTGAAGACGAGCCATATAACTATCCGGACGGCTCCCCTGTAGAAAATGCTTCCAGAACCTACGGAGGAACAACCACGATCCGGAGAGCCATCCAGAACTCTATAAACGTAGTTGCAGTGAAATGTCTGGAGGAGGTTACTCCTGAGCTTGGTCTCCAGTATCTGGATAACTTTGGTTTCACAACTCTTGCCCATGGAACAGAGGCAGATACAGATGCCAACGGAACTGTATGGACAGACGCCAATCTTCCTCTTGCACTTGGCGGTCTGACTCACGGTGTAACAAACGTAAAGCTTTGCGCAGCCTATGCTGCCATAGCCAACCAGGGTAATTACATTGAACCTCTTTATTACACAAAAATCCTTGATCACAACGGCAATGTGCTGATTGAAAAAACTTCTGCTGAACGTTCTGTTATTAAAGAAAGCACTGCATGGCTTCTTACAAGCGCCATGGAGGACGTTGTAAAGAGCGGTACAGGAACTGCCTGCCAGCTGGACAATATGACAGTAGCCGGAAAGACAGGTACCACAGATGATTACAATGACCTGTGGTTTGTAGGCTACACTCCATATTACACCTGTGCAGTATGGTCCGGATTTGACAACAATGAAAAGCTCCCTGACGATTATTCCCGTGACTTCCACAAAGATATGTGGCGCAAGGTCATGACACGGATCCATGAGGGACTTGAGGACAAAGATTTTGAAATGCCGTCTACTGTAGAAAAAATAAGTGTATGTGCTGATACAGGACTGCTTCCAAGATCCGGCTGTTCCGTGATCACAGAATTCTTTGATGTAGGTGATGTTCCTACTGATTACTGTGAAGAACACTTCTACGAACCCGAACCAGTCATTCCGGAATACACCTATGATGAAACAATCATTCCTGAGCCATCTCTTACTCCGGAAAATCCGGACGAAAACGGAGATCAGGGTGATGGAAATACTGATAATGGTGATGCCGGCGGTGAAGGCAATGGAGGCGATGACACCGGCAGCGGTGATACCGGCGGTGGTGATACCGGCGATGGTGATACTGGCGGCGGCGATGTCGGTGGCGGTGATACCGACGGCGGCGATACTGGCGGCGGTGATGCCGGCGGTGGTGAGATTATAGAATAACCAGATAAAAATGGTGCGCCCCATAAGCGTACCTTACAAAAAAGAAGGTTTCCGTATTGGGAAACCTTCTTTTTATATTTCTATGAATCTGCTGAATCCTCCTGCAGCTCTGTACCTGCAAATGTAGTATAGAATCGGTTACAGTACCATCTTTGCAGCTCCGTAAATGCCGGCATCGTTTCCAAGGCTGGCAATTACGATAGGAGTATCTTTACAAAGGGAAAATGCATATTTTTTGTAATGTTTCTCAATCAGATCTATCAGCGGCTGTCCGGCTTTTGATACGCCTCCGCCGATAACAATGGCATCCGGGTCTACTACTGCCGCAAAAATGCCAAGAGCTCCCCCAAGCTTTTCGCCTACTTCATCCATAACACGGACAGCAAGAGCATCCCCTGACTTAAAGGCATCCAGTACGTCCTTCGCCTCAATGCTCTCTGTATTTCTGAGCACACTGTCCTCACTGCTTTCTGCCAGAGCCTTTTTGGCCAAGCGGACAATTCCTGTTGCAGAAGCATACTGCTCCAGACATCCACTGTTTCCGCAGTTGCAGGCTGCTGTCTC
>OMGT01001367.1_pt1 | contig 10504 bp, 10 predicted proteins | sample 1646101 | NCBI WGS metagenome assembly OMGT01 (sample SAMN05578593, study PRJEB25193) | human gut metagenome | biome: Human Microbiome; feature: human-associated habitat; material: feces | host: Homo sapiens | place: USA:Birmingham | reverse complement strand
TCTGAGCAGTCGATTATCGCTTGCTGAACTGCGGAGCGCGACGAGCTGCTTTGAGACCGTATTTCTTACGTTCTTTCATACGTGGGTCACGAGTTAAGAATCCAGCAGCTTTCAGAACTGGTCTGTAGTCGTTGTCTGCCTGAAGAAGGGCTCTTGCAACACCATGTCTGATGGCACCAGCCTGTCCTGTGTATCCACCGCCATGAACGTTAACTAATACGTCAAATTTGCCTTCTGTTTCTGTTGCAGCTAAAGGCTGACGAACGATAACTTTCAGTGTATCTAATCCAAAATATTCATCGATATCTCTTTTATTGATTGTGATCTTACCGGTTCCAGGTACAAGATAAACTCTTGCGATTGATTTTTTTCTTCTTCCTGTTCCGTAGAATTTTGCGCTAGCCAATGTTTTCTACCTCCTAATTAAAATGTTAAAGCTTCTGGTTTCTGAGCTTCATGTTTGTGTTCCGGTCCTGCATATACGAAAAGTTTTGTGTACATGCTTCTTCCTAAAGGTCCTTTTGGAAGCATACCTTTAACTGCGAGCTCGATAACTCTCTCAGGTTTCTTTGCTAACATTTCTTTTAATGTGGTTTCTCTCATTCCACCTACATAATCGGAGTGATTGTAGTAGATTTTCTGCTCTAATTTCTTACCTGTAACTTTGATCTTGTCAGCGTTTACGATGATTACATAATCACCTGTGTCTACGTGTGGTGTAAACTGTGGTTTATTTTTTCCTCTTAAAACGCTTGCTACTCCGGATGCCAGACGGCCAAGAGTACATCCATCAGCGTCAACTACATACCATTTTCTTTCGATTTTATCTGGATTAGCCATATAAGTCTGCATGGTTTTACCTCCTGTTATTTATCAACGATAGTTTAATTAACCGCGGAATTTCCCGCGAATATAAGTTATTGGAAACGCCGGTGCTAAAAATGCGGAAATGTCCGAAACCGCTGATAAATACTTTCGCCTGGGCTATTTGGCTTAAGCATCTCGCACTACGTCACATTTGGTTATTATATTATAAGGGTTCTGTTCTGTCAATAGGTTTTGTGTCGTTTTTTCAACTTTTTTCGTTACTCCCCCGTTTTTTGTTTTTCATCAAAAAAACTGTTGATCAGTTATCCCACCGACAATTATCGAAACGGATGATTTTCTCCTCCTGACTATCAATCAAAAAATTCAATCCCCATCAGTGTCAGTCCCTGTGCCGGAGCAGTCGGGCCTGCCATTTCGCGGTTGCAGGCTTCCAGAATTGTCTTTACTCTCTCAGGCGGATACTGTCCGTTTCCTACTTCGATCAGAGTTCCGGAGATGATTCGTACCATGTTGTAGAGGAATCCTGTTCCTGTTACACGTATGGTTACGATATCTCCGTCACGCCATACATCAATTCCTGTCACTGTACGGATAGTTGTTTTTACCTGCGCTTTTGCACCGCAGAAAGAAGCAAAATCATGCTGTCCGATCAGGTATGAGGTTGCTGCTTTCATCTTATCTACATCCAGTTTGTAGTGGTAGAAATAGGTGTATAAGCGCTCTGTCGGAACCGGGAATTTGCGATTCAGGATGCGGTATTCGTATGTTTTCTCGCTGTCGCAGTAACGGGGATGGAAATCCGGTTCTACTTCTTCAGAGAGCTGAATGCGGATATCTTCCGGAAGACGCTGGTTCAGTGCATAGGAAATCTTTTCCCCGGGAATGCGTGTGTTGGTGTCAAATACTGCCACGTTTCCCATGGCATGAACCCCTGCGTCTGTCCGGCTTGCACCAATCGTTTCTATCTTCTCGCCAAGAAGCTCGGACAATGTATCATTTAATACCCCCTGTACAGTAATCCCGTTTGGCTGTGTCTGCCAGCCGCAATAGTTTGTGCCGTCATATGCAACTACAAGACCAATTCTTTTCATCTGTTTTCCTCCATAAAAATTGAAAACTTTTGTTATAACAAAATAAACAATATGCTGTAATCCTTTCCTACCGGATTACAGCATATAAAATATCTTTATAAATTATATCAGTACTTTCTCAGATTCCCACAATTCTGAAAACAATGGCGATTCCCAGATAAGCCCACATCACCACATAGGAAATGTAGTCTCTGGACTCATAACGCAATGGCTTCATCTGGGTTCTGTTATCCCCTCCATGATAGCACCTTGCTTCCATGGCCATGGCCAGATCATTTGCTCTTCTGAACGCAGAAATAAACAGCGGAACCAGAAGCGGAATCATATTTTTTGCCTTCTGAATTATATTTCCGGTTTCAAAATCTGCGCCACGTGCAATCTGTGCTTTCATGATCTTATCGGTTTCCTCCATAAGGATTGGGATAAAACGCAGCGCAATAGACATCATCATGGCAATCTCGTGGATTGGCACATGAAGTTTATTTAACGGCCTGAGAAGTCGTTCCAGACCATCTGTAAGCTGATTGGGTGTGGTAGTCAGCGTCATAAGAGAAGAACCGATCACCAGATACGTCAGGCGGATGGCCATTCTTCCGGCCAGCTTCAGGCCCTCCTCTGTCACATGCAGGATTCCCCACTGCCAGAGAACCTTTCCGGGTGTCAGAAATATATTAAATACCACTGTGATCATAAGAAGCATCACGATTGCCTTCAGTCCCTTGAACATAAATTTCACAGGAACTTTGGAAAGAATGATCATCGCTGCCAGAAATATAGTTGCCACTGCATATCCCGGAAATGTATGGAATACAAAGACAGAGATGATGAACACCAGCGTACCCACCAGCTTTGCTCTCGGATCCATTTTGTGCAGAACGGAATCTGCAGGATAATACTGTCCTATTGTAATGTCTCGGATCATACTTCCTGCCCTCCCTCATTCTCTTCTTGTTCTGCAGACTTTTTATCCATTGTTTCCTTCTGAATGCTTAAATCTTCATCAGGCACATCTGAATGAGACTCTTTCATCCCATCCTTAGTCAGATCAGCTTCCATCTCACTAATTAAGGTTTCTGCTTTGGCATTTTCTTTTTTCGACTGACTGTCTGAAACAGATTGTCTGTCACCGGACAACTTCCCGGGATTACATTTTCTTAAAACTGCAAGGATATTCTCTTTTGCCTCATCCACCGTTGTAGCAGTTACATCTACATCCAGGCCTTTTTCCTTCAACGCATGCATGATATAAGTAATCTGCGGTGCTGCAAGTCCCATGGCTTCCAGCTCTCTGTAATGAGCAAATACTGCTTTGGGAGCATCGTCATATGCGATTTCTCCGTCATTGACTACGATCAGTCTCTCCGCATATTTTGCAATATCCTCCATGCTGTGGGATACAAGGATAATGGTAATCCCTCTTACTTTATGAAGCTCTGCGATCTGGTCAAGGATATCATCTCGTCCTTTCGGATCCAGACCTGCAGTTGGCTCATCCAGAATAAGAATCTTCGGATTCATTGCCAATACACCGGCAATAGCAACTCTTTTCTTCTGTCCGCCGGAAAGCTCAAAAGGGGATTTACTGAAATTTTTCTCCTTGAAACCTACGTGCTGCAGTGCTTTCTTTGCTTCTACTTCTGCCTCTTCCCTGGATAATCCCTGATTCATGGGACCAAAGCATACATCAGAAAGCACATCATTCTCAAAGAGCTGATGCTCCGGATACTGAAATACAAGACCAACCTCGCTTCGCAGGGCACGACGATCATATTTCTCTCCCCAGATATCCTCTCCATTATAAGTGATCGTACCGGAAGTTGGACGGATCAGCGCATTGAAATGCTGGATCAGTGTAGATTTCCCACTTCCTGTATGTCCGATAATTCCGATAAACTGTCCGTCCGGAATAGAAAGATTGATATCTTTCAGCGCATGGATCTCATAGGCAGTTCCCGGACTGTAGGTATAAGTTACATTTTTTAATTCTATTGACATAAGGCATTCACCAGCTCCTCTGTAGTCAGTATTCCCTCCGGAACATCCACTCCGGCTTTATGAAGTTCGTGTGCCAGAAGTGTTACCTGCGGCACATCCAGTCTGTATTCTTTCAGAGTTTCCACCTGTGAGAAAATCTCTCTGGGTGTTCCCTGCATCACCACTTCTCCGTTGTCCATAACATATACCTTGTCCGCATGAACAACTTCTTCCATATAGTGGGTGATCAGAATGACTGTCACTCCTTCCCGTCTGTTAAGGTCACTGACTGCCTCAAGAACTTCCTTTCGTCCATTCGGATCCAGCATTGCAGTTGGCTCATCCAAAATGATGCATTTCGGACGCATTGCCATGACACCGGCAATTGCAACTCTCTGCTTCTGTCCGCCGGAAAGTTTATTCGGAGAATGATAACGATAGGATGTCATTCCTGTTTTTTTCAGGCTCTCATCTACACGCTCCCAGATTTTCTCTGTGGGCACACCCATATTCTCCGGTCCGAACCCTACGTCTTCTTCTACTACAGTTCCTATGATCTGATTGTCAGGATTCTGAAAAACCATGCCCGCTTTCTGTCGGACTTTCCATAATTCCGGCTCTTTAGACGTGTCAATCCCATCTACCCACAAAGTTCCTTCCGTCGGAAGCAACAGCGCATTCAGGTGCTTTGCAAGAGTAGATTTTCCGGAACCATTATGTCCCAGAACAGCCACGAATTGTCCGGCTTCAATGTCCAGGTTTACATCATTGACAGCACGCTGCGTATCCTGCACGTTACCATCTTCATCATACTTGAGATAGTCAAATCCCAGCTTGAATGCCTTGATAATTCCCATAATATTTTTTGTCCTCGTATTTTGTCTGTCTGCTGCTTATTTTCACAGGAAAAGAATCCCGTCAGTAAACAGCGAATATTTATTTTTTCAGGCTTCTTCAGTAGCTGCCAGTCCGGTCAACTCGTCAATCAGAGCCCAGATCTCATCTCTTCCCTGCTTCGTCTCAGCAGAGAAAGGAATAATAATGCCATCTTTGCTCAGCTTCAGCCCTTCTTTGATTGCTTTGATATTTTTCTGAACCTGGCTTCGTTTGAGCTTGTCAAGCTTCGTTGCAATAATGATCGGCTCATAGCCATTGTTCAGAATCCAGTCATACATCATCTTGTCATTTGCAGACGGATCATGACGGATATCAATAAGAAGGAAAACCGCCTTCAGGTTTTTGGATGTATGAAGATATCTTTCGATCATCTTGCCCCATTTTTCCTTCTCAGACTGTGAAACCTTTGCGTATCCGTAACCAGGGAGGTCTACCAGATACATGGCTTCATTGATATTATAAAAGTTAATGGTCTGTGTTTTTCCCGGCTGTGCACTTGTTCTGGCAAGAGATTTCCGGTTCATCAGCCCGTTGATCAGCGATGATTTTCCCACATTTGATTTTCCTGCAAATGCAACCTCCGGTCTGTTGGTGTCCGGGAGTTTGCTGGTAATACCGCATACGATATCTAATGATACATTCTTAATAACCATTGATTTCCTCTCTTTTTTCACAACAAATGGTCAATCTTTACTGACTGACCATTTATTTTATACCAGTGCCTTATTAAGCACTTCCTTCATCGAACTTACAAAGGTAATGGTAAGTCCGTCTGTGATTTCCTTATCTAATTCCTGAATATCCGGTTTGTTTTCTGCCGGCACTAACACCTCTTTGATCTTAGCATATTTTGCCGCAAGAAGTTTTTCTTTCAAACCGCCGATCGGAAGAACTCTTCCTCTCAGTGTGATCTCACCGGTCATTGCAAGGTCTGCCCTTACCGGCTTCTTAATAATTGCGGAAAGGATTGCAGTTGCCATGGTAATACCTGCGGATGGTCCGTCTTTTGGTACTGCCCCTTCCGGAATATGCACATGAATATCGTTTTCCTGGAAAAATTCCGGCTCAACTTTATAGTCAGAAGCAATGGAACGAATGTAAGTAATACCTGCCTGTGCAGACTCTTTCATAACATCTCCCAACTGTCCGGTGAGCATCAGCTCACCCTTGCCGGGCATTACATTGACTTCAATCTGCAGTGTATCGCCACCCACCTGTGTCCAGGCAAGCCCGCGGGAAATACCAATCTCATCTTTCTTATTTGCCATAAGATAGTTAAAATGCTCTTTTCCAAGAAAATCTGACAGATTCTTTGAAGTCACTGTAACTTTCTTTTTATCTTCTTCCATGATCAGACGTGCAGTTTTTCTGCATATCTGTCCGATGGTTCTCTCCAGGTTTCGAACTCCGGCTTCTTTTGTATAATTGTTGATGATCTTCTTAAGAGCCGCTGACTGGATTGTCAGTTTACCTTTCTCGATACCGTTCTCTTCCATCTGCTTCGGAATCAGATGTTCCTTTGCAATATGTTCCTTCTCATTCTCAGTATAACCTGCGATCTCGATCAGTTCCATACGGTCAAGAAGTGGTCTCGGAATGCCCTGAACATCGTTTGCAGTTGCAATAAACAGTACTTCTGAAAGATCCTGTGGAACCTCTATATAATGATCCATAAATCTACTGTTCTGTTCCGGATCAAGCACCTCAAGAAGTGCTGCAGAAGTATCTCCTTTATAATCACTGCTGGTCTTGTCAATCTCATCCAGAAGCATCAGAGGATTGCTCACTCCTGCCTGCTGTAATGCTGCAGTGATCCTTCCCGGCATTGCTCCTACATAAGTCTTTCTGTGGCCCCGGATCTCAGCCTCATCTCTCACACCGCCCAGACAGATACGTACATATTTCTTATGCATTGCTTCTGCAATCGATCGGGCAATGGAGGTTTTACCTGTTCCGGGAGGTCCTACCAGACAAAGGATCGGACTTTTTCCCTTATGTGTCAGTTTGCGGACGGAAAGGAACTCCATCACACGCTCCTTCACATCTTTCAGACCGTAATGACCTTCCTGAAGTACTTTCCATGCTTCTTTCAGATCATCAGAATCTGTGGATTTCTTCTCCCACGGAAGCGCCAGCATGGTCTCAATATAACCACGCAGTACTGCATTCTCGGATACATTGCTGTTGGTATTCTTAAATCTCTCGATTTCTTTGCTGATCTTCTCTTTTACCTCATCGCCGGCCTGAAGTTCCTGGAGTTTCTTCTTAAACTCCTCTGCGTCATCCGCAGTATTATCCTCACCCAGTTCCTCACGTATCAGTTTCAGCTGCTCTCTGAGAATATATTCTCTCTGATTCTTATCAATTCTGGCCTTCACTTTTTTCTGGAGATCTCTGCCAATCTGCATGATCTCAATCTCATTTCCAAGGATTGCACCCAGAACTTCATAACGTTCCTCCAGTGTAAGTGCCTCCAGGATCTTCTGCTTATTCTGATAAGATAAAGGAATATTTACAGCAATCTGCTCAACCAGTTCCTCAACATTATCTATATTTAAAATCTGTGCTACCAGCTCTTTACTGACTTTTCCATTTTCCATGCAGTATCTGTGGAATAATTCCTTAAGGCTTCTGTGCATGGCTTCCATCACTGGTTCCGGCATCTGCATTTCTTCTTCATCAACAGGTGTGATCTCACTTCTGATAAACGGAAACTCCTGCTCAAATTTCACAAGTGTGGCTCTTCCCGTTCCCTCTACGAGTACCCGCAAAAGGTTCTGCGGAAGTTTCACAACCTGTTTGATATAGGCAATGGTTCCTACATGATATACACCTGCCAGATCCGGTGATTCCATCTCAGGATCAATCTGAGTAACCAGAAAAATCTTCTGGTCATGAAGCATGGCAGCTTCAATCGCCTTGACAGAACGCTCCCTGCTCACATCAAAATGAACGATCATCCCGGGAAGGATGGTAGTCCCCCTGAGAGCGATCGCAGGCAGCACTATATTCTGATTTGTCATTTATTGTTCAGTCCCTTTCATCAGGCTGTTTCCGGTTTATCCTTCTTGTGTGTCCGGGACGTTCTTCTGCTTCCGGCTGTCTTCGCCTGTGCAGGAGTTTCTCCGCGGACGATCTCCGGCTCACCGGTGCCATCTACTACATCTTTGGTAATTGTACACTTGCGAATCGTGTCATCTGACGGAATCTTATACATCAGATCCATCAGTGAACCTTCCATGATCGCACGCAAACCTCTGGCTCCTGTCTTACGTTCCAGAGATTTCTTTGCGACCAGTTCAAGTGCATCATCTTCAAAATCAAGTTCAACACCATCCAGTTCAAATAATCTGTGATACTGTTTGGTAAGTGAGTTCTTCGGCTCTTTCAGAATACTGATCAGCGCATTCTCATCCAGCGCATCCAGAGTTACAACTACCGGCACACGACCGATAAACTCAGGAATCAGGCCGAATTTGATAAAGTCTTCCGGCATTACATCCTTCAGGATTTCACCCACATTTCTGTCTTCCTTAACAGAAACCTCTGCACCGAAACCGATGGACTTGGTATCCTGTCTGGACTCAATGATCTTCTCGATTCCGTCAAAAGCACCGCCGCAGATAAACAGAATATTTGTTGTATCAATCTGAAGAAACTCCTGATGAGGATGCTTGCGGCCACCCTGAGGCGGAACACTTGCCACTGTACCTTCCAGAATCTTCAGAAGTGCCTGCTGCACGCCTTCACCGGAAACATCGCGGGTTATGGATGGATTCTCAGATTTTCTTGTGATCTTATCAATCTCATCAATATAGATAATTCCGTACTGTGCACGTTCAATATCATAATCTGCTGCCTGAATGATCTTGAGAAGAATATTCTCAACATCCTCTCCTACATATCCGGCTTCTGTCAGTGTAGTAGCATCTGCAATAGCAAACGGTACATTCAGAAGTCTGGCAAGTGTCTGAGCCAACAGAGTTTTACCTGAACCTGTAGGTCCAAGCATCAGAATATTACTCTTCTGAAGCTCTACATCAGAATTTTTTGACGCAAGAATTCTTTTATAGTGATTATAAACAGCAACGGAAAGAGCCTTTTTTGCTGCATCCTGACCAATTACATAATCATCCAGAACTGCATGGATCTCTTCCGGTTTTAACAGATTAATATCAGAATTCAAAACCTCGTCATCATAAGGATTTAATTCTTCCTCCATGATCTCTGAGCAGATGCCAATGCACTCGTCGCATATAAATACTTTACCATCCGGACCTGCGATCAGTTTTCTTACCTGATCTTCTGTCTTCTGGCAAAAGGAGCATCTTACTTTTCCTTCTCTCATTTTTTCTGCCATGAATTTATGTCTGTCCTTTCTCTATACTAACTAATAAGACTCCTGTGACGATTCACAGGAGTCTTATCTTTCGCATTATTTATGCATGACTACACCGTCAATCAGTCCATATGCCTTTGCTTCTTCAGCAGTCATATAGTTGTCCCGGTCTGTATCACGCTCAACAACTTCTATCGGCTGACCGGTATTTGCAGCCAATAACTCATTTAAAGTTCTCTTTGTCTGTGCGATATGATCTGCCACGATCTGGATCTCTGTTGCCTGTCCCTGCGCACCGCCGGATGGCTGATGGATCATGATAGTGGAATGCGGAAGAGCAAATCTCTTTCCTTTTGCACCGCCTGCCAGGAGAAAGGCGCCCATGCTGGCAGCCATTCCAAGACAAATGGTAGAAACATCGCATTTAATATACTGCATGGTATCATAGATCGCCATGCCGGCTGTTACGGAACCGCCCGGGCTGTTGATATACAGCTGAATATCTTTACCAGGATCTTCTGCTTCCAGGAAAAGAAGCTGTGATACGATCAGTCCTGCACTCACATCATTTACTTCCTCACCAAGAAAAATGATTCTGTCCTTCAGAAGCCTTGAATAGATATCATAGCTTCTCTCTCCCCTGCTTGTCTGTTCAATGACATAAGGTACTAAACTCATATAAACGCCTCCATTTACGCGGCTGACTTTTTTCCGAAAGAGGCAGACATCTGAGCCTGTCTCTTTTCGGTTCTTAAAATTCGATTACTTTAAAATTAAACTTCCTTAGCAGCGTCAGCGATAACAGTAACTGCTTTCTGTACAGCCATGTCTTTCTTCATCTGCTCTAATTCACGGTCTCCAAGAAGCTCTTTTAATTTGTCAGCTTCCATTTTGTACATTTCAGCCATCTTGCTGATTTCTTCGTTTACTTCGTCCTCAGAAACCTCAATGTTCTCAGTCTCTGCGATCTTTTCAAGAACAAGTCTTGTCTGGATTCTCTTCAGAGCCTGCGGTTTCATCTCTTCCTGCATCTTCTCTGCTGTCATTCCTGTGAACTGGAAGTACTGCTCCATAGTCAGACCCTGAGACTGCATTCTGGATGCAAAATCATTCATCATCTGACGAACCTGTGTGTTGAGCATAGCGTCCGGAATTTCCATCTCAGCGTTCTCAATTGCTTTATCTACTGCTGCATTTTCTTTTGCTGCGCGTGCTTCTTTTTCTTTTTTCTCTGTAAGGTTTTTCTTAACGTCCTCTCTGTACTCTGCAAGAGTGTCAAACTCGGAAACGTCCTGAGCGAAATCGTCATCAAGCTCCGGAAGCTCTTTTGTTTCTACTTTCTTCACATCGCACTGGAATACTGCTGCTTTGCCTG
>OMGT01001294.1_pt1 | contig 11064 bp, 10 predicted proteins | sample 1646101 | NCBI WGS metagenome assembly OMGT01 (sample SAMN05578593, study PRJEB25193) | human gut metagenome | biome: Human Microbiome; feature: human-associated habitat; material: feces | host: Homo sapiens | place: USA:Birmingham | reverse complement strand
TCATTTTGTTGATTACACCGACGGGCTCGGATGAATCCAGTTTTATGTAGTCGATCGATTTGACCATATCGAGCATTTCATCCATGCCGATAACTCTGGCATTATCGGCCCGAATCGGGTGCGGAGTGTCGTGGGTGATTTTAATAATTTTCGTGTCGGACAGTTCTAATGCCCTGCTGTCGTTTTGTGGCTGGGCTCCGCATGCCCAGATCAAGGCGGTTAAAATAATGGCGGTTAGTTGTTTCATGTGGTTTTCTAATAATATGGAACCAAGAGTTTCTGCGGCTATTTCAGCGTATACAAAGCTAATATGGGGTTATCGCCCTCGTTCGAATTGTCCAGTAATTTTTTGAGTCGGGGATTAAATAGGTATCTGTATTCTTTTGGTATTCCTACTGTGGGGGAGATGCTGACGAATGTGTTCCCGTAAACGGCCTTCGGATGGCCGATAAGATCTCGTATTGGCGACGGGATACCTTCATCCCATTTGTAAATGATATTATTCCGTTTATCCCAAAAATGGGGTTTCACTCCAACATACTCTTTATACTTACTATCGAGAGTAAAGAACACATGGGTTCCCGTCGCAATAAAATCGGTACCACTTCTCGTGTAATTGTTTTCTTTAATCCGCTGACGTATTTCCAATGCCGTTAATTTTTCATTATAAAGTTTCCATATGCTTTTCTCCTGGCATATCACATATTTCGCATAGGCAGTTGCCGGGGACGTGAACTGGTAAATGGTATCGGAGTAGATCGGAGTATATAGTAGGCTTCCGTCATTATCCCTGTAAAAACTGTTGACTATATAATCGCCTTCCTGGATCGGTTTAAATTCGAACCCTTTATAGATTACCGAATCTTTATCGGTAATGAGTATCGCCCAGTTTTCCTCATCATTAAAATCTTGTCCGTTGTTTTGGAGATTTACGTATAGGCTGTCGATACGTGCTACATAACAATTTGCAATGCCTTTTTCCCTGCGGATAAACTGTCCGTCATCGGCGGAAAAATAGAGATACGACCGCGCAAGGGCGTCGTTCAACAGGATTTCATTCCGAATTGTGTCGACCTGCATATCCCAGATACTAATGTATTCCTTCGGCCCCCGGCCTTTATTTTTGATACGGAATAATAACTTACCGGTTTTGTTAAATACAAAGATTTGCTGTGCAATGTGAGCATCCAGTATAAAAATTTTGTCTCTGGTTACGACCATTTTTGAGATTTCACCGATGGGTTCGGATGAATCCAACTTTAAGTAATCGACCTGTCCGACCATATTGAGCAACTCAGCCGTGCTGATGATTTTGGCATTGTCGGCCCGGATCAGGTGCGGAGTGCCGGGCATGATATGAATTGAGTCTACATCAGACAGTTCCAATGCCGGGCTGTTTTTTAGTTGCGTGGTTCCGCAGGCGGCGCAGAATAGGGCGGCTATAATTGTGGCTGTTAGTTGCTTCATATGCTTTCTTATTTGGTCTTCTGCTTGGGTGTTTTTACGATTATTTCAACGTATACGCAACCACGATCGGGTTGTCGCTCTCCTTCGAACACTCCAGCAGGCTTTTGATCTTAGGGCTCAGGTTTTTCCTGTATTCTTCGGGGATTTGCGGCGAACAGGTGCCGAAAAACGTATCGCCGTAGACGGCTATCGGTTGTCGGATAATTTCATGGACAATTGCATCTTCATCCACATTGGCAGTGTCCCATGCAAACACTATGTCGGTTCTTTTATCCCAAAAATAAGGTCTGGGGGTAATATATTCCTCCCATTTGTGGGCTATTTCAAAAGAAGCATAATTTCCCCCATCAAGAAATTTACCCGCATATCTTGTGTAGTTGTTCTGCTTGATTAACTTATCTACTTCCAGAGGGGGTATTTTTTGGTTATAAAGATTCCATATGCTCTTCTTTTGGTGGATCACATATTTAGGTGATACTATGGATATAGACATAAATTGGTAAACAGTATCGGAGTAGACTGGAGTAAACAAAAGCTTTCCATCGCAGTCATAAGTAAAGCTATTGTTAATAAAATTATCATTTTGAAGCGGTGTAGGCTCGAAGCCCTTGTAGAGAATGGAGTCTTTGTCGGAAACGAGAATCGCCCAATTCTCATTGTCGTTAAAATCCTGTTCTGGGGCTTGATAATTTATATACAAACTGTCGATATGCGCCAGATAACAGTTCGCCACTCCCGTTTCCTTACGGAGAAACGCTCCGTCATCGGTGGAGAAATAAAGATAGGAGCGAGCCAACGCGTCATTTACAAGTATTTCATTCCGGATGGTGTCGACCTGCATATCTCTGATGCTCTGATATTCTTTCGGCCCCCGGCCTTTATTTTTGATACGGTATAACAGCTTGCCCATTTTACTAAATACGAAGATCTGTTGGGCAACATAGGCATCCAGTATGAATATTTTATCTTTTGTTACGATCATTTTGTTGATTACACCGACGGGCTCGGATGAATCCAGTTTTATGTAGTCGATTGATTTGACCCTATCGAGCATTTCATCCATGCCGATAATTCTGGCATTATCGGCCCGAATCGGGTGCGGAGTGTCGTAGGTTATTTTAATAATTTTCGTGTCGGACAGTTCTAATGCCATGCTATTGCTTTGTGGCTGGGTGTCGCAAGCACAGAACAGGATGGAGGCTAAAACAGCTGCGGTTAATTGTTTCATTTATAAAATTTATTAGTTAGATAGTATATTATAGATTGGTAGCATGTAACGGTTGATGCAATTACAACCAAAGCTGATAAATACACCAACCGTTACTGAATTAATTATGAGTTTGTACAATCGGTGCCATTGAAGCAATTTCCAGCCCCAATTTCACAGACTACCTGTTTCCCGTAAAAAGGTTTACCCAACCAATTGGTTGTAACGCACTCTTTCAGCGAAGGTAGCCAACGTTCACCAAACCAATGATCGGAGTTTTCGTTCCATGATTGTCCATTCCACTCAAACTCTGCCAATGCATCCACATTGGCCTGGATCATTGCGGACAGGTCGTCCTTGGCAATGCTCTTCATAAATACGGCCGAGGCTGCCACCATGGCGAATGCCACCAAGCCGAACGTAATTTTCTTTTTCATAGCGTTTTTCTTTTTCTGTTCGTTCACAGTTTACTCGATGCGTTGTGTCTATCCTTTCAACAACGGCTAACCCGCTTGGGGTTTGGGATCAATTGACTATTTTTGCACAACCTCCTTTCCTTTTCCGGGATTTGGCGGCCGGGCGGAGAAAACGTGTCTTTTCCCGAGGCAATTCTCCGCCCTCGTTTTTCCCGATAATTATTCCTCTACCATACCGATGATCTTCAGCGAAGTGCTGCCGGCGGACGTATTGCAGAAGACCCGCAATGTCTTGTCGAAAGCCCCGGCCTTGTCGGGGATTATCTCCACTTTGATTTCGGATTTCTCTCCGGGCATGACGGGGCTCCGGTTCCATGACGGTTTCGTACACCCGCAGGAGGCGTCGATGTGGGTTATTACCAGCGGTTTGTTCCCCGTGTTTTCCAGGACGAAGGCCGCCTGTGCCGTGCTGCCGATCCTCAAATCCGGAACCTCGATTTCCGGTCGGGCGATACGGATGTCGGTCGTGGGAACTTTGTCCGCCTTCTTCCCGGATATTATCTCCTTATACAGCTCCCAAAGCCGCGGCTTATGCGTCGGGTTGCCGACCAATAGAACCTTGTTGGTGCTGTCGAGGAGAAAACATTGGCAGGCCTGGTTCTTCGGAAAGCCATTCAGCCTGTCGATTTCATTTTTACGGTCGATATAAAACGGCAGTTCGAACCCGTCGGCTCGTAATATCAACCCGAGTTCCCGCTCGTTCTGCGGGTGGAAATAGAACAGGAAATCGACCTTGTCGGCCAGCGTCGTGTCGATTTCCCTCACATAAGCGTTCCAGGTCAACAATTTCAGCTTGCAGGAGGTGCAGCCTATCGAATCGGTGAAATTCAGTATCCTGAATGGTTTTTTCGATTTCGCGGGGTCGTAAACCGTGTCGCAGGAATACGAAGTCGGTTGTATATCCTGCGGCAGCAGTACCGTTTTCCCGATCCATTCCTTTACGATCTTCTGGATTTCTTTCCTGGGATTATTGTCATTGCACGAGGTGCACCACAGCGGGATGATGATGATTCCGGTCATCAAATAGCAGAATTTGGCCATATAATTTTATTTTAAGAACACAAAATAAAGACGCAATCATTATATAGTTAATCAAGATATTTGATTATCTACTACAAAATAAAACAAAAATATTAATATTGGTTCAAAATAATGTAAAAATATTTTGTTTTTGATGTTTTAAAAAGTAACTTCACAGAAGATATCACCCCGCTTGATCAATCTTGTTATGATAACAGCTTTGCCGATTGTCGTATTGAAAAACATGGTAATCGTTGACTGGATAAATAAAATCCGGGATGGGTTGCGTGGGTACCCCCCCCCATCCGGGGTGGATAGTAACTGGAAGGGAAGAATAGATGTAAAAGTGTTTCGATCATGAAAAATTTTGACCGTACTGCCGTCAGGCTGATCTTATCGTTCGGTTTGGCATGGATATGCGCCGGTTGTGAATCCCGGCTGGAGGCGGCTTTGGAACTTGCGGGCGAAAACCGTCCGGAACTGGAAGCGGTTCTGCAACATTACAGCACGGACAAGGCCGATTCGCTGAAATACCGGGCGGCCCGGTTCCTGATCGAGAACCTTCCGCTCCATTACGGCTATGCGGGAAAGGGACTGGAGGATTTCAAATGCGATTATGATTCCCTTTTCTGTGATAAGGATATCCCCAGGCAGGTGCTGAGGGGCCGGGCGAAGAATTATAATCCCGATTTTACGAACGTACATCCGGCATTCGACCTTTCAGAACTCAGCCGCGATTTTTTGATCCGGCATATCGACAATGCTTTTGCGACGCTGGACTACCCGTGGACAAAGGGGCTGTCGTTCGGCGATTTCTGTGAATATGTCCTGCCTTACCGGATCGAGAACGAACTGGCGGAGGACTGGATGCCTCATTACAGGGATTTCCTCGCTGAAATAATCCGCCCCCTGCAGCAGTCCGGGGCGGATCGTTACACTGCGGCCAGAACGATTCAGGACAGCCTGCGCAGGATGGATTACGAGGTCATCGACGAATCGGTCATGAGGATGGCATTGAGGCCGTCGGATTACCTGCGGGCGGCAGGCGGTGCATGCCCCGAGATCACGAGCCTGATGTGGTATGCGCTGAGGAGCGTCGGGCTGCCTGTAAATTACGACTACATTATCCAGTGGGCCAACCGGAGCCAGTCGCACAGCTGGAATTCGCTGCGGGTCGATAGCGTGCTCTACTCTTTCGGGATGAGCGACCCGGAATTCGGCAAGCATTTCGAATCCCGGCCGCAGGAGCGTGTCGGGAAGGTTTACCGCAAGATGTTCAGTTTCCAGCCCCAGAGCCTGCCCAACCAAAGGGGAGCCCTGGCGGAGGGAATTCCGCCGGCCTTCCGATCCCCCTTCATAAAGGACGTTTCGGAATCGTATTTCGACGGCATCGACCTTGCCATGAAACTGACGATCCCGATCGCGGCCAAAAAGAAATTCGCCTACCTGGTCGTTTTCGACAACCGGAACTGGGTGCCTGTCGCCTGGAGCCGGATAAAGCGCGGGCGGGTTGCGTTCGATCATGTCGAAAAGGGCTGCGCCTATATGGTCATGTATTATGACCGGGGGCTCCTCCTTCCGGCAACGGATCCGTTTACGGTCTCGAAAGAGGGCGGGGTGGCGGTGCGTAAACCCGACGGGGCCGAGGTTTCCGTCACACTGAAGCGGAAATACCCGGTTTTCTTTGAGCTGGAGTTTATCCTCAACCGGGTGAAAAACGGCCGGTTCCAGGTTGCGGACAGTCCCGATTTCCGGGATGCCCGGACTGTCTACGTTACGCCCGAGGTGCCGGAAGCCAGGCCGTATTACGCGCAACTGGGAGACAGCATAACCTTCCGGTATATACGTTATCTCTCCCCGAGCGGTGCATTCGTGAATATGGCCGAGGTCGGGTTCTATGCCCCGTCGGGGGAAAAGCTCGTCGGGGAGATAATCGGAACCGAAGGCAGCTACGGGAATTCGGGCGACGACAAATACAAATTATTCGACGGGGATCCGCTCACCTATTTCAATGCCCCGCAGGAATCCCGCTGCTGGGGCGGCATGGCTTTCGACCGGCCTCAGACCCTGGGTAGCGTGATGTTCCTGCCGCGCAATGACGATAATTTCATACAGGCGGACGAGCTTTACGAGTTGTTCTATTGCCGCGATGGCCGGTTCGTATCCCTCGGCAGGCGCATCGGGGATCGGACGCATGTTTTACACTACGACAATGTCCCCGGGAATGCCCTGCTGCTTTTGAGGAACCATACCAAGGGCAAGGAGGAACGTATTTTTACGTACGAGAACGACGAACAAATATGGTGGTAGCCGTGCCGTGCCGGCAAACTGAGATTCAGGGAACGAAAAGGGCGGGGTCGCTGCCGAATCGTGCAAATTCATGCGCAGCGATCTCCGCCCCGGGCTCCCTTCAAAAAGAAAGTAGGTGCTGTCTATTTATGTAAGACAACGGATGTAGACCGAAGACTATTGCCTTCCCACTGTTTAGTAGGCTGGCCCGGCCTGACGGGCGACAAACTGGATTCGGAAATAACGCCGACGGAGCGTTGCCGGATCGCAGGTACCAATCGAGAATTTAAAAAACAAAAACATGAAAAAATTTATTTTTATACTCTGTGCTGCATTTCTGACATTTGCCTTGGTGCTGGGGTTTATCACTTACAATAAAACTACCCAGGCATTGCTGTCTGTCAATATCGAAGCTTTGGCGAAGAATGAAAAGTAACAATGAAGGAGACGGCTCGATATATCATTATGAGCACTTATTGGGGCAACCTCAATCATGCGTCATGTATCGTAATGTAGGTGTAAACGGAGAGGTATCTTATTCAAATGAAAAGTTATCTGGAAGTTTAGGGTGGACGTCTGTAAAAGTGACTGGGATTATTGAGACTTGTCCTAGAAAAGGTTCCGGGTGCACTGTCTATTCGTGCCAGATGACATATAAATTTATTTCCTCCCTACTACATAGGCTAAGTGGTAGGGAGGTAAAAAAATATGATTATGAAATATTTTAATTTTATCATTGTTTGCTTGATTGGGCAATTTTCAATGACTGCCTGTTCGAATGAGGAGGAAATTCCTGACAATATAAAAAGCATTGTTTTCGATTCGAGGGAAAATGTGACGGAGATCGATTTAGATAAAATTCTCAATACCACCTTCCGGATCGTCCCCCTTGCGACGAAAGACGAGTGCCTAATATCCAATATCGATAAATTGGAAATCGTGGACGGAAAGTTTTATATCATGGATCATATGTCGCAGTCGGTCTATGTTTTCAATCCGGACGGGAGTTATGCCGGAAAAATCCATAAGCACGGGCGCGGCCCGGGTGAGTATACCAATCTATCCTTTATGACGGTTACAGATCGTAGTATTATTGTAATAGACCATTTTGCAGGAAAACAGATATTCTATGACCGTCTGACCTTACAACCAGTTTCGGATAATTATGATTTATTTAAACAAATCTGGTGTACAGAATTATTTGCAATTGGGGATATTACTTATTATATGAACGATTGGAGTAATTCTGCGGTTGGTAAATACCGGCTTTTTTCGAACGCTCGGGATGGGGATGGCTATTCCAAATATCTGCCTTTTAAAAAAGATCCCTATGCTCTGGGAATAAACGGCCCCCAATACGGAATAGCAGGAAACGAAGCCCTGGTGATTTATTCGGGAGACGATCATATCTATAAGGTTTCCAAAGACAGTGTCTGTGTGCAATACCGTATGGAGTTCAAAGACCCCAAAGCCAAATACACTTCGGGACGTCCGGAAAAAGTTTTCGAGGATAACCGGGGACGGAATGCCGTATTGGGGATAAACCGGATTCAGCAATCGGAACGGTATATTTTTGCGGAGGTGACCTTTACGGGTGAAAAGGATTATTATTTCTTATATGACAAGGAGGACGATAAAATATCGATCTATGAATATGCTATCGATAGTAATTTTTCGGATAAATTCTCCTTCTGCATAGACGGTGTGATCGGCAACAAGTTAATATGCTGGATCGACGCAAATATGCTCGGCTCCAGTTATGAATCCATGACGGAGAGGATACCGAAAACCGGGTTTGAAAAAGAGTTGTACGGATTGCTGGATAAACTGTCCGAGAACGATAACCCGGTATTGTTCGTATTCGACATAAAACAGGAGGAATAGCCATGCCCAAACAGAAGCCGCATATCCTCCTGCTTTCAGTGGGTTTGGTGCTCCTTTTCGGGTTCACGGCCTGTGTCATGGCAAAAACATATATCGCCTATTCGAAGCAGTTGAACAGAATGGCGGTAATTCAGACCGCATTCGAGAATATGGCTTTTTGCAGGCCCTATGAGCTCTCCTCGGAAGGGTTTTGCCTTTCCCCCACGACGGTGCTGACTGACGCGGATGGCAAAAAGTCACCTTTGTCGGAGGTCGTGTCCGCGCATGGCAGAACGCTGGTCTATCGTTTCAGCAGAATGAATTGCCCGCCCTGTATTGCGATGCACTTCAAGCTGTTGAAGTCGATCCTCGATGACCGTGCCCAAATGGGGCTGATCATACTGTGCGATTATCACAATGCAAGGGACTTGAGGATACTCAGGAACGCGTATGAAGTCTCCTGCGGGCTGTATAGCGTTGACCGACTCGGAATTCCGATAGAAGATGTCAACAATCCCTATTTCTTTATCCTTACACAAGATATGAGATGCGAGGGTTTCTTTACCGCATTTAAAGAAACATCGCAGCAAACTGAAAATTTCCTTCGGGCGCTGCTGGAAAAATTGTAGCTTCTCTATGACCCGATATTGAAGCTGTCCGGTGGTTTCATTCATCAATAATATGGGGCTCTGTCGAAGATGGATAAAAAAAATAGTCAGGTATTCAGTGCGGTCGCAGTGCCGATGTTCGTAGCCGTGGTCGTGGTTATGGTCGTGGCCGCGGGAATCATGTGCTTCGTGGCAAATGGCGGAGAGGGGGCGGCCGACGGGCTGCTACCCACTCCGGCACTGACCGGTACGGATCGGGAACACGCCGGCCTTGCCGGCAGCGATACGCTTTTCCGGTTCGAATCCCGGGTTGCAGACCTGGGGCGGATAAGGGTGGGGCATAAGAAAAAAGTCGTCTTCCGCTTCACCAACGTCAGTTCGTGCCCTGTCGTAATCACCAAAGTAATGACCACCTGCGAATGCACTTCGGCTGTCTGGGACAAGGCGCCCCTGCTGCCCGGCCGGCGGTCGCGGATCGAAGTGACCTATGAAGCCGAACGGGATGGAGTGTTCTTCCGGAAGTTGTTTATCTACCATGCGGGCGCCGCTTCGCCTCTCGAGATCGCGATTGAGGGGGTGGGCGAGGAATAGCTTCGACCGGTCGGGTATGTATTGCGGGGTGCGGGGGCGTTCGGTGCGGAATCGCTGTTTTGTCCCGTGTCCGATCCCGGGCAGTGCTATTGCATGGGTGTGGAGGACGGTTATACTGAAAACTAAAAAAGCCCCGTAATCAAAGATTACGAGGCTTAACCAAGTGCCCAGGACAGGAATCGAACCTGCACGCCTTGCGGCACACGCACCTGAAACGTGCGCGTCTACCTATTCCGCCACCTGGGCTTTTGGAAATTGTGGTGTGCAAAAGTAATACTTTTTTCTCATTCACCAACTATTTTTACGAAAAAAATCTACTTGCTCAGGAATTTGTACTGAAACAGAAGCAGATAGATGACGGCGACGGAGATATAGGCGTCGGCCAGGTTGAAGATGGCCCCGAAAAAGTAGTTGTTGCTGTCCACCAGGAAGTTTAGGAACCGCGGTACGCCGTTCCACTGGAAGAGCGGGAAATAGAACATGTCGACGACCTTGCCCATCATGAACCCGGCGTAGTGTCCGCCGAAATGTGCGACCGTATAGGGCGTCGACTCCGAGAAGAGCAGCCCGTAGAACGCGCTGTCGATGATGTTGCCGAGCGCTCCCGCCATGACCAGCGCCAGGCCGACGATGACTCCCTTGGGGGTGTCTTTGCGTTTGTTGAGAAGGTGGTGCATCAGCCAGCCGATGACCCCGACCATCACGATCCGGAAAATCCCGAGCAGGAGTTTCCCCCAGTCGAACCCGCCTTTGGTGGCGATGTGCATCCCGAAGGCCGCGCCGTTATTCTCGATGAAGCGCAATTGGAACCAGTCCGGGAAGACGACGATCGATTCGTCGAGGTGCATGTGGGTCTTGACCCAGATCTTGAGTGCCTGATCCGCGATGAGCAGGATCAGCACGAGCAGTGATATTTTTCTGAAATTCATATCGGTCGGATAATCTGACGCAAAAATAGTAAAAAATCTCAGTTTTGCAGGACTCGACCCGAATTTACTCGCTGCGGTCTTTTCCATGGAAGCCCTCGGCCCCGCAGGTCGGCTTCCCGGTTGCGGCGATGTGTGCCCCGGGCTTCATAAGGGCTGGCCGACTAATTCTTCTTTAATAAAATATAGGTGTATACCTCAGATTTGAAGAAATTTTAACTTTCATGCAAAAAATATGCGAAAATATTTGCAGGTTCGAAAAAAGTCGCTACCTTTGCATCCGCGTTTGAGAAAAACGGTTGTTCTTACGAAGGCTGAAAGTTTACAATAAAGGAGCTCAAAGCTCTGTGTAAGCCCGATTTCCCGAGACGCGAAGTTCTTAAAAAGATTTTTGAAAAAAGATTTGCAGGATTCAAAAAGTTACTCTATCTTTGCAGTCCTTTCGCATTGTAAAATGCGATTTTTTCAAACTGGTTCTTTGAATTACTGGTTATATTTTGAGAGAAAAGAAATGTAGTATTTATCTGTCAATTTCCTTTTATAAAGGATAAACGAATAGTCAGGACTCTAACAAAACATTTATAATTTTATACAATGGAGAGTTTGATCCTGGCTCA
>OMGT01001283.1_pt1 | contig 11158 bp, 9 predicted proteins | sample 1646101 | NCBI WGS metagenome assembly OMGT01 (sample SAMN05578593, study PRJEB25193) | human gut metagenome | biome: Human Microbiome; feature: human-associated habitat; material: feces | host: Homo sapiens | place: USA:Birmingham | reverse complement strand
ATTCTTCGACATATATTATACTATTGTGTGTCTATTCTTGGCTAATTGTTATTATTAATAAATCGACTGATTTATAGATATTCCCTATGTTCTCTCCTACACTTTTTATAAAATTTCCTACAATCCCACAAAAAAAGCAGACTGCTTCCGCAGTCCGCTTTCTTCCTCTTCATTTTCAATGATCTTTAAACAGCGCCCTTGATTATCTCTCGCTTAACTCTCTTGGAGTATACAGGTGTCTCGGAATACCATCTACCATAACCGGTGACACATCGCCTTGGATTAACGGTCTTACATAGGACACAAATTCTCCTGTCACATAAGTTCCGTCTTCATTCACCCATTCTCTTGGCACAAGCTTCTCATCATTGGCAATCTTGTGTACATCCTTTACTTCTGTTCCGCACTGATACGGATCATCGGATAATCTCTGAAGAACAACCATCTTGCCGCTGTCTCCTTCATCTGCCGCTTTTACCGCCGCACCGCCAACCTGATAAGCTTCCAGAATATCCACACGAGAAGAACAGTGAGATGCCGCTCTCTGAAGCGTACTCAGTTCAATCGCACGTGTCTTACATCCAATCTCCCCTGCAATATAACTTGCAAGGTAAGATGCTGTTCCGGATAACTGCTTATGTCCAAATGCATCTACAAAATCTACATTAGAACCGAGTTCGCACACATATTTCCCATCTGCGGTCTTGATTCCCTCGGAAACTGCGATTACAATAGATGCTTTTTTATTCAGAAGATCTTTTACTTTTGCAAGGAATTTCTCAACATCAAAAGGCACTTCCGGCAGATAGATCAAATCCGGTCCGTCGCAGTCCTCAGATTTTGCCAGTGCTGTGGCACCTGTAAGCCATCCGGCATTACGTCCCATGATCTCCATGATCGTAATCATATTTTTCTTATAAGTAAGTCCCAATGCATCGCGGATCACTTCTTTTGTGGATGCGCCGATATATTTTGCAGCACTTCCGAATCCGGGTGTATGGTCTGTCAGCGCCAGGTCATTGTCGATTGTTTTCGGAACACCAAGGAACTTCTGAGTCTGTCCTGTGAGAATCGCATAATCAGACAGTTTCTTGATCGTATCCATGGAATCATTTCCGCCAATGTAGATAAACGCATAGATATCCAGTTTATTTAATATCTCAAAAATTTTCTCATAAATTGCTTTATCTTCGTGAATCTCAGGAAGCTTGTAACGACAGGAACCTAAAAATGCAGATGGTGTTCTCTTGAGTAATTCGATATCCAGTTCTGAATGAATCTGTGTTGACAGATCAATATACTGTTCATCCAACAGTCCCTGAATGCCGTGAAGCATTCCGTATACTTTGTCAAATCCTCGTTCAATGGCATTCTTATAAACTCCGGCAAGACTGGAATTGATTACTGCAGTAGGTCCTCCTGATTGTCCAACAATGATATTTCTTTTTTTCGCCATAGCAATGACCTCCTTGTTTTCACGTTTTGTTCATTATGTCTTAGAGTGTGTCTGAAAAATGCTTTACGCAAGATGTGCGTCACAATTTTTCAGACACGCTCTGGTCCCGCAGGACTCGTTGAGGTAAATTGTAACAAATATTTTTTTATTCGTCAATCATTTATTGTGGTTTTTACACATATGATTTCTGCATTTCGTCACTATATCAGTGTATTTTTCAATTTACCACGACATTCCAGATCTATTTTTGTATATTTATAACTATAATTAATCCGGCCCATGTGTTATACTTATAGACAGATTGATTCCGGCATCAACTTATAGCAATCAAAACCTTTTTAAAAATTGCCGGACATCAATGTCCGTGACTATTCGGTACCTTCGCAGTTACGAACCAAAATACATTTCAAATCACCTTCGGTGATTTGCAGAATACTGCCAGCTGAACAGTTACACAATATTTATCGATCAAGGAGGATTCATTTATGATCCATACAATTGAAAACGACTATCTTAGAGTATCTGTAGACGATCATGGTGCTGAGCTTTGCAGCATTTTTGATAAAGTACATAACAGAGAAGTGATCTGGCAGGCAGATCCGGCTTACTGGAAACGCCACGCACCGGTTCTTTTCCCTAATGTGGGACGTCATTTTGAGGATCACTATCGTATTAATGGAGTCGAATATCCCTCCAGTCAGCATGGGTTTGCCAGGGACAGCGAATTTACCTGCGTGGATATGACTGCTGATTCCATCACCCATAGGCTGAAATCTTCTGATGCCACAAGAGAAAATTATCCATATGATTTTGAGCTGAAGATCAAGCATGTTCTGGAGAAGAACCAGGTCAGTGTATGCTGGGAAGTGATCAGCCTTAATGATGAAACCATGTATTTTACAATTGGCGGCCATCCTGCATTCAATGTACCTGCCGGAGGAATTGGCTCCCAGGAGCAATATCATCTTACTTTCGACGGCCGGGATTCCCTCTCCTATCTGCTGATCGACATGTCATCAGGCACCGCGGTCGCAGATAAAGCTTATACACTGGAGCTTGAGAATGGTTCCTGCCTTATTGATGCTCACATGTTTGACAAAGATGCCCTTATTTTTGATGACCAGATTGAAAAGGCCGGCATCGCTTTCCCTGACGGAACTCCTTATGTGGAACTGATCTGTCATGGATTTCCAAGCTTTGGCATCTGGTCCGTCCCGGGTTCTCCTTTTGTATGTCTTGAACCATGGATGGGACGCTGTGATGATTTTGGATTTAAGGGCGAGCTTCCGGAAAAGAAATATATTAACACTCTGGACAAGGATGAAATTTTTACTGCATCATATGAAATAAAAATTTATTAATTTTCTCCATTTATCCTGAAAGCTGTGCTATAATGTCACAGTATATGAAAGTCATCCTGTCCGGTATCCACGAATTTACCCATGCAGACATGACTGATTCATGGCAGCCACTCAGGACTTTCATAGAAAAACACAGGAGGAAATTTCCATGACTAGAGAAGAATTTCAGAAGCTGACACAGGATGTTGTACTGCTCGACGGTGCTACCGGTTCCAATCTTATGGCCGCCGGAATGCCAAGAGGAATCTGTACAGAAGCATGGATCATGGAGCACAAAGAAGTTCTGCAGAATCTGCAGAAGGCTTATGTTGAAGCAGGAAGCCAGATCGTATACGCACCTACTTTCGGCGGAAACCGTTACAGTCTAGGGCTTCACGGACTGCAGGATAAGCTTGCGGAAATGAACCATGCACTTGTAAATATTTCCAGAGAGGCAGTAGGACATAAGGTCTATGTTGCCGGTGATATTACCACAACAGGCAAGATGATGGAGCCTGCCGGTGATCTCACCTATGAGATGGCATATGAAACATACTGTGAACAGATTAAGGTTCTTGAGGATGCAGGTGTTGATCTGATCGCTGCGGAAACCATGATCAATATCGAGGAAACACTTGCTGCACTGGATGCTGCTGCATCCGTAAGTTCTCTTCCTGTAATGTGTACAATGACCGTAGAAGCTGACGGAAGCATTTTCAGCGGAGGAAATGCTGTGGAGGCTGCGATTGCCCTTGAGGGTGCAGGTGCTGTGGCAGTTGGGATCAACTGTTCTGTAGGACCTGACCAGCTGGTATCCGTTGTCCGCAATATCAAAGAGAACGTATCCATTCCTGTCATCGCCAAACCTAATGCCGGTATGCCGACGATTGATGATCAGGGAAGTGCCATTTACAGTATGGACGCCAAAAGCTTTGCAGAACATATGAAGGTTCTGATCGAAAATGGTGCGTCTGTTGTCGGAGGATGCTGTGGTACTACTCCGGAATTCATCCGCGAGATAAGCAGAAGCCTCGGAAGATAGATTTTGTATCTTCGACAGCCATAGTCAGACGAATAACGAATATTCGCAGCCAAAGCAGGGAACTTTCCTGATTCGGTTAAAGAGGGATATGACTCAAAAAAGCACATAACTTAGGATAGAATCTGTCTCAATCCGAGATATTCTCATCCTCTGTTATGTGCTTTTGGTAATTGTCCGGCTTTCCTCTGTCCTGATCCTGCGAAAATACCATGGCAATTCTATAAACAGTTGCGCTTTTTATTATCTGCTTTTCATCTACTTCACTTTGATTGCCTTCTTCGGGCACATCTCCTGGCAGCAGAAACAGCGGATACACTTTCTGTAATCATATACCGGCGGCTTTCCTTTGCCTTTTCTGAAATCCACAGCTTTCCCCGGAACCGGACAGCTCTGCACACAGATCCCGCAGCGGACACATTTATCAGCTTCTATATATGGTTTTTTCTGAAAAATGTTTAACGCTCCCGCCATTCTTGTCCAGATATTCTTTCGCACTTCTGTGCGGTCTACATTAAAAGCCGGATTTCCGTATTTTTTCACTGCCTCTGCCATGGAAATCTCCCCGTCTGGTGTCAGAAGGGTAATCTCCTCTTCTTTCCATGTACCAAGTCCCATTTTCTCGCCATGATAGTTCGTCGGAACCATCTCCGGTTTCAGATAAACCAGACGGCTGAATACACTGTCCAGTGCAACCGGATCTGTGGACATCAGCAGTACATTCATAGGAACCGGATCTCCCGAACCCGGTCCGTTGCCCTCCATGGCCACAATCCCATCCATCACATACAGCTTCGGTGCCACACATTTATTCAGATCAATAAGCATTCTGGCAAAGCTGTCCGCACTCGGGTACTGCGTGTGCCCCTTCGCTTTATGGAATCCATATATAAACCCATAGCTGTTCTTAACCGCACCGGTGATACGTTCTAATGCATGTGTTTTCATCTTGCTCAGGGAAATCACACAGTCCTGCTCCAATAGTTCTTTTGGCAGGATAAATTCCTTTGCCTGGACTCCCTGCGGATAAGCAGTTTTCACGCCCTCAGAATAATCAACAGCCGGAATATGATATTTCTCCAGATAAGTATCCATTCCTGTTCCGCGGATCACTGCCTGAGTGGTTCCATGACCGCAGGAATCCGCAAGCACAATATTCTCATACCCACTTTCACGCAGGATTCCCGCAAAAGCTCCTACTACAACCGGATGTGTGATCACTGCTTTCTCTACCTCTGCTTTTTTCAGCAGATTCGGCTTCAGCAGGATCTTCGCATCCTTTGGAATCAGAGTCTCCACTCCACCCAGAAAATCCAGCCCCTGTTTCAGCAGCATATAGATTTTTTCTTCATCATATTCCCGGCAGGGAAGTAATACCACTTTACTTTTCACCAAATTCACGCACCTTTATCATCTCCGGACAGATCCACCTGTCTCAGTGCTTTTCTTACCGGCAAAATACATGCCGGCACTACAGAGAGACAGTCCACACCCATCCTCAGAAATTCTTCTGTCAGGGCAGTATCTGCAGCAAGTTCCCCACAGATACAGACACGTCTGTTTTCTGCATGTCCCGCTTCGATCACCATTTGAATCATACGCAGTACTGCCGGGTGATGGTCATTATATTTCTTGCGCAGAAGCGGATTCTGTCTGTCCATCGCCAGTGTATACTGACTCAGGTCATTGGTTCCAAGACTCAGGAAATCCACTCTTCTGGCAAGCTCCCGGCTGATCATGACTGCTGCCGGAGTCTCGATCATGATTCCTGTCTTAATATGTTTATACGGAATTCCTTTTTCATCCAGCCCGATCTTTACTTCCCGGATAATTTCTTCGATCTCATCCATTTCCTCTTCTGAGCTGATCATCGGATACATCAGCGCCAGGTTTCCATATGCACTCGCCCTGAAAATTGCCCGAAGCTGTGCCTTGAACATTCTTTTTCTGTCAAGGCAGAGACGGATTCCTCTGTTCCCCATGATCGGATTTGTCTCGTCCGGGATATTCAGATATTCTGCCTGCTTGTCTGCTCCGAGATCTGCCGTACGGATCACAGTGAGCTTTTCTCCCATGGTCTCCGCAATCTTTTTGTATGCAAGAAACAGCTCATTTTCACGAGGATAATTTTCTCTTCCAAGATACTGGAATTCACTGCGCAGAAGACCAATCCCGGCAGCTCCGTAATACAGCACACTGTTCAGGTCGTCCATATTTCCGATATTGGCATAGATTTCAATTTTTCTGCCATCTTTTGTGATATCCGGTTCTCTCCTTAATTTCAGAAGTTCTTCTCTTTCTTCTTTATCAGCCTGCCTGCGGATCTCATATTCTTTTTTTACCTCTTCATCCGGATCAATATACAAAGTTCCGGTATATCCGTCCACAATAGCCTGCCGTCCGTCCCACTCCGAATCTGTGTCAATTTCCAGCAGAGCCGGTATATTCATTGTTTTTGCCATAATGGCAGCATGAGACATGTCGGAACCATGATGGGTAACAATAGCCATCAGTTTATCCTTATCCATCTCCATCAGTTCTGTTGGCGTGATACTCTCCGTCACAACGATCACAGGCTCATCCCCAAGATCTATCCTGGGAGAGATACCTCCCAGTTCACCGATCAGGCGGTCGGAAATCTCCCGCATATTATCCAGCCGTTCTTTAATCGCAGGCTCTTCCAGAGTTCTGAAAGTCTTAAGCATCTCATCCCTTGTAGTCATTACCGCATAGGCAGAATTTACTTTTTCACTCTGTATGACACTCTCAATGGCACGTTGAAAGCTTTTTCCCTCCAGCAGATTCTTCTGTCTGAGAAAAATCTCTGCCTGGGTTCCCTGAATTATGCAGTTTTTTTCATATAAATCCTCCAGCTGTTCCATGACTCTGGTGCGCGCCTGCCGGAAAATATTCAGCTCTGTTTTCACATCTGTGATCTCGTACTGGCGCATCTGATATTCGCTTTTATGATAATACAGTATCTTACCGATGGCAATTCCGGAAAAAGCACCGGTTCCCTTGTAAACATCCATATTAACTCCTTAGTTGATTAACCCCTTAGTCACAGGCAGCCTTAAATTCAGTCCAGTTCTTCTGATACTGTGCGTCTGCGTCCTGGCTTACATTCTGGACGATTTCGCCCTTTGTAACATCATCCGGAACTACCAGATCCGGATTTACCAGCTCATCTGCTGCTTTATTTGTGCTGTAATAGCCGATATAGTCTGTGCATTTCGCTGCAACCTCCGGCTGCATGATGTAATCCATGAAAGAATATGCCGCATCTTTATCCGGCGCTTCACTTGGAATAAACATACCCATAATACCAAATCCAAGTCCTTCTTCCGGATATACCACCTTCAGATCAGGATTCTCAGCCAGAGCAGCTGTTACCTGAGAGGTATAAAGAAATGCAACACTTGCTTCTCCGTTGAGAAGTGCATTCTGTGTATTGTCATCCTGGATCAGACGTACATTCGGAGCAAGTTCCAGAAGCTTCTCTCCTGTTTTCTTGATCACGTCAACATCCTCTTCATTCATGCTCTCGCCCATGGAAAGCTGGGTGATACCATTGAGCACACGATAGTTTGCAGTCAGTGCAATGCTGTCCTCAAGAGACGGATCCCAGAGGTCTTTATATCCTTTGATATCAATATCCACCTGTTCCGGATCATAAACGATCAGCGGGATGCCTGCTCCGTAAGGAACTGTGTATTCATCGTCTGGATCATAGAACTGTCCCTGATATAATGGGTTGATATTTTTGATATTCTCCAGAGAATCCTTGTCAAGCTTCTCTGCAAGTCCTTCCTGGATCGCAGTTTCCAGAATATAGTCATCTGCGATCACGATATCATAGTCGCCGCCCTTTGCCATGGAAAGCTTCTCAAGCATGGTTTCATCTGTATCGAAGTTTGAATAAACAACCTTAACTCCTGTCTCTTTTTCAAAATCATCCAGAACTTCCTGCGGGAACATTCCCTCCCAGGTAAAGAGAACAAGTTCTTTATCATCTCCTGCATCCTTAAATCCGGTGAATGCTGTTCCTGCCATTAATGCACACATCACTACTGCAAGTACTCTTTTTTTCATAAATGATCTCCCTTCTTATGCTCTGCATTGTTGTCTATATCAGCCACTGTCCGCCTTCCACCGTATCGGCAGACAGCAGCTATCCTTTTTTACTTTGCTTTTACTTTTGTCCAGAGTTCCGCAAATTTCTGCTTGATCTTTGGCTTCTGGTATCCGAAGATCTCATTCTTTGGATTGTCGATCTGCGGAATATAGGAAGAAATTCCCTCATAAGTTCCGTTCTTCATCTCCTCGAATGCACTCTTTACAGTAGAAGTATATCCTACTTCTTCGGTATTGGAAAGAGCATTTTCATCATCCAGCATAAAATTGATGAACTCATGAGCCAGATCTACTTCATTACAGTCTTTGGTGATGACCATGGCATCATACCAGGTATTGGTTCCCTGCTGCGGGGTATAATAGCCAAGCTCCGGATTTTCGCTGATAATATAGGAAGCATCTCCGGAATAAACAACCGCCATTGCCTTGTTTCCTGAGATCATGTTGTCTATCACATCATCACCTGCATAGATCGGATCCATGGTATCTCTCTGCCGGATCAGCCACTCATAAGCCTGCTGGATCTCATCAAGATTTTTTGTGTTCATGGAATACCCCAGCGCTTTCAGGGCGATCATAAAGGAATCCCTTTCGGAATCATACATATAAAGATCTCCCTTATATTTTTCATCGCAGAGAATATTCCAGCCCTCTTTGTCAAGATCCTCCTGAGAGACTACATTCTTATTATAAAGGATGCCTACAGTTCCCCAGAAATACGGACAGGAATAACGATTTCCCGGATCATAGCTTTTATTCATGACCTCATCCATCAGGCTGCCCTTATTCGGGATCAGATCCCAGTCAATATACTGTAAGTAATCCTCTTTAATCAGACGCTCGATCATGTAATCCGAAGGGATCAGCACGTCATAGGACTCACCGCCGGAAAGCTTGGTGTACATCATTTCGTTGGATTCGAAGGTTTCGTAAACTACTGTACAATTATATTCCTGCTCAAACTGTGTCAGAAGATCCAGATCCATATATTCTCCTGCATTATAAACCTTCAGGACATGGTTCTCCGCTGCACCGCCTCCGCACTTGATCAGTCCGAAGCCAAGGGCAAAAACCAGCAGAAGGGCGATTACGCGCTGAATCTTTTTCGCATGCTTGCTGGCATGCTTTTCCAGGAGCTTTGGAAGCACGTTGGCAAAAACCATGACAAGCACAATGACCAGGATTACAATTGTGGACAGGGCGTTGATGGTAGGGTTGATTCGTTTGGTCATATTATAGACCACAATGGAAATATTCTTTACACCGTTTCCGGATACAAAGTACGAAATTACGAAATCGTCAAAGGACATGGTAAACGCCAGCAGCGCACCGGCGAAAATGCCATCCTTGATCATGGGCACGATTACCTTGGTCAATGCCTGGAACGGAGTTGCTCCAAGGTCCATGGCTGCATTTGCCAGGTTCGGATCAAGACTTCGCACCTTGGGATAAACACTGGTAATCACATATGGCGTACAAAAAGAAATGTGCGCCAGCAGCATGGTAAAGTACCCTTTCCGGAAGCCCAGTGAAGAAAACAGAAGCATCAGTCCGATTGCGGTAACAATATCCGGGTTCAAAATGGGCAGGTTGTTGATATTTAAAAGTGTTTCCTTTAACACCTTCCTGGACTTGGAAAGACCAATTGCAGTGATGGTTCCCAGCACTGTGGAAATAACAGTTGCCAGAATTGCCACTGTGACCGAAACATAAACTGCCTTACTGATCTCCATGTTGTTTATCAGCTCTCCGTACCAGCGCAGGGAAAATCCTGTAAATCTGGTCAGGGACTTGGATGAGTTAAAGGAAAAGATCATGGTCACAAGGATCGGCAGGTAGAAAAATGCCAGACACAGCACTACATATAATTTTGAAAATATGGTATTTTTTCTTTTCATCTCCTGCCTCCTTTAATCGTCCTGGGTATCCATCTTCTTCATCAGGCTCATAAAGATCAGGATGATCACTGCCAGGATCAGAGAGATGGCACTTCCGAAGTTCCAGTCACCTACAGAAATAAACTGTGACTCGATGAGATTACCGATCAGCATGTACTGGCCGCCGCCGAGAAGCTTCGGAATAACGAAGGTTGATATGGACAGAAGAAATACCATCATGATACCATTGACCACACCTGGCATGGAAAGCTTCCAGGTGATCCTCCAGAAGGTCTGGAAGGGATTGGCACCAAGGTCGTTGGCCGCTTCGATCAGTGACTTGTCCATTTTACTTAAGGATGTATGGATAGGAATGATCATAAAGGGCATAAAGTTGCAGATCAGGCCTACCATTACGGAAAAATCCGTATACATCATGCTGATAGGTCCCAGTCCGATTTTTGCCAGAAGGTTATTGATGATTCCGTTATCTGCAAGAAGATTCATCCACGCATAGGTACGAAGAAGCATGTTGATCCACATTGGAATGGTTACCAGCATAATGAGAAGTCCCTGGACTTTCTCAGAGCATCTCGCAATGATCAGGGCAAGGGGATAGCCAAGCACCAGACAGATAAAGGTGGTGAGAAGTCCCAGCCAGAAGGATTTCAGGATCACATTCAGGTAGGTAGCTTCCAGGAATTTGGCAAAATTCCCCCAGGTGAAGGAAAGTGTCATTACTTCATTTCCTTCTGTGGTGAACGCATACAGGGCAATGAGAAACAGTGGGATCACAAGGATAACAATTGCCCAGATAAAGTAAGGAATGATCAGGCGCTTAAACTGTTTCATCAATAAGCTCCCATTCTGTACATGACGTGAATGTCTTCCGGTCCGAATTTCAGTCCTACCTGGCGGCCCACTTCCGCATAATCGGTGGTCTGAACTTTATAGGTGCGCAGTTCTGTTTCTACGAGAATTTCGTAATGAACGCCTTTGAAGGTGACGTTTCGGACAACACCGTTGATTTTCGCCTGGGATGGTTCCACAATGTCAAGGTCCTCAGGACGAAGCACAACCTCGATTTCTTCATTATCCTCAAAGCCTTTGTCCACGCATTCGAATTCAAATCCGTCAAACTGAACCAGATAATCTCTGATCATAATTCCTTCTATAATATTGGACTCTCCAATGAAGCTTGCTACGAAACGGTTTTCGGGCTCGTTGTAAATATCGGTAGGAGAACCGATCTGCTGAATTTCACCGTTATTCATAACGACCACGGTATCAGACATGGAAAGGGCTTCCTCCT
>OMGT01001241.1_pt1 | contig 11445 bp, 6 predicted proteins | sample 1646101 | NCBI WGS metagenome assembly OMGT01 (sample SAMN05578593, study PRJEB25193) | human gut metagenome | biome: Human Microbiome; feature: human-associated habitat; material: feces | host: Homo sapiens | place: USA:Birmingham | reverse complement strand
TCTTCCCACGCCTTACACATATCAATCACCTCTTCTTTCTCATCTATGTCTATATCCGTTCCTGCAAACAGGTTGATTGCCTCAACCGTCTCTCTGTCCACCTTGCTAAATTTTTCATCGTTCTGTAGCACTTCCTGCATCTTTTCCTTATCATACGCATTCTGCAGTACCTCGAAAAGCTGCCTGATGGATGTCCTGAATCCTGTAAAGTCTGTTATCTCCCTCGGTGCCAGCAGATTAATTCTGTAATCCGGTATGAATGGCAGAAGCTCTTCATCCACATCACCAAACATATCCGACAGCTTCCTTGGACCATCCCATTCCTTTGTTCCGAGATATACTGTAATCGTAATCACCGGTATCAGCTTATCCTCTTTCGTAAATCCCGAGAGAAATTCATCTGATGTTGCTGTATCCTTTTCTTTTCGGTGCTTTTTTGCTGTTTCCTTTACCTGATTTCCATATGCCATGACATCATAAAACATGTTTTTTACCGGAATGGCATAGTGTATATCGGACTGATTTTCTACTCCTATCAGTACCACATATGATTTGCCGGTATATTTGATGCTGGCATTTTTAAAGATATCCCTCAGCTTCTGCATCGCTATGGTCTTTTTGTCAAGTCCCAGTGCGGTCAGAACCTCCGTGGTGTCCCTTTCCTTAAGGTTTTCCGGCAGGATGACCTCTCTTCCTCCATACAGTATATTGTTGCACAGATCAGCAAACCTGGCATTGTCAGCAAAGTATTCCTTTGCCATTGAGTCTTTTGCGCTCAATCCTTCTCCTCCTGTTCTCTTGTGTGAGCAGGAAAATTTGGTGCCAATGAGGGTACAGTGGTACAGTTTACAAGGTATACATGTGCTGTCCTTCTTTATGTTTTCTATATGTTTACATTATGATTATCACACTGTATACAGTTCATCTGTCTTCTGACTACATTATCGGACTTCTAACTGCCCTCTGGCTGCACTTTCTGTATTCTGTCTACATACGGCATTTCAATTTTCCTGCTGTTGATTGGTAATTAAAGCATCGAAAACTTCCATGTCCTTTGTAGAATGATGCGAAGTGGTCTGCCCTCTTCAAAGTGGTGAGCACCTGAAAAACTGTTATGTGGTGCCGCTTACAGAAATATAATGCTTTGAGTTGATTGTAGCATAGCGGCAGTTCTTTGTCATCATAATTTTTCTTTTTCCATACTTATATTTTTTCATACTGTTTCTGCACTGCACGCCTATCAGCCTGCATTCTGCCACAGCGTAAGGGGCTTTATCCCCTGAGACCAGCTGGGGCACGCTCTCTCGCGTGAGCGAATAGCGAAGCTGCTTAGATACTGTTGAATTATGCACACGATACGCAGAAATGAACTGCCACGGATGGCAGTTCAAGGAGAACCGCGCCACGGACGGCGCGTTTCGACGTTTTCGTTAAGCATAGTAAACCTATAAGGCATAATTCCTACAGTATCTTGGCAGTGCAGCGTAGCTCACGCGAGAGAGTGTGCACCAGCCAGGGCTCATGGGATGAAGCCCCGTCCTACTGCCAATGTCTCTGCACCAAAAAAGCAGCCTTTGAGCTTCACACTCAAAGTCTGCTTCTTTTTTATTTTATAAGCTGTCCATAGCCTGATACATGGTAAGCATAGGAGCCATAACGGCTGCCACAAGCACACCAACAATAAGTGCCAGAACAAGGATAATCATAGGCTCAATAGCTGCCATAACTGTCTGGGTAGCCAACTCAACTTCCTCATCATAGTAGTCTGCCAGTCGGGTAAGCATGCCTTCCAAGTCACCGGTCTCCTCACCAATTCGCGTCATGTGTGAAACCATAGGTGGAAACAATCCACACGCAGTGATTGGCTCAGACAGTGGAACACCCTTACTTACTTCTTCCCTTGCATTTTTCAGGGCTTTTTTGTAAAGCGCATTCTTCATGGTGTCAGCAGTGATGCCAAGGGCTTCAATCATCGGAAGTCCTGAGTACACAAGTGTGGAAAGTGTACGCGCATAGTTACTGGCTGCTGTCTTGATGTTTAGCTTTCCGAAAACCGGAACCTTTCTTGCGAGATTACCAAAGAACATCTGGCCGCTGTCAGTCTGCTTATAAAGCTTGATGGCTATAACAATTGCTGCTATGACAGCAATCACAATATACCAGTATCCGGTGACAAAATCACTCATCGCAACAACTGCCTTTGTGATGCCCGGCAGCTCTGTTCCCAGGTCATTGAACATCTCCGAGTAGCTTGGGATGACCTTTACAAGCATTACAATAACAACCGCAATAGCCACAATCACAACGATAATCGGATAAACTGCCGCTTTTTTTATCATGCCGTTAAGCTTTGCTGATTTCTCGAAGTGTGCAGACATTCTGTCAAAAGCTACATCAATCTTGCCGGATGCTTCTCCTGCCGCAACCATGCTCACCATGATGTCAGGGAAAACATTCGGATATTTTTTCAGACCATCCGAGAGAGTCTCACCTTTTTGAATCTCGGCATGAACACCTCTGATAGCTTTCGCCATAACCTTATTCTCAGTCTGATCGGATAGCATATCCAGCGTATCAAGAATCGTAACACCGGCATTGACCATACTGGTGAACTGGCGACAGAATACCGATAGGTCTCTCGGCTTTACCTTTCCTCCTACACTGAATGAGATTTCCTTGGTCAGTGCTGTTGCCTTGGTGAGGCTTATGACCATGTTGCCATCCATCTTAAGCTTATTTTTTGCCTCTGCTTCTGACTCGGCTACTATATTTCCTTTTCTTTCTTTTCCGCTCTGGTCTATAATCTGATATGTCCAGTCAGCCACTTTCTTCTCCTCCTTATCCCTATTCTGTGCAACCTCCAGATAAATTAAATCATAATTTATTAAGGTTTCACAACATTATACCATAACAGTAAAATACATACGATTATACCATCAATAGTAAAGGTGTACACGGCTAGCCATGCTTACCGGATCATGTGCATATGCAACTGCAGTCTCCGGCGCTATAAGGCCCTGGCTGTAATACTGTAAAATACAGTCATCCATCATCATCATACCCTCTCTCTTTGATGTCTGTATGATAGATGGAATCTGAAATGCTTTTGCCTCACGAATTAAGTTTCTGATGGCATTGTTTGCAAGGAGCACCTCAAATGCTGCAATTCGTCCGCCATTTACCATTGGAAGCAGATGCTGTGCAACAATTCCCTCTAAAACTCCTGAGAGCTGCACTCGTATCTGTTGCTGCTGGTGTGGTGGAAAAACATCAATCATACGGTCAATTGCATCTGATGAACTGTTGGTATGCAGTGTAGAAAATACAAGATGTCCTGTCTCCGCCGCTGTAATAGCTGTAGATATAGTTTCAAGATCTCGCATCTCTCCTACAAGTATTACATCCGGATCCTGTCGCAGTGCAGCTCTCAGGGCTGCAGCATATGAGAGTGTATCCTTTCCAACCTCTCGCTGTTCCACTATAGAGCGGCGCCTTGAGTGCAGGTACTCAATAGGATCTTCAAGCGTGATTATATTTTTGGAATCTCTTGATGCAATGACATCTATAAGACTTGCCAATGTGGTCGACTTACCACTTCCTGTAGCTCCTGTCACGAGGACAAGTCCTCTCATCTTTGTGGTAAGATTGACAACCGACTGTGGTATGCCAAGCTGCTGCGGTGTAGGCACATCATATGAGAGAATACGAAGTGCTGCTGCATATGAACCTCTCTGCCTGAACACATTGGCTCTGACTCGTGAAAAGCCCTCCACCGAAAAAGCAAAATCAAGCTCTCCCTTCTCCTTTAGCTCATCTTTAAGCTCCTGCGGAACAATTGGTGAAAGCAGATTGTCCGTCTCAACATTGGTAAGAACCTGATTTCCCTGCGGTACAAGCTTTCCGTCAATTCTAAGCATAACCGGATTTCCCGGTACGATATGTATATCCGATGAGTTCTGTTGCTGCGCTGCTTTTAAAATGTCTACTATCTGCATTTTCTTTTCCCCCTTAGTTTTCAAACGTGGTCTTTAACATTTCCTGGAATGAAGTAACTCCTTCGAGTACAAGCTTCTCTGCACTCTGTCTAAGTGTATGCATGCCCTCATCACATGCAGCCTTGTTTATATCCTCTATATCAACACCTTTTGAAATAAGTGACTTTAGCTTTGGTGTTATGGTCATTATCTCATATATACCGATTCGTCCCTTGTAGCCTGTATTGGCACATTTTTCACAGCCACATGGCTCATAAATCTTTACCGGACGGAACGCCGGTATATTCATAAAGGCCTTTTCCTCCTCTGTCAGCAGATGCTCTCTCTTACATGCCGGACAAAGTCTTCTTACAAGTCGCTGTGCAATGATTCCCTTTACCGAATCCGCAAGCAGATAACTTTCAACTCCCATGTCCTCCAGTCGTGAAATAGTACTTGCCGAGCTGTTGGTATGCAGTGTGCTGACCACAAGATGTCCTGTGATTGACGCCTGTACTGCAATCTGTGCTGTCTCCTGATCTCGAATCTCACCAATCATAATGATGTCCGGATCCTGTCGCAGAATGGAACGAAGTGCTGATGCAAATGTCAGGTCAGCTTTATTATTTACCTGTACCTGGTTTATTCCATCTATATTGGCCTCGACCGGATCCTCAACTGTGATGATATTTACATCCTCCTTGTTGAGCTCTGAAAGTGCCGTGTAAAGCGTGGTTGACTTACCACTTCCTGTAGGTCCTGTAACAAGGATGATACCGTTTGTATTCATCAGTATATGATCAAATGCCTTAAGCTCTTCGTCTGAAAATCCCAGCTCCTTTTTATCTCTTGTAAGTGCCTTTTTCTGCGCAAGTCGCATAACGCATTTCTCACCGAATACTGTCGGAAGGATTGATACTCGGATATCATACTCTATCTTGTCTATCTCCATAGTGATACGGCCGTCCTGCGGCTTACGTTTCTCGGAAATATCCATACCACCTATAATTTTAAGTCGTGTAATAATTGCAGAAAGCAGATGTATACTATATGCTGCCTTCTCATAAAGCGCACCATCTATTCTGTATCGCACCCTGACTTTATTTTCCAGTGCCTCTATATGTATATCTGAGGCCCTGAGTCTGGCTGCCTGCTCAATGATAGAGTTGACAAGTAAAACTACCGGCGAATTGTTGACATCCTTGCTGGTAGCTTCCTCAGCCTCGGCATTTTTCTGCTCACGCTCTTTTCTCTCCCTCGCATACTCCTGAGCCGCTTTCATAGCCTCTGTATCACCGTAATATTTGTCAAGCGTCAAAAGTATGTCTCTGCCTGTCGCTACTGCAGGCTCAGCCTGTAGATTGGTAACAATTGAAAAATCATCAAGCGCAACCATATCCATAGGATCAGCCATGGCCACATGCACTACATTGGCATTATTCTTGTCAAATGCATATGGTATCATAACATGCTTTCTAAGCACTGTCTCACTGACAAGGTTTTGCACCTCCTCAGGTATGTTGATTGCGCTCACATTAACAAGCTCCAGTCCCAGCTGCTGCGACAATGCCTTTGCTATCTCAAGCTCATTGGTGAACCCAAGCTCAATGAGTGTTTCTCCTATCTTCTTATGCTTTTCTTTGGCTATAGGCAGAGCCTTTTCCAGCTGCTCCTGAGTAATTACATTTTCATTTATAAGCATATCACCGATACGCTTTTTCTCTCGTCTAAAAGCCATAGTGGCTCCCCCTCTTTCATCATTTAGTAAAATACTACCATTATGATGGCTGTATTTCAAGGGTATTTATATAAAATATACAATAAATTTATTTCAAAACTAAAAAGTAACGATTCCGAGTGCCTGCAGCAACAGTATAAGCAGGAATGCCGGTGCAATAAATTTAACCATGATTATATAAAGCCCTTTTCTGGTGAATTTGCTGCCTCCGCGTGTCACCTCATCTATTATTACCTTTGGACTTACTATCCAGCCAACGAGGATACATGTGGCAAGTGCAACGATTGGCATAAGCACATTGTTGCTGACATAGTCCATTATATCAAGTATCTGTCCGACTGTGCCGTTTGGAAGCTTAACCTCCATATAGAGCTTATTGTAGCCAAGGCAGACTATTATCTCTGCAATCAGACCATATACCGTGACTAAAATTGCGCTTTTTCTGCGGCTCCAATGAAATCTGTCTATAAGACTCGATACAATAGCCTCCATAATTGATACAGACGATGTGACTGCTGCGAATGCAACTATCATGAAGAATATCAGTCCAACGATATCTCCTGCTATTCCCATTTCATTAAATACCTTTGGCAGTGATATAAACATAAGCCCCGGTCCTGCTGACATGCCGTCTCTGCCCATAAATACATATACTGCCGGAATAATCATAAGACCTGCAAGGAATGCAACAAGTGTATCAAAAATCTCGATCTGGTTGATTGAACCCATGAGCTTTGATTCCTTCTTGACATACGAACCATATGCAACCATGATTCCCATAGCCACACTGATTGAGTAGAACAGCTGACCGAGTGCATCAACAAATACTGTGACAAGCTTTTGCATTGTAAGCCCCTTGAAGTCAGGAACCACATATATCTTAAGACCCTCAAGACCACTTCTTGCTGCGCCTGATGCATCCTTATAATTGAGCGTCAGTGAGAAAATACCGATTGCAAAAATAAGCACAACAAGGATAGGCATGAGCACCTTGCTGAAGCGCTCGATACCTTTATTGACTCCGCCAATGACAACTGCTGCTGTTATAAGCAGATAAACCACTCCAAATATGATTGGTGCCCACTGGCCTGTGATAAAGCCTGTGAAATATCCATCCGCAACTGCATTCTTACCGCTTCCTGTAATGAAAAGTGTAAAATACTTTAAAACCCATCCACCTATAGTACAGTAGTAAGGCAGAATAATAGCCGGTACTATACACGCAAGTACACCGATAAACTTACCCTTTGGATTGATAAGACCATACGCGGTGAGCGGTCCCTGTCCGGTCTTACGTCCTATTGCAATCTCAGTGGTAAGCAATGCAAAGCCAAAGGTCAGGACAAGTATCAGATACACCAGCAGAAAAAGTCCTCCTCCGTCCTTTGCTGCCAGATACGGAAACCTCCATATATTTCCAAGTCCTACCGCACTGCCGGCTGCCGCAAGAACGAACCCAATGTTGCCGGAAAAAGTGCTTCTTGATTTTTCTTTCATTTTCTACTGTCTCCTTAATATATTATATAATTTAATTTCGATTTAATATGGACATTGTTTCCATTTACAAATCTAATATACCTATTATAATCATCTAGAGTACTTTTTGCAACGGTTGATATTTTTTATTCGAATTTGCAGTTTGGTAGCGTAGCTACGGCAGAAGTACGTGTGCGCCAGTGGTACCCGGGGCTTGCGTTCCATACTATTGTCCTAAATAAGGTTCTTGATTCCCTCTGTTAAACGCTTTGCAACTCTCACATTGTTCATAGTGTAAAGATGAATTCCCTCCACATCATTAGCTAAAAGCTCAATTATCTGACTCTCGCAGTAAGACATTCCGGCATCAAAAAGTGCAGCCTTGTTGTCTCCGTATCTGTGCACAATCTTCTGGAACTTCTCCGGGAACTTTGCTCCGCACATTGTGACCATTCTCTGAATCTGAGCCGCATTGATACAAGGCATGATGCCCGGGATAACAGGCACATTGATACCTGCAAGCCTGCAGTCCTCAGCAAAATTGAAGAAGGTATCATTGTCAAAGAAGAGCTGCGATAAAAGAAGCTCTGCACCGGCATCAACCTTTTTCTTAAGATTCTTAATATCATCTACCTTATCAGCTGCCTCCGGATGGATGTCCGGGTAGCACGCACCTGCGATACAGAACTGATCACCTGTGGTGTCCTTTATATACTTAATAAGGTCGCTTGCATGGAGAAAATCCTCCTTTGCAGGCACATTTGGATTTCTGTCTCCTCTTAAAGCGAGGATATTCTCGATGCCCTCATATGAAAGCTGTCTGGTGAACTCATCTATCTCTGCCTTGTTATAGCACAGACATGTAAGGTGTACGACCGGCTCCACATTGTACTGGTTCTTGATTTTCTTCGCAATCTCGATAGTCTTGTTATTGTTTGAGCTGCCGCCTGCACCAAATGTCACACTGATGTACTCAGGATGACAATCACAGAGTATCTCAAGCATCTCGTCTATATTTTTGAAGTCCTCCTCTTTCTTTGGTGGAAATATCTCAAAGGAGAGCGACTGTGGTTTGTTTGTATGTATCTGTGTAATCTTCATGTTATCCTCCGGTATATATGGTTATTCAATAATTTGTAATTTTTATATTCCATATATTACTGTAGTTTTTTGTCATTGTAAAATATATTTTTCTTTTAGTTTGTCATAAATAAAATCTATATCAAAACTTGCTGAGCATTTGATTTTTTTATATGAGGTGATATAATGGGCGAAGCAAATCAAAAAGAGGTTTCACAATGAAAAAAATAGATTTTGATAATGATTCAATAAAGAAAAATATATTGCAGGCTGCTCTGCCCATGCTGGCAGCCCAGATTCTAAGCCTGTTGTACAATATAGTAGACCGCATATACATTGCCCGCATACCGGATATGGGAACCACTGCACTCGGTGCTGTGGGGCTTTGCTTTCCTATTATAATGCTGACAATCGCTTTCTCCAATCTCTTTGGAAGCGGTGGTGCTCCGCTTTTTTCAATAAAAAGAGGCATGAGTGATGACAGAGCCGCCAATACTATAATGAATACGAGCTTTACAATGGTCTGCACATTCGCAGTCGTTTTTACAGCTTTGTGCATGATTTTTGCAAAGCCTCTTTTAATCGTGTTTGGCGCATCTGAAAATGCTCTCAAATACGCTCTGCCATACCTGCTCATTTATTTGATAGGAACACTCCCATCCATGATTTCAACCGGCATGAATCCCTTTATCAACGCTCAGGGCTACTCCACTACCGGCATGCTGTCTGTTGCAATCGGAGCCGTTGCCAATCTGGTTTTAGACCCGCTTTTTATATTTGGATTTAATTTCGGTATCAAAGGAGCAGCTATTGCTACGGTCATCTCACAAATACTGTCTGCTCTCTATGTGCTTCACTTTCTTAGGAAAAAGGCTGAGCTTAAGGTGCGCCTTATGACACTCTCTGAATTCAGTGAAAACACGCGCTATGCAAAGGACATCATAAGCCTTGGAACCTCAGGCTGTGTCATGCAGCTCACAAACAGCCTGGTATCTATATGCTGCAACAATGTGCTTTCAGTGACCGGTGGCGATTTGTACATATCGGTAATGACCATCGTATCAAGCATCAGGCAGATGGTCGAGACTCCAATTTATGCAATTGTGGAGGGTTCATCTCCTGTTTTAAGCTACAACTATGGCGCCAAAAGGCCGGCCCGGGTGAGAAAATCCATTTTCACTATGGGACTGCTCGTGCTTCTATATACAGCTGTCATGTGGAGTGTAATTATACTTGCTCCTCATGCCCTGATTGCTATTTTCAGTTCCGATGCCACCCTCATGGATGATGCGGTGAAGGCTTTAAATATCTACTTTGCGGCATTCATATTTATGGATCTGCAGTACATCGGACAGACTACCTTTAAATCACTGAACAAAAAGAAGCGGGCTATATTTTTCTCCCTGCTTCGCAAGGTGTTCATCGTTGTACCGCTGACATATATTCTGCCTTACTCCTTTGATATGGGAACCGACGGTGTGTTTATGGCAGAGCCTGTATCAAACGTGATTGGCGGAAGCATCTGCTTTGTAACCATGCTTGGCACTGTGCTACCTGAGCTTCGCAGAATGGAGCAGTAATTACAGCATCTCATCAATGCAGATGCCGTAGCCTCCGGTCGGATCATCGACAAACACATGGGTGACTGCTCCTATTATTTTACCATCCTGTATGATAGGGCTTCCGGATGTGCCCTGCACTATGCCACCGGAGAGCTCTATCAGCCTGTCGTCTGTCACCTTAAGCTCCATTCCCTTGTTTGTATCTGTCGCTTTTTTATCTATATTTGTTATTTCCAGATTATATTTTTCAAGTTTTCCTGATATTTCCGATATCATCTGTGCACTGCCTGTGTGTATCTCATCCTTGCCGGCAACCGGATAATACGTATCCTCTGCGGCATATTCCGACAATTCATCGCTGTCAAGCTGTCCGTAAATTCCCAGATTACTATTGCAGTCAAGTGTGCCTATATGGCTTTTTTTGCCAAAATATACCACTCCGCCTATCTCGCCCGGCGCGCCAGCTTTTCCCTTTTTGATTTTGGTAAGCTTCATGCTGTACAAATCACCACTGTTTGCATACAAGAGATTGCCGCTTTGCGTTCCGTCTCCTATTCCATGCCCCAGCGCTCCAAAACGGCCGTCCTTTGTATAATAAGTGATAGTACCGATTCCTGCCAGATCGTCCTTCACCCATATTCCCATATAGTATCTGCCATCGTCCATCCTGACAGGCGCGATATCCGCTGACATTTCTTCACTGCCTCTAAGAAATTTGATGCTTACCGTTCTTTTATCTTTTAGGCTTTCATCCAGGCTTTCATCATATTCCTTCATTATGTCATTCACCGCTTCAGAAAGCTCCTCCTTGTCTGCCACAGTGCGCCCATTGACAGACAAAATATAATCACCGCACTTCACCTTTTTATCTGCCGGATTGACTTTTTTGCCATCCTCGTCTGTCACCTCTGTCGTATTCACAACAAGCACGCCCTCTGTCTGCTCATATATACCGGTCAGCCTGCCACAGGCATATACGCCCTCAACACTTATTCCATCACTTATTTTATCTGTCTCTTCATAATCTCTGTCAGTAGCTCTGTGAGTTGATGCTGTATCTGCTGTCTGTCCTTTGTCTTGTTCGGTTCCGCCGTTTCCACTGTTTTCACCGGTTCCGCCGTTTTCACCATTTTCACCATTCTCGCCCGAATCAGCCAATACACTGGCCGCCTGTCCCGGAAGCCCTGTCGCATATCTTCCATATCCGGCCTTTGATTCATTTAAAAAACTTCCTAATGCACTTTCATCAAATGCCTTATCTACCCTGCTGCACCACTTTTCATCACTGCTTAATGCAAACATAGCTATCACTGCTGCAGCCAGCGTGACACTCACAAATTTTCCAAAAAACTTCCGCATACTGTTACCTCCATTTTGGTTAGTATGCGCCTGTCATTTTTCTTTTATTCTTTTAATATCTTATTATCTCATTCTGAGACACTGATTGTGCTTATACGAAGAGGTAAGCAGAATATAATACCGGACGGTGAAACATTAATTCTGCAAAATGATGTGCTCGTGCTAAGTGCCATCACACCTGATGAGGTGCATGGTATAAAGCTGGTGGAAAAAATAATAGAAAAAGACAGCAGATATAACAATAAACTGCTGTCTG
>OMGT01001230.1_pt1 | contig 11573 bp, 7 predicted proteins | sample 1646101 | NCBI WGS metagenome assembly OMGT01 (sample SAMN05578593, study PRJEB25193) | human gut metagenome | biome: Human Microbiome; feature: human-associated habitat; material: feces | host: Homo sapiens | place: USA:Birmingham | reverse complement strand
CGCTCTTTGAGGGTTTCACCCGTATCAACCGGGTACGTTTTGAGAAGATGAACCGCAACCGGAGTGAGTGGGCTTTGAAAGAACGCCGTAACGAACTGGCCTGTCAGGTGACGGATGCCTATTATAAACTTCTGCTTGAAGAGCGGATGCTCGATCTGGCTTTAGAGCAGAGCCGCCTTAGCGAGCGTTATCTCAAACAGACCGAGGCTTTCGTCGAGTTGGGATTGAAGTCGGTTTCTGATTTGCAGGAAGTCAAAGCCCGTCGCGAAGGTGATATTTACCGCTATCAGGCCCGTCAGAATGGTTGTCGTCTGGCATTGCTCCGCTTGAAGCAGCTATTGAATCTTCATGACGAGGATACGCTGGCCGTACAAGATACTATCAACTACGAACTTCTTTCGGCCTATCCGCTGCCACAAACGGAAGAACTCTATACGCAGTCTCTGGTGGCGATGCCTTCGATGCGGATGATGGAACTCAGGCAACGTGCAGCCCGTAAGGAATATGCCATGGCAGGAGGTAAATTTTCGCCAACCGTCTTTGCCCGCTTTTCAATGGCTTCCCGTTACCTCGATGGTTTTTCTACCAAACAGTTGAACGACAATTTAGGCAAGTATATCGGTATCGGTATTTCCATCCCTCTGCTGAGCGGGCTGGAACGACTGACTACCCTGCGCAAACACAAGTTGAATATATTCCGCCTCCGGAACGAGGAAGAACTGCAAAAGCAACAACTCTATACGGAGGTGGAGCAAACGGTTCTTTCTCTCCGTTCCGGTTATGATGAATTCCGGCAAGTGTTGCAGCAGTTCAGAGCCGAAGAGCTGGTACTGAAAGAATCCGAACGGAAATGGGAAGAGGGGCTTATCTCCGTCTTTCAGTTGATGGAGGCCCGCAATCGCTTCATCTCCTCCAAAGCCGAGTTGGCGCGGGTACGCTTGCAGGTAGATATGACTTTGAAGATGGAAACCTATTATCGCACGGGGAGCTTCTGTACGTTGCCCGGTGAAGAGTGATGGACGAGTTGTACAACTCGTCGTATACCAGTTGCTCAACTCGTCATGTACCAGTTGTACAACTCGTACACCGTTTCTCTACGGCCCGATGATATGACCTTATAAACAAACGTGAATTATATATAAAGCAATAATTATCTATGGATACAATGATCGAACGCAAGCCCGGAATGAAGCGGAAGCATTATTATGCCGTCGCCGGAGCCGTGGTATTGGTGGGACTTGTTTTTTACTTTATTTTCAGGGACACTTCCTCTTCTATGAATGTGGAAAAAGACCGGCTGACCATTGCTACAGTTACCCGGGGAGAGTTCAGTGATTACATCCGGGTTATCGGACAAGTGATGCCCAACCGCATCATTTATATGGATGCGATAGAAGGAGGCCGTGTGGAAGAGCGCCTGAAAGAGGAAGGAGCCATCGTCAAGGCAGGCGATGTGATTCTTCGTCTCAGCAATCCGCTCCTGAACATCGGCATCATGCAGAGCGAAGCCGATCTGGCCTATCAGGAGAACGAGTTGCGCAATACCCGCATCAGCATGGAGCAGGAACATCTGCGGCTGAAACAGGAACGCATCGGCCTGAATAAGGAACTGGCAGTGAAACAACGGCGTTACGAGCAATACAGCCGCCTTATCAAAGAGCAGCTGATAGCGGAAGAGGAGTTTCGGCTGGCTGCCGAAGAGTACGAAGCGGCAAGGGCACAACTGGAAGTCATTGACGAACGCATCCGGCAGGACAATTTTTTCAGGGAGAGTCAGGTTCATAGTCTCGATGAAAACATCCGTAATATGAAGCGCAGCCTCGCCCTGGTACGCGAGCGGGTGGAAAACCTGAAGGTAAAAGCTCCCATCGATGGACAGGTGGGCAATCTCGATGCCCAGATCGGCCAGTCCATTGCTGCCGGCGAACATATCGGGCAGATCATCACCCCCGATCTGAAAGTGCAGGCACAGATCGATGAGCATTATGTGGAACGGGTGGTTCCCGGACTTCCGGCTGATTTTACCCGTGACGGAGGCAACTATAAACTTGAAGTGACCAAACCCTATCCGGAAGTAAAAGAGGGACAATTCCGTACCGACCTTCAGTTTACTGCCGGACGTCCCGAAAACATCCGTGCCGGGCAGACGTATCACATCAATCTTCAGTTGGGAGATCCTGCCCAGGCCATTCTTGTACCTCGTGGAGGATTCTTTCAAATAACCGGGGGCCGCTGGATGTATGTTGTCGACGAAAGTGGTAAATTTGCCACGCGCCGTCCCATCCGGATCGGACGGCAGAATCCGCAATATTATGAAGTGACTGAGGGATTGAAACCGGGCGACCGGGTGATTGTATCCGGATATGAATTGTTTGGGGATAACGAGAAACTTATATTGAAATAAGAACCGAATACTATGAACTACATTTCGCAAGTGATACGAAGCCAGCGGGTTAAAAAGTCTCTGACGCTGATAAACATAACAGGGTTGTCGGTCTGCATTGCAGCGGCACTTCTTATTATGCTTTATGTCTGGTCGGAGTTAAGTTATGATTCATTTCATGATACCGACCGTGTGTATCGTGTTGAAAGCAGACTGTATGAGGGCGAGATGCTGACGGATAATTGGGCGACTACGGCTTATGGGCATGCTCCTGCCATGAACAGGGAAATAGCGGGAATTGAGAAGTACGTCCGTGTTACGGCTCAGGATCGCGAGCAGGTGGTGAATTACTTCGACAGGAGATTTGCCGAGGAACATTACTGCTATACCGAGCCTGCCTTTTTCGAAATATTCAACTTCCCTATAGTTAAAGGAGAAAAGACCGGGCAACTGGTACGCCCTAATACGGTGGTACTGACTGAAAGCGCTGCAAGCCGCTATTTTGGTGAAGAAGACCCGATAGGCAAGATACTGACCTTCAGTACCTCTTCATCACAGCAAAACTTTGAAGTAACGGGCATTATTGCCGATATGCCTGTCCGTTCGCACCTGCATTACGATTTCCTGCTTTCCTACAATACGATTCCCAAGGAACGGCAGGACATCTGGTACATTCACGGTGTATATACTTACGTCCGCCTGATGCCCGGAAAGACTCCGGGAGAAATTGAACAGGCTTTCCGTGACATATCCGACAAGTACAAGACTGATGCACTGAAACATAAAACCTGGGCTGTAGAACTGATCTCGTTGAAAGACATTCACCTTACTCCGCAAAAAGCATACGAGAAAGAGGTGAAAGGAAGCCGGACGGCGGTTCTTATTTTGTTCGTAATGTCCGCCATTCTGCTGCTGATAGGTTGGGCAAATGCCTTGAACCTGACCGTAGCCCGCTTTTTGGAGCGTGGACGGGAGTTCGGACTCCGTAAAGCTTTTGGTGCTTCGCGCCGTCAGATTATTATTCAGGGACTTCTTGAGTCCGGTTTCATGAACTTGCTGGCTACGTTGATAGCTTTCGGCTGGCTGGAACTCCTCTTACCCCTTGTCTATCGCTGGGCAGGGCAAAACTTCGGGACAGACATACTTATGCAACCCGCTTTTTGGGGGATTGTAGCCGGAGTGGTTATCATCGGTACGTTGGTTGTAGGGCTTTATCCTTCCTGGCTGATGGTCACTATCCGTCCGTCGGAGATTATGCGCGGTAAACTGTTGCACGGAAAGAGAGGCAACCGGATCAGAAAGGCGTTGATTGTTGTTCAGTTCCTGGCTTCTTTTGTTCTGATTGCAGGTACGTTTACTGTGTTTCAACAGGTCCGTTACATGCAGCGTGAGGCCGAATCGGATCTGAATACCCGCATTCTGGTCATTAAATATCCTTCGTTCACCGAGGGACTGTCGCTGCGCATGGAGAGTTTCACCAAACGTTTGAAGCAACGGGCGGATGTAAGTCACGTGACAGTTTCGGGAGCTGTTCCCGGTGTGGAAGTTGCCAACTATTTTACCAATCGGCCGTATGGAAGCGATCCCTCACAAGTAAAATTGATACAGATGTTTTCTGTAGACTACGACTATTTGTCTGCCTATATGCCTCGTATGATTTGCGGACGAAGTTTTTCCGAAGATTATGGTGGCGATCTTAACCGGGTGGTGCTTAACGAAGAAGCTGTCAGGCTGTTGGGCTACGAATCGGCAGAAGCGGCGTTGGGGCAACAACTTAAAATGGAAGTGGTTAGTGACCCGCTTGAGATAATAGGAGTGGTGGAGAACTACCACCAGCAATCGCTTGCCGTGGCTTACAAGCCTATCATTTTCTTTTTGAAAGAGCGTGTTCCTTTTATTGCAACGCCTTATATTTCTGTCTGTCTGAAAGGAAAGGGGGATGCCGGCGTCTTGACGGAAATTGAACAGATGTATCGTGAATACTTCCCGACTTCTTTATTTTCTTATTTCTTTTTGAATGATTTTAATGAATTCCTATACAAATCCGATCGTAATTTTGGCTGGATATTTGCCAGCGCCTCATTGCTTGCCGTATTTGTTGCTTGCCTTGGATTGTGGATTGTAACCCTGTTTTCCACCTTGTCACGTTTGAAGGAGGTGGGTATCCGCAAAGTGCTCGGCGCAAATAAAACCAGCCTGTTCTTTGTCCTGACCAAAGAACTGTTGTTGCTTACCGTATTGGCATCTGCAATCGGTATTCCTGTATCGGCAGTGCTGATGAATGCTTGGCTGGAAACGTACGCTTTCCACATTTCGCTGTCCTGGTGGATATATGCAGCCACTTTTGTACTGCTGATGCTGATAGCCTTTCTCACTGTGCTCCAACAGGTATGGCGTACCATCCGCCAGAAACCTATGCGCATTTTAAAATATGAATAACTAATATAATATATAACGATTATGATTAAAACAGAAAAACTGTCTATGCTCTTCACCACCGAGGAGGTGCAGACCAAAGCGTTGAATGAAGTGACTATGCAAGTGGAGCGGGGAGAATTTGTAGCTATCATGGGCCCTTCCGGGTGTGGCAAGTCTACTCTGCTGAATATCCTGGGTACACTCGATTCACCCACTTCCGGCTCTTACTTCTTCGAAGGCAAACAGGTGGATAAGATGAACGAGAACCAACTGACGGCTCTGCGTAAGGGAAATCTGGGATTTATTTTCCAGAGTTTCAACCTGATTGACGAACTGACCGTATACGAGAATGTGGAGCTTCCTCTGGTATATCTGGGCATGAAACCTGCCATACGGAAAGAAAAGGTGAAACAGGTACTTGAGAAAGTAAATTTGTTGCACCGTGCCAATCATTTTCCGCAACAGCTTTCCGGTGGACAGCAGCAACGTGTTGCCATAGCTCGCGCCGTGGTGACGGACTGCAAGTTGTTGCTTGCCGATGAACCGACCGGAAACCTCGACTCGGTAAACGGTGTGGAAGTGATGGAGCTACTACGGGAACTGAACCGTCAGGGGACTACCATCATCATCGTTACTCACTCGCAGCGTGATGCGACTTATGCCCACCGGATTATCCGCCTGCTCGATGGGAAGATCGTAGCCGAGAATATCAACCGTCCGCTGGACGAAACTTCCGGGACTAATACAGAGAGCGTATGATAGGGAATTATTGGAATAGTGCCTATCGTAACCTGATGAAACGGAAAGGATTCAGTTTCATCAATGTTTTCGGATTGGCAGTCGGCATGGCATCTGCCTTGCTGATATTGACTTATGTCACTTTTGAGTTCAGTTTCGACAAGATGCACGAGAAGTACGAACGCATTTTCCGTGTGGAAAGCACTTTCTATGAAGGCGAAGTACAGACCGACTATTGGGCCAGCAGTTCGTTTGGTTATGGTTCGGCCATGAAAGAGAATCTGGCCGGAATTGAAGACTATACGCGGGTGGTTTCCTTGTATCAGCCGGAACAGATTGTGAAGTATGGTGAACTTACTTTACGTGAAAACCAGATTGCTTATGCCGATCCCGGCTTCTTCCGTTTGTTCGACTTTGAGCTGGTGAAAGGAGATAAGGCCACTTGCCTTTCCATGCCCCGCCAGGTGGTCATCACCGAACGTATTGCCCGGAAGTATTTTCAGGACGAAGACCCCATCGGAAAGATACTTATCTTTACGGGACCGTATGACAAGGTGGTTTGCGAAGTGACAGGGGTGATGAAAGAGATGCCTTCCAATTCGCATATCCATTATAATTTCCTGATTTCCTATAAGTCACTCGGGCAATATCTGCATGACTATTGGTACAAGCACGAGGTTTATACTTATGTGCTGCTCGATTCGCCCGAAAGGAAGGAAGAGATAGAAAAGGCGTTTCCGGCAATGTCGGAGAAGTATAAGACGGACGAGGCGCTGAAAAATAAAATATGGGGTGTGTCACTGACACCGCTTGCCGATATTCATCTTAAACCGCAAGTTGGTTACGAGGCCGAAATCAAGGGAAACCGTACGGCCATGATCGCCCTGATCTTTGCTGCAATTGCTATTTTGGCTATTGCCTGGATCAATTATATCAACCTGACTGTGGCCCGCTCGATGGAACGTGCCAAGGAGGTAGGAGTGCGCCGGGTAATAGGAGCTTTCCGCAAGCAGCTTGTATCTCAATTCTTGTTTGAGGCCTTGGTCATGAACCTGGTTGCATTGGTACTGGCAGTGGGACTGATCGAGTTGATCTTGCCATACTTCAATCAGTTGGTAAGCCGTACGGTAACTTTCTCCGTTTGGCTGACGGGATACTGGTGGCTTTTGCTTTTAATCGTATTTGTAGGGGGAATTTTCCTCTCCGGTTACTATCCTGCATTGGCGCTTCTCAACCGGAAACCGATTACGTTGCTGAAGGGAAAGTTCCTGAACAGCAAGTCGGGCGAAGGCACTCGCAAAGTATTGGTAGTCGTTCAGTACACGGCATCTATGATTCTGCTCTGCGGCACATTGATTGTGTTTGCGCAGTTGAACTTCATGCGCAATCAGTCGCTGGGAGTGAAGACGGACCAGACTCTGGTTGTCAAATTTCCCGGACGGACCGAAGGCATGAACACGAAACTCGAAGCCATGAAGAAGGCCATTGCCCGCCTGCCTTTGGTAGATAAAGTTACCTTCTCGGGTGCCGTGCCGGGCGAAGAGGTGGCTACCTTCTTGTCTAACAGGCGAAAGAGTGATGCTTTGAAGCAGAATCGCCTTTATGAAATGTTGGTATGCGACCCGGATTATATTGATGCTTATGGACTGCAACTGGTGGCAGGGCGCGGATTCTCCGAAGATTATGGAGACGATGTGAATAAGTTGGTGGTCAACGAGTCTGCTGTCCGTAACCTGGGAATTGCCTCTAACGAAGAGGCTCTCGGCGAAGAGATAGAGGTGGAATGTACCGATGCCCCGATGCAGATTATCGGAGTGGTGAAGGATTACCATCAGCAGGCACTCAACAAGAATTATACCCCGATTATGCTGATCCACAAAGATAAGATCGGTTGGCTGCCGCAACGCTACATCTCCATTGTGATGAAGTCCGGCGACCCGAAGGAATTGGTTTCGCAGGTGGAGGAGATCTGGCATCGCTATTTCGAGGATTCCAGCTATGACTTCTTCTTTCTCGATCAATTCTTCGATCATCAGTATCGTCAGGACGAGGTGTTTGGTGTCATGATCGGTTGTTTCACCGGACTGGCCATCTTCATCTCATGTCTGGGATTGTGGGTATTGGTGATGTTCTCCTGCACTACCCGTACCAAGGAGATGGGTATCCGGAAAGTATTGGGAGCTACCCGTTGGAATCTGTTCTATCAGCTGGGTAAAGGCTTTTTCCAATTGATCCTGATAGCGGTAATCATTGCGTTGCCCGTTGCCTGGTTCAGTATGAATGCCTGGTTGAGTCATTATGCTTTCCGTACCGATCTGAAGATATGGTTCTTTGCAGTTCCGGTGGTGTTGATGCTGTTGATTTCGTTTGTGACGGTAGCCTGCCAGACGGTGAAGATTATCGTAGGCAAACCGGCACGGTCATTGCGGTATGAGTAAGATTCCGGAATAAAATAAGTCGCATTCGGCAAAGAGTGCATGAGGGTGTCATAGTTCACCACAGATTACACGGATTTACAAGATAGATTTTTAATCTACTGATAACCAATAATATTTATCTGTATAATCTGTGGTGAACAATGACACCCTCAGTGCCTTTTGTGGTGAACTTTAGCCTTTGGGTTGTTGCGTCTGGATTTCTTCTCCCCAATGCGTTTTGGCTTCCAGTTCTTCCCGGTCACGCACCTCTTTCGCCTTCTTTGCATAGACAATCATGCGCAGAGACTGGTCGTAAGTAAAGTAATTCCATACCCAGTTCAGTAGGACGTTTGCTTTGTTGCGTACTCCCAGGATCGAACGTAAATGGACGACCAGCCACATCACCCAAGCCAGCCATCCGGCGGTTTTGAAACTACTGAACTCTGCCACGGCACGATTGCGCCCTACGGTTGCCATCGATCCCAGGTTCCGGTAATGGAACGGCTGCATCGGCTTTCCTTTCTGTAGTCTTTGCAGGTTCTTGGCAAGCAGTTCGCCTTGTTGAATGGCCACTTGTGCCAGTTGCGGGTGTCCGTTAGGATAGTTCTTGTCCGTAGTCTGAATACATTGGTCCCCGATGGCAAAAATAGTGTCTGTTCCCTGTACACGGTTGAATTCGTCTACTTTGATTCTTCTTCCGCGTCCCAGTAATTCTCCGTCTATATTGCCGAAAGTGATGGCTGCCACGCCGCTCACCCAGATAAACGTACGTGTCGCTATCTCTGTACCGTCTTCCAACATCACTTTATGATCTTTGTAATCTGTCACCCGCTTGTTCAGCAGGATGTTGACTCCCATTTCACGCAGAAACTGTTCGGCATGGCGGGATGAATCTTCGGACATTCCCGCCAGGAGACGGTCGCCCGCTTCAATCAGGTAGATGTGCATCAGGCTGCTGGGCATATCCGGATAATCGTTGGGCAGTACGAACTTCTTCATTTCCGAAAGCACTCCGGCTATTTCCACTCCGGTGGCCCCTCCGCCTACAACAACGACATTGAGCAACTCCTGCCGTTCACGTTCCGTACTGCAAGTGATCGACCGTTCAAAGTTTGCCAGTAGGGCATTTCTCAGTCCCATGGCTTCCGAAACGGTTTTCATAGGCATGGCCTCTTCTTCAATGTGCTCGTTGCCGAAGAAGTTGGAGGTGGTGCCGGCTGCCAGTACCAGGTAGTCGTATTCTGCTTTACCGATGGAAGTCTGAATCATCTTTTTCTCGGGGAAGATGGCCCGTACTTCTGCCATACGGAAGTAAAAGTCCTTTCGTTTCTGAAAAATCTTCCGGAACGGGAAAGAGATGGAACTGGGTTCAAGTCCGGCTGAAGCGACTTGATAAATAAGGGGAGGAAACTGGTGATAATTGTTCTTATCGACTAAAACAACCTGGAAACCAGACTTTTTTAGCTTGTTGGCCAATTTAAGACCGCCGAAGCCACCACCTACGATGATGACACGCTTCTTGTCGTTTTTTACAATGTTGAAACTCATACTGAAAACTTCTATTTAACCTGATGTGTCTAAAACCTAATGTCATGGTTATAAACGCTTGTCATAGGTAAAAAGTTCAGCTAAAAGAACGGTTTCAGAAGATGTTTCAAGAGGCTTTTTCACCATAGATTATACAGATTACCGCAGGTAGTTTGTGCTGACAATCGGTCGTTCACTCTTTTAGAGCCTGTTTTAATTTTGCTTGAGATTTGTTTTCAGGGATGTTTTCCGGTTTTTGCAAGGAGCATAGCGGGCTATGTGACGGGTAAAAACGGGGAAATAGACCGAGAAAAAACTCAAAACAGGTCAATAAAATTCCTGTAAATTTATTCAAGGAAAATTTAAACAGGGCACTTAATCTGCGCTAATCTGTATCATCTATAGTGGTTTCTGATGTTCCCTGTAGACTTTTTATAATTCCGGTACCATGCAGAATTTAGTCTCCGGAAAATCTTTCTTCAGATACCGTTGGATGAAGAGTTGTGTATCCTCCTGTATCGTCCGGTCCTCTACCGTCGGGTAGAGGTTGTAGAGAACGGTATCCAGTTTGATCCCCCGGTTTTTAATGGCTTCCAGGCTGAGCAATGTGTGGTTGATACTGCCCAGTTTGCCGGAAGTGACAAACAACAGCGGGTATTCCTTCTGCGCAATATAGTCAATCGTGAGCAATTCGTCGGTAAGCGGCACCATCAGGCCTCCGGCTCCCTCGAGCAGGACAACGTCGTAACGGCGGCTCAACTCTTCTGTAGCACGTTCTATTTTGTCAAAGTCGATGGGACGTCCGTCTATGCGTGAAGCGAGGTGTGGAGAACAGGGGTAAGAGAAGATTTCTGGCATGGTCAGTCCTTCCCGGTCGTCATCAGTGGGGGCGATGCCCATGATGCGGCGGTGCAGGTCGATGTCTTCCGAGTGGCCTGTATTGCCTGTCTGGATAAATTTCTGAGTAATGGTGCGTTGCCCTTTCCGGTTCAGTTCGCGTGCCAGGAATCCTGTGGCATAACTCTTGCCTGCATCTGTATCGATGCCGCTGATAAAATACACATTCTTTTTCATACTTCTTTTGTTTGAGACCCGCAGGTCGTTTTTCTTATCTCTTTTTTGCTATTATATAGATGGGGTGGTAGGTCAGTGAAACAGAACCTTTGCCGGGACTGAACAGACGCTCGTATTCCTGACAGAAGAGGTTCAGTTTGCTCCGGGTCCAGCTTTGGTTACAAGTACCTGTCACTCCGGTCTGCTTCAGATGATAAAGCACCTCCATCGGATTGTTGAAATTCAGTGAGATGACTTCTTCCTCCGTGTGCACAATGTCGTATAGTGCCGAGAGCGAGGCAGTCAGCTCTTCTCTCGAACGGTAGGCGAGTCCCTGTCCGGTCAGTTGGCGAATCTCCTTCATGTTTTCTTTTCCGAAAGTGCTAAAAGCGAAATAACCCTGATTATTGAGCAAGGTATTACACCTTTCGAAGAAGTTTTCCGGTGACTCGAACCATTGCAGGGCCGAACAGGAAGTTATCAGTGTGCTTTCGGCGGGGAAAGAGATTGTCTCGGCATCTCCCGGAAGAAAAGAAACTTGCTTTTTCTTTAATAAGTCTTCGCAGCAATATTTCATATCGGGGCAAAGGTCATTGAGTAATAACTCTTCCGGACGGAGGGTTTGGAGCAGCATACGGGAGTAAATACCGGTTCCGCAGCCAAATTCAATCACCTTCGAGCAGGGAGAAGATATATGTTCTGTAAGCAAATGGATCATTTTATCTGCTATTTGCCGTTGCACGTTTGCTTCCCTCGGATAGGTAGTGATAGCTTTTGAAAAACGTTCTGCGATTAGTTGTTTATTCATAATCAATATTTATTTAATAGGCTGATTTCCTGATGGTAATTGTACGTCACTAATTAATTGCTAGCATCTTTTAGGCACGGATTACACGGATTTCACGGTTGCCCTAAATTATTATATGAACCAATAATGAACACATCAGTATCCGGCTACATGAGTATTGTATTAAAAAGCTCCTGTTGGTAATGTGCCGCTTCCACTTGTTCAAGAGAGTCCACTTGGTTTTCCCATG
>OMGT01001216.1_pt1 | contig 11758 bp, 7 predicted proteins | sample 1646101 | NCBI WGS metagenome assembly OMGT01 (sample SAMN05578593, study PRJEB25193) | human gut metagenome | biome: Human Microbiome; feature: human-associated habitat; material: feces | host: Homo sapiens | place: USA:Birmingham | reverse complement strand
AAAATTCCATTGCCGCAGGCAATCTGGAATGAATTTTGTCTACGTTACTGTGAACAGTAACGAAAAAGCTGAAGAGCGGATTGTTGCGCGGATGTGTTTTGTGGTGTATAATTAAATGCAATAGGCTTGTGAACAGTAGCTCTGTAATTTAAGCAAGGATATAAGGTGAACAATTTTGAAAAAGACGATAGAAGAACTATTAAGTGGAAATTTCAGACATGAACATCCGCAGCTCCTTTTTTCGCAGGACAAAATAGAAGTGACTCTGAAAGCAGGTGATGTGTACAAAGGGGAACTGTATTTCGGAACAGAGGATAATCAGAAAATACGTGGATATATTACATCTTCCAACAGGCGCGTGGTACCGGGAACCGAGAAATTTTCGGGAACTACGGTGAGACTGCAGTATGGAATTGACGGTGCGGGGATGCACCCGGGTGAGAGACATGAGGGATGGCTTTGTTTCACCACAGACATTGGAGAATATAAGCTGCCATTTCTTATTCAGACAGAGAAAGCAGAACTGAAAAGTGCAGCCGGAGATGTGCCGGATATGGATACCTTTGTGAATATTGCAAAGGACGATTTTAAAGAAGCATATCGTGTTTTTACAGACCGCAGATTTGAACTTCTGTTAAGAAATGCCGGACAGAAAGAGAAAGCTCTTTATAAGGGACTCTCAAAACAGCCTGTGACATTTCAGCATGTAGAAGAGTTTCTGATCGGAACGGGAAAAAAGGATCCTGTAAAAATTGAACTGAAGGCAGATCAGAACAGCTTTTATGATATCAGTGAATCTGTCCGCGAAACTTTTGCAGTCCAGAGGAGCGGATGGGGACATCTCAGGCTGGAGGTAGAGGCGAAAGGCGATTTTCTGGAAGTTTCCAGGCATGTGGTCACAGATGAGGATTTTATAGGAAGCTATTATCAGGTGGAATATGTAATCCGTAAAGAAAAGCTGAAAAAAGGACGTCAGTTTGGTGAGATCACTGTGAAGAGTCCTTATCAGCAGCTGACTTATCAGATCACTGCATCCATGGAATCGAAAGTGCAGCTCAAAACAGAGATTCATGTGAAACGGCATAAGCTGGAACTGTTACGTGACCTTGCAGAATACTCCTGCAAAAGAATGGACAGTAAGACATGGATCGGCAGCAGCAGATTTGTCCTTAATCAGTTAAGGGAAGAAGGCTGTGATTATCCGGAATATCAGATGTATGAAGCATACATTCTTCATATGGAAGAAAAGGATGAGCAGGCAAGAGAAATCCTGAAGAAATTTAAACATCAGAACTTTGTCAGAGAGAATCTGGAACTGGCAGGTGCTTACCTTTATCTCTGCGTTCTTACAGGATTGCACAAAGACAGAGAACAGGCGATAAGACGTCTGTACAATTTCTTTCTGCAGAAGGAAGACAGTTTCCTGTTGTTCAAACTCTGGCTGGAGATGAATCCGGAGGATAAGGGTTCCCCTTCAAGGCTGGTATTTATGATGGAGGAACTTTTTGAGAAAGGCTGCAGGAGTCCGTTTCTGTATCTGGAAGCATGGAATTATATCAGCAGTGATACAACACTTCTTCACAGAATGAGCAGTTTCTGGACACAGGTATTTTTATTTGCGGGAGAGAAAGGTCTTCTGACAGAAGAGCTGGTGATGAGATTTGCCTATCTTACAGGGTATGAGAGAGAATTTTGTACCAGTATGTACAGAGCACTGGCAATGGGATACGATGCTTTTGAATCCGATGATACGCTGGAAGCAATCTGCAGATATATCATGCTTGGAAATCCGAGAAAACCGGAATATTTCAGATGGTTTTCCCTGGCAGTGGAGAAAGGGATCCGTCTGACAAGGATATATGAATATTATGTGGAAACAATGGATACATCTTATCAGAGAGAACTTCCAAAGCCCCTTCTGATGTATTTTACCTATAATAATACTTCTCTTGCAGATGATAAAAAGGCATTTATTTATGCAAGTATTGTGGGAAACAGAGGCCGTCAGCCACAGACATATGCGGATTACAGGGATCATATGAAGATTTTTGCCATGCGCAAGGCGAAAGAAGGACGGATGAATGAGAATTATGCGGTCCTTTATCAGGAATTTTTAAGCAATCCCAAAACAGAAGGACAGGCAAAACTGCTCGTGCAGAAGCTGTTTACACACAGACTGTACTGTGATGATAAGAAGATACGCTATGTGATCGTGCGTCATGAACAGCTCAGGGAAGAAGAAATTTACCCATGTATCCAGGGCGTAGCTTATCCAAGAATTTATACAGATGATGCGGTGATCCTGTTTCAGGATGGGAAGCAGAGAAGATATGTATCAACAGTAGATTATAATATCAAGAAATTATTTGATGAGCGTGAACTGACAGATAAGGTTCTTGGTTTTCATATTGAAGAGCCGGGACTGGTACTCCACTGCAGTGAGCATACAGAACTGAAACCGGAGAATCTTCAGGCATTTCAGAGGATCCCGGAGTCAGAGGAATTTTCAGATGAATATCAGAAATGTATCAGAGAGAAGCTGCTTTCTTATTATTCCGAACACACCAGAGCAGAAGAAGCAGATAATTATCTGAGACAGATGGATTATAAGAAATATGCGGCTGTAGACAGAACAGCTCTTCTGGAAGTACTGATCTCCAGAGGAATGTATCAGCAGGCAATGTCCATTGTTTCCCAATTCGGATATGAAGGAATCCGCATAGAGAGCCAGCTGAAGCTGACCAGCAGAATGCTGACAAGATGTGAGATGGAGGAGGATGACGAATTGCTTGCCCTTGCATCGGATGTATACAGACGCGGAAAATATGATGAAGTGATCCTGAAGTATCTTATGGAATACAGATTTGGTCCTGTAGATGAACTGATATCTGTATGGAAAAGTGCGCAGGGCTTTGAGATGGATACTTATGAACTGGAAGAGAAGCTTCTTGGCCTTCTGATGTTTACTTCTGATTACAGGAAAGAGGGAGAGAAGATCCTGGAGGATTATGTTCATCACAGCGGAAAGGAACGTATTACAGGAGCATATCTTACGCAGACTGCATATGGTGCATTTGTAAAAGAATATCCGATGAGTGTTTTTGTAAGAAGTCTGCTGGAGCGGGCTTATGATGAGAAATGGCCGGTTGATTTTGTATGCAGTCTTGCTCTTCTGGAAGCGTATTCCAAAGAAAAAAAGCTGGAGAAAAAACAGCTTTGCAATGCAGAGGAGATTCTTCAGAAATGTGTGAAACAGGGAATGTACTTTGCGTTCTTCGGGAAACTTCCGGTATCTGTCTTAAGTCCTTATCAGTTGGATGATAAAACCTTTGTGGAATACCATGCAGATCCGTCTGCAAAGGTGACACTCTATTATGCACTGGATGCAGGCCTCGGAAATCAGGTGAAATATCAGACAGAGCCTTTGCGTGATTTATATGAAGGTATTTTTGCAAAATCATTTACATTGTTCTATGGGGAGACATTGCGGTATTATTTTGAATCAGTAACAGGAGAGCGGGTAAATCGGACACAGGAGAGGGTACTTACAATGAATAAGATTGAGGGTACACCTGTAAGCAAATATCATATGATCAATCAGATGCTCTCTGCACGCAGACTGGATAAAAAGAAAGAAGTGTTTTCACAGGTGAAGAAGTATCTTCGCCAGGAACAATATGTGAAGAAGATGTTTGTGATCGAGAAAGAAGAGCAGGAACAGATTGTCCTGAAACCGGGAGGAACAAATGAACGAAATTCGTGATTTGATCGTGGGAATTGATTTTGGCAAAGAGTATTCTCAGATATGTTATTATGACAGAAAAGGAGACGAGGCACGTTCTCTTTCTATGAAAGCGGGGGGAAATCAGTATGAGGCTCCCTGTATTCTGTGCTGGAGACCGGAGCAGAAAGACTATTGCGTAGGACTGGAAGCAGATTACTTTGTCCGGGAAAAGGGCGGAGTCATGATCGATGATGTCTATGGAATCTGTGAAAAAAGTGATTCTGTGCTGGTGGAAGGACAGGAACTTGCACCATGGGAGATCCTGGCTCAGTTTCTGCAGGGAATGCTTAAATTTCTGGGAGTGGCAGAACTGGTCAAAAATACTAAATGTGTGGCGGTGACACTGCCCGGGCTGACGGAAATTCAGGTTGAGAATTTCCAGAAAGCATTTGAGATAATTGGATTTCCACATGAGAAATATATGCTGCTGGATTATGGGGAAAGCTTCTATTATTATGTGCTCTCACAGAAAAGAGAAACCTGGAATCGCAGTGTGGGATGGTATGCCTTTACACCGGAGAACGTGTCTTTTCGCAAGATGACAATGAACGGTGCAACAAAGCCTGTCACTGTAAAACTGGAAGAAGCTGTGGAGACAGAACTTCCTGCTGAGGGACAGGAGAGAGATTCAGAATTCGGTAAGTTTGTCCAGAAAACACTTGGCAGAGATCTGTTTTCCAGCATTCAGATTACAGGAGATGGATTTTCCCAGGACTGGGCTGAACAGTCTGTAAGGTTACTCTGCTATCAGAAAAGAAAGGTTTTTTATGGAAATAATCTTTTTGCAAAGGGTGCCTGCGCTGCAGGAAAAGAGAAAACAGAGAACAAGGCATTAAAGGGATATCGCTTTTTAAGCGATTCTCTGGTTATGGCTGATGTGGGGATGGAAATGAGAGTGATGGGTTCTCCTACCTATTATCCGCTGATCGAGGCAGGAAATAACTGGTATGACAGTAAGGCATCCTGTGAATTTATTCTTGATGATACAGAGGAGCTTGTGTTTATTGTAAGCACGTACCACAGACCGGAGAAAAGAAGGGTAGGAATGATGCTGCCCGGTATTCCGCTACGTCCGGACAAGACTACCAGATTACGGCTGGAATTACAGTATGTCTCATCTGCAGAATGTAAAGTGACGGTTACAGATCTGGGATTCGGAGAAATGTTCCCTTCCAGTGGGAAAACCTGGACAGAGACAGTAGAATGGTAAAGGAGATGGAGCAATGAGCGGATATATTTTATGTCAGACAAAAAAAGCACAGCATCCTTATTTTATAGAGAATATCAGTATGAATATTTATTCTATAGAAGAACTCTGTTATTATCTGTACCACAATCTTTACCTTGCTGATCATACTGTTTTTAATGAAGAATTATGCAACTGGCTCAGAGATGAGCTTGAACTTGTGCATCTGGCTGCAAAGCTGAAACAGAATCTGGAGAGAAATGTAAGTGTGGAAGAGATGATCTATCCTGTTTTCAAGGAGATCAATTACCTTACCTATGAGGAGATGAAAGGCTTTAACAGCAGGATTGTGACTTATGGAAAAGAAAAAGCGGCAGTCCGTCAGAAGAGAAAGGGAGATGCACTGACAGAAAACGGAATGTATGTGAACGCCATCCGGGTATATCAGAAACTCCTGGAAAGAGAGGATCTGTCTGAGCAGAGAAAAGGATTCGCAGCTTCAGTGCGCTATAATCTTGGCTGTGCATACAGTTATCTTTTTCAGATGGAAAAAGCACAGGAATGTTTTCTGGAAGCATACAGAGAAGCACATTCAAAAGATGCCTTAAAAGCTTATATCATAGCATACAGCAGTGTTCATGATAAGACAGATTATGATAAGGTTATGGAAGAACTTGAAGTAGATGAAGAACTGAAGAAAGATATAAAAGAAGAAATCAGGCAGTCTCTGAAAGCTTTCGAGTCTGTACCGGAAGAGAAAACAGATGAAAAAAATCTGGATGCCCTTCTGGAGAGACTTATGAAAGATTATCACAGAAGTACAGGTTCATAACTTACTCTTGACAGAGGCGGAGGTGTGTGATAGGATTAACACATACTTTCACATGGTAGAGTGGCTGTGTGATAAATAACAAAACAGATAAAGAGGAGATATTTATCATGAAAAAGAGATCTTTAGCAGTACTCATGGCAGGAGTTATGGCAGCTTCTATGATGACGGGTGTTGTTTCTGTATATGCAGATGCTGACAGTAAGACATTAACTGTAGGATTTGATGCACAGTATCCTCCTTTCGGATATAAAGACGATAATGGAGAGTATGTTGGTTTTGACCTTGACCTTGCACAGGAAGTATGCGACAATCTCGGATGGGAACTTGTGAAGAAACCGATCAACTGGGATTCCAAGGATATGGAACTGAATTCCGGTTCTATTGACTGTATCTGGAACGGATTTACCATTAACGGACGTGAGGATGACTATACATGGTCAGATCCATATCTGAACAATGAGCAGGTGATGGTTGTTGCAGCCGATTCAGGGATTGAGAAGTTGGATGACCTGGCAGGCAAGAATGTAGTAGTTCAGGCCGCTTCCGCAGCACTGGATGCATTAAACAGCGATGATAATAAGGATCTTACAGCAAGCTTTGCATCACTGACAGAGAATCCTGATTACAATACAGCATTCATGAATCTGGATTCCGGCGCTGCAGATGCCATCGCAGTAGATATCGGTGTTGCCAAATATCAGCTTTCCCAGAGAGAAGAAGGCAAATATGTGATCCTCGACGAGCCAATCCAGAGCGAAGAGTATGGAATCGGCTTTAAGAAGGGTAACGATGAGCTGAAAGATACTGTATGGGAAGAAGTTCTGAAACTTTATGATGCAGGTGAAGTTGATAAACTTGCTGAGAAGTATGAAGTAGCAGATATGCTCTGCATTGGAGATGATGAGAAATCTGATGATAAAAAAGATGATGCAGCAGAGGATGATGCTTCCGATGCAGACACAGCAAAAGAAGATACAGCTGATACAGCGAAAGATGCTGAATAGTCAGCCGGAACAAAAACAGTTATGATACAAGAGGACAGATCTGTGCAGGCTGTCCGCATTATAAAGGAATGGAGGGTACATTTTGTGCACCCTCTTTTCTTACTGTACAGGAGAAATTTTTCAGGAGGAAAGCTTATGTCTTTAAGTGTAATGCTGCAGCAGCTTGCCAGTGGTATGGTAGTTTCTGTAGAGATTTTTGTAGTGACATTACTTTTTTCACTTCCGCTGGGACTTCTGATCTGCTTTGGCAGAATGTCCAAGAATCCGGCGATACGTGGAATTGTGTCTGCCTACATATCAGTTATGCGCGGAACCCCGTTAATGCTGCAATTGATGGTTGTGTATTTCGGACCATACTTTATTTTTGGAATCCGTATTTCCATGGGATACAGCCTGATCGCTGTGTTTATTGCATTCAGTATTAACTATGCTGCATATTTTGCGGAGATTTACAGAGGAGGAATCGAATCTATTTCAGCGGGACAGTATGAGGCTGCAAAGATCCTGGGATACAGCAAAGCCCAGACATTTTTCAGAATCATCCTGCCGCAGGTGATCAAGAGAATCCTTCCATCTGTGACAAATGAGGTTATCACACTGGTAAAGGATACGTCACTGGCATTTGTTGTTGCTGTTTCGGAGATGTTTACAATTGCAAAACAGATTGCAAGTGCACAGACGACTATGATGCCTTTTGTGATCGCTGCTGTTTTCTATTTTGTGTTCAATCTTCTTGTTGCGATTGTAATGGATAAGATTGAGAAAAAACTGAATTATTATCGCTGACAGGCGGCTGGGGTTATAAAATATTTTTTGACTCTGACATCATTTAATTTAAGAGGAATATTTGCTATGGTATTATTTGAAATGAAAAACATAAAGAAGAGCTTCGGCAGCCTTGAAGTATTAAAAGACATTTCACTTCAGGTAGAGGAGGGTGAGGTTCTTAGTATTATCGGACCTTCCGGTTCCGGTAAATCCACACTTCTCCGCTGTGCCACCGGTCTTGAGACACCGGACAGCGGTGAGATCATCAAGCAGGGGGATGTGGGACTGGTATTTCAGAACTTTAATCTTTTCCCCCATTTTTCCGTACTGAAAAATATCACAGATGCTCCGATCAGAGTGCAGAAGAGAAAGAAAGAAGAGGTTTATGCACAGGCAAGAACTCTGTTAAAGCAGATGGGACTTGCAGACAGAGAGAATGCATATCCGTTTCAGCTTTCCGGCGGCCAACAGCAGCGTGTCTCTATTGCCAGAGCATTATGTATGAATCCGAAGATCCTGTTTTTTGATGAGCCTACTTCTGCCCTTGATCCGGAGCTTACGAGTGAAATTCTTAAGGTAATCAAAGATCTGGCAGCAGAACACATCACTATGGTGATCGTTACTCATGAGATGACATTTGCAAGAGATATCTCTGATCATATTATTTTTATGGATAAGGGACTGATCGCAGTTGAGGGGAGTCCAAAAGAGGTATTTGAATCAGAACATGCGAGAATGAAAGAATTTCTTGGTAAATTCCATCAGGGATAAGGTTTTTGTGGTTGCTTTTAGAGGAATGATGTTATATAATTTCAACGTACGTGGTTGAGAAAAACGTACGTACAGAAGTGAAATAAAAGGATTAAAAATAATATCCTATAAAAAACAGGAGAGTGAAGATGAGTACAGACAGATATGTAAGTCCTTTATCAGAACGTTATGCCAGCAAAGAAATGCAGTATATTTTTTCCCCGGATATGAAATTCCGCACATGGAGAAGACTCTGGATCGCACTTGCTGAGACAGAGAAAGAGCTTGGCCTTAACATTACACAGGAGCAGATTGATGAACTGAAGGCACATGCAGAGGATATCAATTATGACGTTGCAAAGGAACGTGAACGTCAGGTGCGTCATGATGTTATGTCTCACGTATATGCGTATGGCGTACAGTGCCCGAAAGCAAAAGGAATCATCCATCTGGGAGCAACCTCCTGTTATGTAGGTGATAATACAGACATTATTGTAATGACAGAAGCATTAAAGCTTGTGAAGAAGAAACTGGTCAATGTTATTGCCGAGCTTTCTGCTTTCGCAGATAAATATAAAGATCAGCCTACTCTGGCATTTACACATTTTCAGCCTGCACAGCCTACTACAGTAGGTAAGCGTGCAACACTCTGGACACAGGAATTCCTGCTTGATCTGGAGGATCTGGAGTATGTTCTGGGAACAATGAAGCTTCTGGGATCCAAAGGTACAACCGGAACACAGGCAAGCTTTCTGGAACTGTTTGACGGAGATCAGGAGACTATCGACAAGATTGATCCGATGATCGCAGAGAAGATGGGATTTAAGGAATGCTATCCGGTATCCGGACAGACCTATTCCCGTAAGGTAGATACACGTGTTGCCAATATTCTTGCAGGAATTGCAGCAAGTGCACACAAGATGTCCAATGATATCCGCCTTCTTCAGCATCTGAAGGAAGTAGAAGAACCATTTGAGAAATCTCAGATCGGCTCCTCCGCAATGGCGTATAAGAGAAATCCTATGAGAAGTGAGCGTATTGCTTCCCTTTCCAGATATGTAATGGTAGATGCCCTTAACCCGGCGATCACATCTGCAACTCAGTGGTTTGAGAGAACTCTGGATGACTCTGCAAATAAGCGTCTGAGTATTCCGGAAGGTTTCCTTGCTATTGACGGAATCCTTGACCTCTGTCTTAATGTTGTAGATGGATTGGTTGTTTATCCGAAGGTTATCGAGAAACATATGATGGCAGAGCTTCCGTTCATGGCTACAGAGAATATCATGATGGATGCTGTAAAAGCAGGCGGTGACCGTCAGGAACTTCATGAGCGTATCCGTGAGCTTTCCATGGAAGCCGGAAAGACTGTCAAGGTAGAAGGCAAAGATAATAATCTGCTGGAACTGATCGCAGCAGATCCTGCATTCAACCTTTCTCTGGAAGATCTGCAGAGATCCATGGATCCGAAGAAATATATCGGACGTGCCAAAGAGCAGACAGAGAGATTTGTAAATACAGTAGTTCAGCCGATCCTCGATTCCCATAAGGAACTTCTGGGAGTGAAAGCTGAGATCAATGTCTGATCAGTAAATACTTAACATAACGGTTTGGAATATTACAGAATCTGATATAAAGATAATAAGCGTTGCTGTTTCCTGATGATATCTGGCAGGTCATTCTGCAAGGTCGGGTAAACAGTAAGCGGTAAATACAGGAGGAATTATATAATGGTAAAAGCAGTTGTTGGTGCTAACTGGGGAGATGAAGGTAAAGGTAAGATTACCGATATGCTCGCTGAGAAGGCTGATATTATCGTAAGATTTCAGGGTGGTGCAAATGCAGGTCATACAATCGTAAATAACTATGGTAAATTTGCCCTTCATACTCTGCCGTCAGGTGTGTTTTATGATCATACTACAAGTGTGATCGGCAACGGTGTTGCACTGAATATCCCGGTATTTTTCAAAGAGTACAATGAAGTGGTAAGCAGAGGTGTTCCGGCTCCGAAGATCCTTATCTCCGAGAGAGCACAGATGGTTATGCCATACCATATTCTTTTTGACCAGTATGAGGAAGAACGTCTGGGCGGCAAATCTTTCGGATCTACCAAGTCAGGTATTGCTCCGTTCTACTCAGACAAATATGCAAAGATTGGTTTCCAGGTAAGTGAACTTTTTGATGAAGAACATCTGAAAGAAAAACTTGCAAGTGTATGTGCGACAAAGAATGTTCTTCTTGAACATTTATATCACAAACCGCTTCTTAATGTGGATGAATTATTTGCTGAACTTATGGAATATAAGAAAATGGTTGAACCATATGTATGTGACGTATCCCTGTATCTGTGGAACGCATTAAAAGAAGGTAAAGAAGTTCTTCTTGAGGGACAGCTTGGTTCTCTGAAAGACCCGGATCATGGAATTTATCCGATGGTTACATCTTCCTCTACCCTGGCAGGATATGGTGCAGTAGGAGCAGGTCTTCCACCATATGAGATCAAACAGATTGTTACTGTATGCAAGGCATACTCCAGCGCAGTAGGAGCAGGTGCATTTGTTTCTGAAATCTTTGGCGATGAAGCAGATGAACTGAGAAGACGTGGCGGTGACGGCGGTGAATTTGGTGCTACTACAGGCCGTCCAAGACGTATGGGATGGTTTGACTGTGTTGCTTCCAAATACGGATGCCGTCTTCAGGGAGCTACAGATGTTGCTTTCACAGTTCTTGATGTTCTTGGATATCTGGATGAAATTCCGGTCTGCACAGGATATGAGATTGATGGAAAAGTAACAACAGAATTTCCGACAACTACACTGCTTGAGAAAGCAAAACCGGTTCTGGAGACTCTGCCGGGATGGAAATGCGACATCCGCGGAATTCGGAATTACAGCGAACTTCCGGAAAACTGCCGCAGATATATTGAGTTTATTGAACGGGAGTTGGGCGTACCGGTAAAAATGGTATCCAATGGACCAGGCAGAGACGACATTATCCTGCGGAGCTGAGATTAGCTGCAGGATAATGGCATACGGATAACATTATTTCTGTGATTGTATCCGTTATTTTGTGTGCGACGGCATTGTATGTGTTAGATTCCATGAAAGATCTTTTTGTGGTGAAAACGGATTTTAATATTTTTGGAGTAGGGATCATTCAGGTCTCATCACTTGTATTTCTGCTTTTCCTATTATGGGTATTTGTAAAGAGTTCGAGGAATCTGACGAATGACTGGCTAGCCACAGAGAAGGTGGAGAAAGAACAGGAAATCAGTTCAAGCTGTGAAATGGTGTACCATTACAATGAGAAAAAGGAAAAAAGAAAAAGTATGTTATGGGCATTGCCGGCGGCTGGTATGATGTTAGCTGCTGTATTGGCCGGAAAACTTATTCTCGCAGGAATTTTATTCCAGATCGGAAGAGCACACGTCTGAACTC
>OMGT01001205.1_pt1 | contig 11846 bp, 10 predicted proteins | sample 1646101 | NCBI WGS metagenome assembly OMGT01 (sample SAMN05578593, study PRJEB25193) | human gut metagenome | biome: Human Microbiome; feature: human-associated habitat; material: feces | host: Homo sapiens | place: USA:Birmingham | reverse complement strand
TTTTGTAAAAGTAAGAAAAATCTGTTTTTCACAATAATCGGCAGCCACTTTTTTCAAAAATATTTTATATTATATCATCATGCCATAAAATCACTTCTTCCCGATTCTACTTTTGCCGTGTATTAATCACTAAATTTTTTAATTATGACAGCAAATGAAATTTTAGCGGATATCGAAAATTACGAAAAGTTCGATCCGGTCAAAGGAACAGTCGAAGGGAAAACTTATGTGGTAGTCCCGACTACTACAGAAACAGGCAAAAATTCAGACGTCGTTATCAATGGACATATCACCTTAGCCCACAACACGACGTTGATTTTTGCCGGAGGAAAAATCTCAGGGACAGGCACACTCACCGGCGACAATACTCGGTTGATAGCCCCTATCACTCAAATTTTTGGCGAAGACATCACCGTCGACGGCATTTGGGTAATGGATCGCGCCTATCCTCAATGGTTCGGGGCAAGAAACGATATTTCCAACAATGAATTTTGGCATCTGCGCGTTGCTTGCGAAGCAGCCAAATCTACCGAAGAGAACCCTCTCACCCCCGCAGCAGAAAAAGACAATATTGAAGAAGCCCGAAATGCGGCCTTAAAAAACTTAAAAGCATGGAAAGTAGACTCCTCCGATGCCATCAACAAGGCCATGAAACTGAAACATGCCGGAGAAGTATTTCTGCCCAAAGGAGAGTACGCCATTTGTAAAACTTTGAAAGTTCCTTATGGTATTGTACTTCGAGGAGAATTGGCCGACTATCGTCTTAACAGCAGTAACATACAGTTGCCTATCGGTGATTATCCATTAGGAGGAGACACTACTCCCGACGATCTTTCGTCTTATTATAAATTAGGGACTGTTATTCGCCCCTTAAACACCAACTATCCGCTCACAGTCGATAGCGACGGGACACCTATCACCTCGTTCGACAACAATTTTGCGGTTGTCATCAACCCTAATATTCACCCGAACGAGAATCATAATGAGGCATGGGAACAGGAATTCCCTTCTGCTTTCACTACGATACGAGATATCCAGTTTATAAACTTTTGGACAGAGACTCCCAGCATGCGGGGAATCTATGCGATAGGCGGCATGAAAATCGAGAATGTCAGTTGGAGTCAATTCGTACAAGCCGTAGCCACACCCGACGATATGTATTGCGACGGAAAGACCATTATCAACTGCCAGTTCAATGCTCCCACCGGGTGTATTTTTTATGGCTCTATCTTCCACAAACTAATAATACAGACCGAAACAGAAAAGATCGAGAAAATAATAAAACGATTTGTTATAGATAAAAAAGAGTATTATGCCTTCGATTTAAGCGGATTAGGAGACAATCTATATTTCCACCACAACCATTTAGGTATGGGCGAAATTACTGGAGGATTAAAATTAAGAAGCTCTAACGGAGCACAAATCAGTTGCAATATTATCAACGACAATATCGCATTTTATAACTGTAAAGGCATTTCTTTTTCTGCCAACCACTGTGAAGATGGCATTCAAGTAAAAATATCCAATTCTCAAATCGATTTCTCCGGCAACTATTTCCATAAAGGGAAGAAACCGACATTCCTTATTCGAGATGATTATGCCCGAGGCTCGATCAATGTGCAATCGTCTACAATAGCCCTGCAAAACAACTCTTTGGTTTTCTTAGACCATGAAGATGAAAGTTCCAAACTTTACATAGGAAATATCAGTCCTTACGATATCCAAACCGACGGGTATCTATCCTTGTCGATACAAAACACCTATCGATATCGTACACCCAGAAACGCAGGAGGCAATATACACCCTTGCGGAATAACTATTCTTAAAGAGATTTGGACAGAAGGAGTAGCCGAGCCTGAATTGATTCCGTTTACCGAGTTCAACGATTTGAGTTATCTTTTATCCGGGAACTCACTCATCAAGCCCAACTTCCATATCGTACACAACCATGTGGTGAACAACACGCAGTTTTTCCGAGGGGCGGCTATGGCCAACAACAATATCGTATGGTTCCTCGAAAAAGGCGCATACCATTACCGCATGCAGACTATTTGGGATAAGAAACGACTAATCGGCAGTTCGACTTTAACCTTAGGCAATTTCAATTTAGGGGAAATTGGTTCTAATACCAACACGGGAAAACCGCAAGGTCTCTTGTTGAACATCGGGACCAATTCTTATGACGGTCCCAGCGACGGAAATGGCAACCAAGTAGTCATTCGACTCATGCGAGCCCGTACGAACGGAAATACAGCTTACCACAGTATTGAAATTCCCGTTTGCGGAACCCGCTTCCTATATGACAATGGTCTGTCGGTATGCGGCTTCAAATGGAAGCAGGAACCATCGATCGCTCCGTTGACAGTCAACACCATGATCCAATCTATCCACTTTGTCGGTGACAACGTTGTCTGCAAAGGAACCGCTTGTCCTACCGTTGGCGAGTGGACCGTGGGTGATATTGTTTACAACACAGGCGCGGCATCGAACAATGCCATGTGGATATACACTGCAAACGGCTGGCAAGCCCGATAAAAAATAGATGAGCTCTACTTAGAAGCTGTTTTAAAACATAAAAACCGCACCGAATATTCGGTGCGGTTTTTATATGCCTTGTAAGAAAGATTAAACTCTTCTTTCTTTAATACGGGCTTTTTTACCGGTCAACGCACGCAGATAATAAAGTTTAGCGCGACGTACTTTACCGCGACGGTTCACTACAATCTCTTCGATGAAAGGCGACTCGATGGGGAAAATTCTTTCCACACCTACATTACCCGACATTTTACGAACCGTGAAACGCTTTTTGTTACCATGACCCGAGATACGGATAACATCTCCGCGGAATTGCTGGATACGCTCTTTGTTACCCTCTTTGATACGGTAAGATACGGTAACGGTGTCACCACTACGAAACTCGGGGTGCTCTTTACCGCATGCGAATGCTTCTTCTGCAATCTTTACTAAATCCATTTTTAATAGCTATTTAAAATGTTCATACTGAAACGTAATTTAACAGGCCACTTCTCCTGCCAGAGATTACGAAAAGCGGGGCAAAGTAACGACTTTTTCGCCACATAAACAAATATGCCGTCGATTTTTTCGGACAAACCGCTCTTGCAAGGTTAACAAAATTCAATCTTGGGAGCAATTTTTGATATATTATCTTCAAATTTGTAATTTCGTCCAAGAGAAAAAAACGACATACTAACATTCTTCACATCATGATAAGAAAACTCATAGGAATAACGGCCATATATTTGTCCGTTTCTTTGTGCGGACTGGCACAAACCGAACGCATCGTCATTCTGCACACCAACGACACTCACAGCCAAATGGAACCTTTCGCAGCCACCCACAAAACATACGGAGGTTTGGGAGGAGTGATGCGGCGTATGGCTATTATAGACAGTATCCGCAATGCCGAACCTAACGTATTATTAGTCGATGCCGGTGACGCTATTCAAGGGACACCCTATTTCAACCTTTTCAAAGGCGATGCCGAATTCGAAGCGATGAACGCCATGCGTTACGATATTCGCACTATCGGAAACCATGAATTTGATGCGGGTATGACCAAACTGGCTCAACTGATAAAAAACTCGACAGCCGATTTTATCTCTTCCAACTACGACGTATCCCATACACCTTTGCACGGGACCTTGCAACCGTGGGTCATCAAAAAAGTCGGGAAATATAAAATAGGATTTTTAGCCTTGAACGTCAATCCCGATAATCTCATTCCTTCGGAATCGTGTAAAGGGGTGATATTCCACGATCCTATCCAAGCAGCCAATGAAACCGCTGCTTTGCTTAAACAAAAAGGTGCGGATATCGTCGTGGCCGTATCGCATTTAGGATACACGGCACAAGACAAAAAAGACGTTACCGACCCACAAATAGCAGCAGCAAGCAGCGACATAGACATCATCATCGGGGGACATTCACATACGGTCATCAACCCCGACAGTATAGACAATAATCCTCTCTCTACCCTACAATACCAAGTTAAAAACAAAGATGGGAAAAACGTACTCATCACTCAAACCGGAATGAGCGGAGCTTACTTAGGCTGCATTACCATAGAACCTCGAAACTAACTACTAAACCGTTATGAAGAAATTAAATACATACTGTTCTATCGGCTGTCTTTCGGTCGTTTTGTCAATCCTCTCGTCCTGCTCCACGTCCCGACAGGAATTCGACATTTCTTACAAACTCATTCCCGTCGATGCCCGTTGGGACAAGACTCCCGAACCGCTAATGGAACAAATAGTCGATAAATACAAGACAAGTGTCGACAGCATAATGAGTATCGTCATCGGGAAATCGAGCCAATACATGGCTCCGGGCAGACCTGAAACCTCATTGACCAATCTTTCGGCCGACATCATAAAAACCGAAGTTCAACGAGATTTCGGTCAACCGGTCGATTTTGCGATTATCAATACAGGGGGGATACGCAATCCACTCATGCAGGGAGATATTACATTGGGCGAAATATATTCTATCTTCCCTTTCGATAATACATTATGTCTCATAAAACTAAAAGGTTCCGATGTACGCGAGTTACTCAATATCGTAGCTTCCCGGAACGGAGAGGCCGTGAGCAAAGATGTACACATGACCATTGCCGACGAAAAAGCCATCGAACCGACCGTCAACGGCAGACCTATCGACGACGATCGTATCTATTCCATCGCCACGATAGACTATGTAGCCAATGGCGGAGATCACATGCCCCCGTTCCTGAATGCAATAGAACGGAAAAACAGCAACACTTTCATGAGAGATGCCGTTATAAATTTCATCGAGAGAGAAAACCGGGAGGGACACACCATCGCACCTCCCAAAGGGGGACGCATAATCTCATCGAATAACAAGTAACCGGACATGAAAAAGATAATTGCCTGTATCGGGACGTTTTTTGCTTTGGTAGCCCTATCTACGCAAGCTAAAAACCCGTATCTACTTCAAACGGCCGATCAGTCGGCTATGGAACACTGGGTCGACTCGGTGTTCGAATCGCTTTCTCCCAAAGAGCGAATTGCACAACTGTTAGTTATTACAGTGCGCAACAGCGATACCCCGCAAAACCGTAAAACGTTACAAAGACTCATACAAGGACAAAAAATCGGTGGACTGCTTTTCGACTCAGGAACAGCAAAAGACCAAGCCAACTTAACAAACTACTGTCAGTCCTTATCCAAAGTTCCCCTGATGATCACTCTTGACGGAGAATGGGGGCTCGCCATGCGTTTGTCCGATACTCCGCGCTTTCCGGTCAACATGATGTTAGGAGCCGTTCAAAACGATTCTCTCCTCTACGAATACGGCCGTGCCGTAGGGAAGCAATGCAGGCGCATGGGCATACATGTCAATTTCGCTCCGGTTCTCGACATCAACAGCAACCCGCGTAATCCGGTAATCGGCAAACGTTCTTTCGGAGAGTCTTTAAAAAATGTCTCGTCCAAAGCTATTGCATACGCCAAAGGATTAGAATCCGTAGGAGTCATGGCCGTTGCCAAACATTTCCCGGGACACGGAGATACCTCGGAAGACTCGCATAAGACACTCCCCCTTGTTCCTCATAGCAAGGAAAGGCTCATGAGTACCGAAATACCTCCATTCAAAGCATATATCGACAGCGGACTATCGGGCATAATGGTGGGGCATCTGAATATTCCTGCATGGGATGCCACCAATACCCCCTCTTCCTTATCGCCGATTATCACCCGCGAACTTTTATGCGACTCCTTAAATTTCGAGGGGTTAATATTCACCGATGCTTTAAAAATGAAGGGAGCATCGAAATTCGGCAATACGGCACTACAAGCCATACTCGCCGGGAACGACATCGCTCTGAACCCATCGAAACCCGAAGAACAGTTGAACAGCATTTTATCGGCTATCGAGCAAGGAAAGATAACTCAACAGGCCATCGATGAAAAATGTAAAAAAGTGCTACGCTACAAATACGTTTTCGGATTAGCGAACTATACACCCATAAAAACCAAAAACCTTATCGAAGATTTGAACGCTCCCGAATACGATGCCCTTAACCGAAAGCTCAACAGCGAGGCCATGACCTTGCTACGTAACAGTCAAAATCTAATTCCTATCACACATTTGAACAAGGGCAGAATCGCCGTTGTATCCGTGGGGAACGACACGGAATCGGTTTTCCAGAAAACAATAACGCTATACGCCGACAACGTAGGCCGCTTCGACGACAGCAATCCTCTGCCTTCACTGCTGGACACACTGAAACATTATGATAAAATCATACTGGCTGTACATAGCGGCAATGCCGAACATAGGGCCAGAATCGGCCGTATATGCCAAACCGGGAAAGCAATAGTCGCATGCTTTCTCTCCCCTTATCAGATGAATCGATTAAGTCACGAATTGACTCATTGCAAAACGCTTTTATTAGCCTACGAAAATACCTCGTTGGCACAAGAATATGCAGCACAAGCCCTATTCGGAGGATATGCCATAAAGGGAAAATTACCCGTAAGTTTAGAAGGTTCGTTCAAACTGGAAGAAGGCATATATATTCCAAAGTGCCGATTGGGATATGCGATTCCCGAATCGGTCGACATGGACAGCCGGATATTGTCTGCTGTCGATTCCATTATAGCACAAGGGATTAAAGAAGAAGCATTCCCGGGCTGTCAATTATTGGTTGCCCGACAAGGAACAGTAGTCTGGAACAAGGCTTACGGATACTTCGACTACGAAACTCACCGCCATGCAGTCGCCACAAACGACCTCTATGACTTGGCATCCGTCTCGAAAGCGACTGGGACTTTACCGGCTATCATGAAGGCTTATGACAACGGACGTATAGATTTGAACAAACCGATGAGCAAATACTTTGCTCCACTGCGAAATACCGATAAAAAAAGTCTGACGATCAAGGAAGCTCTTTTACATGAAACCGGTATGCCTGCCTCATTGCAAATGACTTCGGTCATTATCGACCCCAACAGCTTCACGAAACCATTAATCAAGCGTAGGAAAAGTAGCATCTACTCCATACAAATAGGGAATAACACTTTTGCTAACCGCAATGCCCAACTACGCAAAGACCTATTATCCTCTCGGAAATCGGATCGATTTCCCATGAGAATCGCCCAGAATTTATATGGTTCGAAATCTTTGCCCGACACCCTTATCAACCGTATCATCGAGTGCAAATTACGCCCCTCCAAACGATACTTATATAGCTGCCTGAATTTCGTCTTATTGAAAGAGACTGTCGAAAGCGCCACCGGCATTGCGATGGACAAATATTTGCAGCAAAACATCTACGGACCCTTAGGCATGCAAACGACCGGATATCGCCCTCTCGACCGATTTCCAACCGAAAGAATCGCACCGACAGAATGCGACAACTTTTACCGGAAGCAACAACTGATAGGGTATGTCCATGACGAAACAGCATGTTTTTTCGGAGGCGTACAAGGCAATGCCGGACTCTTTTCCAACGCCAACGATTTGGCTAAACTATGCCAAATGTGGCTAAACAAAGGGACATATGGAAACGAAAGAATTTTATCCCCGAAAACCGTAGAACTGTTTCTGACAGAAAAAAGCTCGACCAGCCGCAGGGGGCTAGGATTCGACAAGCCCGATATGGACAACCCGGAAAAGAGCCCTACGGCCATCGAAGCATCGGCCTCGACCATCGGTCATTTAGGCTTCACCGGCACTTGCTTTTGGATAGATCCCGGACAAGAACTCATCTATATATTTTTATGCAACCGGGTATATCCCTCCCGCACGCATGGCGCGTTATCTCAATTGAATATACGTCCCGAATTATTCTCGACCATTTACAGGTCCATAAAAAATCATTCGAAATAGAATGACAATATCACCATATTCGATGTCGCTTTCTTCAAGGACTGAGTAAATTTAATATCGGCCGGATCCCTCAAATCATTTCGTTTCCGGTTAATGACGTCTGTAAGTCCGAAACAGAATTTCAATTCGGGAATCAATTTAAAATATGGTAAATAAAAGTCACAACCGAGGCCGATAGTCAAATAACCGTCGAATGTATTCAGTTTAAGCAAATCGTTTCTCTTTTTCGATACGTCGGCCGTTCCCATGACTCCCCCGATCAGGTATGGACGAAAATTATTACAACGCAAAGCACTGAATTTCAATTCGAGAGGAACGACGATATAATTCGATTTAATGTCTTGTGTCCGATATTCCTGCGTCGCCGTCTCTCTAAACTTCACCACTTTATTCCCGAAAAATATACCCGGCGAAAATCTCAAATTCAAATGGGGGCACAAATAAAGGTCGGCCATCAAATTCACATTGAACCCGGGTGAAAAATCGGGAATATCCATGTACCAACTTTCTCCACCATCGGTAACGAAACCCGAATGTACAAACTTCATATCTTGCACATGCGTACCAATAGAAAATCCCAAATGCAAGAGTTTATGATCTACATACGGTAAATTCTGTACTTTACGAGGTTGAGCACATACACATACCGGCCACAACAACGCTATGCACGCCACGAAAACGTACAATCGCCCCACGTATCTACGGACCGTAAATCCATGTAATACTTTCCCTTGTATATCACTACCTCTATTCATAGTACGATAACTATTTATCAAACGGAAAAACAAGCGGTATATTGTTCCACAGGAATTGTATTTGACACACAAATTCCTACTCCTTTTCTTTTGCAATAGAGAGAAAAATGCTACTTTTGTGTCGCAATTAGATCTAATTATTTCAAACTAAAAACTAAAAACAATGGCTTACGTAATTAATGACAACTGTGTAGCTTGCGGTTCTTGCATTAGCGAGTGTCCGGTAGAAGCGATTTCGGAAGGTGATATCTACAAAATCGATGCAGACAAATGTTTGAGCTGCGGTACTTGCGCTGAGGTTTGTCCTAACGACGCTATCCACGAAGCATAAGCACACCGGTAAAAAAATTAAAGAAAAGGCTACTTGGTTTTATCCCAAGTAGCTTTTTTGATTCAGTATAAAATTCGTAGGGGTAGACTTGAATTTTAGAGATGAATCTCTTGCCGACAGCCTCATTCCGAATCTTCTTCGGAGAGGGGTTGGGAAAGACAACATAGGAGTTTTCGATTGTAGGACTTAACCCCTCCGTCACTTCGTGACACCTCCCCTATATTTTGCGTCGCAAAACACAGGGGAGGAGTTTTAAACACACCGTAAGGACACGAGAGATGACAAGGGAGGAGGTTTAATATCCTTCTAACGCATTTTTTAGCGAATAAGTGGATTGTGTTTGTCCTCCTCCTTGCATTGCAGTGCAATAAAGGGAAGATACCGAGAAACATCAGTTTCTGAGGAGAGGGGCTGGAATATACAAGGACGCTCTCCACTGATTACCTATTGAGCTTATTTTTTTATTATCACGAAACTCCAATTCACAAAACAGAAAATAAAAAACGTGACAACTCATATCCGAGAAGTCACGCTTTCTATAAATAGTTATAACTCTTATCAGTTATTATCCGCCGGTTTCACCGATACATACGAACGGTTTTCTTTACATTTACGGAACACTACCGTACCGTTTACCAATGCGAACAACGTATGGTCTTTTCCAATACCCACGTTTTCTCCGGGATGATGAACAGTACCTCTCTGACGAACCAAAATATTACCGGCCTTAGCATATTGTCCACCGAATATTTTGATACCCAATCGTTTGCTTTCCGATTCACGACCGTTCTTCGAACTACCAACACCTTTCTTATGTGCCATTTTCTTAGAAGTTTAATAGGGTTAAGCAACAATTTCTTTAACTAACACTTCGGTGAAATATTGACGGTGACCGTTCAATCTACGGTAACCTTTTCTTCTTTTCTTCTTGAAAACAAGAATTCTTTCACCTTTCACGAGGCCTTTTTTACCGAAACCGTCGTTCGAAACAACCTCACACACGACTTTCGCACCTTCCACGGTGGGAGTGCCCACGGTTACAGCTCCGTCTTTATCGACGAGCAATACTTTGTCAAATTCGAGAACAGCTCCATGCTCTGCTCCCAGATAGTGGACAAACAATTTCTTTCCATTTTCTACCTTGAATTGTTGTCCTTGAATCTCAACAATAACGTACATTGTATTTTTATTTTTACGTTCTCTCTGCCGGGCGGGGTCAACCGAGACACCTCTTTTTGAGCCCATATCAGAATCAGCCCACAAAAGTACTATAAAAAATCATTCCGCACAAACATTCCGCCGATTTTCTCTGAAAAAGAAAATCAATACCTCCACAATCAATTCCTAAACAAAAATCTTTTTCTTGTAATATATTTCTCGGAACTCTTTGGGCGAGCACCCTTTTTTCTTCTTAAATATGCGATTGAAATTCGACAGGTTATTAAATCCGCATTCATAGCATATTTCGGCAACCGTTTTCGTCGAATCGACCAACTGTCTTGTCGCATGTCCCAAACGTATATCGATAATATAATCCGACAGACTTTTTCCTGTTCTTAATTTGAAAAATCGGCTGAAAGAGACCGGCGTCATATCGGTAAGCTCCGCTAATTGCGACAATCTGATTTCTTCCGTATAATGTAAATTGATATACTCCTCCACTTTTTGTACCCGACGACTATCCGACGCAGTCTTGGATCTCGCGAAAGAACTGCTCGACAACGTGCGGGCATCATCACAAATCGACAATTCATACAGGATTGTCAAAAATTTTACGAACTGATAAAATCCCGGTTCTCCTTTTAACAAAGAATCTATTGTCGAATAGACTTTCATCACCGCATGCAGAGGGAACGACAATCCCTTTTGCGCCCTATCGAGCATTTTACGGATAGACGTGAATTGCTTCTTGTCAATAAAATTATTGGAAAATAAATCCGGAGAAAACTGTATAGTAATTTCCCGAATCTGCTTGGATTGACAGTTTCCTTGTTCCCATACATGCTCCAAATTATCCCCGCAAAGCAAGACCAAATCATAATCGCCGATCTCTTCTACCGAATCTCCGACAATCCGCCTTACTCCTGCTCCATTCTCGACGAAATTCAGCTCGTATTCCTTATGATTGTGCAAAGGATACGTAAACTCCGTTTTGTATCGTTCCACAATAAACAAGCAATCTTTTTCCGACAATGGAGATATTTCTGTAATGATATGCTTATTCATGCTATAACCATATAAATGAGGGTATAAAGATACATATTCCGTTCAGCATTCAAAATTATAAGTACAATTTTTATACCTCATCTCCAAAGAATTAACACCCATTCGGAATTGATTAAAAACCCAAATGCAAAAAAAACTCTCTTGACCCAATAAGCTGATTCAGTAGAAAATTAGTGGGGATAGACTTGAATTTTAGAGATGAGTCTCTTGTCTATAATCCACTCTGAGTACCTATTGAATCGATATACCCTTTAATTATCGACTAAGTCAATAATCTCCCGTATTTCTCCCGGTCGCATTTAAACGAACAAGCCCAACTTATTGAACTACAATAAATTGGGCTAAAATCAGTCGGGGTGAGACGACTCGAACGTCCGACCTCCACGTCCCGAACGTGGCGCGCTAACCAACTGTGCTACACCCCGCACTTAGTTTTGCGGGGACAAAGATACACAAAGTTTGGGAAAAGTAAAACGAATCTTTCAAAAATCTATATTTAAAATAGAAATATCTTCTTTTTTCATTTTTACGGTAAAAAATTAGGAAGATAATCAAAAATAATTCTATCTTTGCACACGCAAAAACGATGGTGCCATAGCTCAGTTGGTAGAGCAAAGGACTGAAAATCCTTGTGTCACTGGTTCGATTCCCGTTGGCACCAC
>OMGT01001189.1_pt1 | contig 11904 bp, 9 predicted proteins | sample 1646101 | NCBI WGS metagenome assembly OMGT01 (sample SAMN05578593, study PRJEB25193) | human gut metagenome | biome: Human Microbiome; feature: human-associated habitat; material: feces | host: Homo sapiens | place: USA:Birmingham | reverse complement strand
TCGGATCATTGTCCGGTCTGCTTGGAATTAAAATAAAATGGAGGCGGTCGATATGACGAAGATTGATATTATCTCCGGCTTTCTGGGAGCCGGAAAAACAACATTTATTAAAAAAATGCTGACGGAAGCATTTGCGGGAGAACAGGTCGTGCTTATTGAAAACGAATTCGGAGAGATCGGGATCGACGGCGGATTCTTAAAAGAGTCCGGGATCGAGATCCGGGAGATGAATTCCGGATGTATCTGTTGTTCTCTTGTCGGCGATTTCGGGAAATCGTTAAAAGAGGTCGTGGAAAAGTACCATCCGGACCGGATACTGATCGAGCCGTCCGGCGTCGGAAAGCTGTCGGATGTGATCAAAGCCGTGCGGGACGTGCAGGATGAGATCGATGCGAAACTGAACAGTTTTACAACCGTGGTGGACGTGACGAAATGCCGGATTTACAGTAAGAATTTCGGAGAATTTTTCAGCAACCAGATTGAATATGCGGGTGCGGTGATCTTAAGCAGGACTGACAAAGCGAAACCTGCGAAAGTGGAGGAAAGCATGGAGATCTTGCGCAGTCTGAATGCAAAAGCGCCGGTGATCACGACGCCGATCACAGAGCTGGATGGGAAAAAACTTCTGGAAGTGATGGAGGGAACAAAATCGCTGGAAGAAGAATTGCTGGCGGAACTGACCTGCCCGGAGTGCGGAGAAATCCATGATCATGAGCATGAGCATCATCACGACCACGAGCACCATCACGATCATGAGCATCATCACGACCATGAGCATCATCACGACCATGAGTGCGGCTGCGGACACGATCACGAGGAGCATGAGCACGATCACGAGTGCGGCTGCGGACACGATCATGAAGAGCATGAACATCACCACGACCATGAGTGCGGCTGCGGACATCATCATGATCACCACCATCATCATGCAGACGAGGTATTTACAAGCTGGGGACGTGAGACGATTAAGAAATACACAAGAGAAGGTCTTGAGAAGATGCTTGAGGCTCTTTCCGCTTCTGAAGATTACGGTATTATTCTTCGTGCAAAGGGAATGCTTCCTGCAGAAGACGGAACATGGATTTATTTTGACATGGTTCCGGAGGAAACAGAGATCCGTGAAGGTGCACCGGAATACACAGGTCGTCTCTGCGTAATCGGCTCCAAACTGAAAGAAGATAAGCTTGCAGAATTATTCGGGCTTGCATAATGATCATGAGGAAACAGCGATTTATGGCAATCCTCTAAAATACTGCATCTGGATTCAGCTCATCAGAGGTGAAATCCTCTCGTCATAGATGCGCGACTGAATGATTTCGGCAGATAATAACAGAATCAGAATAAAGATAAAGGAATAAATTATATGATGGATGATATCAGAGTTCCCATTTATTTGGTTACGGGATTCCTGGAAAGCGGAAAGACTACTTTCCTGGATTTTACATTGCAGCAGGAGTATTTTGCCATTGACGGCAAAACTCTGTTGATCCTTTGCGAAGAAGGCGAAGAAGAATATGATATGGATAAACTGAAACTTACAAACACAGTTGTGGAAGTGATCGAGGATGAAGAAGATCTGACACCACAGCGTCTGGCTGCCATGGATATCATCCATCAGCCGGAGCGTGTTGTGATCGAGTACAACGGAATGTGGCTTGTAAGTAAGTTTGAGCAGATGGAGCTTCCGGAAGGCTGGGGCATTGAGCAGGAGATTACCTGTGTGGATGCAACTACTTATCAGGTTTATATGGCAAACATGAAATCTCTGTTCATGGATATGATCAGAAATACAGATATGGTTGTATTTAACCGCTGTAAAGAGGGAGATCCGCTTCCTGCATACAGACGAGGGATCAAGGTCGCAAATCAGAGTGCAGAGGTTATCTTTGAAAATGAAGAGGGCGAGATGGATGACATTTTCCAGGATGAGATGCCGTTTGATATCAATGCACCGATCATTGAGATTCCACCGGAAGATTATGGTATCTGGTTTGTGGATGCCATGGATAATCCGGATAAATATGTAGACAAAATTGTCCGCTTTAAAGGACGTGTCATGAAACCACGTGGAATGGGAAGCAAATTCTTTGTTCCGGGACGTGTGGCAATGACCTGCTGCGCAGATGATACCACTTTCCTTGGATACGTGTGCAGAAGCGATTATGCACCGCATATCAAAGAGGGCAGCTGGGTAGAAGTAACAGCGAAGGTCGCATTTGAGAACCGTACAGAATATCAGGGTGAGGGCATTGTTCTTTATGCAAGTGATGTGAAAGAATGCGAGCCGCTTAAGGAAGAGATGGTATATTTTAATTAATTATCTTAGAGCGTGTCTGAAAAATCATTCCCGCAAGATGTGCGTCACAATTTGCAGGATTGGTTTTTGAACACACTTTAGAGGATGTAAAAAAATAAATTTGACATCAGGACAGGTATGGTAATTCCGGAAAATGGTGTTAAATTAAGCAGGAGACACATATATGTATTTAGTAGTTGGCCTGGGAAATCCTGGGAAACAGTATGAAGCAACACGCCACAATATGGGATTTGATACCGTTGACCGTCTGGTAGAGGATTACAATGTCCCTCAGGGTGGTGTGAAATTTAATGCCATGTACGGTAAAACTATGATCGGCGGAGAGAAAGTGATTCTTATGAAGCCGCTTTCTTTTATGAACCTGAGTGGCGGTCCTGTTCGTGAGATGGCGAATTATTTTAAAATTGATCCGGAATCAGAGCTTATTGTTATTTATGATGATATTGATCTGGAGCCCGGGCAGCTTCGCATCCGCAAGCAGGGAAGTGCCGGCGGACATAACGGGATCAAAGACATTATCCGCCAGCTTGGCACAGAGAAATTTCTCCGTATCAAAGTAGGAGTTGGTGCAAAGCCGAAGGGATGGGATCTGGCAGATCATGTACTTGGCAGATTTTCCACAGAAGACAGGAAACTTGTGGATGAAGCAATAGCAAAGGCGGCAAAGGCTGTGGATATCATAATCTCACAGGGTACAGATGCAGCCATGAACGAATATAACAGAAAAGTACCTGTACAGAAATAAGCAGACAGGAAACAGATGATTGTTCAGCAAAAGGTATAGAAAGCGGTAACTGGAAACAGAAGCCGCTTTTATTACGTCGAAGGATCATGAGGGGTGAAGATGAAAGCATTTTTAACACCTCTGCAGGGGCTTGCAGAGTTTGAACAGATTAAAGAAAAAAGCAAAACGAATAAGGGAATCCTGCAGGTTTCGGGGTGTATGGAATCGCAGAAATCTCATCTGATGTACGGACTTTCCGGGATTGCGCCTTATCGTCTGATCTTGGCGGAGGACGAACGCCGCGCCAGAGAAATTTATGAAGATTACAGATTTTATGACAGAAAAGTGTATTCTTATCCTGCGAAAGATCTTCTGTTCTTTCAGGCAGATATCCATGGAAATCTGCTGATACGTCAGAGGATGAAGGTCATTAAGGCGTTACTGGAAGAGAAAGAACTGACAGTTGTTACAAGTATTGACGGATGTATGGATTTTCTGGAATCTCTGGAAAAGATAAAAGAACAGCTGATTCATTACGAAAGTGACAGCACCGTAGACATAGAACAGCTGAAGAACCAGCTGGTGGCTTTAGGTTACGAGCGGGTAGGACAGGTGGAAATGCCGGGGCAGTTCTCTGTGCGTGGCGGTATTGTGGATATTTACTGTCTCACTGAGGAAAATCCATGGAGAATCGAGCTTTGGGGAGATGAGATTGATTCTATCCGGAGTTTTGATCCGGAGAGTCAGCGTTCTCTGGAAAATCTGGAAGAACTTACGATCTATCCGGCGGTGGAGCATATAGGGGACAAGGATATGGTTTCCTTCCTGGATTATTTTCCGGAGGAAAGAACCATAATCTTTCTGGATGAACCAAACCGACTGACTGAGAAAGGCGGGGCTGTAGAAGAAGAGTACAGACAGAGCCGTATGCACAGAGAGGAAAAAGGCAGCCGGAATCTGCCGGAAAACTGGCTTTGTTCTTTTGAACAGCTTCAAAAAGAACTGAATAAACGCAACTGTATTTCTGTATGTGCGCTGGAACCGAAACAGGCAGGCTGGAAAGTGCGGGAGAAATTTTACCTGGAGGTAAAATCAATCAGCGCTTATAACAACAGTTTTGAACTTCTGGTAAAAGATCTTCATCAGTATAAGAAACAGGGATACAGGATCGCGTTGCTTTCCGGTTCCCGCACAAGGGCCGAGAGGCTGGCAAAGGATCTTCAGGAAGAGGGACTGGCAGCCTTTTATGGACAAGATTATGACAGGGAGATCTGTCCGGGCGAGATCATGGTGGTTTATGGCCATGCAAAGAAGGGCTTTGAATACCCGTTGATCAAGTTTGCGGTAATGACAGAATCTGACATTTTTGGACAGGAACAGAAAAAAAAGAAGAAAAAAAATTACAGTGGAAGCCGTATTCAGGATTTTGCGGAGCTTTCTGTCGGCGATTTTGTTGTCCATGAAAAGCATGGTCTTGGTATTTACCGAGGAATTGAAAAAGTTGAAGTAGACAGGATCGTTAAAGATTATATTAAAATTGAATACAGAGGCGGAAGCAATCTCTATATTCCTGCTACTCAGCTTGACTGTCTGCAGAAATATTCAGGGGCAGATGCTTCAAAGGCTCCGAAGCTGAACAAACTTGGTACTCAGGAGTGGAATAAAACAAAGAGCAAGGTTCGTGGGGCAGTTAAAAATATTGCAAAAGAACTGGTAGAGCTTTATGCAGTGCGTCAGGAAAAGGAAGGATATGTCTGTGGTCCTGATACTGTATGGCAGAGAGAATTTGAAGAAATGTTTCCATATGAAGAGACAGAGGATCAGCTCAGTGCTATTGAGGATGCCAAACGTGATATGGAGAGTACCAGGATTATGGACCGGCTTATCTGCGGGGATGTGGGATACGGCAAAACAGAAGTGGCGCTGCGTGCCGCATTTAAGGAAGTACAGGAGAGCAGACAGGTAGCTTATCTTGCACCTACAACGATCCTTGCGCAGCAGATTTATAATACCTTTGTGCAGAGGATGAAGGAATTTCCGGTACGTGTGGAACTGTTGTGCAGATTCCGGACCCCGGCACAACAGAAGAAGGCAATCGAAGATCTGAAAAAAGGTCAGGTGGATGTGATCATTGGAACGCACAGAATCCTTTCCAAAGACGTACAGTTCAAAAATCTTGGCCTGTTGATCGTTGATGAGGAACAGCGGTTTGGAGTTACGCATAAGGAAAAAATCAAGCAGTTAAAGAAGGATGTGGATGTCCTTACACTGACTGCAACGCCCATTCCCCGTACTCTTCATATGAGCCTGATCGGAATCCGGGATATGAGTGTCCTGGAGGAGCCTCCTATGGACAGAATGCCGATCCAGACATATGTTATGGAATATGATGAAGAGACAGTCCGAGAGGCTATCAACAGGGAATTGCGCAGAGGCGGACAGGTTTATTATGTTTATAATCGAGTGACGGATATTGCAGATGTTGCCCTGCGTATTGCGAAGCTGGTGCCGGACGCAAGGGTGGATTTTGCTCATGGCCAGATGAGTGAGAGGGAACTGGAGAATGTGATGTATTCCTTTGTAAACGGGGATATTGATGTGCTGGTTTCCACCACGATCATTGAGACAGGGCTGGATATTTCCAATGTAAATACTATGATTATCCATGATTCAGACAGATACGGGCTTTCTCAGCTTTATCAGCTTCGGGGAAGGATCGGGCGTTCCAACAGAACTGCCTATGCGTTTCTGATGTACAGAAAGAATGTGATGCTGAAGGAGACGGCTGAGAAGCGTCTGGCTGCGATCCGCGAGTATACGGATCTGGGAAGCGGATTTAAGATTGCAATGAGAGATCTGGAACTTCGAGGTGCCGGAAATCTGCTGGGTGCGCAGCAACATGGACATATGAATGCGGTTGGATATGATCTTTATTGTAAGATGCTCAATGAAGCAGTGAAAGAGGCGAAGGGTATCCATACAATGGAGGATTTCGAGACATCAGTTGATCTGAATGTTGATGCGTATATTCCTGATTCCTACATCAGTAATGAATTTCAGAAGCTGGATATTTATAAAAGAATTGCGGGGATTGAGACACAACAGGATTATGATGATATGCTGGAAGAACTTCTGGACCGTTTCGGAGAACCCGGAAAGGCAGTGCTGAATCTTCTGGCGATTGCGAAGTTAAAGGCGATTGCTCATCAGGGGTACGTAACGGAAATAAAGCAGACTGGAAAAATAGTCCGGTTTACCCTTTATGAGAAAGCAAGGCTGAATACAGAAGGCTTTCCGGCTCTTATGCAGAAATACAGAAGAGGTCTGCAGTTTAAGAATGAGCAGGAACCGAAATTTATCCTGGAACCACAGGGGAATCTGATCCTGGCATTGACGGAATTTGCAGAGGAACTTAAGAGCATGGCGGAAAATATGTGAAATATACTACATATTTTTCGATTTGCCTTGCCCTTCGCAGGAAAAAAGTTTATACTCTAATAACAGTACATTCTGGGAAAGTGGTATGGAAGAAAGACCAGATTGATAATATGGAGGAAGAAATGAAAAAAATGGTAAAGAGAACAGCCGTTGTGACACTGGCAGGTGTGATGTCAGTTGGTATGCTTTCCGGCTGTGGAAGTAAAACATTAGATGGAACAAAGACAGTGGCTACTGTTGACGGAACAGATATTCCGCTTGGAGTTGTAAGTCTTTATGCCCGCGAACAACAACAGCAGACAACAACCATGTATTTAAATTATATGGGAAGTGCAGATAATATCTGGGATCAGACAGCAGGTGATGATTCAGATGAGACTTATGGTGATCAGGCAGTGACAAGCAGTCTGGAGTCTGTTGAGAAGATGTATATTCTCAAAGAGAAGGCTGCGGATTATAACGTAGAGCTTACAGATGATGATGAAGCAGCGATCGCAGATGCAGCATCACAGTTTATGGCTGCAAACAGTGAAGAGACAATTAAGGAACTTGCGGTAACGGAAGATCAGGTAAAAACACTTCTGGAGCTTCAGACAATTCAGAAGAAGATGTATGATCCGGTTGTAGCAGAAGGAAAGATCACAGTTTCTGATGATGAAGCGAATCAGACAACCTTCACTTATGTAAGTATCTCTACAAGCGGTGATGATATAACTGATGAGGAGAAAAAGACTAAGAAAGAACAGGCTCAGGAGATTCTGGATAAGATGAAAGAGGATCCTACAGCAGACATGAGTGAGATTGCCAAAGGTGTAGATGACAGTTATTCTGCAGTACAGGGTAATTTTACAACAAAAGAGAGCGAAGACGAGGATGAAGATTCCGGCAGCGAGGCATATCCGGATGAGGTTCTGAAGGTTCTGAGAGGACTGAAAGACGGAGAAGTTGCAGACAATATTATTGAGACTGACACAGGATACTATGTAGTAAGACTTGACAAGATCAATGATGAAGATGCCACAGCTTCCAAGCGAGAATCTCTTCAGAATTCCAAAGAAAGTACCTATTTTACAGATACAACTGCTAAATGGCTGGATGAGGCAGATGTAAAGGCGGTTAAGAAAGTCATTAAGACACTTAAGATTACTGACAAACATACCTTCATGGCACCGACTCCTACCCCGGTTCCGGAAACACCGACACCTGAAGTGACAGAAGAGGCAACTCCAACACCGGAAACAGAGGAAGTTACAGAAACACCTGCAGCAGAAGATACAGAGACAACAGAGACTCCGGCGGCAGAGGAAGAAGCAGCAGAAACTACTGAAACACCGGAAGCAACACCGACAGAAGCAGCTAAATAAGAAAATCCGAACTGTCAGTAGCCTGCTGATAGGAATTGAGTATTGTAAATTAAAACAGCTATGATGAAAACCTGAGTGTTTTCACATAGCTGTTTTTAAGTTTAAATAAATCCGAAATCATTCTCCTAAATATGCAAAAATAACACAGATAAATAGAGATATGATAATACGTTATTTTGTATGTTCTGCTAAATGAGATGGAAATGCTTCAAAGCATTGGCAATTCCGTTATCTTCGATATTGGTTGTCTGGTAAGTGCAGTGAGGCAGGATCAGGGGATCCGAGTTGCCCATTGCGATGCTGTTTCCGGCGAACTGCAGCATAAGAAGATCGTTCGTGCTGTCGCCGAATGCATAGGTGTCTTTGACCGGAACCCCAAGGCGGTCTGCTAGAAACCGGATTCCGGTTGCTTTGCTGAGATTTTTCTGAGTCAGTTCCCAGGCCTTGTCTTCATGTATGAAACACAGAAAATGTTCATCTGTAAATTTGCGGAAAGTTTCCATATCAGAATCAGCAGACGGAAAAGCCAGAAACTTGTCAAATGTAAAATGGTTGTATGTTTCGGGCGGGTAGAGAGCCAGATCTTCTACTATAACTTCTGCTTTCAGCTTCTGAACAGTTTCAGGAACAGCACATGAACTGCTGTCATATAAAATCTTATCCGGGCGTTCAAAAAACGCAGGAATTCTGCATTCCCGCAGTAATTCTGTTGTTTTACGGCAGAGCGGATTTGGAATAGAACTGGAAAACAAAAGCTCTTCATTCATATAAATCTGGCTGCCGCATCCGCATACATAGCCGTCGAATCCCATTTCTTTAATGATTTCCGGAATCATTGTATAGGTACGTCCGGAATTGATGAAAAGGAGATGACCATTATAGCGGGCTTCTTTTAAAGCCTGTTTCGCACTGTCCGGAACTGTCCATGGGTAAGGGGTTAACAGGGTTTTGTCAATGTCAAAAAATAAGAGTTTACGATTATTCTCCATCAGATGTCTCCTCTGTCTCAGTATCTGTATTGTCATAAAATTCGTCATCAGAAGGATTTTCATTTCCTGTATGTACGCGGATTCCGTTCAGTTCAACTTCGCCTTCCATTGGGATCACAAGGCACTTGCGTCCGTCAATTACGAGTGTTTCCACAAGATCGGCACGTTCAGGATCTACGTGGACTACAACATCCGGGGTTTTGATCTCGAATCTTTTTGTATTGGTGATGTTGGAAGCAACCAGAGAGGATTTTTCCCCGGCTGTGATCTCGTATTGTTCATCAAATGACTGTAGTTTTTCATCTTCTACGCCGCATTCTTCAAAGAGGCGTTTTACCTCAGATTTGGTCAGAACTACAGGTTCCGGCTCATCCTTCTGTGATTCGATCAGGTCGTTTAATTTCTCGTGAATGCTTAATACAGTGTCATATCTGCAGTCGTCGCCCAGAGTATCTTCAACCAGTGCGTTAAAGGAATCACGCTGTCCTCCTGCAGAAAGAGGTGCTGTACATCCAAGCAGTTCATCGATAAAAATATCCCGAAGCTCGTTTGCATTTTTACTATAATAAAGGACACCATGGATGTCAGTGCTACGGTCGTTAAACTGCGGGAAAAGGAAAGCAACATCCGGAAGTTCCACGATCCAGTCGCGGATACGGTCCTGGATGCTGTTGGTTTCGGCATTGTAGCAAAGACCTGCCTTAGAGAGTTTTACAGGACAGATACAGCACATGATGTGCTCATAAATCTCATCAGATGCATCAAACATTTCTGCACCGTCGGAAGACTTTCCGGGGATATCATATACTCCATGGATCAGGATGATGTAGTAGTTTTCGGGATAATCATAGTTTTCAATGATCTTATCGTAGAAACTTTCTACCAGTGCATCATCGGTCAGTTTGCTTTCTCTCAGTTTCATAAGAAAATGTTGAGTTCCACCCTCAGTTTCCTGCTCGAGAGGAAATTCCATGTTCATCAGATTTTTTCCTATTGTTCCGGAAAGGGATTTGCGGAAAATTTCAAAGTATTTGAACATTTCTTCTTCTGATAAAGAGAGAAATGCTTCTTTCAGTTCGGTTTTTTTATTCTTTTCTCCGTCAACGTAACATCCGCAGATGCGGGTGAGAGAACAGTTCTCGGGAGTGAACTGTTTCTTGATTTCAGAAATTTCTTTTTTGTTCATATAGTTTATACCTCATGTTAGTCTGTTCTTTATTATAGACCAGTTGTGATGCAGGGGCAAGGAAAATTGCCTGAAAATTATGGGAAATACAGGTGAGTTTTGGTAGATGTAGTGCTATAATATAGGAAGATATTGTTGCCTGACTGTGTTGCTGAGAACGTGGTGGACAGTAATGTTGCTTTGACAGTGATGAAAATAAATACAGGAGGATATGAGACATGAATGAAACAATAAAAAATCTTTTGGAGCGAAGAAGTGTACGTGGTTATAAAGAAGATCTGGTGCCGGAAGAAGTGTTGAATGAGATTCTTGAAGCAGGGGAATATGCACCAAGCGGAATGGGACAACAGGGTACACTTATGGTAGTGACACAGAATCCGGAACTTGTTGCGAAGCTTTCTAAAATGAATGCGGATGTGATGGGGACTGAGAGTGATCCGTTCTATGGGGCACCGACAGTTGTTGTGGTTTTTGCAGACAGTAATATGCCTACCTGTGTGGAAAATGGAAGCCTTGTTATGGGAAATCTGATGAATGCTGCTCATGCCCTTGGGGTTGATTCCTGCTGGATTCATCGTGCAAGAGAGGTGTTTGCTTCTGAAGAGGGAAAGGCATTGAAGGCAGAGTGGGGCGTGCCGGAGTCTTATGTTGGAATTGGTTACTGTGTTCTGGGCTATCGCTCCGGGGAATATCCGAAGGCGAAAGCGAGAAAAGATGGGTTTGTGATCAGGGTGTGATTGTAGTGTGGCGGCAGAGTGATTCCTGAAACAGGCTGGCAGGAAAGGATGTGAGAGTGTTTGGGAAATCAAGTTGCCGGCACAGTAGCTGTGAGAGAGGGTTGCTGTTGAGTATATTTGATTTTAAGAGAAAGAAGTATAGAACGTTTCTGCAGGATTCTGAGACGGGTGAGGAGATTGCTGAGGAGTATGAGAAAGGCCGGGGAGTCTGGAAAAAGCATGATGTTCAGGATGGGAAGGGTTCGGAGATGAGAGAGGATCTGATAAGGAAGCATTATTGGTTTTCGGGGAGAGTGCAGGGAGTTGGATTTCGCTATCGGGCCTGTTATATTGCCAGTTCTCTGGGGGTTACCGGTTGGGTGAGAAATAACTGGGATGACCGCGTGGAGATGGAGGCGCAGGGGAGCAGGGAGCTGCTTGCGCAGATGGTGGAGATGTTGGGGAGACAGAGGTTTATTGAGATTGAGGGGATTGAGGAGAGGGTGATTCCGGTGGAGGTTGAGAGTGGGTTTTATTCCAGATGAAAGGGACGCAAGCTCAAATCATTCTCTTCGGCTCGGTTTCGGGTCTTAAGAAAAACTAAGCCCGGGAAGATCAGCTAAGAGGGACGCAAGCTCAAATCATTCTCTTCGGCTCGGTTTCGGGCCTTAAGAAAAGCTAAGCCCCGGAAAATCTGCTAAAAGCATTCACAGATAACTCAAACTCGCCGCGAAGCGGCTCAGACAGTGAGTGATCTGCGAATAACGCAGATTTCCCGGGGCTAAGTTTTTCTAAAGGCCCTGCAAATGTCGCCGAAGAGAATGATTTGAGCTTGCTGGCTGTTGGCTGTGACAGAGATGGCTGAAAGAGAAGCGGGATGGTGGTTTGTTAGTTTGACGGAATAGAAAAGTTTCCTATATATAGTATGAATGGGACGGAAAAGCTGGGGTGTTGTGTATATATGGTATGTGGGTGCTGCAATATAGGAAGGATAGATGGGGAGGATGGTTGGAATTCCGGTGTCAGATAGACTGGATGGCTGTTGGGAATTTAGTGGAGATTAGGGTGAAAATATAAAAAGTTTGTCAAATTATGAAATTAACTGTTGACAGGGACTGCTTTCGGTGTTATATTAGTTGAGCTGTCGGAAATAATTGTTTCTTGAAAAGA
>OMGT01001167.1_pt1 | contig 12095 bp, 12 predicted proteins | sample 1646101 | NCBI WGS metagenome assembly OMGT01 (sample SAMN05578593, study PRJEB25193) | human gut metagenome | biome: Human Microbiome; feature: human-associated habitat; material: feces | host: Homo sapiens | place: USA:Birmingham | reverse complement strand
TGGGGAAATGTCACGAAGTGACAAAGGGGACCGCTCAGTAAGAGCTGGCAGTGCGTAGCACTGACTGAGGGGTTTCCCCACTTAATACCGAAAACATCATAAAAAATTTTACGAAAAAACCTCTCCACCGCCTATCGGCGGTCCCCCTCCCCTTTCAGGGGAGGCAAAAGTGATTTGCGTGAAAAAACAGAAAGGGCACCCCTGCCGATTGACAGGAATGCCCTTTTTCAGGAATGCGGTGTATTACCGCAAAAAATACAAGTGATGGAACTTACTTTGCAGCCTTCTTGATGCGGTCTTCCAGCTTATCCAGCTGTTCGTACAGGGCATTCGGGATGTTGCCGCCCTTTGCCTTGATGTCCTCATCATAGTATCTGCGCATTTCCGTGATTTCAGCTTCCCACTTATCCATATCCAGCTTCAGCAGGTCTGCGATATCGTCGGAAGTGAACTGCTTGCCCTCATAAACCAGACCGTCAACGTTGATGTCCTCCGGCTTCGGCTCAAAACCGATCGGAGTTTCAACAGCGTCTACAGTGCCTTCGCAGCGCTTGATGATCCAGTCCAGAACACGCATGTTGTCGCCGAAGCCCGGCCACAGGAAGTTGCCTTCATCGTCGGTCTTGAACCAGTTTACGTTGAAGATCTTCGGAGCCTTGTCGCCCAGCTTTTCGCCCATTTCCAGCCAGTGTGCCCAGTAGTCACCTACGTTGTAACCGATGAACGGCTTCATAGCCATCGGGTCGTGACGCAGAACGCCGACTGCACCGGTAGCTGCTGCGGTTGTTTCAGAAGAAACAGCAGAACCCATATAGGTGCCGTGTGTCCAGTCGAAGGACTGATATACCAGCGGAGTGGTGGATGCACGGCGGCCGCCGAAGATGATAGCGGAGATCGGCACGCCTTCCGGATTGTTGAATTCCGGAGACAGGCACGGGCAGTTCTTTGCCGGAGAGGTGAATCTGGAGTTCGGGTGAGCCAGCTTGCCGCCTTCAGCGATGAATTCCGGACCGTTTACCTTCTTGCCAGTCCACTCGGTTGCGTCAACCGGCGGATTCTTGTCCAGCTTCTCCCACCAAACGGTGTTGTCTGCGTTGTTCAGAGCAACGTTGGTGAAGATGGTGCCAGACTTGGTGCAAGCCAGAGCGTTCGGGTTGGAGTGCTCGTTGGTACCCGGTGCAACGCCGAAGAAACCGTTCTCCGGATTGATGGCATACAATCTGCCGTCCTTGCCCGGCTTCATCCATGCGATATCGTCGCCGACAGTGAATACCTTGTAGCCGTTCTTCTTGTAGCCCTCCGGCGGGATCAGCATAGCCAGATTGGTCTTACCGCAGGCAGACGGGAAAGCAGCAGTGATATACTTGGTTTCGCCGTCCGGCTTCTGAACGCCCAGGATCAGCATGTGCTCAGCCATCCAGCCCTCGTTCTTGCCCTGGAAGGAAGCAATACGCAGAGCGAAGCACTTCTTGCCCAGCAGAACGTTTCCGCCGTAAGCAGAGTTGATGGACCAAATTGTATTTTCCTCCGGGAACTGAACGATATAACGGTTCTCCGGATCAACATCAGCCTTGGAGTGCAGACCACGAACGAAGTCGTTGGAGGTTTCGCCCAGATTCTCGAAAGCCTGTACGCCCATACGAGTCATGATGTTCATGTTCAGAACAACATAAATAGAGTCAGTCAGCTCAACGCCAACCTTAGCCAGCGGCGAACCGATCGGGCCCATGGAGTACGGGATCACGTACATGGTTCTGCCCTTCATTACGCCGTCATACAGCGGGATGAGCTTTGCCTTCATCTCTTCCGGATCCATCCAGTTGTTGGTCGGGCCAGCGCCTTCCTTGGTCTTGGTGCAGATGAAAGTACGATCTTCTACACGTGCAACGTCGTTCGGGAGAGTACGGTGGTACAGACAGCCCGGCAGCTTCTCCGGATTCAGCTTGTACATCTTGTCACGGTTGCCTTCCGGCAGAGAAGTTACTTCTTCTGTCAGGGCATCCAGCTGTTCCTTAGAGCCGTCGATCCATACGACCTTTTCCGGCTTTGTCAGAGCGACCATTTCGTCAACCCACTGCAATACATTTTTATTGTTTGTCAATGCCATTGGTTCTACCTCCTAAATTCTCGCAGAAATCTCAACTGCTTTCCCGGGGACTTCTCACAAAGTCCCTTCACAATTTATTATACCCAGATTCGGCGCACCTGTCAAGCATTTTCCGAAAAATCCTGTCAATATTCAGAATGTGTTCATGAATAATTGCCATATGTTCTTGACTGATGGACAATTTGGGGCAAGCTGTCTAATTTTTCACAGCTCCCAATTCGCCCCACGCCGTCAGTTCCATGGTTGCGCTGGCGTTCAGGCTGGAATCGGCACGGATACCGGCATCAAAGGCGTAGGAGCCGGCGCAGGCGATCATTGCGCCGTTGTCGCCGCACAGATGCAGGGGCGGCAGGTAAAGCCGGTAGCCCTGCTTATCGCACGCCTCCTGCATTGCGGCACGAACGCCGCTGTTAGCGGAGACGCCGCCGGCAACGGCAATGGTGGAATAGCCGTGTTCTCTGGCGGCACGCATGGTGTGCTCCGTGAGGATTCCGGCGATGGTCGCCTGCACCGATGCGGCAAGATCCTCCTTGCAGATGGTGCCGCCCTTTTGCGCCGTGTTGTGCAGGAGATTGACCACAGCGGTTTTCAGACCGGAGAAGCTGAAGTCATAGGCGTTCCCGGCGATCTTCGGCTTGGGCAGAGGGAACGCATCCGGATTGCCGTTTTTGGATGCCTTATCCAGATGGATGCCGCCGGGATAGGGATAGCCCATGGCACGGGCGCACTTGTCGAAGCACTCTCCCGCCGCATCATCTCTGGTGCGTCCCAGAATCCGGAACGTGGTATAGCTCAGCACCTCCACCAGATGGCTGTGGCCGCCGCTGACCACCAGACAGAGGTAGGGCGGCTTCAGCTCCGGATGGGCGATGTAGTTGGAGGCGATGTGTCCCGCCAGATGGTGTACCGGCACAAGGGGCTTTCCGGCGGTGAGCGCCAGCCCCTTGGCAAAATTCACCCCCACCAGCAGTGCGCCGATGAGTCCGGGGTACGCCGTCACGGCAATACCGTCCAGCTCCGCCAGCGTCACGCCGGCATCGTCCAGCGCTTTCTGCACCACCGGCAGCACGTTTTCGCAGTGCCGGCGGGAGGCAATCTCCGGCACAACGCCGCCGTACAGTTTATGTTCCTCCACCTGTGAGGAAACCACATTGGAGAGAATCTCCGTGTGATCCCGTGCAACGCTCACTGCGGTTTCATCGCAGGAGCTTTCAATTCCTAATATCAGCATCTTTCTCTTCTCCATTTCGTTTTACGGTTCGTGTCATCAGCACAGCGCCCTCCTCCGGATTGTGGTAGTACCGCTTCCGGAAGCCCGCCTGCGCATAGCCCTCGGACTGGTAGAGCGCAATTGCCGAAGCGTTGGACTCCCGCACCTCCAGCCAGAATTCCTGCGCCGGAAACTGCCTATGCGCAAAGTCCAGCAGCTGCCTGCCAATACCCTGCCGCCGGAAATCCGGGTGCACGGCGATGTCGTCCAGATTCACCGCATTGCCCGCATGCGACACCGCCACATAGCCGCAGAGCGTCCCGTTCTGTCTGGCGCACCAGATGCGGTTGTAACAGCAGCAGAGCGTCTGTCGGAAAATGCCCTCCGACCACGGATCCGGAAAGCACTGCTTCGCCAGTGCCGCCAGTTCCGCCGCATCCTGTCCCTCTGCCGCAGAGATCTCAACCCTTTGCCTCATACCAGCTCTCCCCCATGCTCACATCTGCCGTCAGCGGCACCGGAAATTCCGCCTGCTGCTCCGGACGCAGGAAATTCTTCACCACGTTCTGCATCTCCTCGCCAAGCACCCGTGCCGCCTGTACCGCATGCGCCTGCGGCACTTCCACGATCAGTTCGTCGTGCACCTGCAAAATCAGCCGTGCGTCCGGCACATCCCGCCGCAGCCGCCGGTAAACAGCAATCATTGCCAGCTTGATGATGTCTGCCGCCGTGCCCTGAATGGGCGTGTTCATGGCGATGCGCTTTCCGCCCGCCTGTACCATCTTATTGGAGGAGATCAGCTCCGGCACCGGACGGCGGCGCTTGAAATAGGTGGTCACGTAGCCGTTCAACCTGGCGTTTTCCACCGTTTTCTCCATAAATGCCCCCACGCTGGGGAATTGCGCCATATAGTTCTGGATATACTGGTTCGCCTGCCGCACCGAGACGTGGATGTCCTGCGACAGAGAGAATGCCCCCATGCCGTAGAGAATCCCGAAGTTTACCGCCTTGGCATCGCTGCGCATGGCGGGAGTCACCAGCTCCGGCGGCATCCCGAACACCTGCGCTGCTGTGGCTGCGTGGATGTCTGCCCCGCTGAGGAACGCCTCCCGCATCTGCCGGTCACCGCTGAGGTTGGCAAGCAGACGCAGTTCGATCTGGCTGTAGTCCGCATCCAGCAGCACACAGCCCTCCCGAGCCACAAAGAACTTGCGCATATTTCTGCCCAGCTCCGTCCGCACCGGAATGTTTTGCAGATTCGGCTCTGTGGAGGAGATGCGTCCGGTACGAGTCTCTGTCTGCTTGAATACAGTGTGGATTCTGCCGTCCTCCCCAACGGCTTTCAACAATCCGTCCACATAGGTGGATTTCAGCTTGGAGTACTGCCGCCATTTCAACACATCGTCCACAATTGCATACTCGCCCCGCAGCTTTTCCAGAATGTCCGCATTGGTGGAATAGCCCGTCTTGGTCTTTTTCCCGTGGGGCAGCTGCAATTCCTCAAACAGCACCGTTCCCAGCTGCTTGGGCGAACCGATGTTGAAGGGATGTCCCGCCTCGTCATAGATCATCTGCTGCATCTCCTCGATCTGCTCGGCGAGGTACACGCCAAACGCCTGCACACCCTGCTGGTCGATCCTGATGCCCGTGTGCTCCATGGCAGCGAGAACTACCGTCAGCTGGTTCTCATAGTGCAGCAGCTGCGCCATCTCCTGTTCCTGCACCAGCTGCATCATGGCACGGTACAGCGCCGGCAGCGCCTCCAGATCGGCGTTCTCCCCGAGGCTCTTGTGATAGGGCACGTGATAGGTCACGCACAGACGGGGAATCTCATAGGCGGTGGTGGTGGGGTTCAGCAGATAGGCTGCGATCTCCCCGTCCTCCGCCGGCGGTACATCGCAGTCCGGTGTCACACCGTTCGCCAGCAGAAAGCGGTACTGCGGCTTTGCCCCAAAGGTCAGGTGGGGCTGTTGAAAGACCGCTTTCCACAGCGCCGGTTCTGCGGTGACGTAGATATACTCCGGCGCATCCGGATACCGCACCCGCAGCGTCTGTCCGTCCCACAGGCAGCAGAGCGGCTCCTGCGAGGTCTTGTGCGCCTCCAGCACCTCCGCCGTCAGCGGGGCTTCTGTAAGTGTCACAGCGGCTTCCGGCGCATGTGTCTCCTGTGCCGGCGCTGCTTCGGCGCTGTCGGACAGCTTCAGCTTTTCCAGCAGCTTTGCCATCTCCAGTTCCAGCAGCAGCTCCCGCACCTTTTCCGCCTGGACGGGCTTCGGCACATAGTCCTCCAGCGCCGTGTCCACCGGAACATCCGTCACGATGGTGGCGAGCCATTTGCTCTCCCTGGCGGCATCCTGTCCGCTGACCAGCTTTGTGTGCACCGATTTGGTCAGACCCGCCTCTTCCAGATGGGCGTAGAGATTCTCCACCGTTCCCCACGCCTGAATCAGCTTGGAGGCAGTTTTCTGTCCCACACCGGCGACACCGGCAATGTTGTCCGAGCTGTCCCCCATAAGCGCTTTCAGGTCGATGAGGGACAGAGGTGCAAAGCCGTACTCCTCCTGAAACCGCTCCGGCGTAAAGAGGATGGTCTCCTTATTGGTAGCAAGGCGCACGGTGACGTTCTCCCGCACCAGCTGCAAGCTGTCCCGGTCTCCCGTGAGGATGTCGCAGGACGCATGCTGTGCCGTACAGGCAGCCGCCAGCGTGCCGAGGATGTCGTCCGCCTCATAGCCCTCACAGGTCACCACCTGCACGCCCAGCAGCGTGAGCAGCTGTTTGACATAGGGCAGCTGCATGGCAAGCTCCTCCGGCATACCCTTGCGGTTCGCCTTGTAGGTGGCGACTGCCTTGTGCCGAAACGTCGGCTGGCGCAGGTCAAAGGCAACGGCGATGGCGTCCGGCTTTGCCTCCGCCACCTGTTTCAGATAGATATTCATAAAGCCAAAGATTGCATTGGTATAGACCCCTCTGGTATTGCTGAGGGGTCGTATGCCATAGAACGCACGGTTCAGAATGCTGTTTCCGTCAATGGCAAGTAGTTTCATTGCGTTCCTCCCACTTCCGGATCACTGCTCCAGCGACCGGATTTTTTTCGAATACCCTTTTAGTATAGCACAAAAGCCAAAAGAATTCCAGTCCTTTTTCCGAAAGGCATGTATAAATAGCCTCCCCTGAAAGGGGAGGGGGACCGCCAATAGGCGGTGGAGAGGTTCTTCCGTAAAATCTTTTTATGATGGCTTTCGGTATAAGCAGAGAGACCCCTCAGTCAGTGCTATGCACTGCCAGCTCTTACTGAGCGGTCCCCTTTGTCACTTCGTGACATTTCCCCATTCCATGGGGAATCACCCCTTTCAGGGGAGCCTCATTCGTCATGCTTCACAACAAAGACGTGCGGAAAAAGATACTGAACACGCTCTTACACCAGATCGAAGTCGATCTCATCCCACGGAATGATTTCCGCTTCCTCAGCGTCATGCAGTTCCGACCCGTCGGGGGCGGTACTGCATGGCGGTGCCTGTCTGTTCTCTGTTTTTTCCTCTGTTACTGATACTATATCAGTATCAGTAACAGTATCATTCTCAGTATCAGGTTGTTTTGCTTGTTTTTGGTTGTTTTGGATTCTCCCCGTCTTTTTGCGGCGTTCTGGTTGCCCTTGGGCGCACCTCCTTTCTTTCCCGCTTCGGAGCGCCTCTGACAGGTAAGCTCCCACTTTTCACGGTCACGTTCGATCTGCTCCTTGATAAATGAGAACGCCATGCTCCCCGCCGAAGTAAGCTGCACCTCAAATTCCTCGCCGTTGACGTAGGCGAAAACCGCCTTGAAAAGCTTGCCCACCTCGGCGTTGGACAGCTGGAGGATGTGCTTCTGATAGTCTGCGTACAGGATAAACCCTTTCTTCTTTTTCATACTCTGTTTCTCCTTTCCACGGGGACATCTGCGAAGTGCCCCTCTATAAATAGGCGTTCCGGGGGCAAAAGTTGTACGCCTGCGTACAACTATGAACGAAAATTTACACAATGTCCGGAGAAAGTTTCCATTTCGGTCGGTTTCGGCGCAGTTCAGGCGGGTGTCTCTTTTTTCCACACATTTCTTGACGATTCCACAGGAATGTGCTATAATAAGTAGATAACTTCAGGGGGAGGTATCCGCATGCATCAAATCTTTTCGTTCGGCAGCGTTTCCATGCCGAGAACCGCCATGCTTGCGCCCATGGCAGGGGTGGCAGACCGTGCGTACCGGCTGCTCTGCCGCAGCTTCGGCGCTGCTGCCGCCGTCAGCGAGATGGTATCCGCCAAGGGACTTTGCTACGGCGACAAAGGCTCGGCGGAGCTGTGCGCCATCACGCCGGAGGAGCGCCCTATGGGAATCCAGCTGTTCGGCAGCGAACCGGAATTCATGGCACGTGCTGCCGCCATGGTGCAGCAGTACCAGCCGGACTGGATCGACATCAACATGGGCTGTCCGGTGCACAAGGTCATCGCCACCGGCTCCGGCAGCGCCCTCATGCGCAATCCGTCGCTGGCACAGGAGATCGTCCGTGCTGTCTGCCGAGAGAGCAGCGTTCCGGTCACGGTGAAATTCCGGCTGGGCTGGGACGACACCTGCCGCAATGCCGTCCCCTTTGCACAGGCAATGGAGGATGCCGGCGCTGCTGCCATCGCTGTTCACGGACGCACCAAGGCGCAGCTCTACAGCGGCAATGCCGACTGGGACGCCATTCGGGAGGTCAAGCAGCATGTTTCCATTCCTGTCATCGGCAACGGTGACATCCGCACGGCGGCGGACTGCTGCGCCATGTACGAGCAGACCGGCTGCGATATGGTCATGGTGGGACGTGGCAGCTATGGCAATCCCTTTCTGTTCCGGGAGATCGCCGCAGCCATGGACGGCGCACCAGCGACGCTTCCCACATTGCAGGAGCGCATGGACACCATGCTGCGCCATGTCCGGCTCATTCTGGAATGCAACCCCCAGAAGCCGCCGGAGGTCGCCATTCGGGAGGCACGAAAGCATGCGGCGTGGTACATGACCGGCATGCGTGGGGCAGCACAATTCCGCAACCGCTGCTACCATCTGGAGTCCTACGCACAGGCGGAGCAGCTGGCAAAGGACTTTCTCCGGATGCAGGAGGAGGACGGATACCATGAAGCATGACCGCTGCATCACCATCGACCTGCACGGCATGACAGTTTCCGAGGCACGCAAGCGGATACAGCAGCTACTGAAAACCTGTCCCAAGGACACGGTGCAGATCGAGATCATCCACGGCTGTAACAGCGGACAGGCGCTCCAGAAATTCGTCCGGCGGGAGCTGAAGCACCCCCGCATTCTCCGGAAAAGCTTCGGGCTGAACGGCGGTTCTACCACCCTGATCTTACAGGAATCCGCCCTCTCCCTGTGGTAAACGCAAAAAAGAGGGCACAAACCAATGTTTGTACCCTCTCTGTGCAACTGGTGCCGCCGACCGGACTTGAACCGGTACGATCGCAATGATCGGCGGATTTTAAGTCCGCTGCGTCTGCCTATTCCGCCACGGCGGCAAGATGACAACAAGCTTATTATACCATACTGCACCGAGAAAGTCAAGCGCTTTTTCGACGTAGTCAAAAGGAGTGATCTCGTGAAGCATCGAGAAGAACTGGAGCGGGAGCGTGAAACGCTGTCTGCCGTCCTGAAAAAAATGTTTTCCATCACCGAGGATGCCGCCTCCAACGAGGAAATTCGGGATCGCATCCTGAGCGGCGGAAAGATCACCGGCACCAATATGGTGGTTATGATCTGTGCGATTCTGATCGCCTCAGTGGGACTCAACACCAACTCCGTGGCAGTCATCATCGGCGCCATGCTGATCTCCCCGCTGATGGGGAGCATTCTGGCGATCTCCTACGGCACCGCCTCCAACGATGCCTATCTGGTGAAGCGGCACGCCGTGGGCTTTGCGGTGCAGATTTTCATGAGTGTGGCGACTGCCACCGTCTACTTTCTGCTGTCCCCTGTCAAGGAACCCACGGAGCAGCTCCTCGCCCGCACCAACCCGAACTTCTTTGATGTGCTGATTGCCCTCGCCGGCGGTATTGCCGGCATTGTCGGACAAACCCGAAAGGACAAGTCCAACAACATCATCCCCGGCGTTGCCATCGCCACGGCGCTGATGCCGCCCCTGTGCACCTGCGGCTATGCCATCGCCAACGGAAATCTCCGGATGCTGCTGGGAGCGTTTTACCTCTTCACCATCAACGCCTACTTCATCTACATCGCCTCCGACCTTATGCTGGTGCTCCTCCGCACACCGAGAGTCAGGGCAATGACCTTCACCGAGTGGAAACGGCTGCGCAAGAAGATGTACCGCAACACCCTGCTGGTACTGCTTCCCATCCTCGCCATTGCCATTGGCTGGAACCGATAACGATAGAAAATATTTGGACACCTCTGCCGACACCTGTCAGCAGGGGTGTTTTTCGTCCAGTGCGACGTGCGCCCTGCGGTATTCTCTGGGAGACATCCCGATATGCTTGCGGAACAGACGGCTGAAATAGAGCGCATTGTCATACCCCACAGCGCCTACGAGCTGGAAAACGCCCTGCATCTGGATGAGCTGCCCCGTGTCCGGTACACATGGGTGCGCATTGCTGCCAAGCAAATGGGCGTTGGCGGCGACGACTCCTGGGGTGCGCCGGTGCACGAGGAATACTGCATCCCCGCCGATCAGCCCATGACGCTGCAAATAATCGTAGAACCGCTGCAATGCGTTTTCCCCAAAAACAGACACAACGCACCCACCGGAGCCAGAAGCCTCGGTGGGTGCGCTGCGTAGAACAAATATTTTTACAGCTTTGGACTTTGCTGCAATTTTAGTATAACACAGTTTTCATACATTGTCAAACGAAATACCATAAAAAACAAAAATCGTTCTCTGTCAACAGGATTCGTCACGGCGTTGCATACGGCATCCTAACCGTCTGTCCGTCACGCCTCCGGGCACATCCCACGATACGCCGTTTCAACGGCGGAGATGTCCATATTACAGCCCAGCCGGAACAGCCGCACCTGTCCCGAAAGCCGGTCAATGAGCCGGAGCGTCTTCTGGAGCTTCTGCGGGTCAGACGGACGGTTCACCTGCTGTACCAGCATGGGATACGCTACCTTTGCCGAGATGGGCTCGATGCGGTTTTCCTCAGCACGTTCCAGAATACAGATGGCACGCAGCGGTGCAGACATATTGGTGCCACGAAAATGCTTTCCGTTCCACGGCGTTCCGGATACAGTAACACCCTGCGCCGTGACTGCGAGCAACGGCTTATCATCATTGATCATGACAGCACGTTCGCCGAAGTATGTCTGCCAGAGCGCCGTGTGGGTGGATTTTCCCGTACCGGACTTCGCCGTAAACAGATAGCCAACGCCGTCCACAGCAACGGCAGAGCCGTGGAACACGAGGATGTCGTATGCCAGCAGCGCATCAGCAATTTTCCGGTATGCCGCAGTCGCCTCCAGACAGTCATCGGAGAACTCCCGCACCGGAATTCCCTCCCGCAAATCCTCCCGTCTGGATTTTTCCCGTTCAAAGGCGATGTCCGCCGGCTGAACGGCAATGGAGAGATCCGGCGTTCCCGTCACAAGGTATTCGCTGCAATACGTCAAAAGATACGGATACTGCGCAGAGAGTTCGATGATTTTTCCCGCCAGCTGAATTTGGAACGTGTTCATGAGTTGCCTCCTTCTTCGTTTCCGCATTTTCCGCACCAGTGACAGCCATTGCAGCGGAATCTTCTCTGACAGGTACGGCAGCGCTTTTGCATGGGAACGCTGGTATCCCCCGGCGGATATGACAGTCCGGAGCGCTGCGCCTGTACCCGCTGATAGGCTTTCGGGATATGGTACACCTTTCCATCCTTGCGGAACACGTTTCCCGTCCCGATAAAATCGAACCGCACGCCGGCATCCCGGCACTGGTCGTGGAGGGACTGCACCCACGCAAAATCGCAGGGACGCTGTCCGTCGTAGTTCTCGCCGTCGCATAGAACTTGGGAAAACTGCCCCGTGGCAAGGAACTTTTCCACGTGCACCTCCGACAGGATCGGGGCGATCATAAACGCCTTGTGCCTTGCCGGAATGTCCAGCAGGATCGGCAGCCGTTCGTCCGCCCGTGTCTGGTTCTCGGTGGTAACGCACAGGGTGACGTTGTCCCAGCCTGCGCCCCAGTCCTCCGGCAGGTGCGCTGCAATGCGTTCCGCCCGCTTGGTCTGAATCCAGAACAAGATGTCCGGACGCTGACGTATCATCTCCCAGACCTCCGCCCGCCACGCATCCGCCTCCTCCAGAAAGAAATCCGAGGTCATGCACACGTGCAGCATCGTCCCCGCCGGAATCTTGTAGGTGCCTTGCCGTGTCTTTTTCAGCGGGAGATTGAAGTTTGTCTTGGTGCGGTAGATCTCGCTGCCGTCCCGCTCCCGCTGGGCATCGAGATAGTACATGTAGCAGTGCTCGCAGCCCTCGCTGTACTTGCGGCATCCATGCCACGGATTCCATATTGTCATTTTCATCCCATCATTTCCCAAGGCGTTTGTGCGGTGTTTCTGAAAGGCTCTTTGTAAACTGGAATTTAAACGTCATGCTGCTAAGAAATACGTATCATATGCTGCTAAGAAATACGTATCATTCAAAAGGATATTTTATGCCCCACAAATCACGAAGATAATCCATCTGTCTCATAATTTCAAGGGTTTCAGAATGCGGCATATCCTTACATTCAGATTCACCATTCATAATTGCATC
>OMGT01001163.1_pt1 | contig 12106 bp, 4 predicted proteins | sample 1646101 | NCBI WGS metagenome assembly OMGT01 (sample SAMN05578593, study PRJEB25193) | human gut metagenome | biome: Human Microbiome; feature: human-associated habitat; material: feces | host: Homo sapiens | place: USA:Birmingham | reverse complement strand
AACGTTCACGTCTTGTAAGGACTATGATGACGACATCAAGGACTTGCAGGGACAAGTTGACGGCTTGGCTGGAGACGTTAAAAAGCTACAAGGCGATTTGACGACTTTAGGTACTACAGTCGACAACTTAACTTACGTGAAGGATGCAAAAATTGAGAACGGCAAACTAGTTGTCGTTGACAAAAATGGTAATCCACATTCGTATGACATTCCGGCAGGTGTAACCTATACATTGTCTGTTTCTAAGGATGGGGACGAAGTTACAATCTCTTTGAAGGGCAGTGACGGTAGCACGTCAGATGTAAAAATTGATATGCCTAAAGGGTTTGATGCTACTCTGCTCTCCATAGATAAGGATGGCAATATATTGTACGATGATGAAAAAACTGGTGGAAAGATTGACTTGCCCACAGTTCCTACTCTTACTATGGAGATTTTGGACGAAGACGGTGTCAAATTGGGTTATATTATAAAATATGGTAGCGCTACTCCTATCAATCTGCGAATTTCAGATGTGTTGCCTATCACAAGCTTCGAATATATTCCAGAATCTATTCTGCAAGGTTGGGGTGAACGCGTAATTGTATTCCACAAGGATAGCTATAAACCGGTAGAAATTAAAAATGATGCAGTTGTTGCACTTGCAAAAACAAATTATTTGCCGAATCAAGCAGCACCTCAATTCCATGTAAATCCTTCTTCTGCTACACAAGAACAAATTACTAAAACAGATGTACTAGATAAGACCGTTACAATGACCAAAGGTGTGAACGCGGGTCTTGTTACTTGGAAAAACACTGTTATTGAAGGAGGATTGGCTACTGTGACTTTGGAAGCCAACCCGAATTTGTTTGCTAATTCTAGTTTGACTGAAGGTAATGAAAAACCCGAACTGAACGAAATAGCTCTTCAGTTTACAACCAAAGCGGGAAACAAGGTTACTACAGAATATGTAGGTGTTGTAAACCGTACAGAGGAATTGAAACTTGTTTTAGCTGATAAAGAGGTAACTAGTGAAAATGCAAAGGATGATAAGTGCCATTTTGCAACGAATTTAGCTGCTGCCGAAGAACAAAAAGCAAAGATTGGAGTAGACAATAAGCCTGCTGCTGACAACAATCATTTGGTACAAAATGTTGTTTATGATGATGCGGTTTCTGAGCAAGGTATTGATTTGAAGACTTTGGTTACAACTTGTAATATTGCCGGTTCTCAACATAAATTCTTCAATTATGCCAATTATGCCGATACATATGAACTGACATTTGAGGCAGTGGAATATAAGGTGAACAATACTCCGCAAGAAAATTATATGACTTTGGAAGATGGTATTTTCCATGCAAAGAATTATGGCGGTGTAGACAAGAGCGCTATCGGTAAGTCTCCTATTGTATTGGCTAAGTTGACAGACAAAACTAACAACAACGAGTTGGTTGCAGCTGCATGGATTAAACTGCTGATTGTTGCAGGTGAAGTTCCTGCCGAAATTGAGGACGACTATGTAGCAGAAAAGAAAGAGGTGACAAATCTGGGATGCAACAGTGCAGGTTGGACGTACGAGACTGAAGACGAGTTCATGAGTGCACAGGTTTATAACTTCAAGAACAATGCTAACTTGGAAGCATTGAGCAAACAGCAATGGCATCATATCTATGCATTTAATCAAGGTGCTACTAATGAATATGCTGAAGAACAGGTAGGTGAATGGGAGATAACTGCAACTAAGTACGATGGGAATAATGAAGCTAACCAAGTAGTAACATTCAAGCTTACAACAACTCCGCTTGAAGCGAAATCTTATGTAGGCTATGCCGTATTTACCAAGACAACAGAAACTACTAAGCTGGATGCCGTTGCCAACAGCCGTACATATCCTGAAAATGTGGTTATCAAGTATGTTGTTGAAGTGAAAGATATCGACTTTACTGCTCATACTCCACAAGGCTCTACCGCAGGCGCTAAGATTGCAGAATACTGGTCAACATTCAAGGGAAAATCGGCTATTGACATTTACTGTGCAACTCCGGATGATGCAGGAACAACAACGAAGGCTGTTATTGAACAAGACTTGTTGAGCAATTTCTATGGACGTACTGTAGCTCTGAAATATAACAAGGAGGATGCAGAAGAAAAATATCCATCATTTGCTCATGAAAATATGACTGTTAAGTTTGTATTCTCTGCAGAAAACAACAAGCGTATCGTAAAGGGGAATGACGGCAAGAATTATGAATTGTTTGTAAATGCCGACGGCACTCAAATTCATGCTCTTGAAGTATTGGAAGGTGATTTCACAGCTATCGCTTCTGATGAAAATGTAATTGCAACTCTCAGCGAAAATGAAACTGATGACAATGCTACTATTATTGCCGAAAATATTAAGATTTCCTACCAGAGCAATGACGTTGCCAAGGCTGTACTTAACTGGGCTGCACGTGATACAGATGAAATGTTGTATGCTACTATTGATATGAAGTATTACAATGGCTGTGATCAGTATGTTCCTGTAACCGATGGTACATTCAATGCCAAATTTATCCGTCCGGTTAATATTTCCGGAAATGAAGGCAAATACTTCGAGGATGGTAACAATGAAGGTAAGAGCGTATTGAACTTAGGAGACTTGGTTGTATTGAAAGATTGGCGTCTGGATGCAAGCAGTGGTTTGAATGAGTTCTCTAAGCACTTGAATTACTACAAGTACTACAACGTAACAGCTATCAAGTTAGCTGAAGACAAAGACATCCTGACTAATTTGAATAACAGTGAAACATTTGTTCCTATCGAAGAAGTATTTGGTAAAACTGGTGCAGAAACGTTGTTGACATTTGATTCTAAATCACAAACATACGAGAATGTTCCTACAGAAGTTCCAAACTTTGGTACTGTGACCTACAACAATAAGGATGTGAAAGTTCACTCTTCCTTCTACCTGCGTATTCCTATTGAAGTTGTTTACGTATGGGGTAGTGTGATAGAAGAAATCGATGTAGAAGTTAAGCCTACTCTCTAACATAGAGAAAACTGTACTTCTAGAAGTACTCTAATTGAAAAGGGGATATGTTGATAATCAGCATATCCCCTTTTTGCGCTTCTGAAATTTGCCCCTTCATTTTCATTCGGCTATCCTATTCTCAGCATAAAAAATGCCACCGTTCATTTCATTCTCCCTCCACTTTCCACTATCTTTGTCCCCACGATGAAAAAGTTTGCCGACGTCATATTGCCTTTACCTTTGCACAGCTGCTTCACCTACTCCCTGCCCGACGAATGGGCGGATGAAGTGCAGATTGGTTGCCGGGTGGTAGTACCATTCGGACGGAAGAAATACTATACAGCCATCGTGCGCAACGTGCATTATTGCGCCCCCACCGAATACGAAGTAAAGGAAGTGTCCGCTCTGCTGGATGCCCGCCCGATACTGCTTTCGCGGCAGTTCAAGTTCTGGGAATGGCTCTCCGACTACTACCTCTGTACACAAGGAGACGTCTACAAGGCCGCCCTGCCCTCCGGTCTGAAGCTGGAGAGTGAAACAATCGTAGAGTACAACCCCGATTTCGAGTCCGACGTCCACCTGCCGGAGAAGGAACAGAAGATACTGGACGCACTCTCTGCCGACCCGGAGCAATGCGTGACGAAACTAGAGAAAGAGACCGGCATCAAGAACATACTTTCTGTCATCAAGTCACTGCTCGACAAAGAGGCCATCTTCGTAAAGGAAGAATTGCGCCGCACCTACAAGCCTAAGACCGAAACCCGTGTACGCCTCACCGCCGCTGCACGCAACGAACACCGCCTGCATATCTTCTTCGACGAATTGCAGCGCCGTGCCCCCAAGCAATTGGACCTGCTGATGAAGTACCTGGAACTCTCCGGCTACCTCAGCGGACGAGATATAAAAGAAGTCTCCAAAGCCGAACTGCTGCAACGCACCTATGCCACCCCTGCCGTATTCAACGGTCTTGTGGACCGTGGTGTATTCGAAGTCTACCAGCAGGAAATAGGTCGCATAGACAAAGCACTCCTCAAAGAAGTCATCCCCGTCAACCCGCTGAACGAGCACCAGCAACGCGCTTATCACTCCATCTTAGAGAATTTTCAAAGCAAGAACGTCTGCCTGCTACATGGTGTCACGGCAAGCGGCAAGACCGAAGTCTATATTCATCTGATAGAAGAAACCATCCGGCAAGGAAAGCAAGTGCTCTATCTCCTGCCCGAAATAGCCCTCACTGCGCAAATCACAGAGCGCCTGCAACGTGTTTTCGGTTCCCGTCTGGGCATCTACCACTCCAAATTCCCCGATGCGGAACGGGTAGAAATCTGGCAGAAGCAGCTGTCGGAAGCAGACTATGACATTATCCTCGGTGTCCGCTCCTCCGTCTTTCTTCCTTTCCGCAACCTCGGTCTTGTGATTGTGGACGAGGAGCACGAAAACACCTACAAGCAGCAAGACCCTGCCCCTCGCTATCATGCTCGCAATGCAGCCATTGTACTCGCCTCCATGTACGGCGCCAAAACTCTGTTGGGTACGGCAACCCCTTCTGTAGAGACTTGGCACAATGCCACATCCGGTAAGTATGGCCTCGTGGAACTGAAAGAACGCTATAAAGAGATACAACTGCCGGAGATTATCCCCGTAGACATCAAGGAGCTGCACCGCAAGAAGATGATGAACGGTCCGTTCTCTCCACTGCTCCTGCAATACATCCGCGAAGCGCTGGAACAGAAAGAACAAGTCATCCTCTTCCAGAACCGCCGCGGCTTCGCCCCCATGATAGAGTGCAACACCTGCGGCTGGGTACCCAAGTGCAAGAACTGCGACGTCAGCCTCACCTACCACAAGGGGCTGAACCAACTGACCTGCCACTACTGTGGCTACACCTACCAACTGCCCCGCATCTGCCCCGCCTGCGAGGGCACTGACCTGCGCAACCGCGGCTTCGGCACGGAAAAAATAGAAGATGACATCAAAGCCCTCTTCCCCGACGCCCGCGTAGCCCGTATGGACTTGGACACCACCCGCACCCGTACCGCCTACGAGCGCATCATCTCCGATTTCCAGCAAGGCAAGACGGATATCCTGATAGGCACGCAAATGGTGTCCAAGGGTCTGGACTTCGACCACGTCAGCATTGTGGGCATACTCAATGCCGACACCATGCTGAACTATCCCGACTTCCGCGCCTACGAGCGCGCCTTCCAGCTGATGGCGCAGGTTGCCGGACGCGCCGGACGGAAGAACAAGCGCGGCAGGGTGGTGCTACAAACCAAAAGCATCGACCATCCCATCATCCCGCAAGTCATTGCCAACGACTACGAAGCCATGGTAGGCGGGCAGCTTGCCGAACGCCAGATGTTCCACTACCCGCCCTACTACCGCCTGGTGTATGTCTACCTGAAGAACCGGAACGAGACCCTGCTCGACCTCATGGCACAGACTATGGCCGCCAAGCTCCGCACCGTCTTTGGCAACCGTGTGCTGGGACCGGACAAGCCGCCCGTAGCACGCGTACAGACCCTGTTCATCCGAAAGATTATCTTGAAGATAGAAACCAATGCCCCGATGGCACGTGCCCGCGAGCTGCTCGTCCAGGTGCAAAAGGAGATGGTGGCGGAAGACCGCTTCAAGTCGTTGATAGTGTATTATGATGTAGACCCGATGTAAATAACTCGTAACTAAAGAAATATGAAGAAGATACTTTTCGTTTGCCTCGGCAACATTTGCCGTTCCTCCTCGGCAGAGGGAGTCATGAAACATCTGATAGAAGAAGCCGGACGTGCGGATGAGTTTTTAATCGATTCTGCAGGCATTCTGTCCTATCACCAGGGCGAACTGCCGGACAGCCGGATGCGTGCCCATGCTGCCCGCCGTGGATACAATCTGACGCATCTTTCGCGACCCGTACGTACCGAGGATTTTTACAACTTCGACCTGATTATCGGTATGGACGACCGCAACATCGACGACCTGAAAGATCGTGCCCCTTCAACCGCCGAATGGAGCAAGATACACCGCATGACGGAATACTGTACAAAGTTTACCCATGCCGACCATGTACCGGACCCCTACTACGGCGGTTCCGAAGGTTTTGAGTATGTGCTGGACATTCTGGAAGATGCTTGTGCGGGGTTACTGCAGAGCATTTAATCCAGCGGCATTACATGATACAGTGTCCCCTGCCTTGACTTCTTGTTCGGTATTTCAAGCTTCTTGAGCGTCCGCCCGAATACGGCAACCTTGTTGATTGCCAGACGGTCACGCGTCTTTGTCTGTAAAGCGGAAAGAATCTGCATGGGCATCATCCATTGCCCCTCTTCATCCTCTTCTGCCGCACGGAAATGGCTGTGAAAGAGTTGTTCCAGTGGGGTGAGCTGTTCAAATTCCCGGTTCGTCCGCTTCAAGATGGCTTCATCGGCATCATCCAGCCAGTAGCGCTCACCTTTGGCTACGGCATTCAGAGCTTGTGCATAGAGCTGGCGGTAGTTGATGGTGACATTTGTATCGATGGGGCCGGTGACCTCAATGCAGATGAAACGGCGGCTGCCACTGGGGTCGGACAGCAAGTCCTTCTGGTTGCTGGTGCCGATGAAGGAGGCATACCGCCGCATCTCACGGATGGTGCTGCCGTAGGGTTTGCGCAGGTTGGCAACCGGTTTCTGCAGCAGATGCTTCAGGAAGCCCTGCTGGTTGATGTTGATTTGATCGAACTCATCGATGTTGACGAGCAGAAAGCGTCCCAGGCTGCGCTCCGCTTCCTGCCTACTCTTGAAGTCGATGCTGTCCGTATAGCCGAAACGCAGCTCCGGTGGCAGCAAAATGCGGCAAAAGGTGGATTTCCGGAACCCTTGGGAACCGACAAGCAGAGGAGAAGTATTGTTTCCGTGTTGCCGGTCCATTCCACGCCAGTGTGCCACCATGCCCAGGAACCAGCGGTAGAACAACTCCCGCCAATGAGGATTGTGGCACGGGACGAGATCGGCCAACGCCCGGATGCGGTCTTTCCCGTCCCAGCGGCCGGTATCGTAAAGGTATTCTTCGACGGGATTATAGAGTGGCACATGGTCTGAAGTAAGGAAACGATTGATGTCGCGGTCCCATACGCGGATACCCTCCTTCAGGGCATTCATGGAGACCGTACTGCGGGCACGCTGGTCAGCAGGCTTGAAATAGAAATGGACGGAGTCGCGCTGACGGTATTCCAAATCATCCAGAACGGAGTTGTAGCGGAACTCATACCGGCGGCCCATAAACTCTTCCAGCCGGAAAACGCTCTCCTGCTCTTGCGTCAGACTGCTCTTTTTCCCGAAGCCTTTAAGCTCTTGATATAGGTTATGAATCGTTTGACGAACAATGAATTCATCCGCTTCCCGGTAATAGTGCATCAATGTCTGGCGGACTACTTCCTCTTCGGGGATGCCTGCCTTGAAACAATGTTCGGCCAGAGGCACCAGCAGTATCCGTAAATCCTCGTCCCGTTTCCAGCCGTCCAATTCGCGAAATGCACGGTCAAGGGCTGATTCGAAGAGTACGGCGAAGGTGTCCGAAGCTTTACTGCCCGGATGCAGCCGCAACAGCGGGTTCTTTTCTGCGAGTTTTCGTTGCCGGAAGTTCTCTTCCTCGGGCATGCCGAGGGGCTGTTCCAGGCAGAAAGGTACAGCGGCAGGATTGTAGTATGGATATCCGTCCAGAGTCATGCGGCAACTCTGGGTAAGGGAAGGTTCTTTCAATGTAATGGCAAACGGCAGTAAGGGCTGGTAGCACTTCACCGCCATACGGTAGGCGTGGGCATGAAACAAGGTGGCATCGCTCTCCCGCTTCGGCGTTGTGCCGTCGGGCAGGGCAAACAATACCCATATCTTGGCACTCCGTCCGCTGGAACCGCAGAAAGCGGCAAAGGTCTGTGGCAGCAGGGCGGCTTGTTGCTTTACATATTCCGCTTCGGCAATGCCCGACAGACGGTTTACTTCCAGTTGTACGAGTCCGTTATAGTTCTTCATCCGCCGTTCTCCCTCTTGTGTACGGCTATATTCCACGGCAGGGTAGATGCGTGGCAGTTTGTCTATATGTTCGTATTGGGCGCAAGTACCCTCCAGTTGAGGAAGGATGGCCCGGAGGGTCGATACATGTCCGGCTTTGGTTTCGGTTTTCAGTTTTTTAATCAGTGCGTCCGCTTCCAGGGTGCTGAGGGCTTCCTTTCCGCTCTCTTTTTCTGCTCTAATCAAGGTAATTTTCATTCTGTTTGTCAGCTTGTTTGGGTAAATATAATTCTCGTAAAGATACGACATCAGAAGGCGGAAAACAAGTATTCAGCAGAATAATTATTAAATAAATGCCTGCTTCCACAAACTATACAGCGTGGTGTCGGAAACCTTTGGATTTCTTTTTTAAAACATAGGCATTCCTTTGCTTTTCTCCCTTTGTTTGTCTACTTTTGTATAGGGAATAGATGACGCCTAACGACCATGAACAGCTCTGCTTACGGTCATGAAGCAATCGCTTGACGACTGTAAGCAGAGCTGTTCATGGCCGTTAGGCGTTTCTCTTCCCAAAGCTTTTACGGATGAAGTACGTAACCCGCACCTATTCCGCATAGGGCGCGAACGTATTGTACAACAACTTAAAAGACATTGAACTATGGCAATTTTATTCGATTGGTATGAGCTCCCAGAACCTAAAGACAAACAGCGGGAAGAAAAGATACTTCATCCGCGCATCCGCTTGAACGGCTCTACCACTACCGACGAACTGCGTCGCAGAATTCAGGAACGCAGCTCGTTGACGGAGACTGATGTCTCGGCGGTACTGGATGCCTTGTCGCACGTCATGGGGGAAGACCTCGCCGAGGGGCGGCAGGTACATCTGGACGGTATCGGCTATTTTTATCCCGTACTGACGAGCACGGAGCCGGTGACTGCCGCGACCAAACGTAAAACCACCAAGATTAAGCTGAAGGGCATCAAGTTTCGTGCCGACCAGGTGCTGAAGAATGAGATAGGCGCTATCAAAGCTAAACCGCTGGGGCTGAATGAGCATTCCCAAAAGCTGAGTGACAAGGAGATTGACAGGCGGCTGACGAGCTACTTCTCTACGCATCAGTTCCTTACACGCAGTGATTTTCAGAGCCTCTGCGGAATGATGCGCTCTACTGCACAGCTTCATATTCGCCTGCTTCGCAGCGAAGGCAAACTCGAGAATGCAGGAAAACTCAACCAACCGATTTATGTACCTTGCACGGGGTATTATGGTAGAGACGAGTAGGTTACGGTAAAACTATAGCGTTTTGAGTAGGTGGAAGCAAAATTTGCTTCCACCTTTTTTTGTTGCTTCCACAGCAGCTCAAATGCCGATGGATAGGGGGATGCAGGAGGTGGGTGGAAGTGTGGAAGCAAAGTGATGGAAAATAAATTTCTGGAGAAAAAAAGAGGGCATTCCGTTTTATCGGAATACCCTCAAGTCTATCTATGTACTATATATCTTACTTCTTCAAAGTAATTGTTACAGTAGTGGTTGTGGTAGCACCCCACTTATCAAGTACAACGAGAGAAACCTTACATGGAACATCGTTCTGCAATGCAGTTTCTGCGCTCTTCTTCACTACTGAGAAGTAAGAGTAAGCATCAGTCTCAGTCGGAGCAAACTGACTTCCACTATGGTCTTCAATAGCCAGATATTCTTTGGCATTGTCATCAGCCAAAACAACTCTCACGCTTTGGATTCTACTATCCATAGGCTCAGTTGTATCCGCTACATAATTAGCACCTGATTTCTTATACATCTGAGTCAAGTTATAAGCCTCTCCGTAAACATCCTTAGCAGTGATGTTCTTCAAGCTAACCTTGATAGGACTAACACCATTGCCAGAAGCATTTGCAGCTGCAGTAGCTTCCAAGGCACCTTCCTTGATTTCAGACTTAACTGTCAAGTTGAATTTATCTACAATCTTAGCGATGTGAACGTTGCCGAATACAGTGTAAGCAGCCTGGATTTCACGAGTTGAGTAAACATTGTCTCTGTTGTCTGCATTCTGAGCATTGTCGTATACCTTAACGCTGATATCACCCGCAACACCGGTTGTTGTAATCCATGGTGTACAAGTGTGTCCATCAATTTCGTGAAGCGTTTCAGTAAACGCTACATTGGTCTTTTCAGCACCCATGTCTTTGTACAGCTTGAACAAGTTATAAGTAACATCTGTACCATCTGCTGAACCGTAAGCTACAGCGTTGTCACCAACGAAGTAAGCAGACAGTCTGCTGAACGGAGTTACAGCTGACTCAGCCGGAGACTTGATAGTAACCTTAACAGGAATTTCAAAGGCGTTTACTGTGGCTCCCTTCTTCTTCAAGCCCAATACAATTTGATAGCTTTCTTCTGCTGGGAATGCTTTAGTGTAATCGAAACTGAACTTGATGTACAACGGGGTCTGAATCTTAGAGCCAGCCGCTGAAACATATTGACCTGCACTGTTTTTAACATAAAGAGTGCTTGCATCAATTGTTGTAATCCAGCTTTCATCGAATGCAGTTCCATCCTTACCATATTTCACACCGTTTACTGTGATTGTCTTTTCAGTAAGAGCCTTGCCGTCTGCCCAAGTAATGCTTCCAACCTTTACAACAGAAGGCAGGTCAGTGTCAGTTGAACCAGCCAAAGCTGCTTGAATATCACCCAATGGCAAGAAGAAATCAGCATTAGTTTTATTTACTGTCCATTCTACATCACCTAAAGTTGTTGAAGGAGCAACATATTTAAAGGTTACTGCAATAGTCTTGGCAGTTGTAGCTTCTGCGACAGTTCCATTCACTAACAGATAATTTACTTTAATATCAAGAAGACCAGCCTTTTCAGCCTTAATCGTATTTCCTGATATAGTTGCACCAAGATTTGCTGCAGCAGTCTTATCGGCAATTTCAAAATAGTAATCAACGATATAAGGAGTCAAATCGGCAACAGCAACACCATTAACAGTAGCAACATTAGCATTTTTGAAACATCCGATTAAATCAAGTTCCTTATTGATGTCAACAGAAAGAGCTTTCAGGTTAGTTACAGCAATTGTATTAACAGCCTTTTCTGTCACTTTTACATCATATGCGGAAGCGACCAAACCGTCGGCAGTTTCAGTCGTTAAAGCATAAGTTCCTGCAGATTTACCACAATTTGCTGTAGAAAGATACTCTACAGTCATATCGAATACACCCTTGTTCACTGAAGCTGCACGAGTCAATGCATCTTCAGTCATGTTAGCTACCGGATTAGTCACCTTGAAAGGCATATTACCTTTTGAATCGGACAAAACATAAGCATATTTAGTGGCATCGGCATCCTGAGGATTTACAATGGCACTTAATGTACTAGTCTGTGAAAGCAAAATAGCGTCTTTCTTATATGTTACATTATTAAATTTCACATCAGCACCCAATGCCTTACCATAGCTCATTGTAACATTAGCAGCTTTAATCTGACCGTCATCAATAGAAACCGCTTTCAAGCTTGTAATAGATGCGGCTTTGGGTAATTTGATGACAGCAGGTTCGCCTTCACCATTTTCACTCGTTGCAACGTGCAGTTCCCAGTAGCTGGTCTTATCTACGACATAAGTACTTGCTCCCATGGCAGAAATGCCAGTATCAGTGCCGACATAGTCATTCTTTTCAGCATCCCATTCGTAAGTCACCCAATTACCGGTTTCCTTACTGATAGAAGGAGCTTTAGCATTGATGCCATTTACTCCATTCTTACCTTCAGAGCAAATACCGGTATCTTCGTTGTTGATGATGAAATTTTTAGTAACTGGATCGATGGTGATTGTAGCAGCATCACCCTTATCCCCTTTATCACCTTTAATGGTTCCAATGGTGCTAGTAGTATTATCACTCCAAGTGATTGTAATACCATCACCATTTTTCACAACGTTGGTAACAAACTTACCATCGCCCACTTTTGCCTGCAAGTCGCTGATTGAAGCCTTGATACCAGTCAACTCATTGTTGATCTGATCAATGTCATCATCATAGTCCTTACAAGACGTGAAAGTTCCTGCAGTACCAACCATTAAGGCACTGAACAGGATCACACTTAGAAACTTCTTGTTCATAATTGAAA
>OMGT01001114.1_pt1 | contig 12493 bp, 14 predicted proteins | sample 1646101 | NCBI WGS metagenome assembly OMGT01 (sample SAMN05578593, study PRJEB25193) | human gut metagenome | biome: Human Microbiome; feature: human-associated habitat; material: feces | host: Homo sapiens | place: USA:Birmingham | reverse complement strand
AGAAAACAACCACTGAAAAATCCGAATCATCATGCAAGTAATTATCGCAGAAAAGTTATCACGAGTTATGATAACTTTTCTGCTATGATTGCTTTCATGTTCGGATAAAAATTAAGCCGTTCCCCGTTACCGGAACCGGAAAACAGGAAACGGCGGTTTGACATTTTTACTTGTTTATTTGTTGATTTGACTGTTTCCGATGGCTATGCCGAAGGCTTTACACCGAGGATTTCAATCAGCGGCTCGCCGTCCTTGCGTACCAGTTGAAGGGTGGCGTCCATCACCACGTCCACACCGAGAAGCACCAGGCTTAGAGACAGGACCTTCGTCTTTTCCCCTTTAAGCAGGGTATCAAGTTCTCCCGACATTTCAAGCTCGTCCTTCAGGATTCCGATGCCTGCCAGTTCGTCCCAGTTTACGTCTTCCGCCTTGAAAGGCGTGTTGTTGCCATTATTTTTGTTCATATTACTGACTTTTGAGGTTTTACATTCATTTGACTTTAGCTTAGGCTATACCCGCGCCTTTGGATTTCCGGTTGTTCTGTTCCTGTCCCTGCTTCTGCGCGTTGGCCACCACATTACGCTGTGACGCATCGCGTTTCCGGTCCGGGTTCTCATTGTAGAAGTCCAGCCTGCCCTGGTTGAAGTTCGCCTTGACATACTGCGAGATGGTCTTGCCGTCGTACCCCTTGATCCCTTCGACCAGAACCGCCTTTCCGTCCTGAAGGTCGGCACGCTGCTTGCGGGTAAGTTCCACGTCCCATACCTTTGCCGGTATCTTGAACTCGGCACGCTGCTCGAAGCCGTCGGGGGTGCGGGAGTAACTCAACCTGCCGGTTTCAAGGTCTGCCTTGATGAACGACGAGAACTCCTCGCCCTTGCGGTTCACCATGTCATTGAGGAAGATGGTCTTGCCCTCGCGGAGCTGTTGCTGTTCCTCGGCGGTGATTTTCACACCGTTGATTTCCTTCGGGATATAGATTTCGCGTGCTCCTTCCGGTGAATCCGGATTGTAGCGGGTATAGGCGGGTCTGCCGGTCGCTTCGTCTAACTTGACATACGAGGAGAAAATCTCACCGTCCTTGCGTTCCATTCCCTCCACGAAAATGGCCTTGCCCATATTGAGGTCTTCAATCTGCTGCTTGGTCAGTTCCACCCCGCCTAATGACTGACGGTTGAAGAGTTTGTCGTTCTCGAAGATAAATTCTACGCCCCTGCGCTCGGCATTTATCTGGATGTGGGCATCGAACTCCTTGCCGCTGTTGGAAATCATCCCCTCGATGAACACCTTCTTGCCCTCACGCAGGTCGTTCTGCTCCTGTTCGGTGAGCTGCACGCCCTTTATTTCCCTCGGGATGAAGGCGTTCTCCGCACGCATGGCGACCACCTCGTTGGTCAGCTTGTCTATGCTGACGAAAGAGGGAATGTATTCGCCGTTGCGTCCCTTCAGTTCCACTACACGCCCCATGTTGCCCGTCTCAAGCAGGTTCTTCTTGTCCTCCTCGGAGAAGATGTGTCCGAAATACGGACGGTCAAGTTCGGGTTTCTGGCGGATGCCGTGGATGCCGAGGGCTATCTGGCCGCCGGCAGTCTGCTGGAACGACAGGCGCGCGTCGGTGCGCAACACGGCGGAACCGAAGTTCATGCTGATGGGCACGACCTGGTTGGTCTTGTAGCCCCTGAGCATCTGGTCGAGGAGTCCGCGTTCCTGAAGGTACTCGCGGGACAGCCCGAAGTTCTTCAGCTCCTCCCAGTTGATCATGGATTCGTTGTAGCGGTACTTGGGTTGCTGCTGGCCGCCCTCCTGGACTGCCTGCTGCGGGGTTTCATTTTTCTTTGCCATTTCTTCTTGATTTTTTTGGTTGATACTTTGGTTTTCCTTGTCGCGTGGAACAATCTCGTACTTCTTTAGAAATTCCTCCACGGCTTTCGTATGCTTTCCTGCCGCGATGTCCTCGACCGCCTGCCTTACTTCCGGATTGTCCAGCGTGTCCTCCTTGACAGTGAGGATGCCGAACCGTGTCGGGTCTTTGAGCTGGCTCCAGAAGTTCTTCAGGAAATTCTCGAACAGGTTGGCGTAGCGGTCGATTTTCAGAAAGGAATTTTGGTGTTCCTTGTCTACCGGAACCGTCTTGAACCGGCCGTCCTTGTTGATTTCGGACACCGCTTGTAAAATCAGCTCCATCTTGTCGAGGATGAACACGATGTCGCTCATCTGTTCGTTCTCGGTGACTTGCGATTTAGGGGGATCGTCCCTTCCATTTTTCTTTGCCATAACTTTGGTTTTTAGAGTTGAAACTTAAAATTGTCAGTGCAAATATATAGGATGGATTTTGATAAATAATTAGTTTACAATGTGTTAGACTATACATTTCATCACTTGTCATCACGTTTCACCGCAGGATGGAAAACAGAGGAAGAGAAAAGAGAGAAAACGGAGGGAGAAAGCATGAAAACGCCCCGAAAATGTCACACAACCGCAAAAGGGAAAAGCAAAAAAATGGAACGCCGGGAAAGAAAAAGCGCGAAACAGACCGAAAAGTGGAAAAAACGAGCGACAAAAAGAAAGAAAACCAGTCTTATGCAGAGTTGGGAGCGAGCTGTCTTTAGTCCCCGCTTTCTTGTGGCACTCTATAAGACAGGCGGCAGTGTAAGGTTGGGAAATGATAGGATGGTGGGAGCATTGGGACAACATTAACCGATAAAATATAGCCGTCATGTTGTTTTTTAGAATTGTCCTATGCGTCGTAGGTCGCTTCGCTTGCTAAGTCCCGACCCATTCCTCAACTCGGACGGCGATACCGGAGCGTTTTTTCGGGTGAAAAATTACTGAAAGGAATTTTTTGCGCGAAAACCGGAGGCTTGAACGTGGAAGGTATCGTCCCTCCGAGTTATCTTCTTAATGGGACTTGACAAGGGAAGCGTGCTTATGATGGATTTTTATAGAGGAATATGGAATAAGGCGCTATCGCATTGTTGATGAGTGCCATAGATAATTGCTTTTTGATTACTTTTGTAGAGCGATGCGCTTAAGAAGTAGTTTTGTTCACTCTTGGATAGTTATTCATTAAAAATGAACACAATTAAATAATGAACAAACATTATATTTATATTACTATCATTCAGATGCTTGTGTATTTCTATTGGAGAAATCTGGTACTTTTCCCAATTTTTTCCAATAGATGATTTGGTAAGAGATGATTTGGTAAGAGATGATTTGCTTTGCAAACTTTCGGCACTAATACAGAATAGTGCCAAAAGTTAGTAAAAACAAAGCCATAGGAGAGCCGAAATGAATTTAATATTTAATTCTTGCGGATTTTCCGCAGAAAATGGGAAATAAATTTGCCTATGCGGAATTAAAGCACTACTTTTGCAAAAAAGCAGCGAAATTATGATATTAAATCTGGAATTCAAGAATTATCGTTCGTTCAAGGGCATTTGTTCGTTCACAACGGAACCGACCTCTTCAAAAGCAAAGGCCGAAAATCTGTGTGACGTGGAAACCATTGCAGAGGGAAACAAGAAAGCATTGAAGATATCTTTAATCTTTGGTGCCAATGCTTCCGGTAAGACCAATATAATAAAGTTCCTGTATGGATTCAGACGTTGGGTTCTGAATTTGGATAATCGTGTCGGTGAAAACATAACTTTGTATCAGCCTTTCAAGTTTGACAGTGCAACCGTAAATGCTCCCATTGAATTTGCAATGGAGTTTATAGCACAAAAAGTGAGGTATAAGTATGAAGTCCGTTTTACCAGGCTGCAAATTGAAGCGGAGTCATTGATATCATACCCCAATGGCAAGCAGACACAACTTTTTGAAAGAATCTTGCTTCCTGAAGATAAAGAATCCGACACTTTGAAATTCGGAGCAAGTCTTTCTACTTTCAAGCCCTTTCAGGTATTCAAGAATCAGTTGTTGATCTCAAAATTTTTGAAAGATACCCCTTGTGAGCCGATAACCAACGCTGCAAGATATCTGGCGGATATTGTCATATCAAACGGCTTTCATGAAGATACAATGCTTGGAGAGGACAAGGAAATGCTCCGATGGCTGTATTCACATCCGGATAACAAGAAGATGCTTGCAGAATTCTTGTCCTTTGCAGATACCGGATTGGCGGATTTTCAATTGGAAAAACGTAGTGATGGCGTGGAGGTCACAAGTCTGCACGGATTGTATAAGGATGGTGAGGATTCAGGCAAAACTACTGATTTGCCGTTGAAAGAAGAATCTTTTGGTACAAGGGCCTTGTTTATCATCGGCTGTCATATATTGCAGGCATTGCAGAACGGAAGTCCATTCTTTATAGATGAAATGGATTCGGGACTTCATTCTTATATCACAAAATTGATAGTGGATATTTTCCGGAACGAAAGAATCAACAAGCACAATGCCCAGTTAGTCTTTACCACCCATGATGTGAATCTTCTTGACCAAAATACGATTCGTAAGGATCAGGTGTGGTTTACGGAAAAGGATAAATACGGTGTGTCTGAAATATTCTCCTTGTCTGATTTTGATGATGTAAGAGAAGATACCTTGTTTGCCAAATGGTATTTGAACAACAAATTTGGAGGTGTACCTTCATTGCAATCATTAGAAAAACTTTTTGTGGAGAATGGCGAGAAATAACGAAAATACGCGTCATAGCAATTATGTCATAAGAATAGTGTGCGAAGGCAATAAGACCGAACCACTATTCTTCACAAGTCTGTGCGACCTGTATTGTAAAGACAAAGGTGCTATGGACGTGCGAACCATTCCCCAACCTTATATACCGGAGGACGAAAAGCCGGAAAATTCTGCACGCGGTAATTATAAAGGTAAAAAGCGCAAAATCAAAACCGGAAATAACCCTGTTGAGGATGTAGTGATAGCTGGAGTACCTCCGTTAAAGTGGGTGCTATATGCCAGACAAATTTTATCGGAGGGAGTGGATGAATCCTGGGCGGTCTATGATAAGGACAAACATCCGAAACATGAAGAAGCCTATCTGGAAGCAAATAAAGTAATTGACGGCAAGAAAGTCAATATAGCTTTTTCAAGCCGTAGCTTTGAATACTACCTGTTATTGCATTTTGAATACATTTACCATTGTTTCAATGAAACAGAATGCGGTGAAAAAGTGCGCGGCAAAAAGCATATATTTGAATGTGGAACAGGAAAGAATCCGGGAAAGGATTGTGATGGCAAGAATTGTATAAACGGTTATGCAAGGAAAAAGGGATATTGGCAGGAAACCAAATCTTCGGAGTCCACATTCCCTCTTGTCAAAGATAATTTGGTGAAGGGTATCGTCAACGCATGTAGGCTAAGGGCGGAAAGTGATTTGAAAACAAGAGAGCCTATCTATAACAGGAATCCTTATACGAATGTGGATATCCTTGTCGGCAGACTGATTGGAAAAGTAACAATTGCTTATGGTGACGCATTTTCGTATAAAGAACGTGGATGCAATTGGTCTGTCACTTTGAATGAAGACGGTTTGACCATAACGAATCACAAGAACGGATTTGAGCATTTTGGCAAAGGGCTGTTTGTCGTATATGATTGGGAAACCAAGTCCAAAAAAGAATTGAATGTGGATACGTTTTTATTGCAAGCGAATGAGATAAAACAACTGCCTTGCAAACTTGAAGCAACACAAGTTATTTCTATTCAGGTGAATCCGGAAAAAGAGATATTGTTGTTACCTAAATTTGCCATATAAGAATTTAATCCTTGAATTTTGCATAAAATTCGCAAAAACTAAGTCTTAATTCTCATAACAAGGATTTAATTTCCGAATTCTGTAAATTGAGTTTACGAGTCAATGTACCAAAAAGGTGCAAAAATAATCAGATATTGATTACCTCTGCACCATTTTCGCACAGTTACAGATAAAGCAGTATGATGAAAATTTAGGTATGAATGCTCCAGCCGTGGAACGGTTCCATGATTACGGCAAAAGATTCGTCCGGTCTGCCATGGTATAGCAATCCACCGACAACACCCTTACTTCCGTCCGCAGCCACCTCAGCAAAACCGAATGAATACGGCGCGAAATCCCAATAGAGTTCAATTTCATACCTGCCGTTGGAGTTCTTCTCCCACTGCTTGAGACGTTCGATACATTTCTCAAAAGTTGTGTCGCCAATGCTCTTGGCATACTCCACGACCTTATCGTAGTGTTCCTGACATTTGATTTTCATATCCGATAATTTTAAGTTGTTTGTAACAGTTCTTCATATATCCCGAAACCGAGGCACTCTGCTATGGTAAAGTCTTCCATGCTTTTATCCGCCAATGATTTCAGGTCATCTACCCCGTTGCAGTAATAGAATATCTCGTCATCCATTTTCGTATCGGAGTCCATAGACAAGGCAATCCTTACCTCTACCGTTTCCAGAGTGTCGTTCCATCGGATTGTACAATCCGCATAATGAGGTTCACGCCCCTGTCTGCTGTAGAATTTCAGATAAAGGCCGCCAATTTCCCGTCTGACTTCACCGGGCTTTTTCCATGTACTGTCATCCACGATTTCAAAGCCCATTCCTTCAACCAACAGGCACGTGCCGTTGTCATTGACCATCATGGTGCGTTTACCGATATGCCTTTCACGTTTTTCAGCCCAATCCGGCAAGTCCCAACGCTCCACAGTCCAGATTCCACGGTAGTCTTCCGGAATGGCGTTGTATTCACTTAATGTTATCTTTCTCATATTCATCTGATTTATAAATTACAAAACTTGACCGTATAAGTCTTGCACGGTTTCCCGAAAGCAGGATAACAGTCGAACTCCTTGTATGATTCCCAGTCCACGCTCATCGTGTACCCGTTCGGGAAGTTTTCAGTGATAAACCGGGTTATCAAATCCTTGTCTTCATCGGTCAGGAACAGTTCTTCCTCAATTCCGTATTCCAATGAAAAAATCGCCCATTCGGGAATGTTGTCCCAAACGAGCGTTTCCTTTTTATTGTCATCCATGGTTCCTTTATTTATTGGGGTAATGCGGTAAGTCTACTGATAATGCCTTCAAGTTCGGTTTCCCATTTTCCGTCACCATTCCCGAAAGAGGGATAAGTCAGCTGATGCCAGTTGTGGTAGTCAAAGAGTTTCATCCTCAGCGGATAGTAGTCAAATAGCTTCTTGCCGTTGAAGAAAATACGAATATGGTTAATTCCCACATTCATTGCGCTCAGACCATGACCGATGAGAATCTCATGGAATCTTTCCATCGGTGTGAAGTTGCTTCTCTTTTTCATGCCTTTTTATATTTATAGTTTAACAATACATTCTGTACAATTCGCTATCAGACAGTGTTCTCAGTTCTTCTTCGGTACAAAAGCCGTCAATCTCTTCACACGCTTCCATTGCCTCATATATGCCGTTACGCATATCGTTTATCAGTTCATCCATAAGACTCTCCACGGATACCCTGAATATCTGTCTTTCGGTATCTATTTTCCTGACGGGATAGGCACATCCTTTCCAATGAATCTGTCCGATGACTATATTTTTCATATTCCCGGAAATTTGACTTAACAGTCCTTTTGTAGCATTGTTCACATTTGTTGTACACATGACCATTCGTTTTTCAGTTAAACACTTACCGGCTCGTGAGCCGATATTTTATTTCTTGCCTGCCATACCGTTCCGTGCCGGATTGTGCAAGGCTTTACGGAAAAATACCGCAAGCGGAGCGAGGATGATTTTTGCGGAAACCCGTAAGGGCACGGCCTTGCTCAATCCAAACAGGCACGGGGCGAACTTTGCAGGCTGAAATAAAAGAGCGGTCTGTCTGATATTATTCCTCGTCGTCATCCTCCTGCGGAATCAGGTGCTGCAAATCAGGGTCATTTTTGATACGTTCCATTTCATCTTCTATTATCTGCATCACATCCGCCTTGATGCGCGAATAGTTCCGGTCTATCTGTTGCTGCATGATGTCGTTGCCGTCCGCATCCTTGAACTCGTTGATGACCGGGATTTTCTTGTAGGCTTTCGTTTCCGCCGCCACCTTTTCGCTGTCGACAATAATCCGTGAATGGAAAATCTTCTGGTCTATCTCCTCCCCGAAGTTGTCCGCCACACTGCCCACGAATGTGCCCTGCGAGAGGTTGGCGATCTTGGAAGCGGGAATCAGGGAATCCAACTGCGTATTGATGGAGGTGGATGTATCCTGCCGGTTGATGGAAATGGACTGCCGCTGCTGGAGTATCTTTCCGAAGCGTTCCGAAAGGTTCTTGGCGGTTTCACCGACCACCTGGCCGCTGAAGATGTTTCCTACCGTATTTTGGATTACCTTCGCCTCCTTATCACCGTAGTCACGGGCCAACTGCGAGAAGTCCTGAAAGCCGAGACATACAGCCACCTTATTACTTCGGGCGGTGGCTATCAGATTGTCGATGCCGCGAAAATAAATGGTCGGAAGCTCGTCTATGATAATGGAACTCTTCAACTGTCCCTTCTTGTTCACCAATTTCACGATACGGGAATTGTACAGTCCCAATGCAGCCGAATAGATGTTCTGGCGGTCCGGATTATTGCCCACACAAAGGATTTTCGGGTGTTCGGGATTGTTCAAATCAAGCGTAAAATCATCGCCCGTCATAACCCAGTAAAGCTGCGGTGAGATCATCCTCGAAAGCGGGATTTTCGCAGAAGCTATCTGGCCATAGGCTAAGCACCCAGCGCCTTGCCACCTTTGACAGTAGCAGGTTTCCAAGCACTCGCCTCCGAACCGTGCATACAGGTCTCCCCGTACACGGCTCTCCACCTTCTCATTCAGTCTAACTTTCCTGCGTGTATCTTGTGATGACATATTGAACATACTGCTAATGTTTTACGTTTACGTGAAATCATTTTAACTTCCCAATCACTTTTACCTTTAAGGTCTTTCAATTTGCGTACATGGTGCATTTCAAGGCTATCCGTAGCACCGCAGTTCTCACATACATGTGCTTGAAGTCTCTTGATTAGACCATTTCTGCCACCAGTTATGGCAACCGTGTTTGGAAGTCTGTCATCTAAGTATCGATTAGGTAGTTCCTTGCGTTTAAAGCCTTTGTCGTAGAACTCACGTTTAAACTCATATCCTCTTTTATTGGTGTACGGTATTGCAAACACTCCGTTTTTCTTATACTTCGCAATGATTTTCTTTTTCGAGGTAGTGTATTTTGCGGCATATGTCTTATACATACTGTATTCCATTATATTATAGAATGAATCTATCACAGGACTGTTGTTTGCAATCGAGTAAAAGTTATAGAACCCCATGATTTCAGAGTTATATTGGCTTATAATTTCCAAATCATCAAGACAACGCATGTATGAACGACCTTTCGGTTTCCAAACCTCCTTGCCTTTTTGTACGGTAATTTTGACCGCATCATATTCAAGGAGTTTCTTTCTCATGACTTCGGTAGTCACATACAAAACTATCTTGTGGTCCAAACTTCTTGTCAGATGTCCGTTCTTATCCCTATGGGTGTCATTGGATTTGCGTACAAATACGTCATATCCAAGGAATTTGGCATGTTTCCTTGCATTGGTTATCAGCGTTTTTTCGTCAGACATTTCCAATTTTAATTTTTCAGCCATAAATTGTTTTATGTCCTCTTTGACGTGGATACAGTCTTCTTTGCTGCCGATTATACCAATCAGAAAATCATCTGCGTATCTCACATATTTCAGACGTTTCATATTCGCATCCATTTCGTCACTTGCGGGATATTTCAGACGTTCTTTGACAATTTCATTAATTTGCTTCAACAGTAGCTGCCGTTCTGCTTCGTCCGTTGACCTTTTCAGCTTTGCTACTAAATAGGCTTTTCGTTGTCCGAAACGTTTGACAATCGGATTTTCTTTGCGCCTTTTGCCCTTATCGAATTTTTGGATGTACTCCTTAACGTATTTATCGAACTTGTCAAGGTAGATATTTGCCAATATAGGGCTTATTATTCCGCCTTGAGGTGTTCCACTGTACGATTTATGAAATATCCAATCTTCCACATACCCGGCATTCAAGAATTTTCGGATTAGACGTAGGAAACGCATATCCGAAATGCGTTCTGAAAGAATGGTTGTCAATACTTCATGGTCGATGTTATCGAAGAAGCCTTTAATATCTCCCTCGATAAACCATTTAGTATTGTTGAATGTCTTTTGTATGCTCCAAAGTGCAGTCTGTGGACTTCTCTGTGGTCTGAAACCATGAGAGGAGTTTTCAAAACTGCCCTCGTATATTGCTTCCAAAATCATTCGAATAACTTCCTGCAAAAGCTTGTCAATGAATGACGGAATACCCAACGGACGCATCTTCCCATTTTTCTTGGGAATATACACTCGTTGAGAGGGCTTCGGCTGATACGTTTCATCTTTGAGCGCATCAATTAACCGTTCAACGTGGGGTATACTAAAGCCATCAATGGTCTTACCATCGACACCTTTTGTCATATTACCCTGTTTCGCATAGATGCGTTCATAGGCAATGTAGTACATCTCTTCATTAAACAGTATCCGATACAAACGTTCAAACTTGTAAGCCAAGTCGGAACTGTGTTCAGTTAGACTGTTTAATATCTTTTCTGGATTTCTTTTTATGTCTCTCACATTTTCCAAAATTTGACATTAAACGATATTGGCTGCCCCCCTTCGCCATGTACAAGGCTTTCCCTTGCTCAGACTACTACGGAAGCTCTGTTGCCATATGGGTTGCCCCACTTAGGCAATCCCCGTTTAGATATATGATAACTATTAGCATGATAGATTGTCGGATACGACTTTCGTCCTTTACTATGTATGTAGTTGCTCCGTGATAAGTTCCTTTGCCCAAACAACCTACAAGGAGAAGTTGGGTATCACGACTTGACGTCTATAACTGTCTTCCGTCAAGGCTTAACCATCGAGCCGCTCAGACTATCGTTCAACCAGTATAGGCTTTATCCTCATATCTATCGTTTCACCTCGCCACCCGGTCAGGACTTGACAATTAGTCCACTTGTGGCTTTACCGACATGCTACACTCCCCATCGTCTTTCGTTGAATGGATAAGCCGGTTGGTGATAGGTAATTATTTCAAAGAACACGTACCTAATAGCTTGCCAAAGCTATATTTATCATATACCCTTACGGGCGCACCTGTAACTGGTCTTGTGCGCCTCCTTGCCAGGCATCCATGAAGGGAGAAAGGTAGTTTTCCAGTGAGGGGTACGAGGTCAGTATCGTGAAAATGTCGGCATACGGCTTGTTCAGAAATTCTATCGCGTGAGGGAACGTGCAGTACTTGCCGTCCTTGTAAATCCGCAAGTACCAGATAATCGCCGCAAGCAAAATAATCGGAGATTCCACGAAGAAGTCACCTTGTTTCTGTATCCATGTCTTGTTCAAATTCAGGAGAATGGTATAGGCTGATTCGTAGGCATCACTGATATCGGCCATGAATTTCGGGTTTATGGGATTGCATCGGTGGCTGCGTCTCGGATCGTCAAAGTTTATCACATAGAATTCCGGTCTGACCTTGTATTTATCCAGGTTCTTCAGCAGTTCGTTATAGGCTATTACGGAAAGGTCGTCAAATTTGTAATCATACAGATACAAAGCGAAACCTTTGGAAATCTGCTGTTTGATAAAATTATTCACCACTGCGTAACTCTTACCCGAACCGGGCGTTCCGAGCACGATGGAGGCACGGAAAGGGTTGACGATGTTTATCCATCCGTCCCATTCCTTACCTTGATAGACGAACTTTGTCGGCAGGTTGACGGAATACTCGTTCTCCATAAGCCTTGTTTCCTGCATGAAACTCTCGTTGGCGGTATTGAACACATCTTCCATAAGATTGTGTTTCAGCATACGGCTTATCCACACACCCGACATCAAAAGAAGGATATATCCTGCGGTAAGCGTTACCGTGTATAAGACGGCATTGGCTGTCGGGCTGAACGGCAGATCGAGCATCCACCAGTTCATGAAAAATAGCACTACTCCCGAAAGGAAAGCGGCATATATCCTATTCCATGTCATCTTTTCATTCTTCACACCTTTTGTACCCAGACACGAGAGAGCAAGGAATATGACGGCAAACACTTTCGTTACAAGCAGGTTGCTGAACAGCCCCGCCGTCCGCTGGAAATTAAGCAATATCCTGTCAACCACGCCTATATTGATACCCATATCCACAAATGATCGGTAACAGAACCAATAGACGTGAATGACAATAAAAACAATGGATATGGCACGCATGAACTCCATAGTTTAACACACAAAAATGGCAGTAATTTATAATATACTGATAACTAAAGATATACAATATATATCTATTGATGGAATTTTGAACTTTAGGAATATACCAGTCGTGAAAAGTTGGGGGGAGCGTGGTTACTTTCTACTTTCTCTTAAAATTCAACCCCATACCCCTTTTTAATAAATCTATCTAGCTATTACTACTATTACTAGATTTTATAGCATCATTTAAATAATTCCAGACATAGCGTTGCTTATCTGT
>OMGT01001110.1_pt1 | contig 12513 bp, 8 predicted proteins | sample 1646101 | NCBI WGS metagenome assembly OMGT01 (sample SAMN05578593, study PRJEB25193) | human gut metagenome | biome: Human Microbiome; feature: human-associated habitat; material: feces | host: Homo sapiens | place: USA:Birmingham | reverse complement strand
AATAGACCCTTATAGGGTCAAAGCAAACCACCGGCTAAGCCGGTGGTCGTGATTTGGGGGAGGAATGATTCCAACATTTATTTTGATCAATCAGCTGCATATGGTAAATACAGTATGGGCGGTTTTGATTCCGGGAGCATTTAACGTTTGGAATATGATTCTTGCAAGAACTTATTATCAGTCAATTCCGGCAGAATTAAGAGAAGCATCTGCAATTGACGGTGCTAATGAAATTCAGCATTTTTTCAAAATTATGATGCCGGTATGTAAACCGATCATTGCAGTACTGGCACTGTGGTCATTTGTCGGAATGTGGAATAGCTACTTTGATGCGATGATTTATCTGAACGATGCAAATCTTCAGCCACTGCAGCTGGTACTGCGTTCAATCCTGGTGCAGAATACTCCACAGCCGGGAATGATTGCAGATATCCAAAGCACAGCAGAGATGGCAAAGGTAGCAGAACAGTTGAAATATGCAACAATTGTAGTATCAAGTTTACCACTTTTAGTGATGTATCCATTTTTCCAGAAATATTTTGATAAAGGAATTATGGTTGGATCGGTAAAAGGCTAAAGAAAGGAATGATACAGATATGAAGAAAAACAGAGTAAGAAGTTTGCTTGCACTTGGACTTTCTTTAACAATGATGGTAAGTATAATGGGGTGTGGAAAACAGCAGAGGCTTGATGCTGAGATTAATCCGGATACACCGGTATCGGATGTACAGTTTCCATTGAAAGAAACAGAGGAGCTTTCTTTTATTACCAGTGCACCGGCCACTTCAACACAGGATCCAAATAAAAGAGTGATTTTCCAGAGAATGGAAGAACAGACAAATGTTCATATTGACTGGACCTGCTTTGTATCAGATCAGTTTTCAGATAAAAAGAATCTGGCGTTGGCTCAGTTTGGAAATCTGCCGGATGGGCTGTTTAATGCAGGAATGAGTGATTATGATCTGTTGCGTTATGCAAAGCAGGGAATAATTATTCCGCTGGAAAATCTGATTGACAAATATATGCCAAACCTTCAGGCTGTGTTTGAAAAATACCCGGAATACAGAACCATGTGTACAGCACCGGATGGACATATTTACTCTTTTCCGTGGATTGAACAGCTTGGTTCCGGAAAAGAAGCAATTCAGGCCATTGGAGATATTCCTTATATTAATAAGAAATGGCTTGATTATCTTGGCCTTGAGATTCCAACCACAACAGATGAACTGGAGCAGGTACTGATTCAATTTCGAGATCATGCAGATGATCTGAAACAAGAGTTTTCCATTGAAGGTGATGTAATACCGATGTCATTTATTATCAATAACGGAGATCAGGATCCTTCAATCTTAATAAATGGATTCGGAGATGGTTATGGGGACACAGGAGATCATTTTGCTGTAACAGATGAAGGTAAGGTGATTTATACAACGGTTCAGGAAGGATACAAAGAAGGTATCAAATGGCTGCATAAACTTGTGACAGAGAATCTGATCGATCCGGAAGCATTTACACAGGAATGGTCTACTTATGTTGCAAAAGGAAAGAATCACCGTTATGGACTTTGCTTCACATGGGATATTGCTAATATAGACAACAATACGGATTATGTGATGCTTCCGGCACTGACCGGACCGGATGGAATGAGAAATATCACCAGACAGAACAACAGTGAGACCAGCGGTTTTGACAGAGGAAGATGTGTGCTTACTACCAGCTGCCGTAACACGGCACTTGCTGCCGCATGGATCGATCAGATGTATGCACCCCTTCAGTCTCCGCAAAATAACTGGGGAACCTATGGAGAGAAGGATTCCTTTAATATTTTTGAGCTGTCTGTAAACAAAGATGGCGAAAAAATGTTAAAGCATATGGACTTAGGAGATCAGTCACCGGTGGAAGTACGTGAAGCGCAATCTGTAAATGGTCCTCTCGCTATATTAAATGAATATTATGACGTATATGTAACACAGCCGGAAGATGCGAAATGGCGTCTGGATAATATGCACGAGACATATTTACAGGATATGAACAGCAAATATGTTTATCCTAATGTATTTATGAGTATTGATGATACAAACAAAGTGTCACAGTATGATACAGATATTAAGAAATATGCAGAACAGAAGAAAGCAGATTGGATCCTGAACGGAGGAATTGATGAAGAATGGGATTCTTATCTGAAAAAAATGGAGAAGTACGGGCTTTCCGATTACCTTTCAATCAAGCAAAAATATTTTGACCAGTATCAGGATTCATTAAGCAGTGAAAAATAAGAGAAGATATCATTTTGACAGGAGGAACTATATGAGCGAAATGTTGGAAAAGGCAAGAAAATATGAATTTATACAGGGACAGCAGATCAAAGAGGAAGAAAGACCAGCCTTTCATATAACTCCTTATGTTGGCTGGATGAATGATCCAAATGGATTTTCCTATTATAAAGGAGAGTATCATTTGTTCTACCAGTATAATCCGTATAGCACACATTGGGACAGTATGCACTGGGGACATGTAGTGAGTAAGGATTTATTGCATTGGAACTATGTTCCGACTGCATTGGCACCGGATGAAGATTATGATAAATTCGGCTGTTTTTCAGGAAGTGCCATAGAATTAGAGGATGGCAGACAGTTGCTTATGTATACTTCTGTAAATCAGGAGAAACTGGAAGACGGAACTGTAAGGGATATTCAGACACAGGCAGTGGCAGTTGGAGATGGTAAGGATTATGAAAAGTATGATAAGAATCCGGTTCTGACAGCCAAAGATCTTCCAAAGGGGGCCAGTAAAGTAGACTTTCGTGATCCCAAAATCTGGAAAGGGAACGATGGAAACTTTTATTGTGTTATAGGAAGTCGTCCGGCTGATGGAAGCGGACAGATCCTTCTTTACAGAAGTAAAAATGGCTTTGAATGGGAATTTGTAAGCATTCTGGCAAAGAATCAAAATCGTTATGGAAAAATGTGGGAATGCCCGGATTTCTTTGAATTGGACGGCAAATATGTGCTTCTGACAAGTCCACAGGATATGCTTCCAGAAGGATTAGAATTTCATAATGGAAATGGAACGTTATGTATTATTGGGGAGTTGGATCCTGAGACACATACTTTAAAGGAACAGTTTTGTCAAGGTGTTGATTACGGAATTGACTATTACGCAATGCAGACACTGCTTGCACCGGATGGACGAAGAATTATGATCGCCTGGATGCAGAACTGGGATACGCTTGCATATCGATGCAATGACTCTGGATGGTTCGCACAAATGAGTCTTCCAAGAGAACTGTCTGTTAAAAACGGAAGATTGTATCAGGTTCCGATCAGAGAACTTAATGCCATGCGTGCAAACAAAGTCGAGTATAACAATGTTGTGATAAAAGATACCAGGCTCACACTGGATCAGATTGAAGGACGAACGGTAGATCTGGAACTTGTGATACGACCGGCAGATAAAGACAATCTTTATAAAAAATTTGAACTCTGTTTTGCAGAGAATGAGAAATATCATTCTACATTATGCTTCCGTCCGGATGAATCTGTTTTAAAAATCGATAGAAAATTCTCAGGAAGCGAACGGGCGCTGGTTCATCAGAGCAGTTGTCTGGTAAACGGTGACAGCAATGAACTAAAACTGCGTGTGATTTTGGATAAGTTTAGTGTGGAAGTATTTATTAATGACGGCGAGCAGGTTATGTCTGCGGTTATTCTTACAAAGCAGGAAGCAAAGGGGATTTCTTTCTTTGCTGATGGTGCAGCTAAGCTTGATATAGTGAAATATGATTTATTATAATAAAGCGTTATAAATTGGGACATAATGCAGCATTTATTGGTAAGGTTGGTAATGATTTTTTTGGAGATCAGTTGAGAGCAGCCATAAAAGAAGCAGGAATTGATGACATTGGATTATGTACAGATGAAAAAATTCATACTACGCTTGCTATGGTACATACATATCCGGATGGAGATAGGGATTTTTCCTTCTATCGTAATCCGGGAGCAGACATGATGCTGAATAAAACTGAGATTTCCGAGGATATTCTCAAGGAAACAGAAATGCAAATAAGTAAAAAACTTTAAATTTGTAATTCTTGCCAAATAGCAAGGAAATCGCAAGACTTTGGTCATGTGGATTTCCTTGCTTTTTTTTCTCAAAGTGTCAGGTAAGGCCCTTGTTTATGGAAGAAATCAGCTCTGCCAGTTGTTTCCTTTTGGTGCGTGTGTCACCGTTGATCATCAACTTGGAATAAATCTGGTTGACATATTGTTTCACAGTGCCTTCAGAGAGAAATAACCTCTCTGCGATTTCGCGGTTGCTCAGACGGTCGGTGATCAAAGCTGCGATTTCTGCTTCTCTGCTGTTCAGCATATTTAGGATCTCAGGTCTGGAATTATGGCTGGACAGGCAGCGGCAGTGTTGTTCATAAACAGAACCAAGGGAAAGGATCCGGTCTGTGAAAGGCTCTGGTGTTATGGAATTAATACTGTCCAGCATGTCCTTGATATAGTTATAATTTTCTACAAACGGAATCAGAAAGCCATCCGGCATGGCGTGTCCTAAGGCTTTCTGCAGAAGCTGTCGTGCATCATGATGTTTGCCCAGCATTGTGTAAGCAGCAACGGTCTGGATCTGAATGTGGAGAGACACAAGTTCATAGTGCATCTTCTCACAGACAGGCAGAAGCGTTTCGCTTCTGCCTATCACTTTTGCGTACATTTTCTGTGAAAGAAAGACCTGATTCTCGATCATTTCCATCATAGGTCTGCAGGGAGAAAGAAAGCTGACAGTGGATAACATATGGTCTTTAAATAATGCAGGAACCTTTTCCGGCATTCTAATTAATGCATAGTAGTAAGCATAAGTACTGTCAAAAATATTCAGCCACATCATATTGTGGAGAGACAGAAGCTCCTTACGCTTTACTTCAGGGTTCTTCACAAAGGTGACGCCCTCCTGAAAAAGGGAAAGCCTTGCAGCAAGGAAATCACAGCAGAGCGAAATATTGTGCTGTCCGTTTGAGGCAATGGTGGAATAAGTCTGCTCCAGTAGAATCTGTGCATCTGAAAAATTCCCCTGCATAAATGCTGCCTCTGCATTCATGAGCAATTCCGCACCCTGTCCATGTCCCTGGGTAATCCTGTAATAGTGGGGCATACATTCATTCATAGCTGTCAGTTCTGCATCCAGGGTTCCGGATCTGCGGTGAAACATCATCAGAACAGAAGGAGAACCGAAGGTCCAGCTTCCTGTTTTGCGGATACTGATGGCAGGTCTGGTCATTTTGGAACTGGCCTGACGGTGCAGAACGCTCATACCGGTGATATCGTTATACATCAGAAAACTCATAATAAGATCACATTCTCCGGAGAGATTCTTTCTCTCCTCTTCGGACAAAGTGTTATCTTCAGCTATGGTATCTGTCAGAAGCTGCTTCAGTTCCATCATTTTGGGAATCTGATGCCAGGTAAACATACGGCGCATTAATACGAGAAGGGCCAGAGGCCTGTTCTTCAGGATTTCTGTTGGACAGACATCAAGAAATGCGAGAACCTTTTCCGGCGAAAGAGAAGCCAGGAGGATTCCTGCATCCTTTTGGATAACAGCAAGTGCTGCATCATAGTTAAGAGCCTTGTTATAGGCAGCAAGTGCCTGCAGGAACTGTCCCCGGGATTCATACCATTGTCCGTAACGATTCCGGAAATCTGTCTGTTTTTCATGGGAAAGCATGGCAAAGGCACGCTGTGTACATTCCTTCATCATATGGTGAAAACGGAAGCTGACTCCATCGGGCAAAGGAGTGATAAAAGCATTCTGACTGGTCATAAGGGAAAGAATCTGTCCGGCTTTCGGATTCCCTGTAATAAAAAGTGCCATCTCAACGGTAAATTCATCTGCAAGTCCCATAACAGTGAGAAATTTCTGCTGCGCATCAGAAAGGGGTGCGATCATGGCAGAGGAAAACATATCATAGATATTAGAAGTATGGTCGGGAAAGTGTCCGTTTTCAAAAAAGGTACAGAGATTCAGATAGACTGCAGAGAACCATCCCTCACTGGAATAGAGAAGCGTGTTCAGCTGATCTTCGTTCAGGCTGGCACCGCAGCGATGGGTATAGACAGAAAGCTCCTGCCGATTCAGACACAGATCCCTGGTATGGATCTGATATAACTTTTGGCCAAGACGGAGAATCTCTTTTCCGGACAGAAAAGCATTTCTGCCGGATACGATCAGGTGGATATTTTCAGGCAGTCTGTTGGCAAGCATACAAAAAAAATCTGCAACATGAGGTTCACCCAGCAGATGAAAATCATCAATAAAAATGTAGTAAGAGGTCTGACTGCTCAGGGAATAACAAAGCTCATCAGCAAGCATCCCGGCACTGGCAGCATCTGAGGGGCAACTATAATTATCCAGAAAATCAAGCCCTGCAAAGGCAAATGCCTTCTGAACGCTCTGCCAGAAAACAGACAGATTATCAGAATAAATACTGATCCGGATCACACAGGAATTTCCGTTTTTGCTCTGTTTGTCCAGATACCAGTTGATAGCAGTTGTTTTTCCATATCCCATGGGAGCGGTCACAGCAGTGAATGCAGATTGTGAAATCGGCTTCAGATTCTCCTGCAGACGCTCAGAGATGTAAATTGTATTCAGATTATATTTCTTTTTAGACATCTGTAAAACCTCTCACTTGATACGATATGTTTCATTTTAACATACAAAGTATCAAAATGAAACTTTTTCCCAGGCGGTTTTTCAGGCAATATCGGCCACTGCTTTTGCTATACAGGGGGCACTTTTTGGTGCCGAAAAGTGCATTATCAAATACCTAAGAAAATGTTATAATTATTAGTATAAAGAAACTTGGCTGAATTGGTGATTTGAGGGAAGCAGAGAATGTTCCGGGGGTAATCAGATCTGATTCAGCAACATCAGCATAAGCTCAAATGTGAAGAAAGGAAAGGGGTAAATATGAAAAAAGAACAGTTACGAAAAAAATGGCGACGTAGTTTTGTGATTGCATTGACAGCAGCAATGGTAGTAAATTCTGTAGTTCCGGGAACAATTGCATATGCAGCAGAATTTACAGCACCTGACAGTGAAGATGAAATAGTGCAGGAAGCAACTCAGGAAGATTCTGCTCAGGCAGAAACAACAGATGTGTTTGGAGATGAGGAAACAGTAGAATTGTTTTCCGATAATCCTGCTGAAGGATATGCTGCTAATGGGACAGAAACAACGGATTTGACATTTGTCAAACATGTAGCGTTGGATTGGGGGAATGGCTTACCGAATAAGGATAAGAAATATAGGGCAGGAACAGGAACTGTTACTTGGCATGCAGATACATATGAATTACAATTTGAAAATGCTACTATTAATTATGAGGATGTGTCTTCAAATGGTGGAATTCAGTTGTGCGATAATGTTACTGTTATGCTCATAGGTAATAATCAGTTTATTAATAATGAGAATCAGAAGAGCACAACTACGGGTGTATTTTTTTCTATGAATGGAGGAAAACTGAATTTTCAAGGAACTGGAAGTCTTACCATGAAATATGGAGGAAAAGCATTTTCTACAAATTTAGGTTCAAATTTAATATTTGATTCAGGAAATATTTCAGCTGATATAAAGAGTGAAGGAATCGCTGCACAAGGAGATGTAACTCTTAACGGTGGAAGTCTTAGTTTTACACTATATGGAACGAATAATATACGAGGAATTGCTCAATATGAAAAGTGCAAATTTACTATGAGAGGAGGAAAACTGGAAATCAAGCATACTGCGAAAGAAGTACAAACATTCTCAGGAGGTATTATACCGATATGGAATGAAAAAACATCCTCTGTTGAAATTCCATATAGGTCGAAGTTACTTTTGCACACATATTTGCCATATTGTCTTTGATAATCATTACTCCGTATAATGTACTTGCAGCTGATTGCCTGCCTGTGCAGATTGGAGATAATTATGAAAAATAAAGGCAATCAGAAACATTTAACATTTGAACAGCGTGTTGATATCGAGAAAGGTCTTACTGAGAATAAAAGCTTCACTGAAATTGGACGAATTATTGGTAAAAATCCATCTACCATATCAAAGGAAGTACGTCTCCACGCACATACAAAAGAACGTCCGGATTCAGGTTACACTCACCCGCCATGTATTCATCGCAAGAACTGTAAGGTGACATGCTTGTGTGATAAGATGTGTGGCATTCATTGTAAGCTTTGCAGAAAACCATCCTTTCGCTGCACTGATATATGTCCCGCATATGAGACAGCTGAATGTGAGAAACTGAATAAACCTCCCTACGTATGTAATGGCTGTGGTAAAAAGACCCATTGTCTTATGCCCAGAAAGTTTTATTCATCCAAATATGCCCATGATGAGTACCGTAGCGTGCTAGTCGATTGCAGAGTCGGCATTAACCAGACTCCGGAAAGCATTCAATCCATGAATGATTTATTGGTTCCATTGATCAAGGAGAAGCATCAGTCCATCGGTCATATTTATGCTACTCATGCAGAAGAATTGGGTTGCTCCAGAAGAACACTTTACTCCTACATCAATGATTGTGTATTCGATGTCCGCAATGGTGACTTAAGACGTTCTGTACGTTATAAGAAACGCAAGAAACCTACACAGACCAGTGCAAAAGATCGTTCTTATCGTCAAGGTCATAACTACGAAAATTTCCAGAATTATATGAAAGATCATCCAGATATAAATGTTGTGGAAATGGACTGCGTGGAAGGAATGAAAGGCGAAAGCTGCGCCCTCTTGACCTTTACATTCCGCAACTGCAATCTTATGCTTATGTTCCTGTTGGAATATCAAGACCAGGAATGCGTGTTAGAGGTCTTTGTATGGCTTGAAACAGTGTTAGGACAGGATGCATTCAAAAAGCTTTTTCCGGTGATCCTCACGGATGGAGGTTCAGAATTCTCAGCTCGTGAAGAGATGGAGGAATTCTGTGACGGAAGTAAAAGCACGACGGTCTTTTACTGTGATCCATACAGCTTTTGGCAAAAAGGTGCCTGCGAAAAGAACCACGAGTATATCCGCTACATCCGTCCGAAAGGGAGTTCATTCGCTGATTTAAATGACGAGAAAGTCAGACTTATGATGAATCACATAAACAACGAAAAAAGAGACAGTCTTAATGGACATAGCCCATATGAACTCTCTCTTTTACTCTTGGACAACAAACTGCACAAAGCATTAGGATTAAAGGCAATCGCACCTGATGATGTTATGCTTAGTCCAAAACTTATAAAATAAAATAGTAAAGCACAGGCAGATTTCACTGCACCAGAATTTAGTCTTGCACATAAGGCATGTGGAATTTAGTCTCGCACACTATTTTCAGATGCCCGGTTAGTATGCATAAAAACATAAATCATGAGTGCTTACAGGTTTATTATAAGACAAAAAAATAGAATTGTTAAGGTGCATTACAGAATTTAATCCCGCATAGTTACTGAGATAATCCACAGCTGGAATTTAGTTTTTCATTTAAGTTATATTTATGAAGTAACGAGAATGCGACACACAGTTATTCAAATTTAATCGTACCGCCCATTTTCTCTATTAGTTTTTTTGTAATTGGCATACCAAGTCCTGTTCCTCCATAAACAGATCTTGCACCGCCTGTTTCCTGAGTAAATGGTTCAAAAATGTGATTCTGAAATTCTTTACTCATTCCAACTCCGGTATCCTTGCATTGAAACTCAAACAGTATATGCCTGTCATCCACCTGTGTTTCATAATAGCTGAGCAGTATTTCTCCTTTTTCTTTATTATACTTGACAGCATTACTTATGATATTCATAAGGATTCTTTTTAAATGAACCGGACTCCCATTCAAATATCTGTATTTCAGATTGTATTCTTTTTCAGATAAGCTGATTCCACGTTCATATACCTGTTTTTCTATCACTTCTCTTATTTCATGCAATAGCCTGTTAATATCAAAATCCTTATTTTCCAGCACGATTTCCTCTACTCTAATTTGCTCATATCAAGCATTTCATTAATAAGCTCCAAGAGGTATCCTGAAGCATCCCATATTTTCCTGCGGCACTCATCTTGCTTTTTTTAATCATCTTTATAATAATCAGCCACTTCGATCATGCCACGGATTCCGTTAATAGGAGTTCGGATATCATGACTCATTCGCTGCAGAAATTCTGTTTTTGCATTATTTGCCATATCAGCTCTTTGAGCTTCTTGCAAAAGTTTCTGCTTATAGGCTTCTTCCTGCATCATCTGAATCTTCAACAATTGTGCTTTTGATCTCCTGCGGAAGGCAAATACGGAAGCAGCCACAAATATATACAACAGCAACACGACCAACAGGTTTTTGAAAACAGAAGCAAACGCCATCTGCTCATCTATAAACATAGTAATCGCGTCCCTTAGTCATTCTGCCAATATATCTGCATTTTCTGTCTGAAACACGGACCAGTTTGTTAGCTGGTTTCTGTTTTACCTGTTGGATAATATTAATACCTTCAGAGCTCAGTCCAATCAGATTTTCGTCGTTTGAAGCAACCACATTTTTTCCATCTGTTACAACGATCATTCCGCTGGAATATGTATCATAGCCACTAAGAAGGCTCTGGATCGTAAGATTATAGTTTCTGGCATACTCAGCCGATGTATGATAAAAAGTGATAATTATGCCTTTTTCGTCAGAGCGTCCATATGCAGCCAGATCCACCTGTGACCCATCCTCAAGAACGATACTTGCAGCGTATGTTTTCCGGGGATGTGCTGCTACATCAAGTACTGTTTTCTTTTAAATCTTATCCTGTAAAGCCCTGGAATTAAGATCGTCTGTACTGTATTCACATTTTACCTTTCCGTTTACATCAAGTATAATAATTCCGGTAAGTTTCTGCTCCTCTGCATATGTTTTCAGCTTATCCTTCGTAACTTCATCCTTTGTATACGTCAGATTACGATTAACCTGCTGGGCACTTTCAATTGCACGCATTAAACCTTTTGTTTGGGATGCTTCATTATATCTGTTATAAATATAACATTGTTCTTTCACATATTTCAGAGTCTCGTCCATTTGCCTGGCAACTGCTTTTATGTCAGTTTTTACAGAATAAACTATAGTTATCAGAAACAGAATCAGTCCTGTAGTAATAATGATGATTTGAGTCTGCCGTCTGGACAGTTTAGTTATTTTCAATTTTATCCACCTCCAGATATCCACTGGTTTCGGGAAGATATTTTTTTAGAATTTTCTCTTCACTTCCATCTTTTCTCATTTCTTCAAAGACTTTTGTGAGTTTTTCCGGAAGTTCACTATCCGTGTTTTCAGGAAAAGCTACCCCGATTCCTGTAGTCAGGATAGCTTCGTCCAGGATTCTTATCTTTGCCCCGTAATCTTTTATATACTGTTGTATGGAAGTTTCATGAGCTGCTATGGCATCAACATAACCTTTTCCAAGAGAGGTAAAAAGCAGTTTTCGGTTTTCTAAGCTATACACATCTTTTACATAAAAGATATAATACAAAACATGCACAAAATTTTATATTTTTTACAAAGAACAGGTGATTTTTCAAGTGGGTCATGTTATGTAAATTTCACTCAGAGTGGTGCTCCATCACTTTCACTCTGAAACTCCATCTTCATTTTTACTTGTGCCAGTTTTATTTCCGGTACTCCTTCAGAAATGGACATAAAAAGCGCCATAGGTTTTTTCCAATGCCTATGGCGTGTAAATAATTTTCTACTCTGCGGATACCTTGTTTATGATTGTCTGCCTGAACAGGCATCTATGCCAACAGATTTCTCTATACTTTTGAAATTTTATGATACTCTTTTTTCTCTGGAAAATACAAAACTATACAATAAGTTAAATCGTCTGCGTTAACTTCCATTCGCCCATCCATCTGCTCCATCATAATAGAAATATTCTGCAACCCAATCCCTGTTTTTTGATGCTCAGAATCAAACCTGGTAATACTGTTTTGAATACTGATTCCTACTTCTTCATTCCCATAACAAAGCTGTATACATACCTCATTTTCATGTTTTCCATATTTTTCAATATTAGAAATAATATTATTCATAATTCTGCCAATAAAATCTGTATTTATACATACAGATATCTGTCTCCACTCCAACCGATCTGTATTTACTTTAAATCCTTCATATTCCAGTAAAGCACACAGTTCAGAAAGATAATCTCCAAAAGCACACATAATATCTTCTGCAGGTTCCAGTTCTATATGGTGTCGTGAATTTACAAAAAAATATTCAAACATCTGCTCCGACAAATCTCTGATCTGAAGTACACGATCAAAGGCTTTATTTATATATTCCTGAGTAACCGCACCTTCTTTTTGCTGCTTTTTTAGAATCTCAAGATATGCCATCAAACCAGTCAGAGGAGTACGCAGATCATGTGACATTCCTAACACCAGCTTCTCCTGTGCACTCTTCAGGTCATACTCTATCTGCTCTTTTTTCACCAATGTTTGTCTCAT
>OMGT01001052.1_pt1 | contig 13148 bp, 8 predicted proteins | sample 1646101 | NCBI WGS metagenome assembly OMGT01 (sample SAMN05578593, study PRJEB25193) | human gut metagenome | biome: Human Microbiome; feature: human-associated habitat; material: feces | host: Homo sapiens | place: USA:Birmingham | reverse complement strand
AGTATTCACGAAGAACTGGATTTTTAGCTTTTCCATTACGGGAAATACTGATACTTTGCAAGGATAATGTGTGAATCACACGTCTGGCAATAGAAGAACCACGCTTAGACATTTGAACCTTGGTGCCTTCAAATTTGCCGGATTGTTTCACAGCAGGATCAAGACCAAAATAAGCGAAAAGCTGTTTTGGTTTTGAAAAAGCAGAAAAGTCACCAATTTCGCCCATGATGGTTGCAGCAGACAAGAAACCAGCACCTTTGAATGTTTCAATCAAATGAACCTGTTTGACAAATTTAGTATCTTCATTTGAATCAACAAGCTTATGAAGCGATTCAAGAATATCGTTGATTTCTTCATCATATTTACGTATGAAGCTGATATAAAGACGGATACGCTTGATGTTGCTTTCTATGATGTAGCCAAACTGATTTGCATCAGTTGCCGCCTGTCTTTAGCTGGAAGCCAGGCGGTATCCGGGAACACCTCTCCCATCAGCTCTGCCGCATCTTTTGAAGTAACGCAGCGGCCATTGGTGGTCTTTGCTGTAAGATAGATTTCCCGGCGTCCGTTGTCATATTCCAGTAAAAGCATGCTATCTGCTAAAATGTGGTATCTGCGAAATTCTTTTTTTATGGCCCCTTTATATTCTTCTGTAATATTTTTAGCCCCGCCGATCTGTCTGGAAAACTCATCCAGTATCACTGCCAGTTCCCTAAACTGTGAAATGACCACATCCCGGCTTTCTAAAAAACGGTTCTTCCAGGAAAGATTCATGGCAGCCCTGGCAAAGCTGCGGTTTAACTGTTCTAAATAATCCCGTTTTCTACGGCAGTCCTTCTTAAAAAGCTCCGGCATGTCCTCAGCACTGATCGTTGATCTCAACACCCTGAAGACGGTATACACGCTGAACCTCACGGATCATGTAATCCTGAACTGCACGAACACCCTTGATTCGAAGGATATCATGCGGGTTTACACTACCTTCTGTAAGCTCATCACCAGCCTCCATAACCTGTCCGTCCATAATCTTGATACGGGAACCGTATGGAATCAGGTAAGTCTTGGAATCACCAGTCTCCGGATCTGTTACGATGATCTCTCTCTTCTTCTTGGTGTCATTGATTGTAGCAACACCCTTGATTTCAGTGATAACAGCAAGTCCTTTCGGCTTTCTTGCCTCAAAAAGCTCCTCGACACGAGGAAGACCCTGTGTGATATCTCCACCGGCAACACCACCACTGTGGAAAGTACGCATGGTAAGCTGTGTACCTGGCTCACCGATAGACTGAGCAGCGATGATACCGACAGATTCACCAACCTGTACCGGCTCGCCGGTTGCAAGGTTCGCACCGTAACATTTCGCACAGATACCAACTTTACATTTACATGTAAGGATTGTACGGATCTTAACTTTCTCGATAGATCCGCCTGTCTGGTTGTCCACGCCTTCTTTCATGATGCGGGCAGCACGTTTCGGTGTGATCATATGGTTGGCTTTTACGATAACTTCGCCATCTTTATTCTTAATTGTCTCACAGGAGAAACGACCTGTGATACGCTCCTGAAGTCCTTCGATCTCTTCTTTACCATCTACAAAAGATTCTACATACATACCTGAGATCTCATCTCTGTTTTCACAGCAGTCTGTCTCACGTACGATCAGATCCTGAGAAACGTCAACCATACGTCTTGTCAGGTAACCTGAATCGGCTGTACGAAGAGCGGTATCGGACATACCTTTTCGAGCTCCATGGGCAGACATGAAGTATTCCAGTACGTCAAGACCTTCACGGAAGTTAGACTTGATAGGCAGCTCGATGGTGTGACCGGTTGTATCGGCCATCAGTCCTCGCATACCTGCAAGCTGTTTGATCTGTTTATCGGAACCACGGGCACCGGAGTCGGCCATCATGAAGATGTTGTTGTATTTATCAAGTCCGGACAACAGAGCATGTGTCAGCTCATCATCAGTCTTCTTCCATGTATCAACAACTTCTTTGTAACGCTCTTCTTCAGTGATAAGACCACGTTTGTAGTTCTTTGTGATAAGGTCTACTGTATCCTGAGCCTGTTTGATCATCTCCGGTTTCTGCGGCGGAACGGTCATATCGGCAATGGCAACAGTCATGGCTGCACGTGTGGAATACTTGTAACCTGTAGCTTTGATCGCATCAAGAACCTCAGCAGTCTTTGTAGCACCGTGAGTATTGATAACTTTTTCAAGAATCTGTTTCAACTGTTTCTTGGCTACCAGGAAGTCAACCTCAAGAAGAAGTTCATTTCCCGGAACACTTCTGTCTACGAAACCAAGATCCTGTGGAAGGATTTCGTTAAACAGGAAACGTCCAAGTGTAGATTCTACTGTACCGGTCAGAACGGATCCGTCCGGCATTGTCTTGCTGCAGCGAACATGGATTCTGGACTGCAGTGTGATTACTTTATTCTCATAAGCAAGAATTGCTTCGTTTACGCTCTTAAAGAACTTGCCTTCACCCTTGTTTCCAGGTCTTTCCTGAGTCAGATAGTAGATACCAAGTACCATATCCTGTGAAGGAACGGCTACAGGACCACCATCAGAAGGTTTCAGCAGGTTGTTCGGTGATAACAGAAGGAAACGGCACTCTGCCTGTGCTTCCTGTGAAAGCGGAAGATGTACGGCCATCTGGTCACCATCGAAGTCAGCGTTGAATGCGGTACAAACCAGCGGATGCAGTTTGATCGCTTTACCTTCTACAAGGATCGGTTCGAATGCCTGGATACCAAGACGATGCAGTGTAGGTGCTCGGTTCAGCATAACCGGATGTTCTTTGATAACATCCTCCAGAACATCCCATACAGCAGGCTCCAGCTTCTCAACCATTTTCTTGGCGTTCTTAATGTTGTGCGAAGTTCCGTTGGCAACAAGCTCTTTCATAACGAAAGGTTTGAACAGCTCAATGGCCATCTCTTTCGGAAGACCACACTGATAAATCTTAAGTTCCGGTCCTACAACGATAACGGAACGTCCGGAATAGTCAACTCGTTTACCGAGAAGGTTCTGACGGAAACGTCCGGATTTACCTTTCAGCATATCAGAAAGGGATTTCAGGGCTCTGTTTCCAGGACCTGTTACAGGACGTCCGCGACGACCGTTGTCGATCAGGGCATCAACAGCTTCCTGAAGCATACGTTTCTCGTTACGAACGATAATATCCGGTGCACCTAATTCCAGAAGTCTCTTCAGACGGTTGTTACGGTTGATGATTCTTCTGTAAAGATCATTTAAGTCAGATGTAGCAAAACGTCCTCCATCCAGCTGAACCATAGGACGAAGATCCGGCGGGATTACAGGAATCACTGTCATGATCATCCACTCAGGACGGTTTCCAGACTCACGGAAGGATTCTACAACTTCCAGACGTTTGATGATTCTGGCACGTTTCTGGCCTGTAGCATCTTTTAATTCTTTTTTCAGTTCAACAGAATCTTTCTCAAGATCAATTGCCTCAAGAAGCTCTTTGATGGATTCTGCACCCATACCTACACGGAAATCATACCCATAAGCCTCACGTGCATCCTGATATTCTCTCTCTGTAAGTACCTGTTTGTACTGGAGTCCGGAATTAGCCGGATCCAGTACGATATAGTTAGCAAAGTAAAGAACTTTCTCCAGAGTTCTCGGAGAAATGTCAAGGATCAGTCCCATACGGGACGGAATTCCTTTGAAATACCAGATGTGGGATACCGGAGCAGCCAGCTCGATATGTCCCATACGCTCTCTACGTACAGAGGATTTGGTAACTTCTACACCACATCTGTCGCAGACAACACCTTTATAGCGAATCTTTTTGTACTTTCCACAGTGGCACTCCCAGTCCTTGCTCGGTCCAAAGATTCTTTCACAGAAAAGTCCGTCTTTCTCCGGCTTTAAGGTACGGTAGTTGATGGTCTCAGGTTTTAAAACCTCGCCTCTTGACCACTCTCTGATTTTCTCAGGGGACGCCAGTCCGATTTTGATGGCATCGAAAGTCATTGGCTGATATGTTTCATTGGCGTTAGTTGTTTCTGCCATGTATTCTTTCCCCTTTCTTACTCTTCGTCATTGTCTTCAAGAGCCTCATCCAGCTCAATGAAGTCATCCTCATCTTCATCCTCGTCAATGTCAACGAGTTCTTCTCCGTCAAACTCCTGCTTTGTATAGCCATGTTTGCCGTAGTCTTCTTCTCTGTCATGATGTCTTCTGGAATCTCCCTCGATGACAGAACGAAGGTCTGTGTCACCGTAATCTACAGATTCAAGAAGATGTACTTCTGTATTGTCATCCTTGAGTACCTTCACATCCAGACCAAGAGACTGAAGTTCTTTTAAGAGAACCTTGAAGGATTCCGGAATACCCGGCTCAGGAATATTGTCACCCTTGATGATTGCTTCGTATGTCTTAACACGTCCAACAACATCATCGGATTTTACTGTCAGGATTTCCTGCAGTGTGTAGGATGCACCGTATGCTTCCAGTGCCCAAACCTCCATCTCACCAAAACGCTGTCCACCGAACTGTGCTTTACCACCCAGTGGCTGCTGTGTTACCAGAGAGTAAGGACCTGTAGAACGTGCATGGATCTTATCATCAACCAGATGGTGCAGTTTCAGATAATGCATGTGACCAATTGTTACAGGACTGTCGAAATACTCTCCTGTACGGCCGTCACGCAGACGCACTTTACCGTCTCTGGAAATCGGAACACCCTTCCACAGTGCTCTGTGGGCTTTGTTCTCATCCAGATACTGCATTACATCCGGTGCTAAAATGTCTTTGTATTTCTCGCGGAACTCTTCAAAGTCTTCTGTGTTTACATAGTCGTTTGCAAGTTCCAGTGTATCCTGGATATCATGCTCGTTTGCACCCTGGAAAATAGGAGTTGCAACGTTGAATCCAAGTGCTTTCGCAGCAAGGCTTAAGTGAATCTCCAGGACCTGTCCGATATTCATTCGGGAAGGCACACCCAGAGGGTTCAGCACGATATCAAGAGGACGTCCGTTCGGAAGGAATGGCATATCTTCAACAGGAAGTACACGGGAAACAACACCCTTGTTACCATGACGTCCGGCCATCTTATCACCAACGGAAATCTTTCTCTTCTGTGCGATGTAGATACGTACGGACTGGTTAACACCAGGTGACATCTCATCGCCGTTCTCTCTTGTAAATACCTTGGCATCTACGATAATACCGTATTCACCGTGAGGTACTTTCAGAGAAGTATCACGTACTTCACGTGCTTTCTCACCAAAGATTGCACGAAGAAGTCTCTCTTCTGCCGTAAGCTCTGTCTCTCCCTTAGGAGTAACTTTACCAACAAGGATATCGCCGGCACGTACTTCAGCACCGATGCGGATAATACCACGCTCATCCAGATCTTTCAGTGCATCGTCGCCCACGCCAGGAACATCACGTGTGATCTCTTCCGGTCCCAGTTTGGTATCACGGGCTTCGCATTCATATTCTTCAATATGAACAGATGTATAAACATCGTCCATAACAAGTCTTTCACTGAGGAGTACCGCATCCTCGTAGTTATAACCTTCCCATGTCATGAATCCGATCAGCGGGTTCTTACCAAGAGCAAGTTCTCCGTTTGCTGTGGAAGGACCATCTGCGATAACCTGTCCTGCCTCTACGTGCTCACCCTGGAATACGATTGGTTTCTGGTTATAACAGTTACTCTGGTTACTTCTCAGATATTTAGTCAGATGGTAATCATCTTTTGTACCATCATCATTCTTAATGCTGATATCTGTAGATGTGGAACGAAGTACAGTACCAGATTTCTTTGCAACTACGCAGACACCGGAGTCAACTGCTGTCTTCACTTCCATACCAGTACCAACTACCGGAGCCTCTGTTGTCAGAAGCGGCACAGCCTGACGCTGCATGTTTGATCCCATCAGCGCACGGTTGGCATCGTCGTTCTGCAGGAACGGGATCAGGGCAGTAGCGACGGAGAATACCATACGAGGAGATACATCCATGTAATCAAACATATGACGCTCATACTCCTGAGTCTCTTCACGGAAACGACCGGATACATTCTTATGAATGAAATATCCTTCTTCGTCCAGAGGCTCATTCGCCTGTGCTACATGGTAATTATCCTCTTCATCAGCAGTCATATATACAACCTCATCTGTTACACGAGGATTCTTAGGATCTGATTTGTCGATCTTGCGGTATGGTGCCTCAATAAATCCGTACTGATTGATTCTTGCATAAGATGCAAGAGAGTTGATCAGACCGATGTTAGGACCTTCAGGTGTCTCGACAGGGCACATTCTTCCGTAATGGGAGTAATGGACATCTCGAACCTCGAATCCGGCTCTGTCTCGTGACAGACCACCAGGTCCCAGGGCGGAAAGACGTCTCTTGTGTGTCAGCTCACCAAGAGGGTTGTTCTGATCCATAAACTGTGACAGCTGGGAAGAACCGAAGAACTCTTTCACTGCTGCAGTTACAGGTTTAATATTGATCAGGGACTGTGGAGAAATATTCTCTGTATCCTGAGTTGTCATTCTCTCACGAACCACACGTTCCAGTCTGGAAAGACCGATTCTGTACTGGTTCTGAAGCAGCTCACCTACCGCACGTATACGACGGTTGCCAAGGTGATCGATATCATCGGCATTGCCAAGGCCATATTCCAGATGCATATTGTAGTTAATAGAAGCAAAGATGTCTTCTTTTGTGATATGCTTCGGAATCAGATCATGGATATCTCTGTGGATTGCTGCAATCCTGTCTTCTAATGTATCATTTTCTTCCAGAATGTTTTCGAGAACAGGGTAGTATACTGCTTCTGTAACACCGATGCTCTTTGGATCTTCGATTTCCGGAAGATAGTGGCGGATATCAACCATTAAGTTAGAAAGAACCTTGATTCTGCGGTCTTCCTCGCCAAGGATCCATACATATGGAACAGCGCTGTTCTGGATGGTATTTGCCATTTCTTTTGTCACAACAGTTCCTTCTTCTGCCAGGATTTCGCCTGTAGAAGCATCAACAACATCCTCAGCCAGTCTGTGACCAACGATTCTTCTGTTGAGGTGGAGCTTCTTGTTAAATTTATAACGTCCAACTTTCGCAAGGTCATATCTTCTCGGATCAAAGAACATTGCATTGATAAGGCTCTCCGCACTCTCAACTGCAAGCGGCTCACCCGGACGGATTTTCTTGTATAATTCAAGAAGACCTTCCTGATAGTTGGTGGATGTATCCTTTGTAAAACTTGCAAGGATCTTTGGCTCTTCACCGAAGAGATCAATAATCTCTGCATTGCTTCCTACACCAAGTGCTCGGATCAGAACAGTGATCGGAACCTTTCTTGTTCTGTCAACACGTACATAGAAAACATCATTAGAGTCTGTCTCATATTCCAGCCATGCACCTCTGTTCGGGATAACAGTACTGGAGAACAGTCTCTTACCAAGTTTATCATGCGCTATTGCGTAATAGATTCCAGGGGAACGTACTAACTGGCTGACAATTACTCGCTCTGCACCATTGATGACAAAGGTACCTGTAACAGTCATGATCGGTAAATCTCCCATGAAAATCTCGTGTTCGTTGATTTCCTCTGTTTCTTTGTTAATCAGTCTCACTCGAACCTTCAAAGGTGCGGCGTAAGTTGCGTCACGTTCTTTACACTGTTCGATAGTATATTTCGCATCCTTCTCGTCAAATGTAAAGTCGATGAATTCCAGGCTGAGCTTTCCGCTGTAGTCCGCGATCGGAGAAATATCATCAAAGACTTCCCTAAGTCCTTCATCAAGAAACCATTTATAAGAATCCCTCTGGACTTCGATCAGGTTTGGCATTTCCAGGACTTCTTCTTGTCTCTGGTAGCTCATACGCATGCTTTTTCCAGTTTTTACAGAACGAATTCTGTTTTTTTCCATTGACGTTTCACCCCTGTTTTTTCTTTAAATTTATTATAACTTGACCCTTTTTGTCAAAAGACATAAAGGCACATCTTGCCATAATATAGCATTCTTCACTATAGCACAGCAAGTTGCGCCTGTCAATCACTTTTTTGATATTTTTTTAATTTTTTCAAATAATTGCAGCAGTCGCTATTTCGTTACTGTGAACGGCGTGAACAGTAACGCTATTTCTTCGAGATTTTACTGTTTCTTACGTGGATACGATTTGAATATCCATTTTCTTCAAAACGATTGCCTTTATAACTGCTGATATGAGAACGGATAAATTCCGCCGCATATCCTCTGTTGCTGCGGAAGGAATTTCCGTCTGCCGAAATCCCCTTTGATCCGGCAATGCGCAGACCTGATTTTTTATTGGAACCACAGACATTTCCCTGCACAGAAGAATGATTGCTTCTTATATTGAGTTCAATTCCATTGATCGCATTTTCAGAAACAAAATTATCCGCTACCATTGCTGACTCACATCTCTGCAGAAGAATTCCTCTTGCCTTATTTTTAAAACTGTAATTACCATCAACCACACTCTTATCAATGCATTTTACAAGTATGCCATTTGCCGCACTGGTACTGACTCTGTTGTGTTCAATACGGCTTCCTGCTGCAAGCCCTGAAGCCAGAATCCCATCTTTCATAAATCCGGAGACTGTATTTCCGTAAATCCGGCAGATTTTCTGTGAAGCCTCTGTTCCGACTGCATAAATCCCATATCCGTTTCCGCCGGAAAGATTGTTATAGGAAACTCTGATATTGCTTCCCTTGGCAACACTGATCCCCACATTGTTGTAGGTATGACTATCAGAAAGTCTGACTGTGTTCCCCCTGCATGAACAGTCTTCTGCAAGGGAAAATTTAATTCCGTCGCAATTTCCGCTGATCGTATTATTTCTGGCTGTAACTCCGCGAATAATATATCTTCCCACCGGAATTCCATTGGTCGTCGGATTTGCTGTATTCTCAGGATCATCATCTTCAGAAGGAATAGTTTCTCCTGCTGAGCCCAGAGATACCTCGCCTGTGATCCAGATTCCATATCCATTCCATTGTTTGCCATCTATTACGGTTGGTTCCAGAACTGTGATCTGATTATCAGCGATCAGAATATTCTCTGCGTACTGATTTCCCTCCGGAGATACTTCCTGACCGCTGACAGTATGTGCATTTCTGGTATAAACAGAACGCACATAAACACCACCGCCCACATTTGTCATGGTATTTCCCGTCACAACCGTATCCTGATAATTCAGGCACCATATTGCTCTCTTTTTCAGATTATTAAACCGGTTGTTACTGATCGTGATATTTTTATACGGTTTATCAAACATCATGCTGTGGCTTCCAATGCCGGCAAATACATCTTCAAAGGTATTATCCTTTATCACAATGTTCTCACAGACACTTCCGTCATATGGAAGATATCCTGGGAAAATTCTCGGCATACAGGCATCAAGCTGGATACATTCCTGTCCGCCGCCTGTAAACTCTTTCCAGTAGCCCCTGAACGTACATCCTGTAATTTCCGCATTCTTCACTCCTGCAAGTTCCAGAAAATGCGATTTAAGGTTATTGAGAAATGTAACATTCTTCACTGTAACATTCGTAGCATGACCGATCCTAAAACCTACAAACCCTCCAGGTCCTCCCTTGTCTTCCACACATTCATAATTTGAATCCCAGATTCCGCCATCGATAGTTATATTACGGTATCCCTCGTATCCGCCTGCAGATTTCTTTGTATCGCCAAGACGGAGCAGGATTTCTTTTCGCGGTGAAGTCTTTGTTATCGTGGCACCCTCTGCATATAGATAGATATTGCTGTACATATGCAAAGTTCCCGTAAGTGTATAATTTCCGGGCGGCACGATAACTTTGCACTGCTTTTCATCCGTTGCCTTGTCCCTGGCCTGTGCCAGCAGTGTATTTAACTTTACAGTAATATCCTCTCCATCCTGCACATTCAGCACAAGTTCCTGCATATTTTCGCGGAACTGATCCGCATCCTCCGCAGAAAAAGTTTCAACGTCTCCATCACTGAAACCGTCGTCATCCCCAAATTCATTCTCTTCAGTTTTCTCTGCCGACTGCGTATCCGGTATTGACACATCTCCAAAAGTCTCTGAATCTTCTGATGAATCTTCAAACATCTGTCCTTCTTCCAGTTCAGCCGCCTGTACTTTTACACCTGCATATGGAGTCAGGCAAAGCTGAGCTGCAATGATGATACCAAATATGACTGCCGTTTTTCTTTTCATCATAGTCTGTAATCCTCCGGCTCTGTAAAAAAAGCAGGAATACCAGTGGCATTCCTGCTTGCAAATCTTCTATATATAATAGGAAGATAATTATTTAAGGTTAACCTTAGCGCCTTCAGCTTCAAGTTTTGTTTTGATATCTTCAGCTTCTGCTTTGGATGCGCCTTCTTTAACAACCTTAGGAGCTCCGTCAACCATTTCTTTAGCTTCTTTAAGACCTAAGCCAGTTACTTCACGAACAACTTTGATAACTTTAACTTTGTTTGGTCCAACTTCTGCAAGTTCTACATCGAACTCATCTTTCTCTTCTGCTGCTTCTGCTGCTCCAGCTGCTGCTACTACAACACCTGCTGCTGCGGATACACCAAACTCTTCTTCACAAGCTTTTACTAAGTCGTTTAATTCTAATACAGATAATTCTTTGATTGCTGCAATAAATTCTTCTGTTGTTAATTTTGCCATTTTAAATTCCCTCCATATAATATTATTTAATTCGGTAACTCTTCAGCATCCTCGTGGATGGTGATTTTCGAATAGTTACTAGATTCGTTTTATGCCTCTGGCATCAAAAATTATTCAGCTGCTGCTTCAGAGCCGTTTTTCTCAGCGATCTGATTAAGCACACGAGCGAAGTTTGTAATCGGAGACTGGATGCTTCCAAGCAGTTTGCCAAGAAGTTCTTCTCTGGACGGGATTCCAGCCAGTGCCTGAATACCTGCCTGATCGTTGTAGTTTCCTTCAACGATACCTGCAACTAATTCTAAAGCCGGTGCTTTCTTTGCGAATTTATCAAGGATTCTTGCAGGAGCAGTTGCGTCTGTAGCAGAGATTGCTATAGCGTTTGTTCCATGTAAGTGCTGGATAAGTTCTTCGCACTGAGTACCTTCGAATGCACGATGCATCATTGTGTTTTTGTATACTTTGTATACAACACCAGCTTCTCTTAATTCCTTACGTAAAGCAGTATCCTGTTCAACTGTAAGACCGCTGTAGTTAACAAGTACTACAGATTCTGCATCTTTCACGTTGTTGATAATTTCGTCTACGATTGGTTGTTTAAGTTCTACTTTTGCCATGAAATGGTACACCTCCTTATAGATTTTGTATACCGCTGCAAATGAGTAAATAAAAAGCCTTACTGTCTGGCAGTAGGGCTTGCGTAATCTTACATAAAAATATAAAGAATACTTAGTCCTCGGTAGGCGTTTACAACTTATGCCTTGCGGCACCTACTGTCTTCGGCAGCGTTCTGGTATAAGATAGCATATGAGATTTGAGTTGTCAAGAGGTTTTTTCGGTTTTTTGTTGATTTTTTCATTAAGGGACGCGTAAGCAGGATTCTCTTTTGGGGTTCAGTTTCGGGAGCAGGAACTCTAAGGCCTGCAAAATCTGCTAAGTGCATGAAAAAAGAAGGCAAAACTCGCCTGCGGCTCAGACAGTTGCCTTCTTTTTTCATAACGCAGATTCCGCAGGCCTAAGAGTTACTACACTCCCTGCAAGATTCACCCCAAAAGAGAATCCTGCTTACGCTGGTAGTTGGAAAATTGTCGTTACTGTTCACACACCACTGTCCTGCGAGGTGTTTTGGCATGAATATGCCAAAATCCCGAGACATACAAGCCAAAATTCCATTGCCGCAGGCAATCTGGAATGGATTTGGGCTACGTTACTGTGAACGGAGTGAACAGTAACAAATTGTCAGTATATCATAAAACAAATTTCTGCTATATTGATGCAGGGTGAGTTCTTCATATGCGCAGTATAGTATAGTACAGTATAGGTATAAGATGTAACGAATCACGTTATTCTTATATTGTGCCAAAGATACGGTCTCCGGCATCTCCAAGGCCTGGGCAGATGTAGGCGTGATCATTTAATTCACGATCAAGATGTCCACAGTAAATCTGAACATCCGGATGTGCTTCGTGGAGACGTTTGAGTCCTTCAGGGGCTGCGATGATGCACATGAATTTAATGTTTTTTCCGCCCTGTTTTTTGACAAAGTCAACGGCTGCTTCTGCGGAGCCACCGGTTGCGAGCATTGGATCTACGATCACTGAAATTCGTTCATCAATTGCTTCCGGGAGTTTGCAGTAGTATTCGTGTGGTTCATGGGTTACAGGATCACGATAGAGTCCTACATGGCCTACTTTTGCAGATGGCACAAGTGTGAGAATACTGTTTACCATTCCAAGGCCTGCGCGGAGCACAGGGATAACCGCCAGCTTCTTTCCTGAGATCATTGGTGTCATGCAGGTTTCAATAGGGGTTTCTACTTCTACATTTTCTACAGGAAGATCCCGGAGAGCTTCGTATCCCATGAGGATTCCAATCTCTTCTACTAATTTACGAAATTCATTTGTTCCTGTGTTTTTGTTTCTCAGCATGGATATTTTATGCTGGATCAGCGGATGATTCATAATATAAACGTTTTCCATTATCTTAATTCCTCGCTTAGTTGAATATTTGTTACTTTTTATAAATTCTACATCTGCTTACGTACAATGCGGTATTCGTCACCCATCTTGAAGTATGGACACTGATTGAAGTTTCCGGTGATGAACTTCACCATTTCATCTTCGTCAAGATTTATTTCACAGGTGTAGCATTCATAGTCATCATCATAACTGTAGTTTACACAATATTCGCAGTTTACTGCATCGGACATTATTTACTCCTCTCTTTGTTTCCGGCATATTTCATTTCTATCCGGTATCTCCTTTTGGATTTTTTCTGTTGCCTTTGTACCTGTGCAAAGTTTGCTGTTTCTGATATACTATGGTGTTGGGATCAAAAGATATTTCTTCCCTGAACTATTGCTTATAGCAATTCCATAAAATAACTATGAGGTTACATTTATGATATTATATCATATATCTGCAAAAAAATTAATAACACGCTGTACTTTTTCAATGCTCGCAG
>OMGT01001043.1_pt1 | contig 13249 bp, 8 predicted proteins | sample 1646101 | NCBI WGS metagenome assembly OMGT01 (sample SAMN05578593, study PRJEB25193) | human gut metagenome | biome: Human Microbiome; feature: human-associated habitat; material: feces | host: Homo sapiens | place: USA:Birmingham | reverse complement strand
ATGGTACTGCGTAACAGTGGGAGAGTAGGTAGCCGCCGTTTTTGATGGAAGCCTCTGAGTCAGTCAAATGATTCGGAGGCTTTTTTTGTGTTTATACTGGGTTTCCGACTTGGAAGGGGTGAAAATGCTATTTGACCCAATATTGTTACTCCGCTTGTTTATATCATTGTTCAATGACCTCAAAAGAGGATTCCTTCCGGCTTGTTGTCTTTCTTTTCTCATTTATTTATTCTGGCTTTGAGCGGACAGTGCTGAGTATTGCTCTGTTGATTCGTTTATATAGACTTATGCAGTTAACAGATATTAAATTATCTCTTTCCTTCTTGCTTATTCCAATAATATTCATACATTTGTAGTGTACTAATAAACTAATACACTAAATAATTAATTAAATACATAAACACAATGATGATTGAAGTGAAGAACTTATCTTTCAGTTATGGAAAGAGGAAACAAAAAGTCTTTAATGATTTTTCGCTGACACTGGATAAAGGTTCAGTTTATGGTCTTTTGGGTAAGAATGGTACCGGTAAATCTACTTTGCTCTATTTAATGACTGGGTTACTCCGTCCGCAAGGAGGTAAAGTGCTCTATAAAGGAATAGGCGTTTCGTTGCGTTATCCTTTGACATTGCAGGATATGTTTTTGGTGCCCGAGGAATTTGCATTACCATCCGTCAGCCTGAAACAATATGTAAAGCTGAATGCTCCCTTTTATCCGGCTTTCAGCAATGAACAGCTAAGAGCCTGTCTCCACGACTTTGACATGAATGAGGACATTCATTTGGGGGAATTGTCCATGGGGCAGAAGAAAAAGGCTTTCATGTGTTTCGCGCTGGCCGCCAACACTTCTTTACTGCTCATGGATGAGCCTAGTAACGGACTGGATATTCCTTCCAAAAGTCAGTTCCGCAAGGTGATTGCATCGGGCATGACAGATGACAAATCAGTGATTATTTCTACCCATCAGGTAAGGGATATCGACAGCCTGTTGGACCATGTGGTGATAATCGACGGTACTCATGTGCTGCTGAATGAATCGGTTAAGGACATTTGCGCGAAACTATATTTTGCCGAACAAGGAATGAATGAACCCACAGGAGATGCATTGTATGTGCAGCCTTCGGTTCAGGGAAACAGCGTGATTCTTTCTAATGTTTATAACGAAGAAACCAAGCTGAATCTGGAAGTACTGTTCAATGCTATGTTGGCAGAAAGAGAAAAAATGCAATCAATATTTAACAAGTAAAGACACAGATACATTATGGATACTAATCATTTCTTTAGCTTTTCGCGTATTGCCATGGTCATGAAACGCGAGATTATAGAAAACTGGAAAAAGAACCTTTATGCTTTCATCGGACTTTATGCAGCCTTTGCGCTGGTCGTGGTGGGTAATATGTGGGGAATGAGTATGAATGCTGAAAATGCATTTGCTAGTCCTGATATCTTCTTTGTTAGGTATTGTACGAATATACTGGGGGCTTTTATCTTTATATGTCTGTTGGGCAGTTTGATTTATGCTTCCGGCATTTTAGATAATATGAGAAATAAAGAGATGCGCATATCTTTCTTGATGCTTCCTGCAACAATGTTGGAGAAGTATGTGGCACGCTTCCTGATGGCTACGCTGGGATTTATAATAGCTGCCATTGTTGGAATGCTTTTGGCAGAGGTTACTCGTTATATTCTGCTTCCTTTGTTTGACTTGCCTGATGTGTTTCATAGTTCCGCATTGTTTAAAGTATTTTCTATGCTTACTATAGATGGTGAGCAGGCATTTAGAGGTTCCTATGCATTTAATATGGAGTATATGCCTTGGTTGGGTGAGGCTTGTGGATGGAGCTTTTTGATTTGGTCACACTCACTCTATGTTTTAGGAGGAAGTTTTTGGTACAAGAGAGCTTTTCTCAAGACTTTGGGGACACTGATTGTGATTTCTATTCTTGGCTCTATTATCACGGTACAGATTGTGGAGTGGATAGGAGAAGAAGGCATGATGGGTCTTCACGACTGGTTGGAAGAAAACTTCCAGTGGATGACGCTGAACAAACTGCTTGCATTTGGCGGCGCTTTCTTTAGTGCCTTCACAATGTTCAACTGGTGGTTGGGCTATAAGCTCTTTACCCGTTCGCAAGTTATTAAACCTAAATTTCGTTTGCTATGAAATTTAAAGAAAGTAAATCTATTTATTTGCAGATAGCCGACCGGATATGTGACGAGATTCTGCAAGGGCAATATCCCGAAGAAGAGCGAATCCCTTCGGTCAGGGAATATGCCGGCACAGTGGAAGTGAATGCCAATACGGTAGTCCGCACTTATGATTATTTGCAAGGGTTGGAAATCATATACAATAAACGCGGTATTGGCTATTTTGTATCGACAGGAGCTAAAGAGCGAATTATCACTCTTCGCAAAGATACCTTCTTGCATGAGGACTTACCGGAGTTTTTCAGACAACTGAAGACATTGGAGATTTCCATGGATGAGATAGACAAGATGTATAAAAAATATTTGGAACAACAATAGTAACACAAACACATTTTTCAGTGGGGTATCAAAACTCAGATGGTCTATCAAACCATCAACTGTAGGGGTAGGGTTTGCCTGCCCGAATACGCAGACAAGCTATTTGGGGAGAGCAATCTCGCCCCTACTAATAAAATGACAACATAATCAACGTTTAGAAACAGTTCAATTATTTATTTTGATTGATAGTATAATGTATATAAAAAGGCTACAGCGATAATCCATATTATCAGCAAGGCTATAAAACATATTTTTATCTATTGGTAAAATTACCTTAAACTGCTTTCATGGGAAGTCTTCTTTTTATATTTCTGCCATGCTGTAATATTATGCCTAAAATAGGGCACATGAATGTAAGTAGAATAGACAGAAGTAATATAGTCTTTATATGTTTATTTATGTGGCTTTAGAATACGCAACTAATAGCGCTTGTTAGTGCACCTGTAACCGTACAAGCTCCAAAGAATAGATCACCGACATCACATAATATAGGATGATTGTTCTTATAATAATCTTTGTGTAAAATTAGCTTGCTTCTGTATTTGAATGTTATTAGAACCAAACTTACTTTACATGATTAAGGATGGGGTTAGTTAGTATGCTATGTGATTCGATATCTATGATTTAAGAGCATAGGACTTTTATGCTCTGAAGAAGCGTATCAAAATGAATATGCGGCTGTGGATAGGAGTTCATTAATCTTTATTGATATTATTAGGTACGGAAAGTGATTTTATCAAAACCTTTTGTTGAATGATTGTCTGAATCTCTTTATTTCTTGATATAAGTCAAACAGTTACCATCCGAAAACTCAGTAACTTTGCACCTCAAAAAACAGGGTAACAAGTGAATGAAATAAAAGAACCGAGAAGTGTACGCCGGAATTTGTCTAAACTGGTCGTACCTATCTTTATAGAAACTTTATTGATTATGATGCTGGGGGCAGTTGACACTATCATGCTGAGCCAGTATTCAGACAATGCAGTTGCCGCCGTCGGAGTGGTGAACCAGTTGATTATGTTTGCCTTTCTTATCTTTGAGGTGATAAACCTGGGTACCTCTGTACTTTGTTCGCAATATTTGGGGGCAAAGAAACAGAAGAATGTGGTTCAGGTGGTAGGCGTGGCTATTCTGCTCAATCTTGTGCTCGGATTAGTGGTAAGTGCTATTTTGCATTATGGTGCGCCGTTGTTATTGACACTGATGGGACTGCGTCCTGAATTGATGGTCTATGGAGTGGGGTATATGGAGATAGTGGGGGCGTTCGCCTTCTTTCAGGCACTTTCACTGACGGTTTCTGCGTCTTTGCGTAGTGCTAACAAGGCTGTCTATCCTATGATGGTCATTGTGGTGGTGAATATCCTGAATATCATAGGTAATTACTCCTTAATCTTCGGTAAGTTCGGCATGCCGGCATTGGGGGTGGAAGGAGCGGCTATTTCGACGGCTTTTGCCAGAGGAGTGTCGATGATTATCCTTTTTATTATTCTGTTTCGTAAATATATACCCAAGTTCCCGATTGACTACTTCCGACCTTTTCCCTTTGTGGAACTGAAGAATCTGTTGAAAATCGGTCTTCCGTCGGCAGGGGAGAACATGTCTTATAGCTTATCGCAGGTGTTACTGACTTATTTTATCAATATGCTTGGAAATGAAGCTCTTACCACGCGAACATACGTGGTTAATATGGTGATGTTTGTCTATCTGTTTGCGATAGCCATGGCACAAGGCGGGGCTATCTGCATCGGGCATTTGGTGGGGGAGAAGAAAATAAGAGCTGCCTATTTGTTGGGCAAGTATGTAATGCGTATTTCTATTTTAGTGTCGCTGGTACTTTCCTGTATTTGGGCTTTGATGGGGCACACGCTCTTTAGTTGGTTGACAGACAATGCGGAGATTGTCCGTTTGGGTACTGTCATCCTTTTTGTCGATGTGATACTTGAAGTGGGGCGTGCCATTAACATTTATGCCACCAATGCCCTTCGTGCAACCGGAGATGTGAACTATCCTTTTTATGTAGGGGTAGTTGTACAATGGAGCATAGCAGTAGGCTGCGGCTATCTGTTCGGGCTCTATTGGGGGTGGGGACTAGTCGGTATGTGGTGTGCTTTCTTGCTGGACGAGAACATTCGCGGCATCATTTTTGTGCGGCGTTGGAATAGTATGAAGTGGGCAAAGAAAGGATTTGTGAAATAATAAATGTGATTTTCGCAAACTTTATAGTGATTGAGGCGGTTAAACTCAATAAAAAGAATTAATTTTGCAATCTGATAATTATCTAAAATACATTATGGAGTTCGATTTACTCACGGCAATATCACCTATTGACGGTCGATACAGAGGAAAAGCGGGAGCTTTGGCCTCTTATTTTTCTGAATTTGCACTCATTAAGTACCGTGTGCAGGTAGAAATAGAATATTTCATCACTTTATGTGAGCTACCGTTACCGCAGCTGACAAGCTTTGATCATGCACGTTTTGCATCGCTTCGTGCTATCTACCAAAACTTCTCGGAAGCCGATGCCGGACGCATTAAGGAAATAGAGAGTGTTACAAACCACGACGTTAAAGCTGTAGAATATTTCATTAAGGAACAATTTGACAAGTTGGGCGGAATGGAAGAATACAAGGAGTTTATCCACTTCGGCCTTACTTCTCAGGACATTAATAATACGTCAGTGCCTTTGTCTGTCAAAGAAGCGTTGGAACAAGTATATTATCCGCAGATTGAAGAACTGATTGCGCAGCTGACTGCTTACGCAGAAGAATGGGCGAATATCCCGATGTTGGCAAAGACTCACGGACAGCCTGCGTCTCCCACTCGTTTGGGCAAGGAAATCATGGTGTTCGTTTATCGCCTTAACCGTCAGTTGGCTGTGCTGAAGGCTTGTCCCATTACTGCTAAATTTGGTGGAGCCACAGGTAATTATAATGCGCATCATGTGGCATATCCGCAATATGACTGGAAAGCATTCGGCAATAAGTTTGTGGCAGAGAAACTCGGTCTGGAACGTGAGGAATATACCACTCAGATTTCAAACTATGACAATCTGGGAGCTATCTTTGATGCCATGAAACGCATTAATACCATAATGATTGACATGAACCGCGATTTCTGGCAGTATATCTCTATGGAATATTTTAAGCAGAAAATCAAGGCGGGTGAAGTCGGTTCGAGTGCCATGCCGCACAAAGTGAACCCTATCGACTTTGAAAATGCGGAAGGAAACTTGGGAATGGCCAATGCTATATTGGAGCACCTTTCTTCTAAACTGCCGGTTTCGCGCTTGCAGCGTGACTTGACAGATTCTACAGTGTTGCGCAATGTAGGTGTACCTTTCGGACATATCATCATTGCCATTCAAAGTTCATTGAAGGGATTGCGTAAGCTGCTGCTGAATGAACATAAGATTTATGAGGATTTGGATAACTGCTGGAGTGTGGTGGCAGAAGCTATTCAAACCATTCTTCGCCGGGAGGCTTATCCGCACCCGTATGAGGCACTGAAAGCGCTAACACGTACTAATCAGGCTATTACCGAATCGTCTATCAAAGAATTTATCGAGACATTAAATGTCGGTGAAGAAATAAAAAAAGAGCTGCGTGAGATTACGCCGCACAACTATACAGGCATTTAAAACGTTATTTATTTAAAGTAAAAAAAGAAACAGAGCCCGAGAGGGCGTTATACATTAATTTAATTAAAGAGAAATCATGAGTACAGAAAATGAAAACAGACAAGAAGGTTCTGTAAACGAAGAAAACCAGAATGTCAGCCGTGATGGTGGTTATAAGTCTTATAACAGAGACAATAATTACAACAGATACAACAACGACGGCGAACAGCGTCAGTATCGTCCCCGCACTAACTATAACCGTGAGGGAGGAGAACGCCCTTATCGCTCTTCATATAATAATGGTGAGCGTCCTTCTTACAATCGTTATAATAATGGCGAACGTCCGCAGCGTCCCCGTTTCAATTCTAACAGTGAAGAAGGTAGTGAACGCCAGTATCGTCCTCGTACTAATTATAATCGTGAAGGGGGAGAACAGCGTCAGTATCGTCCTCGTACCAACTATAACCGCGAAGGTGGTGAGCAGCGTCCTTACTCTCCGCGTCCGCGTACCAATTATAATCGTGAAGGTGGTGAACAGCGTCCGTATACTCCGCGTCCCCGTTTCAATAGCGGTGAAGGTGGTGAACAGCGTCCTTACTCTCCGCGTCCTCGCGTAGGAGGTTATAATCAAGGAGGTGGATATAACCGTGAAGGCGGCGACCGTCCTTATCGTCCGCGTACCGGGGGGTATAACCAAGGTGGAGGATACAACCGTCCTTACCGTCCGCGTACCAGTGATTATAATCCGAATGCTAAATATAGCTTGAAAAAGCAGATAGAATATAAGGATATACTGACTGATCCGAACGAACCGATTCGTTTGAATAAATTCCTGGCAAATGCAGGTGTTTGTTCTCGTCGCGAAGCTGATGAATTCATCACTGCGGGAGTGGTAAGTGTAAATGGTGTGATAGTAACAGAATTGGGTACTAAAATCAAGCGTACAGATGAAGTGAAGTTCCACGATGAACCGGTGAGCATTGAACGTAAAGCTTATGTTTTGCTGAACAAACCGAAAGATTGCGTGACTACTTCCGATGATCCTCAGGAACGTAAGACAGTGATGGATTTTGTGAAGGGTGCTTGTAAGGAGCGTATTTATCCTGTAGGTCGTCTGGACCGTAACACTACCGGTGTTCTGCTATTGACCAATGACGGTGATTTGGCTTCAAAACTGACTCATCCGAAATACTTGAAGAAGAAGATTTATCATGTATATTGTGATAAGAATGTAGCTAAGGCAGATCTCGATCAAATTGCAGCCGGTATTACTTTGGATGACGGTGATATTCATGCAGATGCCATCAGTTATGCATCGGATACAGACAAGTCGCAGGTAGGTATCGAAATCCACTCCGGAAAGAACCGTATCGTGCGCCGTATTTTTGAATCACTGGGTTATAAGGTTGTGAAACTGGACCGTGTATATTTTGCGGGTCTAACCAAGAAAGGGCTTCGTCGCGGTGACTGGCGTTACCTGACAGAACAGGAAGTGAATATGCTTCGTATGGGCTCATTCGAATAATCAAGTAAAATAATAATTAAGAGACAAAACAATGGAAAAAATTAGTAGAACAAAGGTAGTTGACCTGTTGAAGCGTCGTGATTTTGGCGCAATGGTCAATGTAAAAGGTTGGGTTCGTACCCGCCGTGGTAGCAAACAGGTAAATTTTATCGCCCTGAATGACGGTTCTACAATAAATAATGTGCAGATAGTAGTTGATTTGTCAAATTTCGATGAAGAAATATTGAAACTCATCACTACAGGTGCATGTATCAGTGTGAATGGTGAACTGACCGAATCTATCGGTTCCGGTCAGGCTGCCGAGATTCAGGCACGTGAAATAGAGGTGCTGGGTGCTTGCGATAACACCTATCCGTTGCAGAAAAAAGGTCATACGATGGAATTCCTTCGTGAGATTGCTCACTTGCGTCCGCGTACCAATACTTTCGGCGCAGTGTTCCGCATTCGTCACAATATGGCAATTGCTATCCATAAGTTTTTTCATGAACGTGGCTTTTTCTACTTCCATACTCCTATTATTACAGCATCAGACTGTGAAGGAGCCGGTCAGATGTTCCAGGTTACTACCAAGAATCTCTATGACTTGAAGAAGGATGAAAACGGCTCTATTATTTATGATGATGATTTCTTTGGCAAACAGGCAAGTCTGACTGTTTCCGGTCAGTTGGAAGGTGAGCTGGCTGCCACGGCATTGGGCGCTATTTATACCTTCGGTCCGACTTTCCGTGCTGAAAATTCGAATACTCCGCGTCACTTGGCAGAGTTCTGGATGATTGAGCCGGAAGTTGCTTTCAATGATATCATCGACAACATGGATTTGGCTGAAGATTTCATTAAATACTGTGTTCGGTGGGCATTGGATAATTGCTATGACGATGTGAAGTTCTTGAATGATATGTTCGATAAGGGCTTGATAGAGCGTTTGCAGGGCGTATTGAAAGAAACTTTCGTTCGTTTGCCTTATACAGAAGGTATCAAGATCTTGGAAGAAGCGGTAGCGAAAGGGCATAAGTTTGAATTCCCGGTTTATTGGGGGGTAGACTTGGCGTCAGAGCACGAACGCTTCTTGGTGGAAGAACACTTCAAACGTCCGGTGATTCTGACTGACTATCCGAAAGAAATCAAAGCCTTCTATATGAAGCAGAACGAAGATGGTAAGACTGTACGTGCAATGGACGTTCTTTTCCCGAAGATCGGTGAAATTATCGGTGGTTCCGAACGTGAAGCGGACTATGACAAGCTGCTGACCCGTATTGAAGAAATGCACATCCCGATGAAAGATATGTGGTGGTATCTGGATACCCGTAAGTTTGGTACGTGTCCTCATTCCGGTTTCGGACTTGGTTTTGAACGTCTGTTATTATTCGTTACAGGTATGGCGAACATCCGTGACGTGATACCGTTCCCGCGTACACCAAGAAATGCTGATTTCTAATATTTCGGTATATTTATGTAAAACTCGCATAATCTTCAGGTTATGCGAGTTTTTTTATGCTCTGAATTGCTGTATTCTCAAAATAAATCTTTATATTTGGAAATACGCATTCGAGAGTGTTAACTAAAATAATACAACAATGAAAAAGCTCTATTTCTTTACCATGCTTTCAATAATGTTGTTAGCGGTAACAGGTGCGACGGCCCAGAAGAAAACCAAATTCAAAGCGGCCGATTTGAAAGGTATTTGGCAGCTCTGCCATTATGTCTCCGAATCTCCCGATGTTCCGGGAGCGTTGAAACCCAGTAATACATTTAAAGTATTGAGTGATGACGGACAAATCGTTAACTTTACCATTATTCCCGGTGCGGATGCGATTATTACTGGATATGGTACTTATAAACAACTCACGGACGATTCTTATAAGGAAAGTATCGAGAAGAACATTCATCTCCCGATGCTGGACAATCAGGACAATATTTTGGAATTTGAGATTAAAGACAATGATTATCTCCATCTGAAATATTTTATCAAGAATGATTTGAATGGAAATGAGTTGAACACTTGGTATTATGAAACTTGGAAGAGGGTGGAAATGCCGGCTAAGTTTCCGGAAGATATTGTGAGATAAAAGAGCGTGTACTTTTTAGTGGAGGCACGGATTTTGCAAAAGGCTGCATAGTTGTTTGGTTATGCCTGACAACAGCTTATTTGGTAAAATCCGTGCCTGTTTTTCTATAAAAGATAAAAACAAAGCACTTTTGGACAAAATCAAAGTCCGTAGAAATAGAAACGAAAATGAAAAAATAGATTTGCAAAGGTTGTGTCTGCGACTTACTCTAACTTTGTTGCCAGTAATAGAATACAGTAACAAAATAAAGTAGAACAATGAAAAACAAACTTTTACTGGCGGTAGGGAGTATTGCTCTCCTGACTGCTTGTGATGCTTCAAAAGAAAATGAAATGGAATGGTTCGACCATGCAGTGAAAACATCCGGACATCAGTTGCTCTATATGTCAGAACAATTGAAGAATGAACCGGACACCGCCTGTTTTCCCCGTTCTATCAAAGAAGGAAAGTACAGACTGGAGCACCCCACCGACTGGACGAGTGGCTTCTATCCCGGCTCCATGTGGCTAGCATACGAGTTGACAGGTGATGAAGTTCTGGCAAAAGAGGCACGCAAATATACGGACCGTCTGCAGGATATGCAATATTATACGGGTAATCACGATTTGGGCTTTATGATGTTTTGCAGTTATGGGCAGGGCATCCGTTTAAAACCCGAGCCAACGGACCGTTTGATTCTGATTAACTCGTCAGAAAGCTTGTGTTCCCGTTTTCGTCCGGAAGTCGGACTGATCCGTTCGTGGGATTTCGGTGAGTGGAGCTATCCGGTGATTATTGATAATATGATGAATCTTGAAATGCTGTTCTGGGCTTCGGAGCAAACCAATAATCCGAAATATCGCGAAATAGCCATCTCTCATGCCGACAAAACGTTGAAGAACCACTTCCGGAAAGATATGACTTCCTATCATGTGGTGAGCTACCTGGCAGATAGCGGTGAGGTGGAGTCAAAAGGAACCTTTCAGGGATATGCCGATTCTTCCGCCTGGGCGCGTGGACAGGCTTGGGGAGTATATGGATATACTATGTGTTATCGCTTCACCAAGCAGCAGAACTATTTGGATGCCGCTCATAAAATAGCGCGGTTTATTATCGATCATCGTCCGGCTGAAAATGACTATATACCTTATTGGGATTATGATGCTCCCAAGATACCGAATGAACCACGCGATGCTTCTGCGGCTGCCATAACAGCTTCTGCATTGCTGGAGTTGAGTGGTTATGGCGACAAGAAACAAGGGGAAGAATATTTTCGTTATGCGGAGCATATCCTGAAGCAGTTATCCTCTGATGATTATTTGGCCAAGGAAGGAGAAAATCATGGTTTCATCCTGTTACATTCGGTTGGTAGTTTCCCGCACGACAGTGAAATTGATACTCCGCTCAATTATGCTGATTATTATTATCTGGAAGCCTTGAAGCGCTATAAAGAACTGAAAGAAAAATCAGAAAATCAGTCTTACTAACTTGGAGGAAGACCGTTGAAGATAATCGTATTCGTTTTGAAGCCAATACCGGTCCTTTATATGAGTTAAAAAAAAGGATTCATTTATCAGATTGAATTGAAAATACTTATCTTTACGATAAATTCTTCAATATTAGCTCATGAAAGACCGACATTTGCTATTTAAGTACATATTCGGATTAACCGTTTACATCTTATTTTTTCCTTTGGCTGTATCGGCCACCGACAGCTTCATCCATTTTAAACGATTATCCGTGGATGACGGACTATCGCAAAATACTGTGCTAGCTCTGACACAAGATCATAATAATAAGATTTGGGTAGGTACCATAGACGGACTGAACTGGTATGAAGGTTCTCGCTTCGTTTCGTATTATAAAGCGCCGGATGATACGACCAGTCTGGCGAACAATCATGTCTATTCACTTCATACCGATTCGAAGGGTACGGTATGGGTAGGTACACAGGTCGGTTTATCCCGTTATAATATTGTAGGAAATAATTTCACCAATTATTCGTCACCGGACAATCAGCCGATGCAAGTATTGGCTATCGGAGAACCGGAGGAAGGTGACCGGCTTTTGCTTGCTACCAATATCGGTCTGATGGTTTTTGATAAAAAGACCGGGCGGATGAAAGTGCAGCCAGAACTTGCCGGAAAAGTGATCTATTCTGTTTGCCGGATGAATGACGGCTTCCTATTGGGTACTTCGGAAGGTGTCTATTTCTATTATGTACGTAACGGAAACGTGATCCGGCTTCTTCTTCAATTGAAAGGAGAAACGATCTCTGATATGCTTTATGACGATAAAACCGGGAATTGTTGGCTGGCTTCATTGACAAACGGGGTGTATTGTGTGGATAATAACTTTCAAATAAAACATCATTATAACAAGCAAAATACTCCTGCTTATTTCCTTACGAACTCGGTCAGGACACTGTCCGGAGATGATAAAGGAAGGGTTTGGATAGGAACTACGGAAGGTTTGCTTATCCTTGAACCGGAGACGGAAACTTTTCGGATCTGTCGTTTTTCTCCTGAAGATCCGACTACATTGGGGCATAATTCCATCCGCTCTATTTTGAAAGACAATCAAGGAGGGATGTGGATCGGTACATTTTACGGTGGGCTTAATTATTATCATCCCCTCGCTCCGGCATTCGGACGTTTGCAACATTCCGCCTGGAGGAATTCATTAAGTGATAACACGGTGAGTTGTATTGCCGAAGACCCGGATAATGGAAATCTCTGGATCGGCACGAACGATGGCGGATTAAATTATTATAATCGGAAAACCGGAGTTTTTTCATATTACCGGACGGGTACTTCCGCCAACTCTTTAAAGTCTGACAATATAAAATGTATATGGACGGACAAGGATGGAAGTGCCTATATCGGCACTCACGGAGGGGGAATGAGTCGCCTGCATCATAAGAGTGGCAGGATAGAAACATATTCCTTTCCCCATTCTACTACCCTGACTAACAGTTGTTACTCCTTATTAGACGGAACAGATGGAACGCTTTGGGTAGGCGGTATGAGCGGACTTTACCTTTTCGACAAACAGACCGGAGAACTTTCGCAGCATCCATTAGCTAAAAAGCATAAAAAGTTGGAGAATGTATTGATATATACGTTGTTCCGCGATTCGAAAGGAAGAATATGGATTGGTACGGAAGAGAGTATGTTTTTGTATGCCGGCGGGAAACTGGAAGAATTGCATCTTTCTTCTTCGGCTTATCTGCATGGGTTGATACAAGCTTTCTGTGTACAGGAAGATAGCCGTCATGAAATCTGGATCGGCTCTTCCACAGGACTATATTGCTATAAGGAAGGAGCACCGACAGCCTGGAAACACTATACGATGAAAGACGGTTTGCCGAACGACTTTATTTATAGCATACTAGAGGATGAACGGGGACGTTTATGGTTGACAACTAACAAGGGACTGGCTTGTTTCAATACGGAAGAGGGTACTTTCCTTAACTATACGAAGCAGGACGGATTGCCTCACGATCAGTTTAATTATTTCGGAGCTTGCAAAGCTC
>OMGT01001000.1_pt1 | contig 13616 bp, 13 predicted proteins | sample 1646101 | NCBI WGS metagenome assembly OMGT01 (sample SAMN05578593, study PRJEB25193) | human gut metagenome | biome: Human Microbiome; feature: human-associated habitat; material: feces | host: Homo sapiens | place: USA:Birmingham | reverse complement strand
GAAATGTGCACTGACATGGTACCTAAGATATCATGTCAATTACGTATAGGTAATATATATCCCAAAAACGGATGTTAGATGCTATGCAAAATCCAAACAAGTATCAATTCCTTATAGGTAATGTATATCAAATTACTGAAAAAATAACTGAATTTTGGCAAGCTGATATGTGTCAATTCCTTATAGGTAATGTATATCGCGGAGAGAACATGGAGTTTGTATTGTAAGCAAAAAGTGTCAATTCCTTATAGGTAATGTATATCAACTGGTTTTATCAGTATCTAATTATGATACTACTCCATTTTCATCTCAAAATCAATCTAAAATGTTCAAAAAGTCCGTCGACCTATAACAACTCCGTCTATGTAACCCCTTGATTTTACAGCATTCTATACTATTCCTCAATCTTTCTTTGACATCGACAGGTTTTCTAATCAAAAAATACGCAAATTAATATAAAATAGTACTATTCAGAACAATATAACACCTTCTAACCCCTTGTATTTACTAGCATTAGAGGTCGACGGATTTTTTAACTCATTTCATCATATTCTAATCCACCGCATTACCTTTTTATACACATGTTTCCTATCGTAGGAATAATATAATTGTTAATTATCAGCCTATTGCTATAATTATAATTCTGTGTATGCTGTAAAATAGTTATAGTAAGCTGGTCGTTTTCATCCTATAAAACCACGCAACATTATCTTTGTATTGAGCAAGATGAACGTGATGAGATTTATCTGAATCTTGAGCTATAAAAAACTAGTATTATAAAAACAGCCAGTGTTTCTCTATTTCAGAAACACTGGCTGTTCTGTTATTCCGTTGTAAAACTCTACTGCCGCCGCAATATCCTTCTCATCCAGATGTCCCTTTGATACACCGCCAATCAGCTTGAATGGACCAAACGTATCAAATCCCTTGCATGAAAACCTACCGACAATATTGTCATGTTTGTATGCTATCACCTACGCAATCGACTTTCCTTCATCCCGGTAAATCAGATAGTTTCATTCCATCAATTCCACTGCTGTCTCTTTTTGCTAACAAATTCTCCATAGTAGCTTTTATATTTGATTCCTCTACATTTCATTCACAGTTATATCAATATGCACCCCTTGCCCGTAAAGTTGCTAATTCTACTGTTAACATTTCTCTATAATTTGTACTATAAAATTCTATAAATACTGAAATCTCATGTAATTACTATATTGCGCATAGAAATGTACACTGACATGGTACCTAAGATATCATGTCAATTCCTTATAGGTAATGTATATCATATCTCAAATATAGTTTGTGAATCAACTTATGAGTGTCAATTCCTTATAGGTAATGTATATCTAGCAAAAAATCAAAAAAAATAGTAAAAAGAACTTTTCTGTGTCAATTCCTCATAGGTAATGTATTTCAACCGATTTAATCAGTATCTACAAATGATACTACTCCATTTTCATCGAAAATTCAATATAAAAAGGTAAAAAAGTCCGTCGACCTCAAGCATCATAATGTCAGCAAATCCTTGATTTTCAAGCATTTAGCAATATGTCACTATTCAGCCCTGACATCGACAGACTTTTCACCCCAAAATCATGTAAAATACATAAAAATAAGCTGTTTTTTTGCAAAGCTGTCTCCCAAAACACCCTTTAAACCATTATATTTACTGGATTTTTAGGTCGACGGACTTTTTCGTTCAGTTTTCTGCGCATATTGGCTCTTTCCTTAACATTTTATGTTATAATCATCTGACGGAGGTATATCATGAAAATAACTACTTTATGCTACATAGAACACGATGGACAATATCTCATGCTTCATCGTATTAAAAAAGAAAATGATATAAATGAAGGAAAATGGATTGGTGTTGGCGGTCACGCCGAGAATGGTGAATCCCCCGAAGAATGCCTGCTCCGCGAAGTCAAAGAGGAAACAGGGCTCACACTCACTTCTTACCGTTTCCGCGCACTTATAACTTTTATAAGTGATAAGCAGGAACCGGAATTGATGTGTCTTTTCACTGCTGATGAATTTTCCGGCAAGCTTATCACATGCAACGAAGGCGACCTCAAATGGTTTGATAAAACTATAGTGCCCACACTTCCTACTTGGGAAGGCGACGCTATCTTCTTAAAGCTCCTGCTTGAAAATGAAGAAAATTTCTTCACACTTAAGCTTGTATATGAAGGTGAATCACTGGTTGATCAGAAGCTTAAAATTTACTAGTATTATCTGGCAATAAGAACATCTGCAAGCTTCCGTTTAAGTATTCATTCCATCGAGCATTTGTCTCCTCAAGCTTATGCTTCTGCATTATGCGGTTGAAGAAAAATATCTCAAGAAAATCAAAGCGATTGGATTTTGCATAGAATTAGATATATTAGTTATACTTTATACAAGAAATATTTTTACGGCAGTAAAACGATATTACTGCCGCAAAAATATTGACAAAAGTGCTTGGTATAAATATACTGTTATTGTATCGGCAGCAAATGGCATTTACTGCCGTAAAAATAATCAGATGGAGACATAGGAATGATCGATTCGAGATATTTTGAAGGTGTAAAGAATCAAAAATGTTTCAGCAGGCAACAAGTATTACAATCGTTCCGTAACGCTGGATATAAATTAAGCGCTTCTTCCTTTTATAAGAGATTTGCATCAATGGTTAAAGATGGTGAGCTGGCTCGTGTTGGTAATGGCTGGTACTGCATTCCTAGTAATAATGTAAGATCATATGACCACGAATACTCTAATCTGGCGGTAGAAGTGGCATCTTTGATACAGGAACAATATCCGCTGGTAGATTTCTCTATTATGGAACTGATTCAGCTCAATGATTTTGTAAATCATCAGCTTGCACATAACGTTCTGTTTTTATCTGTGGAATCTGATGTAATAGAATTTGTATTTGACATGCTAAAGGATCAGTATTTTGGAAAAGTGTTTATTAACCCAACGCCGGAAATGTATCACCAGTATTGGAGCGACAATATGATTGTAATTAACAAGCTAACAACTGAGTCACCGAAAAACGCCGGAACTCCATGGCATACACGGTTGGAGAAATTGCTTGTCGATATAGTTGCAGATCCGTTACTGTTGGATTCTGTCAGTGAGAGTGAATATCCGACTATATACGAGGACGCGTTTTCCATGTATGTGGTAGATGAGAGTTGTCTATTTCGATATGCAGCACGCAGAGCCGTTGATAAGAAAATAAAGGAACTGATTAGAGAGAAAACAAACATCACATTACGAACAAAGAGGTAAAGATATGTTGTTACAAAAGAATTTTGGCGAAGAACATATTAGAGAGCTACAAGGGATCAGTCATAGAGATCCTGTACTTTTGGAGCGTGCTGTATATGCGTTTGGACTGTTGGAAGCACTTGCGAAGGTTGGTATGCCTTTTATTTTCAAAGGTGGTACCTGCCTTATGCTGCTGATGGAACATCCGCGTCGGTTATCCACAGATATTGATATTATTGTCGAACCAGAGACCAATTTGGATAAGTATTTGGATCGTGCATCGGAGATTTTTCCTTTTAAGGATGTTGAGGAACAGAAGCGGATTGGAAAGAACAATATCGAAAAAAGACATTTTAAGTTCACCTATGATTCACCGATCAATAACAGGCCATTCTACATTCTTTTGGATGTTCTATTTGAACACAATCATTATTCGGAGTTGGTTCAAAAAGAAATTCAGAATGATCTTCTCTTGACAGAACCGGAATACCTTACTGTTTCCCTACCGTCAGCAAACTGTATTCTGGCGGATAAACTGACAGCATTTGCGCCGCACACCACAGGTATTCCGTTAAATAGTGGAAAAGACATGGAAGTCATGAAGCAGTTCTATGATGTATCTTCTCTGCTGGAGATATTTACAGATTTTCAGCAGATAGGACCTACATATAGGAAGATTGCACAGGCGGAAATTGCTTATCGAGGAATCGAAAGCAACAGTAAGGATTGCTTGTGGGATACTTTTGAAGCTGCATTGTGCATTGCATCCCGTGGAAAAGTGAGCAAAGGTGAATATCCAATTTATGTGAAGGGGATTCGAGAATTGAGAAGCCATATTTATGCCGAGAACTATACACCAGAGATTGCCGCAGGGAGAGCTGCAAAGATTATGTATATGGCTGCGTGCCTACTATCAGATACAGAATATCTGCGCGTGAATGACTATGCGGAGTTCTTGGATATGAAGATAGAACAGGAAAAATTGGCTTCTCTTCGTTATATGAGAAAGGTCAATCCTGAATCCTACGCCTATGTTATAAAAACAGACAGATTATTGACCGAGTTGCAGGGCTAACTCAAAGATTATTATATACAGCCGATTGGTTTCCTTCCTTTCATCAAAAGGGAACGAATATATAAACGTTCTTCATACACCACTGTTGAAAATGCATGCAAGAACCATAATGTATTAAAGGTCAAAGCCTTTATTGACAGTACACAGAAGCTGCTTTATGTATACCCATACATGATAATGCCGGATCCTCTAGCCACTCAGGAATACCTTGTCTGCTATGTCAAAAATGAAAACAGCGCAACCGGAAAACATATTGCTTCATTTTCAATGGCGCGCTTACAATTACAAGGTTCTGCCCTGAAACAGACCTTCCGTCTTACTAAAGATGACATAATTGCAATAGAAAAAAAACTAGTTGACAGCTCACCGGCATATTTATTGGGCACAAATAAAAGAGTTGTTGTCAAACTGACAGAACGAGGTCAGAAATCATATAAAACAAAACTATATTCCAGACCAGCTAAAGAGCCAGAATCCTCCGGTGACACTTATGTGTTCTACTGCTCTCCCCTGCAAGCTTATAATTATTTTTTTCCTTTCGGCAAAGAAGCAAAAATTATCGAACCAACAAGCCTTCGCGAGAGATTTAAAAATAGCTATAACGACGGTGCTGCTAAATACCGGTCGTAAAATATATCAGGACATATTCTGATGCATTTATTGCTACAGATTATGTCCTGATTGCTATTTTAGATGATATTGAACATTCCAAAACCCTGGGAGTTCTTGGAGCCAAGGCCTGTCTGATATAGGAAATCGAGATATTTACGTTTACCTGATAAAATAAAATTTCCATACCAAGCTTCAATATAACTGCCCTGATATTTCGTAACAAGTTTTTTTGCAGTCATATCACCAGCTTCTCTGATTTCAACATACGAATCCGGTTCTACTTCATAGTAAGCCTGATATTTTCTATAAGCATTGTTTTGAATTTCTTCATAAAATTCTATATCTTCAGGAGAATAATAAACCGTATATTTCGTTGTGGAATCTGTTGAATACACAACAATTGGTGTTACTGTTTTTACTATAAGCTCTTCTTTTTCCACAGTAAAATCATTTATCTTTGTACGAATATTTTTATAATTCTTTTGTCCAAAAGTTATTCCGCCATATCGAAATCCTCCATCCAGAAGCTGAATTAAAAGTGGCTCCGGACTTCTAATTTCCAGTTCAATAAATGAATAGAATATTATACTTTTCTCCTTAATTCTATACTTACCCTTGAGCTGACTAAACTGAAACATCTTATATTGTCTGTGCCCACTTGAATAACCTCTGTTATGCAAAAAATCAGTGTAATCAGGCATGACTGATAAAGTTCTGTAAATAACAGCCTGAATAATATGATTATAATTTATTGGTAAGACTAATGGCTCATCTAATTCGATGTGTACATATAACTGCATTATTGTTCTTCCTCTATTCGACATTCATTAACAGCCATTTTATTATCAGGATATATATAAGGCTTAAAGCTCACTCTGATTCCTTCTTTAAGCTGTTTGTTTTTTAAATCAGGATTAAATTTCTGATTGTTTGGAATCTTATATTCATTTTTTCCCTTATCAACAATTATATATTTTTCATCCTTAATTCTAACTATTCCATCAATTCTATTGCTCGATTCCATCGAATTATTATCATTACATCCGTTTTGCTCATCATAATAGTTTATATTTAAAGAGATATCTGTGTCCGTTGGTTTAGGTAATATCTTAACTGATGCACTATTTTTTCTATTATTTGCAAACCATGAATATATATTTTGTCTATTTTTATTATCTTCACCTCTTGGATACATAACAGGTATATTATTTGGCACAGACCTAACATTTGCCATTTTCAGTATACTCTTCTCAGCTAGCGACTTTGTATCTAATCTACTCGGAATATTTATATTTTCTTTTGTAATTTTATTCAGTGTTACCTCGAGTCGTTCATTTTGTTTATTATATGACAAATATCGAATTACCTGTTCAACCACTTGAAGCTTTACACTTCCATATCCGAGAGGTTTTGCATGTCCCAACTTATGTTGCAATGAACTATTCAAGTTGTTATCCCCTAGCGTTATTGTCCATAATAATGTATCAAGCTGTTCCCTTGTTATCTCATCAAAATATATTTTAAATCTAAATTTACCATTAACAGCCTCGACCGTATTATTCAAATTTCTTTTTTTATTATTATCTTTTGAAATTTTACTATGCCAGTACATTTTTCTTCCTCTAGGAGTAGCCTCTGGCAAATCATAGTATTCGATTCGATTTATTTCTTTTCCATTAGCTAATGTGTATTTCTTCATTTCACCATAAAAATCAAAATTCCAAAATGTCGCATTATCCGTAGGTTTTCTAAGATAAAACTCAAATGCGCTTGTCCTTGGAGTAGACAGGATATCTAATGTATGTTTTTCATATGTTAGCTTTCCAACATTATCCGGAGTTGCATCAGTCACCTGGACTCTTCCTTTTAATCCTTTCCCATTTGTTGTACCAAATAAAAGACATGCTGGACATAATTCATCTGTACTGCTACACGGTACATAATCCCCCATTATATCTTTCCATTTTATTTTTTGTGCAATACGACCGATAGATGAATTACTTAAATAAACAAGTACTTCATCATCACCATTTTCTTTTATACGTGTTACGCTCATATAATAAACCGGAACCAGATTTTTATCACCTGATTTTGCTTTTTCAAGAGCATCACATAGATTTTTGTTTGGGATCTTATTTGAGTTTCTCCCACTTCCTGCTCCATCTCGATTAAGCGCTGATAGTAATGCTCTATACGGCTCATTATCCCTTATTTCCCACTTTTTAACAATCTCATTTCCTTTTTTTAAGAAGCGAATACTATATTCAGATTTATTTACCGGAATATTGTATTGTACCCATCCTAAATCTTCAACATATTCACCATTTTTATAAGGTAGCTTTTTGCCGTTTACATAAACACAATCATCTTTTTCATTCACATATATTCCATTAGCCGCTTCTTTTTTCACTATAGTTGCCTTATATAAAACCCAATGATCATTTTCATATGCAAGCAATCCATGATGGCACAATGCACCATACACTGGGACACGTCTGCTGATTGGTTTCTCATCTAGTAAAAATGGAACACAGCTATTAGTTACTATTTCATAAACACTTCTAAGCATTCCTCTTAGCTCGCTTCCGGGTATAGTTGGGATTCCATCCGGACTTCTAAAAAAATCATATTCTTTATGTATATCATTTTTTCGGCACTTAACCTCATCCTCCCCATTAATATATTCCTTTTTCTCAATATCCCAGTACTTTGGATGTGCCCCATCTGGAATGATTAGTGGAGTCCTTGTTGTTAATTCAACAACCAACCATCCACTTAATAGCTCACTCTTCTTCGCATAGGCTGTTTCTCTGGAAATACGTTTATCATTTATATTACCTTCAAATGGTATAAAATTATACGGATTAACAAATCTCTTTTTCTCAGCCATTTCACATCACCTTTTCCTTTTTAGGTTTCTTTACAAACCCACATACTCTATAATCTGTGATTTTTGCCATCCCATTTTCATCATAATTAATGTAAGTAATAATCTTAGAACTGTCTTCGTTTCCACTAATAGGAAGACTATATTCACCTCCAACAGTTGTATAGAGCATTTTATTACCAAACGTATCTGTCTGATTATTATTCTCATTAATTCTATTCTGATTTAAATCAAGCGTCTGATACTGCACCATATATTCTGATTTATCAAGTTTGTCTTCTGAAGCTATTCTCCACTGAAAATCCGCTCCTACAGTACTTCTTATAAAATGTATTTCCTCTGTTTCAGAGAATAATCTTATCTCCAATACATTATCTTTCCTTAATTGGTTAAACTGTTCCAGTTCAGCTCTCCCGGCATAAAATCTATCGGTACAATATGCCAGAAAATATCTATTATCTCCAGCATATTTTTTAATCTCATTGATGAGTTCATTTTCTGGAGTTATTCCAGAAGCCTTTATCCATTTATCATTTGTATTATTATATTCAATACTCATGTAATCCCTCCAAAAAGCCCATACTTCCTGATTTCAGATTTTCAGTATAGTCCATGCCATTTACATTTAATTTCATCACCTCGACTCGCCCGTGCCCTGTTCCTGTTGATGCGCCAAATGTAAGCATTCCATTATCTAAATCCAATAACGACACTTCCAGGAGCTGTCTTTGAAGTTTGCTCATTTTTCCCTTATCAATCATTATTTCGAGAGTTCCGACACCACCTTGCCAGAATTCATCTGTAAATAATGCAGAGTTTTTAGGTGCCTGTGTAAAACGTTCCACTGCATTTCTTGTCAGGACATATGTTTTGCCACCTTCAATAACAGTTTCTCCAAAGCGTATTCTAGATAGGGTATTATCCGCCCTGCCCCTTCCAAATAAACAGTCCAAGGCTGTTCTTTCATCATTATTATCGCTCATAATATGACTCAATATTTCCTGCATATGATGTCTAAAAACACCGGCCCAAGTTGTTCCAGGTATCACCGGTTTATCATCTTTGTTCACCATAACAACAGAATCAGGCGCCTTCTCTATTCGTTCCATATTTACTCGTATAGAAAAACTACCAATTACTTTAAATTGAACTTCTATTCTATCGAACTGTCCAGCTTCAGACTTATCTTCGTTATCTAAAAATACTTTTTCTCCGCTAAAATCAGATTCAGACCATGGATTAAAATCGAGCCATTCATCAATGCAGTTTGGAAAATCAAATTGATGCTTTCTAGCCTCAACCTTCATTGTACCATATCCGCGAGTAGTTCTTGCTCCAAGTTGAATTCCATGCTTAACAACATCTTTGACAAGGATGTCAAGACCTTCAATTACTTCATTTTCATACTCCTCATCGTCTCCACTCCATTCAAGAATGCAAAAATACGGAACATCTGTTTCAACTACCTGAAAATCATATTTATGACCATCTTTAGCAACACCCCATTTATCTATGTCCACTCCATCACGAATTGATATTTTATAGTCGCTTACTGATACATTTCGGAATTCTGATTTGACACTATCACATATTTTCTGTGGACAGATGGCATCACTAATAATAATGTGACTCGCTGTTGCTTCATCATTTTTAATAATTCCAAATAACTTTTCTGTATCTTTACCACCAAGTTTTTCATATTTTTCCCTTAATACTCCGGCCATACTGCTTCCCGGAATAAATGGAATACCACGGCTGTCACACATAAGATCATTATCTGAAATATCATTTTCTCCATTTCCTATTCGAAGTGGAGAAATCTGACTCAATTTTAACTGATAATATACTTTTTTCAATTTAGTCACCCTCTCTCTTTCTGATAATGATATTTATGCAAAGCTATATTCAATGGTTCTTTCCAATTTGCTTCAATTTGATTAATCAAATTATGATCTAAATCATATGATTTTAACTGTGCATTCCACTCAGTCTTGATTATCTCTACAAACTTGGTTGCCTCTGCTTTTCTACTAAGCTTCTTCTCACTGCTTAAATCACTTTCTTTAATCTTTGAAATCATTTTATTTAAATCAGAATAGTCATTAGCTTTTGAAACCATATTCCTAAGTCTTGCCTCAGGAATATTTTTAGTAACTTCAGCTTCTGCAATTTTTAAAGCAAAGCTACGCATATGCTCCATTATTGCTTCCATCTTTAATCGGGTAAGTAGTTGCTCTATCCGATTATTATCAACCGTAAAATATGCCTGTTCAATTCTTGACATCTCAATAGATGACATTTTTTCAAAATCAGAAACTGTCATAACGCTGCATATTCCCATACCTTCCTGAGCAAATTCACCGATGCGAATTGTCTGTGGAATATCGCAATCTTCTTTAACTTTAAAGCAATACACACTTCCGGCTCTTACAACAGGAATCTGTGGCTTCTGCAACTGCCATGTTGACTGAAAGCCTCCAATAACATGATACCTGCAATAATCGAGACTATTCTCAGCAATATCTGATGATAAATTCAATTTTTTCCCAATAGCCTCACGAATACAAGCAGAATCTGTTCTATATACACCATTATCTAACAATGCAAGATCCGACTGCAATACAACATACAGTTTTTCCCCAGCCTTAACATGACGAATATTATTCTTATACTCTTCCACTTCTGGTTTAGCATACAATGAGCAGGTTGCATACTGAGCACTTTTACTTCGTCCTAACTGAATACGGGCTTCATATAAGCACTTTAATACCTTATCTTTCATATTAACCGGACATATAATTGTTCCTCCATAAACGGCTCCAGCATCTATCGATTCCTGCATGTATAGCATTTTAGTATTATTTTCATTATTATTATCATCTTGCTGAGTTCCATTTATTGCATAATGATAATAAGTGTGAATTGACGGTTCTGCAATTTTATATCCATTCTGTGTCTGTACAGCAAAAGAACCATCTAAAGTTTTTGGCTTTTTCTTTTTCCAATCATTCTTTTCTTCAATTAAGTTGTTAATCAGCTTATTACCGCCATTCTTTAGTCTGACTATCATCATAGGCACAGGTACTGAAATTTCACCCTCAATCACCGGAGTCAGGCCAGACCAGCTTACGGTACCATCCAAAAACAACTTTCTAAAATCCTCATCTTCTGCACTTCCGGAATGAAGATAATATCCAGCCATGCAACCAATTACACTTCTGGCCGGTACAGATGTATTTAATTCATCACATCCCGGCAGTGTAAGTGGTGAATTAAGCACAACCTTATATGATATCTTTACCGGCTTATCAGCTTCTGAACAATCTATATCAGCTTTATTGTCATTCTCTGTAAATAGCATATTAACCTGTTTTGCGCTATCTTCACACAATTTAATCGATACATTTCCAAGGCCTCTGTTCCTTGAATGACCAATATGTCTTGTAGCTTTGCAACAAGCAACAAACAGTTCTCTTAATTCCTTTTTATCATCATCACAAAAATTAAAGTAAATAGGTGCATAAAAAGCTAATTTTTCATCTTTATCAAGGCTAAGAGGATCATATTGATTAACAACTCTGGTAAACCTCAAGCTATTGTCTACCTTACACCCATCATCCAACATAGTCTGACCACGCACAGATGTAAATAGATTCACAAGCTTTGATGCATGTGCCATATCCTTAATTTCATCTGAATTATCAGAGTTTTTAATTTCAGTATTCAAATACTGTCTAATACCATTTGCATCTTTTATCATGGCATCGCAAATTGAAAAAGCTCCCTCATTTCCATACGCATCACCAAATAAATCTATAATATTGCTATCTGATGCCAATGTGTATCCCATCTTTTTTAAATCAAAAGCTGCCTGTTTTAAACATCCCTTTATTCTTCTCGATGGAATATACGGAATCCCTGCATCGTCAATACACACATCACTATCAACCGAATTTCCAGCGCTCTCTCCATTTCCAGCGCATAAATCTGAATTTAAAATAATTTCTAATTCCTGCATATTATTTCCTCACAAACCATAAATCATACACTTCTGAAAGATCATATATAATTGGAAGTAAATCCTCTTCCTTATCTATTTTCAGCTTCTCCTTTATTTCACTTTGAAGATTTCTGTGATGTCCATACACTCTATTAAGCTCAAATTTTCCATAAGAATAACTTCCTTCCATTTCTGAGCCTATTGTTTTTATATCACTTCTTGAAACGCCATTTTCTTTCATAATATCAGTAAGTATTCGCAGAGTATTATAGTTTTTACGATCTGTATTCGCTTTTATATCAATTCTCCATGGGCGAGCCATACATCCGGTCACTCCCTGATGCTCCCTGATTTGTTCAAGGTCACCTCCAACTCCATTATGTATATAATGGAAATCAACCCAAGACTCTTCCTTTATACATTCACCGTGCACATTTTTCTTAGCACTTTCACATGCCTGCTCAGCAAGCGAATATGCCCTTGCAAAAGGATAATGACTATGGAATATGCAGATACCCGCACACGAACTATATCTCCATTCTTTTTCTCCTTTATTGTTATAATTCTGAACCGCTTCAAGATAAGCTCTAACGTAATCCATAACAAAACGAGCATTGCAAACAAAAGTCATATCATCGCCATCAGCTATTATTTTGCGAAAGAAGAAAGCTTTTTCATCATACTTATCCTTATAATCTTCCTTTAATTGTTGCTGACACTTTTGCATTGCATCAAGCCCTGATTTTCCAAATGCTTTAGCTGTATCTGCTGTAAACTCACGCATTACATTCACGCAACTGTCGTAATCTTTCTTGTCCGTAAGCATTTCAGATATCTTGCTTCCCATATTATTTCCATCTGCATGAACTACAGCTAGTAAACTTTCTTCACCTTTTTTAGTAATCAGATCATCTAATAACTTGACTGTTTCATCTTGTTCTCTGATTTTCAATCCCGTTTTCCGTTTAGCCTTTGCCTCATCAGTAACCCGGACACTACTTCCTGCAATATTGATTATATCTGAATAAGGTTGAAAAGTTGTCCTGTCCATCATCGAAAAAGGAAGTATAAAATCGCTTTGTCCTGAAATCATCTTATTTTTCTCTATGTCTGACTGTTTCATCAAATTGGCATAGTCTTTATCATAATCTCCACTATATTCGCATGCAACTGCCATCGGAATCATTCCAGGATAATTTTCAAGCAGGAATCGCGAAAACGCCTTATTAACTTCCAAATATGTCTCTATTGAGTCATACAATACTGTATCATTACCACCACCACAAAATAGTTCAATACCATTTAGTTTTCGTTCATCAAATAATCTTTTTACTTCTTCCATGCAGAATGGTATATTTTCAGAAACTCTTCTAAGTTTTTTGCCTATTTCATCAGCTTGATTAAATAAAATATTCCAACTTTGTGAAATATTCTCCGATGCACCGGCAATTTCTACCATTCTATTCGTCCTAAAAATATATTCCTGTTTAGAACGAATTGTATATTGAGCTAATACCATTTTCATATTATTTGCCTTTCCGTTAACTTATATCTTCCTACTGACATAATTTCTCGCATGTATCTACATAGCTATCTATTAAAGTATCTAATTTGTCTATTTGCATTCTTTGTTTATTTTTACATTCGTCATTATTTTCCACATTCCCATTATCCATATGATTAAAAAGATTTCTTTCGAGTTTAATTAATTTATAGAAAGCAATCAGTTTATATAATTGATTTTCATCAACATCATTTTTTTCGGATTCTACCTTGTATTCATA
>OMGT01000973.1_pt1 | contig 13938 bp, 9 predicted proteins | sample 1646101 | NCBI WGS metagenome assembly OMGT01 (sample SAMN05578593, study PRJEB25193) | human gut metagenome | biome: Human Microbiome; feature: human-associated habitat; material: feces | host: Homo sapiens | place: USA:Birmingham | reverse complement strand
CAACCAGAAAAAATCGAAATTGATGCAAACGAAAGGGCAGTTAATGAAAAGTCTCAATACTGCTTTTTCGTTTGCACCACCTTCGATTCTTTTCTTAACGATTTGTCAGATTCTAAAAAAACTGTTTTCCGTAATTGTATCATAATCCTGAAAAGAAATTAAATTTTCTTTTCCAATCCTTTTACTATCTTATCAAAATCAGATTCAATTGGCTGTGTCTTGTTAAAAATATCATATTACTGATATGCTTTCTCCACTGCCTGCTTATGAGAAATACATCCATTATCTTTCAAGATATCGTATCTGCGGAACGCAAGAAATTCGTTCACACTTTTTGAAAATTCCTCCATAGTAAAGACGTTTTCACGTTCAATCAAATCCTCTATGTAATCAAAATATCCTGTAACAGCACGTTCCAACTGACGAATCTGTTTTTCATCCAAATAGTTTTTGGCAATCGGGGTATCAGATTTGAGAATACGACCATCTGGAGCATTTTTCCATGTGGTCAAGCCCATATTTTCCTTGGTGTGGTCAGCTTGATTATAGACGATTTCAGCCGCTGTTTTACCGGTAATAGCATAATGAAATTTGTTCTGTATGGTTGCATAAAAATGATATGCAGTATCAGAATCTCTATTGTAATCAATGCTGCACTCTGCAAAGATATCGGTTATCTGTTGCCATATTCTACGTTCGCTGGCACGGATGGAGCGTACTCTTTCCAGCAATTCACGGAAATAGTCTTTTCCAAATGCTGTTTTACCCTGTTTCAGGCGTTCATCATCCATAGCAAAGCCCTTTATCATATATTCCTTCAAAATACCGGTTGCCCATATACGGAACCTGGTTGCCTGAATAGAGTTTACTCTGTAACCTACAGAAATAATGGCATCCAAATTATAATAATTGGTAGGAATAGTCTGCGTTTTATCCTGCATTGCTCCGTGCTGAGTGGTTGTTGCAATTTTTGCAACAACCACTTCCTCATCAATCTCACCGGTTTCAAAAATCTTTGCTAAATGGCGGCTGATGCCCGACTTGTCAATACCAAACAATTCAGCCATGGCTTTTTGTGTCAGCCATATCGTTTCATCTTTTATCAAGGCACTGACTGTTACGTTATCATCTTCGGTTCTGTACAGCACCATTTCCAGTTGTTTTGTAATATCTGTATTCATAATCAGCCTTCTTTCTTAAGAGTCAAGAATATTTACATTGTAGCAAACGTATGTTTGCACGTCAAGAAGGCGGTGGAATTTTTATGGAGCAGACAAAAACTTTTTATTAAAAAAAGCAATGTATGATACAAAAAGTTTACAACTGACATATATACTCATTATAACAACATGGAAGATAACTATTCTGAATAGTCACCGGGAAAGAACAAAAAGGGAGGAGAGCCGCATATGGATAAAAGGGGTAACATATCTTCACGAAATATGAGATTATTTGCAGCAATTATGACACTCATCGAGGCACTTGTCCTCACATCATTCACAGGCTGTGCCGGTAAAAAGGTGGATTATGGTGTGGACACGGAGGTAAAGGAGCAAAAGAACGCTTCTAAGGTATCTGATTTAAGGACTGACAAGCCATGGGTCGAAAATATAACTGTCCAGACAAAAAAAGGAGATGTAACCCTGGGAATCGATGCCAAAATACTGGTGCCGGATTGTGAAACCATGCATGTTGTTGGAGTGGAGGATGTGAAGCTCGATACAGAGTACAAGAAAAGGTTTTTAGATGCGTACTTTGGTGGTGGAGAGTATTATTATCATGATTTAGAGCATTATACAGTTGATGAATTGAATTCTTATATAGATTTAAAATCCAGGGAGCTGAATGAAATGAATAGCAGGGATGATGTGGATGATAGTACAAAACAGGAGCTGGTACAGCAAATGGAGCAGGATTTATCAGGTTATCGGGATTTACTGACTGATGCGAAAATCTCGTATACAATTGCTTCTGATTTACAAAGCTGTGATGAGTATGCCGGCTATAAAGGAGATACATTTTGTGAGGTAACATTTAAAGAGCATTGGGTAAATGCTTATGTCTTTAAGCTCGATGGAAAATATTACGGACCACCTTCATTTAAGGAGGAAAATTATGATAATGTCTCGCAGACATTTCAGGAGGATAATCTGACAGACAGTGCCGGAGCTGATGGAAATGAATGTACAAGAAGTGCAGCAGAGTCAAAAAAACTTGTGCAGGACTTTATGGGAAAGCTTGGACTGTCAAATCAGGTTGAGCGTGGAGAGTGCGATTGTAACTGGCTGGGATTTAATAATGGGGATGAAAACTGGGAGAGCCGCAGTAACACATTGTGGGGATATGTGTATTCGTATGGAACAGGCATTGATGGACAGGTTTTTAAGGATAGTTTTGATTCATCAGAATGTGACTCTATGCTTCGCGAGGATACGAAAGACATTACATTGGGTGACAGTATTCAGCTAACTGTTACAGACAATGGAATAATTGATGTGGTTATAGAATATCCGGTGAGTGTGACAAGCATATCCGGCAGTGTGGAGATGCTTTCTTTAAAGAATATAGAGCAGATAATTAAGGAGCAGCTAAAAAACAATGCCGACAAATATGAGCTTGAGATAAACAAAAGCTTTAACAATATGCAGCTTACATATTTCAGGCTGAAAGATAAGAATGAAACTGCAAAATACAGTTATGTGCCTGTATGGTCATTTTCGCGGCTGGTTGATTCACAAAAGAAAAATGTGATACTTGTAAATGCAATAGATGGCACAATAATCAATTCCGAGGATGTATTTTAAAATTTATGGAGAACTATTATGGGAAAGAAGAAAAAAGCAATTATGACACTCATCGAGGCACTTGTCCTCATATCACTCGCAGGCTGTGCCGGCAAAAAGGTAGATTATGGCACTGAGAGCGAAAGTAAAGAAACAAAAAATATGTCTGCCTTAGCTGATATCAGGGCTGACTCCGGCTGGAATGAAAACTTTACAATACAGACCGATAATGGCGAGAAAACAGTATATGTAAATGCAAATATTGTAGTTCCAGACTTTGATAACATGTCGGTTGTTGAGGTGGAAAATGTAAAGATAGATGCTGATTACAAAAAGCGTTTTCTGGATTTATATTTTGGTGGGAACGAGTACTATTATCACGATCCGGATCATTATACTGTTGACGAACTGAATGAGGTCATAGAGGACTGGCAGAAAACACAGGATGAAACTCACAGTGAGTGGTTGGAACAGCAGCTGGCTGAATATAGGGATAAGCTTGAAACGGCAAAGACTACTTATACCGTGGCAAAGGATCTCGAAAACTGTGAAGTATTTGCAGGCTACAAGGGTGATGTGTTCTGTGAGGTGGATTTTGAGGCTCACAAGGTACATGCTTACGCCTTGCATCAGTCCGGGACAGATTACGGTCCACCATCTTTAAGGAATGAGGACTATGATACCATAACGCAGACTTTTCAGGATGATGATCTAAAGGATAAGGCAGACGAGACCTCAAATGAGGGCAGTAAATCTGCCGCATCAGCCAAAAAAGAAGCCGGGGATTTCCTTAGTAAATTGGGAATGCAGGATCTGGTGGAACGAGGTGAATGTGAGTGCAGCTGGATAGGGTTTAATAACAGCGAAGAGGGAAATGACTATCAGACAGCAGTGTGGGGATATATTTATTCATACGCGACCGGCATAGACGGAATCACATTTAAGGATGGATTTGATATGGATACTTATTTGTCGGGGTATGAAGCAATTGATAGTGATATAGATGATGTTACACTGCCTGACAGTACACTTCTTACAGTCACTGATGATGGAATAATTGATGTGCAGATGGAATATCCGGTAAATGTAACACAGATCTATAAGGATGTGGAGCTTATTTCTCTGAAAAATATAGAGCAGATCATCAAGGCGGAGATTACGGAAAATCCTGATAAATATGATATTGCATCGTCATTCAATAAGCTACAGCTTAGTTATCTTAAGATAAGAAGTGACAGTGAGCAGGGAAAATACAGCTATGTTCCGGCGTGGGCACTGTCATGTCTGGTAGACTACTCCAATGAGCAAAATGCTATCTTTGTAAACGCTATAGATGGCACGATCATAAGGATTGATGATCTCATATAAAATTTAGCTAATGGATCGGGTTCATATTTTGATGGAAAAGATGTGGAAAATATATGATTAATAAAAAGAAAAAATATATAGGGCGTTTGACACTTGCCACTGCAATTACCTCTATTTTGTTTTCAGGATGTGGGGCGGCACAAAAGGAGCTTGCACAGACGGACAGAGCTTCCTACGAGAAAATATCATACCAGACAGTTACGGTACAGAGCGGTTCACTCACACCGCAGACTACCATCAGTCTGAGCGCGCAGGGCTATACCAGGTTTTCCTATGGTGCGACAAACACGGAGCTTACGCTTGAAAAGGTAAATGTGGCAGTGGGTGATCATGTGAAAAAGGGCGATATACTGGTGGCTTTTAAATCCGGGGAGATACAGAAAAAGATTGAGGACTACAGCGGGCAGATCAGTCAGAATAAGCTTCTGGCAGAGCACTACAGGGCTATTATGAAAATCGATGATACTCAGGATTATTCAAGCGATATTGCCCAGCTTGATAAGGATACAGAGGTTGCGCAGCTTTATCTTGATGAGGCTAAGGAAAAACTGTCGAGATATCAGATCACGGCATCAGAGGATGGTACGATCACAGCAATGGACAATTCACTTTTGGCGGGAGTTTTTGAACCGGGCAGCAATCTTATAACAGAAATCAGCGGAAACGGCAATTACGAGGCTGACAGACCGGAAGGTTATGACTTTAATGTAGGTGATATATACACGGCAACAGCATCTGATATAGAGTTTGAACTTAAGGTAAAAGAGGTGGACGATAAAAAGGTTGTTTTTGAACCGGTATCGGACATGTCGGCAGTATCGGATGCACAGATATTTTCCATGGAAGTGACGCGCCCTGCTATAGAAAATGCTGTGTATGTGCAAAAGGACGCAGTACATGAGAAGGATGGCAGGTATTTTGTATACACACTGGATGAGAATGGATACAGACAGGCGGTATGGATAAGTGTCGGAGATCAGGTAGGAGACTACCGGATCATCACAGAAGGACTTAAAAGCGGGGATGAGGTGGTTTTGCAGTGAAGATCAGAAACCTTTTATCAATAAAAAAGCTGGCAGTATTGGGGATATGTGTGTCGTTTTTGGCAGGCGGCTGTGGAAAAATGACAGAAAGCAGCATTCCGGAGCTTGAAGAACCTGTAGCGTTAAATGAAGCCTATAGACCTGTGGAATACGGTACGATTGGCTCCATACAGGTGCTGATGGCTACCGCAGTTCCTAGGGATTACTGCAATTACTACAGTGCCAACGTAAACATTTCACAGATATATGTGGAGCCGGGAGATACAGTAAATGTAGGGGATGTGCTTGCTGTCTGTGATGTGGATGAGGCAAAAAAACAGTTGCAGGAATGTAAGGATGCGCTGGTGCATGAGAATGAGACATATGAGATATCCGCTCAGATCTCGGATACGCAGATCAAATTATGGGAGAGTCAGGCTGCGGATACGGACGAATTTTCAACAGAACAGATTGAGAAAAAAGAGAGCACAGAAGATGATTACAATACGCAGATTGCCACAGAACAGGAAAATGAACGGTACGATAAGCAGCTTCACGAATACCGCGTGCAAAAGATCAATGAGCAGATGGCTTTATATCAGCAGATCGTTGATGATGGAACGCTTAAGGCAGTCCACAGCGGTCTTGTCACTTACACTAAGAAGCTGACAGATGGAAGGTCTGCTGCGGCATACGAGAATATAGTCATTGTCTCAGATACGGATGACCTTGTGCTGGATATAAAAGATACAGCCATAAATGAGTACAAATACAGTGATTATGACAAGAAATATGTGATAGTCGATGGCGAAAAATATGATGTCACCGAGTCTCAATATACATCAGAGGTTTTGGTACTTTCGAAGATAAACAACCGCTATCCGGATGTGTGCGTGGAAAGCAGGGAAAAGCCGTTTCTTACGGCAGGACAGATGTATCCGGTATATTTTGAAAAGACAAAAGCGGACCAGGCACTTGTCGTGGGAAAAGATTCCATCTATAAGGAAGGCGATACCAGATATGTCTATGTGAAAAATGATGAGGGCGGCCGCGAGAAACGCATCATAACAACAGGTGAGTCTGATGAAAACTATACACAGGTCACAGAGGGCTTAAAAGAGGGGGAGCTGGTCTACTATAATTCTACAGATCAGGTTCCGACAAAGTATAGCAAATATACGGTAACAAGGTCTGATTTTGATATAGCAAACTACGGTGTGCGCTACAGCAGATCTGACGCAGGGACGATAACCGAAACCTGTGATTATGAAGGGCAGATCGTATCGGTCAATGTGAAGCAGGACGATACGGTAGAAAAGGGGATGCTGCTTTACGTGGTGGATACCGGAGAGGGCAAAGCTGCCATAACAGAGGCGAAAAATGCGATCGACTCGGAGAATGAATCCTATGCGCAGAAGATTGCTGATTACGATAAACAGATAAAAGATTTATCTGAAGGTGGTAGCAGCGCAGAAGAAAATAACCGGCAGGATGAAAAGCCGGATACAGCATATGATGAGCAGCAGTTGAAACTGAATTTACAATTATTAAATCTGCAGAAAAAACTTGCCTGTGCAGACCACACCTATCAGCTTTCCCAGCTACAGTCAGCATATGACAGCATAAGCGCAGGAAATGACGGCAAAGGAAATATTTCAGTATATGCCAAAAATGATGGAAAAGTTTCAAAGGTGAGTGTCAAGGCAGGAGATAATGTGGAGGAAGGCTCAGATATCCTGCAGATAACCGGAAATTCCACGGACGTACTGCTGGTTCAGGTAAAGGATAGCAATAGCTATAAAGTATATAAGGACAATATAGCAGATGTGGGAGAGCGCGTATCACTTGAGCTGGACGGTACAACGATCTACGGAAGCTGTATCGGTTTTGCCGGTTATGGCAGGGAAGCTCAAAAGGGATATGTAAATCAGGATGATAAAGGTGTGCATATTACCGGAAACACAGATTCGGGATATGGAAATGCAGCATTTTATATAAAACTTGACAATGGAATACCGGATGATCTGACCAGGGCATCTGCTGTAAAGTTTTCTTATGTTTCTTTTAAAAAGGTGGTAGTGGTGCCGACTTCGATCATACACAAGCAGGTCAATCCTATGGACAAAGATGATATATCATACTATGTGTGGAAAATTGATGGGGACAGCGTGGTAAAGCAGCCGGTAATATTGGGCGATTATACATCAGGCAGCAATACACTTGTGCTTTACGGTATTGATGAGGGCGATGAAATATGTTTGGCTTCGTAATTAATAAATTAAAAAACAGAAAATGGTTAAATCTGTGTCTGCTTATGGGAGTGGCTTTGTTTATAGCACTTTTTGTGTGCCACCCTATGTTTGAAAAGGGTGCGGGAAATCAGATACTCGACAGACTTTTTACGGATCATGCCACACAGCAGAATGAGTTTCCTGCACAGATGAGCCGCGAGGGAACATATGCGGTGGCAGATTATCCTGATTCGCAGTCAGTGCTTGATAAGCTGTCAGGATACGAAAAGAAGTGGACTGAATATGTGGATATAAACAAGGTTTCCTCACAGCAGCTTATCACACTCTCAGGAGGACGCGCAGATACAGAGTTTGGAGGACTTAACCATTATTTTACAATAGGATATCTGCCGGGGCTTTCGGAGTACGTGGATGTTGTAAAATCTCAGACTGACACAGCCACATTCGAATGCAGTATAAGCGAAAAGACAATGGATCACTACGGACTTGTAGCAGGTGAAAAAATCTATTTACATGTACCTGATGGCAGTGGGAAAAAGGAAATTTCTTTCGTAATATCACAGATCTGTAGTGAAAAAGATATAAATAATCCATATTGGGCCAAGACGCTTTCGGATATGGGCGATGTGATATTTGTTTCGCAGGATGTTTTTGACGAAATGATGCAGTATTACAGCGAGGACAATATCAGCTACAGTGATTTCCTCATGCTGGATTACAGGCAGATCAACACGGAAAATGCCTCACTTTATGACGGTTATATGGAGCAGTTTAAGGATGCTGACAAGCTCTACAATGACAACATCCGTGATACGCTGGAGCGCTTTTTTACACAGCAGAAGACGATAAAGCTGATGCTTTGGGCGTTGGAGCTGCCGTGTCTTGTGCTTTTGATTTTATTTATAAGAATGATATCTGCACAGATACTTTCGCTCGAGGAAAATGACATACTTGTTTTAAGAAGCCGCGGTGCGACAAAATTACAGGTATTTATTTTGTACCTACAGCAGTCGGGAATAATAGCGTTTGCGGGCTGTGTACTTGGAATAGTACTCGGATATATAATGTGCCGGGCTGCCGCATCTACAGACGGATTTTTAAGATTTACGGCAAAGGATATAGGCACTTACAAATTTGTATGGCAGATGCTTGTCTATGCGGTGGCAGCGGCAGTTATCATGGTGCTGTTTATCACAGTTCCGGTGTGGAAAAAATCAAAGGATGCCATATCAGAGCGCAGCAGGGAACGAATATCAAAGAAAAAGCCACTTTGGGAGAAATGCTTTATAGACGTTATACTTTTGGCTCTGTCAGCATATCTGCTTTACAATTACAACAAGCAGAAGAGTACGCTTGCGATATCTGTTCTTGAGAACAGGAGCATAGATCCTGTCATGATACTGGACAATTCGCTTTTTATATTTGCAGCGGCACTTTTGTGCGTAAGACTTACCGGACTTATTATTCTGCTTGTGGACAGGCTCTTTAAAAAGCATTTTTCTCCGGCAATGTATGCATCATTTTTACAGCTGAAACGAACCAGATACAATCAGGGATTTCTGGCAGTATTTCTTATCATGACAGTGGCTGGCGGTATTTTTGACGCGAATATGGCGCGCACCATGAACAGCAATATGGAAAAACGGATCGTCTACAATGTGGGTTGTGATGCGATATACAACGAAGATTTCAGACTCAGGATACAGAAGAATAAAGATGGCTCTGTAAGCTGGATGTATGACGAGCCTGATTTCGGTAAATACGAGTCGCTCAAAAATGAGGGCATCTGTGACGGTGTCACGCGTGTGCTTGAGGACGAGAGGGTAGACATTTCCGCAGGCAGTGGTTCGATTTCGGATGCATATCTTATGGCGATAAACACAAAAGAATTCGGTGAGACTGCGAAATTGCAGAGTGACCAAAATGATGATATTAATGACGCGCACTGGTTCAATTACCTGAATGAGCTGGCAAAAGAGCCGGACGGAGTCATCATTTCCTCAAATCTGGCAAAAGCTCTGGGACTTAAAGTTGGTGACAGCTTAAATTACTCAAGGTATGTACCGGAGGCTGTCGATGATGATCAGATCTACGCATCTGAGAATGCAAAGGTATGTGCCATAGTAAAAGGTTTTCCGGGCTACGAGCGTTACACCTATGAGACAGATGCAGACAAAAATGTGACCGAGCAGGAGAAATACCTGATCGTTGCAAATTATGCTACGGTTGTGGAAAAGTTCGGCATGACACCGTACAGTGTGTGGATGAACCTGTCAAAAGGAAAAACGGTGGATGATATATACAAAAATTTAACATCCGCGCAGCAGCTTATAGACGAGAATAAAAACTCAGCCACAGTGCAGATCACAAACGGTATGTTTACATTAAGTTTTATACTTTCACTGATAGTGTGCTCAGTAGGATTTTTGCTGTATTGGGTTATGACACTAAAACAGAGGGAGCTGCAGTTTGGTATATACCGCGCAATGGGAATGAGAATGAGAGAGGTAAAAGCAATGCTTTTAAACGAGCAGATATTTTTATCATTTCTGCCGCTTCTTGCGGGAGCAGGCATAGGTATAGCTGCAACAGCGATGTTTGTAAGGCTCATATCGATCATATATCTGCCGCAGAAACACAATATCGGAGTAAATGTATATATTTATCAATCTGATATGCTGGAGCTTGCAGGAGTACTTTTCGTGGCTGTAGCCGTATGCTATGTGGTTATCAGCAGATTGCTTAAGAGTATGAAGATAGCACAGGCACTAAGGCTTGGAGAAGATAGTTAGCATGTAAAAAATGAGGTCGTGACATATGGAAAATGCGATAATTGCTCAAAATATAAAAAGATATTTCAAGGCGGGAGATGGTACAACAGTCCACGCACTTGACGGAGTATCCATGGAGATAAAAAAAGGAACACTTGCCATCTTAAAAGGGCGTTCCGGCTCCGGAAAGACCACACTTCTTAATATCCTTAGTGCGCTTGATATGCCGACAGATGGAAGTGTGCAGTTTCTGGATAAAAACCTCGAGCAGATGACCGAGAAAGACCGGGAAATGCTAAGGCGGTATGAGATGGGATTTGTATTCCAGTCTATAGCACTAATTCCCACGATGACGGCATATGAGAATGTGGAATTTGCCCTTAGACTTGCGAAAAACGATGTGATAAATGAGAATACGCATGACAGAGTATCAGAACTGCTGGAGCGTGTCGGACTCTCAAAGCGCATGGATCATATGCCGGATCAGTTATCGGGAGGTGAGCAGCAGAGAGTTGCGATAGCGCGCGCTGTGGTTCATCGCCCGAAGGTGGTCTTTGCGGATGAGCCGACAGGAGCACTTGATACCGCTGCTGGATTTGAAGTCATGCGATTGTTCCGTGAGTTGATAGACGATGAGGACATTACAATAGTTATGACCACGCATGATCCGAACCTGATGGAGCTGGGGGATGAAGTGTTTGAGCTTAGTGACGGCATAGTAATTTAAATTAAAAGGGGGAAAAGTAGATGATAAACTGCGATGGACTGGTAAAAATATATGAGACCGACGATAAAAAGGTGATGGCACTGGAGGGGCTTGACCTGACGGTGGAAACAGGGGAAATGCTTGCGGTAATAGGAAAATCCGGCAGCGGAAAATCCACCCTTTTAAATATGATAGGAGGACTGGAAACACCCACAGCGGGAGTGCTCACTATTGACGGAAAAGACATTTCCACATATTCAGAAGCTGAAATGGTGAGATACCGCAGAGACAAGGTGGGCTTTGTGTGGCAGAAAAGTGCCAAAAATCTGTTCCCATACCTGACTGTGCTGCAGAATGTCGAGGCAGTGATGATGTTTGAAAATACTGGAAATACCGATAATTTAAAACACGGAGAAATTATAAAAAAACGCAAGGATGATAATAAAAGCTATGCCCTTAAACTGTTAAATGCAGTGGGATTACAGGAGCATAAGGATAAGCTTCCGGCTCAGCTATCGGGAGGAGAGCAGCAGCGCGCAGCGATAGCGGTGGCACTGGCAAATAAGCCGGACATACTGCTTGCGGATGAGCCCACCGGAGCTGTGGATACAAGGACTGCTGATACAATCTATGAGCTGTTTCATAAGCTGAACAAAGAGCTTGGTATAACCATCATCATAGTGACACACGATATGGCACTTGCAGGCCGTGTAGACCGCACAGTGCTTATATCTGACGGAAAGGTAAGTACGGAGAAATTGAAGAAACACCCTGCAATGGAATATACGGTATTGGATAAGGCACACAGGATAAAACTCACTGATGAGATGCTTGAGGCAGCAGGGATAGAGTCTAATAAGGTCAGGGTTGATGTGCAGGATGGAAGGCTTGTGATATCGCGGATTTAAGACATATTAAACGTTTAGTGTTATAGAGACACAAAATATATCATTTTCGGTTTTAACAGAGATAAAACCACTATTTCTATTTACACATTCTTTGACATTTTCAAGCCCATATCCGTGGATATCTCCGGCTTTTTTAACCGAAACCTGTGGAATAGGATTGGATATTTCATAAAGCAGCACATGATTTTTCTGGCGCAGCGTACATGAGATGGATGGTTTGTGACCTGCCGGAAAAGCATCGCAGGCTTCTATTGCGTTATCCATAGTGTTTCCAATGATTATGTACAGGTCAACAGGCGAAATGTTGAGGTCAGTATCCAGCCATAGATTAAAGTTTATGGAGATTCCCAGACTGTCTGCTTTATTAGAGCCATAGTTTAGGATACCGTCAACAATGGAATTACCGGTATCAATCATTTGGTCAAGGCTTGAAAACTTTTTCTTTAAGGCAGAGAGCTGGCTTTCGGCTTCAGGTCGTGTTTTCGTAGAAACCAGATTTTCCATTGCCAGCATGTATTTTTTTATATCATGCCAAAGTGCGCGGGATTCGTCCTGACGAGCAATGATATCCTGATAGTAAAGCTCCTGTTTGGCAAGCTGCTCCTGCATACAGAGCTGATTTTTCTGTAATTCATAAGATTTCTTTACTATTTCCGTATATCCACAAACCACTATATTGATAACAAGCATACATATGGTGGTCATCACAAAGGTGGAGTATTTACCATTGTCAATAAAGGTAGTGTACTGGGCAAACAGAATAAATATGCTTGACAGATTGCAGAGCATGAGTGGTATGGCATGCAGTAGAGCCTTTGAATCAAATCGGGCATTGGTAAATAAAATAATTATGACCAGCAAAAACAGATGAATAATCTTGCTTGTGGTATTGTAGATAAGCCGTCCTTCACTTATTCCTAAAAGTTCATTTATTGAAATTCCAAGTCTGGAAAGTACAAACGCACCAATAACATCGGAAAACATCGACGTGACAAAAAATAATATAATAGTATAGGTGATTTGGAATATTTTGCATTTGAAGCGGAAAGTATAGCATAAAAACAAAAATAAGCTGATAATGACAAGCCGTATAAACATAGGTGTATATAGGGTTGATAGCATTATGACCGCAAAGAGTGATATGCAAAATAGGATAATATATCTGCGGGAAGGGTATACAGGTCTAACCTCTTTATGAAAGAAGTAGAAAATAAGCAGGCATTCTATAATAATGGTATATACTTCAATTGGAAAATTCATTTGATGGTACCTCGTATCAAATTGTTAAAGCGCTCTTGGAAAATGGTCTGTTTTTTCCGAGAAAGTGGAATTTTGCAGCCGTCAGTCATAGTGACAGCAAGTGGTGTAAAGCTGTCCACATAATTCAAATTGATGCAATAACTTCTGTGAATCTGTACAAATGAAGGATATGAAAAAACCGAAATCATATTTTCCATTGAATCCTTTATCTCCAATGTGGATGTATTTGCAAAATGAAAAATAATGTGCCGGTTCAGACTCTCAAAATATATGACATCGTTTATAGAAATCATTTTCTGAGTTGAACCATACGTTACCGCTGCCTTTTGCGGAAGAATCTCGTCAAGAGCCTCTCTGAGAACACTTTGAAACATTGTAATCGTTATCGGTTTGCATAGAAATCGAAAAGCAATTCCATATCCTCGGACTGCATACTGCAGTGCGTTTGTCGTAAAAACTATTACAGGACGAGGAGAATATCCTGCTAAAATAGAGCCAACTTCAAAACCATTTGGCTTATCCATTTCTATATCAAGAAAAATTAAATCATAAAATTGGGATTTAAAAACCTCAAGCAGGGCAGAGGCAGACAGGAAAGTAGAAATATTGTATGGTAATTTGCATGATTTGCAGTAATTGTAAAGTATATCAATATCTTGTTGTTCATCATCACAAATAGCAATATTCATAAAAATAATCCCCTTATCAAAACAATTAAGCTATGAAGATTATAAATTATAAATTTTGAATTTACAAGATTAATTTAGGTTGTGTTTTGAGAATTTAATGGCCGATGTAGGAATTATGCTTAATTATGGATAAAAAGTATGCGTGGAATATCATTTATGTTCGAATTTATGTCATTTAT
>OMGT01000970.1_pt1 | contig 13960 bp, 9 predicted proteins | sample 1646101 | NCBI WGS metagenome assembly OMGT01 (sample SAMN05578593, study PRJEB25193) | human gut metagenome | biome: Human Microbiome; feature: human-associated habitat; material: feces | host: Homo sapiens | place: USA:Birmingham | reverse complement strand
TTACTAAGGAAGAAGTTCATTGGGTTAACGGATATATAACTGAAACGGCTAATTCAATAGGATATCCTTGTGATGCATTGAAGGGTGAAGGAAGAGTACATTTAAATGGTGTACAAGCAGTGTCATACTCCAGAATTCGATATACATCAGGAGATGATTTCTTAAGGGCGTCAAGACAAAGAATTGTATTGCAGGCGATACTCGAAAAGTGTAAGGGTGAAGATATAGCAACACTTACATCCATGTGTTCGTCAATGATGGACGATATCAGTACTAATTTTACGGTTAAAGAAATCTTGGCACTGGCGAAAAATGTTACTAAGTATCAGATTTCATCTACTACAGGATTTCCATATAATGTTGCTACAAAGGAACTTTCTGGTGTAGGAGATACGGTTATTCCTATTGATTTGGCTACAGATGTTGTACAGTTGCATAAGTATCTTTTTGAGGACGAGTCATACACAGTATCAGATACTGTACAGTCTATAAGTGATACTGTACAGAAAAAGACAGATGTTGATTCAAAGACCGATATATATGATACAACAAAGTATAATAATACTGCTGGTTCAACCGGAACTGAAGGGGCTAAGAAAAAAAATAAAGATGCTCAGGATGCCCTGAAGAAGAGTCAGTCAGAATCTGAAAATGACTCGACAACAAAATCCTCATCCGATGATTCAGATGACTAAATGTTAAAGTCAGCTATCAGGAACAAGATTTATATTTACGAAAATTGCAAAAATAATATCCGGGACCAGTCATTAGATTGGTCCCGGACGTTATAATAATGTAATTCAAAAAAGATACGAATACATTTAGGGAGAATTTATGAAAACAGAAATCAAAGAAAAAATCACGGCAACAAACCAGAAATACTTAAAGAAATTCTTAACAGAGGAAGCTCCGGCTAAGCTTGAGAGCCAGCTTGAGCACATGGACTGGTCATACCTTGATATGATTCACAACAAGGAGCAGCAGAGAGGTACATTTTCACCGCTTGCTGCTATGGAGCTTTCAGAGATAGAGGCTAATAAGGATAAATATCTTGCAACAGGTCTTGATGCGGTCAAGAATGGCAAGGTCGGTGCAATTCTTCTTGCAGGTGGACAGGGCACACGTCTTGGTTTTGACAAGGCTAAGGGCATGTTTAATATCGGAAAGACAAAGGAGCTCTACATTTTTGAGCAGCTTATCGCAAACCTTATGAAGGTTACAAATCAGGCCGGTACATGGGTGCCGCTGTATGTCATGACAAGCGAGATAAATGATGGCATGACAAGAGAGTTCTTTGAAGAGCACGACTATTTTGGATACAACAAGGATTATGTGAAGTTTTTCGTGCAGGAGATGGTTCCGGCAGTTGATTTTGATGGAAATCTGCTCATGAAATCTGAGGATTCACTTGCTATGTCACCAAACGGAAACGGTGGATGGTTCAAGTCACTCATCAATGCCGGTCTTGACAAGGATTTGAAGGACAAAGGTGTTGAGTGGCTCAATGTATTTGCTGTGGACAATGTGCTTCAGCAGATTGCAGATCCTGTATTTGTAGGTGCTACAATCGAGTCCGGCTGTGTCAGCGGCTCTAAGGTGGTCAGAAAATGTGATCCATATGAGAGAGTTGGTGCTATGTGTCTTGAGAATGGCAAGCCTTCGATTGTTGAGTATTACGAGCTTACCCCTGAGATGGCAGAGGCAAAGAATGAGAATGGTTCATTGCAGTATGGCTTTGGTGTTATCTTAAACTATTTATTCCGAGTGGACAAGCTCATGGCTATCGCAGAAAAGAGCCTTCCACTTCATGTGGTAGAGAAGAAGGTGCCTTACATTGATGAGAATGGTACAGAGCACAAGCCTGAGACTCCGAATGCATACAAGTTCGAGACACTCATCCTCGATATGGTATACATGATGGACAATAGCCTGCCATTTGAGGTAGACAGAGAGAAGGAGTTTGCACCTGTAAAGAATGCGACAGGTACAGATTCGGTTGAAACAGCGAGAGCTCTTCTTGAGAAGAACGGAATTGAAATTTAATATATGATTTATGGTAACTGTTCATTGGCATGGATGTATTGATATTCTGCAATTTCTATTTATCGCAGACTTAGAGGTGCATCTGCCGATGAGCAGTTATTTTTATTTTTATAATCGCATAGTGGCCTGCAATGGGGAACATAGGCTATAAATAGTTAACTGATTTATGAAAAAATAAATAATCCCGTCACAAATTAAACACAGATTGACAGTATACTTCTAATTGTAAACGAAAGGAGAAATTATTATGGATAACAATTATAGAAATATGAATGATACAAATAATACAAATAATACTAACAGTACAAATAACAATACAAATAATGTAAATTTCACAATGTCGGGTAATCCTTACAATCCGGATGAGTCACAGAAGGCTGCACAGACTAATAATACATCAGCTGAAAGCTATTCACAGAGCTACAATCCATATTCGCAGGCTTCTGCAGCAGGACAGCCAAATGTAAATCAGTCATATGCAAACCAGCCTTATTCTAATCAGTCGTATAATTCAGGCACAAATAATAATGCATATGGCGGCACATCAGCAGGTTCGACAGACAATTCATATAGCCGCCGGATGAATATGAATGGTCAGGCATACCAGCAGACTGTAAAGCCTAAGAAACAGAGAGCACCTAGAAAGCCTGGTGCATTTGGACCATTTGCAGCAAAGACAGTAGCTGCAGCTCTTATCTTCGGACTCGTCGGAGGCGGAGTTTTCACAGGAGTAAGCTATATTGGCACGAGAGCTATTTCAAATTCTTCTACTGCAAGTGCAAAGCTTACCACTACAACATCTGGTGGGACTAAGCAGACATCCTCAGGGGATGCAAAGGATCTGACAGATGTATCATCTGTTGTCGATGAGGTTATGCCTAGCATCGTAGCTATCACAAATACAGGAACAGTCACCTACAACAGCTTTTTCGGAAAGCAGTCACAGCAGTCTCAGAGCTGCGGCTCAGGTATCATTGTGAGTGAGGATGATGATTATCTCTACATTGCTACAAACAACCATGTTGTGGCAGATTCAGAGGAGCTCACAGTACAGTTTGATGATGATTCAGTGGTAAAGGCAGAAATCAGAGGAACGGATCCTGACGATGATCTTGCAGTTGTACGTGTAAAGAAAGCAGACCTTGGAAAAGATACTTACTCAAATATCAAGATTGCTACAATCGGAGATTCTGAAAGTGTAGCTGTTGGAAGTCCTGCAATTGCTATCGGTAATGCACTTGGATACGGACAGTCTGTCACAACAGGTATAGTAAGTGCGCTTAACAGAACTGTTACTACACAGGATTCACAGACAGGTGAGACTGTTACCAACAACAAGCTTATCCAGACGGATGCAGCCATAAACCCTGGAAACAGTGGTGGAGCACTCTTAAATGAAAATGGCGAGGTTATCGGTATAAACTCTGTAAAATATTCTTCAACTGAGGTTGAGGGTATCGGATATGCAATTCCTATGTCGGTTGCAAAGCCTATTATTGAGAGTCTCATCCAGGATGGAAAGTATACAAACGAGAATCAGGCATACCTTGGAATAAAGGGTGGCGATGTTTCATCTGAGATGGTAGCCTATGGCTTCCCACAGGGTGTGTATGTTTCATCTGTTTCAGCTGGTTCAGGTGCCGCAAATGCCGGCTTACAGGAGGGAGATATCATCACTGCTGTTGACAGCACAAAGATTTCTTCTATGACAGAGCTGCAGTCAGCGTTAAAGAGCTACAAGGCCGGAGATAAGGTTACTCTTACTGTTGCCCGTCAGAGTGGCAGACAGTACGAAGAGAGCAAGGTTGAAGTAACCTTAAGCTCTGCAAAGGATATCCAGCAGTAATTCCTGCGCAGTGTATTGGTGGGAGGTCGGGACGTAAGCCCCGGCTACCGGCGGCGCACACGTACTCTTGCGGTCGCTACGCTACGTGGCTAAGATACTGTACGAAATTATGCTTGAAGGGTTTCTATGCTTGACGAAACCGTCGAAACGCGCCGTCCGTGGCGCGTTTTCTCCTCACCCCTGCGTCCATGCAGGGGTGTTTCTGCATTTCATGGGCATAATTTCTACAGTATCTAAGCCACTTCGCTATTCGCTCCTGCAAGAGTACGTGTGCACCACCGGTACCCGGGGCTTACGTCCCTTACGCTGTGGCGGAAATGTTGTTCAAATCAGTTCAAAGTACTAGACAAATTCCACAAAATATTAGATAATAGAAGCAAATTAGTTTTCATTTTGCATAGGAGGTCGGCATGAAGAAGAAAAAAATAGTTATTGCACTCGGACATGATGCTCTTGGAACAACTCTTCCGGAGCAGCACGAGGCTACAAAGCATACAGCAAAGGCAGTTGCAGATTTTATTAGAGACGATTATGAGGTTGTTATCACACACAGCAACGGACCGCAGGTGGGCATGATTCACACCGCTATGTCTGAGTTTTGCAGGATTTATCCTGAGTATACAGCTACACCTACAGCTGTCTGTTCTGCAATGAGCCAGGGCTATATAGGATATGATTTACAGAATGCTATCCGTACAGAGCTTCTTGGCAGAGGAATTTACAAGACCGTTTCTACAATACTTACACAGGTGGTTGTTGACCCGTATGATGAGGCTTTTTATCATCCGACAAAGATCATTGGCCGTGTTATGACAGAGGCTGAGGCTGAGGAAGAAGAGAAGAAGGGCAACCATGTGACACAGGTTGAGGGAGGCTACAGAAGAGTTGTGGCAGCTCCAAAGCCTGTTGATATAGTGGAAAAGGATGCTATTAAGGCTCTTGTTGATGCGGATCAGGTTGTTATCGCATGCGGTGGCGGCGGAATTCCTGTTTTAGCACAGGACAATAAGCTTCAGGGCGCCAGTGCTGTTATCGAGAAGGATCTTGCAGCAGGAAAGCTTGCAGATACTCTTGATGCTGACAGACTTGTTATACTTACAAGCGTTGACAAGGTTTGCCTGAACTATGGCAAGGAGGATGAGAAGCCGCTTGATACCATGACTGTCGATGAGGCAAAGAAGTACCTTGCAGCAGGCGAGTTTGATGAGGGTACCATGGCTCCAAAGATTGAGGCGGCTATCGACTTTATCGGTGACTCTGCCATCCGTTCAGTGCTTATCACAAAGCTCAATAAAGAGGGCAAGACAGTTTCAGGTGGTATGGGCACTTTAATTACAAAGTAGAGCTTAATTGTTATAATTCACATATATCCCACACGTCTATATGCATTTTGCAGAGCAGATGTGTGGGTAGTTTTATAAAAACATCGTGCGGTTTTGCGAATGTGCGTGGGGGTTCTGAAGAGTTGAAAACAAGGCGACTATTCAGAACCCCCGAGAACAAGAAAAGTAAGATAGAAGGTAACACAAAATGAGTGAGAAAAGGCTTCAAAAGAGAGATGAAATCTCAGACGAGTACAAATGGAAGCTTGAGGATATGTATGAGACAGATGAGCTGTGGGAGGCTGAGTGTGAAAAAGCGTCACAGCTTGCAGAAAAGCTCTCGGGCTTTAAGGGACATCTGGCCGACAGTGCAGCAACGCTGCTTGTTTTTTTTAAGAAGCAGGATGAGCTGTCTTATTATTTGGAGCGTATAGTGGTCTATGCGAATGAGCGCTCGCATCAGGACACTGCTGTGTCGAAATATCAGGCATATGTGTCAAAGGCAGAGACACTGACTGTTCAGGCATCAGGTGCGCTGGCATTTGCGAGTCCGGAGATTTTGCAGATAGATGATAAAAGGCTTGAGAGCTTTTACAGTGAGAGCAATGAGCTTATGCACTATAAGCGTGCGATTGATGAGATAATGCGCCAGAAAGCGCATACTTTATCGGCTGCAGAGGAGAATATCCTGGCGCAGTGCGGTGAGATGGCTGCAGCACCGGAGAATATATTCAGCATGTTCAACAACGCGGATATCAAATTCCCGTATATCACTGATGTTGAGGGAAATAAAATCCGTATCACGCACGGCAATTTCATAGATTTTTTAAGCAGCAAGGACAGAAGCCTGCGCAAGCAGGTGTTCCGAGGAGTCTATGATTCGTACAAGAAGTGGAGCAATACTGTTTCCATGATGTACATCAGCAAGCTGAAAAATGACACTTTTTATGCAAGGGTAAGAAAATATGACAGCGCAAGGGCCATGTATTTATCCGATGGCGATATTCCTGAGAGTGTCTATGACAATCTGATTGAGACGGTTCACGCACATCTACCGGCTCTGCACAGGTACATGGCGCTTAGGAAAAAGCTTTTAGGTGTGGAGCATCTGCATATGTATGATTTGTTTGCACCGATTGTGGACAATGTACAGACCACCTACACCTATGATGAGGCGAAAAAGCTTGTGGCAAAGGCGCTTGAGCCTATGGGTGATGAGTATGTCAGCACACTTAAGGCTGGCATGGAGAGTGGCTGGATAGATGTATATGAGAATGAGAACAAGAGAAGCGGTGCGTATTCATGGGGCGCTTACGGCACTCATCCGTATGTGCTTTTGAACTATGCCGACAATCTGGACAGTGTGTTTACGCTGGCTCATGAGATGGGACATGCGATGCATACATACTATTCAAATGAGCATCAGAGCATCACCTACGCAGGATACCTGATTTTTGTGGCAGAGGTTGCATCCACCTGCAATGAGTCGCTTCTAATGCACTATATGCTTGAGCATTGTGAGGATGAGAATGAGAGAAAATATCTCATGACACATTTTCTGGACGGCTTCAGGACGACACTTTTCAGGCAGGCGCAGTTTGCAGAGTTTGAGCATATAGCACACCGAAAAATGCAAAAGGGCGAGCCGGTTACCAAGGATGTGCTAAATGAGCTATGGCATGAGCTGAATGTGCAGTACTACGGACCGGATATGCGCGTGGATGATGAGATATCATATGAGTGGATGCGCATACCGCATTTTTACACACCGTACTATGTATATCAGTACTCGACAGGCTATTCGGCAGCAGTTGCTTTTTCAAAAAAGATACTTGAGGAGGGAAAGCCTGCTGTGGATAAGTATATAGGAAATTTCCTGTGCGGTGGATGCTCGAAGAATCCAATCGAGCTGCTAAAGAGTGCCGGTGTCGATATGAGCACACCAAAGCCTGTGGATGATGCACTCAATGTATTTGAGGATTATCTGAAGCAGTTTGAGACAGCAACTAAGTAAGGAGAAACATTTTTATGGAAAGAATTAAAAGCTTTACAATCAATCATAATATTCTTAAACCTGGATTTTATATTTCAAGAAAAGACGGAGAAATCGTCACATACGACCTTCGTACAAGAAAACCTAATGCAGGCGATTATATGTCCAATTCAGCTATGCACTCAGTGGAGCATATGTTTGCAACATGTGTGAGAAACTCTGAGATTGCAGATGATGTGGTATATTTTGGACCGATGGGCTGTCAGACAGGCTTCTATCTCGTTGTGAGGGATGTCGAGCCGGGGAAGGTTTTTGAAATCACAAAAGAGGTCTTAAAACAGATACTTGAGTATGATGGACCGGTATTTGGTGCATCAGCCATAGAGTGCGGACATTACGAGAATCTGTCACTTGACGAGGCAAAGAAGGAGTGCCGTGCATATCTTAATGTGCTTGAGAGCCAGACAAATATGGAGTTTACTTATCCACAGTAAACGAGGACTAAAAATATAATAGCAAGATAGCAGGAATGGAGAAATAAAATGACAATAGGTGTAATTGGTGCAATGCAGATGGAGGTCGATGACTTAAAGGCTCAGATGACAGACACACAGACAGAGGTTTACAGCGGTGTGGAGTTTGTTGAAGGCAAAATCGGTGATCAGTATGTTGTTGCGGCAAAATGCGGAATAGGAAAGGTATTTGCGGCAATATGTGCAGAGGCCATGATTTTGAAATATGATGTCGACATGATTGTCAATATCGGAGTGGCTGGTACTTTGACAAAGGACTTAAACGTGCTTGACGTGGCAGTAGCCACAAACGTGCTGCAGCACGATATGGATACATCGCCAATCGGAGATCCGAAGGGACTTCTCTCAGGCATCAATATGATTCTGCTTCCGGCTGATACAAAAATGGTGGAGCTCATGTGCTCATGCTTAGCTGACAGGAATATCCACTACAAAAAGGGCAATATCGCAACAGGAGATCAGTTTATTGCCACAAAGGAGCAGAAGGATTATATTTCGAATACCTTTGATGCAATCGCAGCAGAGATGGAGGGTGGCAGCATCGGTCATGTGTGCTATGTGAACAAGGTGCCATTTGCCATTCTTCGCTCAATATCAGACGGCGATGGCGGCGAGACAGACTACCAGACCTTTGCGGAGAAGGCTGCGCATCAGTCGATTGAGGTAGTGCTTGAGTTTATCGGAAGGGCAGAAGAACTGAAATAGAGTTATTTCATTATTCATAATTTGTGATAATAAAGAATAGTATATAGCATGAGTGAATACAGAGCATACATGCAAAATACAAAACTACATAATGGGACAAAACGAAAGAAACGCCGACACAGATTCCTTTTTGGAGTGCTGCTGTCGGCGCTTCTTATTACAGGCGCTTTATATGGCAGAGAGTATGACATATCACAGCTGAAAAATATAGAGGTGATGGAGACACTTAGCAGTGCTGTGAGTCAGTTCGGAGACAGAAAGCTACCTGTATATTCGGTTCAGACAACGGAAAAAAAGATAGCCCTTTCATTTGACTGTGCCTGGGGAGCAGAGGATTTTGACAGTATGATGGAGACACTTGACAAGCACAACGTAAAGGCTACATTTTTTATGACAGGAGGGTTTGTGAGTGATAATCCTGAATGTGTAAAGACGCTGGTTGAAAAAGGGCATGAGCCCGGAAATCACAGTGAGCACCACTATGATATGGCAACAATCACGGCAGGCGAGATGAAGACGGAGATAATGGATGTGCACAAAAAGGTCAAGGAGCTGACCGGAAAGGATATGAAGGTATTCAGACCGCCATACGGCTCGTACAACAATGAACTGATTGACACAGTTTATGGCTGTGACTATTATCCAATCCAGTGGGATGTGGATTCGCTCGACTGGAAAAACTATGGTGCGCAAAACATCATAGATACAGTGTGCAATCACAAAAGCCTGGATTGTGGCTCGATAATACTCTGCCATCTAGGCGCGAAATACACCTCGCAGGCACTCGATGAGATGCTCACGAAGCTTCAGGACATGGGCTATGAGATAGTTCCGGTATCAAAGCTGATCATGACTGAAGGCTATCATATGGATGCAAACGGTATGCAGATCAAGGACTGAGCAATTTCATAAATCAATATTTTAGTCAATATTTAGTCAATAATTTAGCCCTTTACGATATTGTTATTTACAGACAAGTGTGTTAAACTAAAGCTATATTTTAAAGAAGCTGTGAGACAGCTATGGGGGTAAATTATATGACAGATACAGGTTTTTTAGTAGCATTCTTTATAGTTATTTTTTTAGTTATCATCTTTGCGCTTGTCGCTGTAATCGGGGCCGTTACAAGTGCTGTTGCAGGTATCAATGATGATGAGGATGAGATTGAGGAAGAGGGCATCTGAAGCTAAAATAAATAAAAGATATTAAAAGATATTAAAAGATATTTAAAGACATTTAAGGACATCGAATTATATTAATCGTATAATTGGGTGTCTTTTTATTGTCAAAATCTCTTAAAAAAGTATAAACCAATTGAGTTGCAATCCGACACATTGTATAATAAAAGTATAACAGCGAATTAAATTTATTGTGAAAATCGTAGTAATCACAATGTCTATCAAACTAAGGCAGGATATTATCAAGGAAAAGAAGAAGGAGGGGTCAGATGATATCAAGATATAGTGTAAAAAAGCCTTTTACTGTACTTGTAGGAGTACTGCTGGTAATAGTACTCGGTGTTGTATCACTTGGCAGGATGACGACAGATCTGCTGCCGGATATGAGCTTTCAGTATGCACTTATAGTGACAACAGATATGGGAGCAAGTCCACAGGAGGTGGAGAGCGATGTCACCGCGCCGCTTGAAGCAGCTATGGCAACTACGTCCAATATCAAAAACGTAAGCTCAATGTCATATAACAGCTATTCTCTGGTGACATGCGAGTATGAGCAGAATGCCAACATGGATTCTGTAGTGATAGAGATGCAGCAGAAAATAGATCAGGTCAAGGCTGGCTGGAAGGATGGAGTGGGTACTCCGACCATTATGAAGATAAATCCGGACATGCTTCCAATCATGATGACTGCTGTGGATATGGATGGGAAAAGCAAGTCGGAAATCACAGACTTTGTGGAAAACACACTTAAGCCTGCAATTGAGAGTACAGAGGGAGTCGCATCAGTGACTGCGACAGGTGAGCTCACCGAGCAGATACAGGTCACGATGAATCAGGCCAAGATAGATGCGCTCAATGAGAAAATAAATAATGCCGTTTCAAAGAAATTTGACGATGCAAAAAGTCAGATGGATGATGCAAGCGCAAAGATAGAGAGCGGACAAAACGCGATCACATCTGCATCGGATCAGATGAGCGCGGGAGTGGATACGCTAAAGGAGCAAAAGGCAAAGCTTGCAGAGCAGAAGACTCAGCTAGAGAGTACTCTTGCAAGCTTAAATGAGCAGAAAAGCCAGCTTGAAACAATTCAGTCAGCTCTTTCAGACTTCATGAATAGTGATACATATACAAAGACAATTCCGTCACTCAAAGAGGGCGCAAATGCACCGGGTGAAGCGGGCACAGCACTTAAAGCACAGCTTGAGCAGGTTGATAAGCAGATTGCAACACAGTTTTCAGGTCTCTCGGCGCTTGGAATCACCGTAAACACAGCAGATGATCTGCCTGCGGCAGCGTCAGCGATAGCACAGACTCTCATTCAGGTGAATACAGGTATAGAGCAGTGCAGGAGTGGGCTTGACCAGATAGCACAAGGAGAGACAGCACTTTTAGATGCCTATGATAATCTAAACAGTCAGGCAGCTATAAGCTCGATAAGCATAGGACAGCAGTCAGCACAGCTTGCAACAGCAGCGGCATCTCTTGACAGCTCAAAGAAGGAGCTGGAAAAGAGTAAGGATGATGCACTTGACAAGTCAAACTTAAATGCAGTTTTAACAATTGACTCGCTCTCGCAGCTGCTCGTCGCTCAGAATTTTGATATGCCTGCAGGCTATGTAAATGATTCAAATGGCACGCAGTACATAGTACAGGTGGGAGATGAGATAAAATCAATTGATGATTTAACAAATCTGGTGCTTATGGATATGAAGCTTGATGGAATAGCTCCTATTCATGTCGGTGATGTGGCAGATGTTGAGATGACTGACAACTCGGATGAGACATATGCGATAGTCAACGGTAATCCCGGAATAATGCTCTCCATGGAGAAGCAGACCGGCTACTCTACAGGAGACGTCACAGACCGTCTTTTGGACAAGTTTGATTCGCTGGAAAAGGAAAATGGCGGATTACACACCACAGTGCTCATGAATCAGGGCGTATACATCGACATGGTTGTAAAAAGTGTGATGCAGAATATGATAGTGGGAGCAATACTTGCCATTTTCGTATTGCTTTTGTTCTTAAAGGATATAAAGCCGACACTTGTTATCGCAGCATCTATACCGCTATCGGTTATTGTGGCAGTGGTGCTTATGTATTTTACGGATATCACCTTAAATATCATTTCAATGTCGGGACTTGTGCTTGGAATAGGAATGCTGGTGGATAATTCAATCGTAGTAATCGAGAATATCTACAGATTAAGAGGAGAGGGATATTCGGTAAAGAAGGCGGCTGTTGAGGGTGCAAATCAGGTGGCAGGAGCCATTTTTGCCTCTACACTTACCACGGTAAGTGTGTACGCGCCAATCATTTTTACTGATGGAATCACGAGACAGCTCTTTGTAGACTTGGCACTTACGGTAGCGTTTACTCTTATGGCGTCTCTTGTAGTGGCACTCACATTTGTACCGGCAATTGCTTCAGGCATGCTCAAAAAGACGAAGGATATAAAGCATCCATGGTTTGAACGTTTTAAGGATTGGTATGGAAATGTGCTCGGCACATGTCTTAGATTTAAGCCGGTGGTATTTATTGCGGCAATAGTGCTTTTAGTCGGCAGTGGCGCACTTTGCATGTCAAGGGGAATGACATTTATGGATATGGACATGGAGTCAAATCAGATTTCACTTACCATAGAGGCAAAGGATGACGAAAAGCTTGACTTCAAGCAGCTTACAGAGCTGTCTGATAAGGTCATGGACAAAATATCTGATATAAAGGGCATAGACACAATAGGAGCTACAGCAGGCGGCAGCTCGACCATGAACCTGATGAGCTCAGGAAGCGACAGCGTGAGCATGTATATATTGCTTGATGAGAAGTCAGATGTTTCATCGGATAAGGTAATAGATGAAATTGAAAAACGCACAAAGAATCTGGACTGCAAGGTAACAGCATCTTCGCAGGCTATGGACTCATCAGAGTTTTTCGGAAGTGGTCTCTCTGTCAGGATTAAGGGTAATGATATAGACAAGCTGCAGAAGCTTGCAGGTGATGTGGCAGATATCCTTAAGGACACAAATGGAGTGACAGATATAGATGACGGTCTTGGAGATACAATCAATGAGCTTAAGATAACTGTGGATAAGGAAAAAGCAGCAAAGTATGGCTATACGGTGGCTCAGGTATACCAGCTCGTATCCGGTGAGATATCATCTCAAAAGAGCGCAACAACCATTACGACCGACATAAAGGACTATGAGGTATACTTACAATCTGCAGAGCAGTCTGATGTGACTGTGGACGACATCAAAAACCTTACATTTACCTATAAGGATAATGATGGCAGTGAAAAGGAGATTCCGCTCAGTGATATCTGCACTATTTCGCAGGAACAGACACTGAGTACCATTCATCGAGATGCTCAGACAAGATATATTACAGTATCAGGTGCGGTTGATGAAAACCATAATGTAACATTACTAAGCAATAAAATTAAATCAAAAATTGATAAACTTAGCATTCCTGATGGCTATTCAATAGACATGGAGGGCGAGGATGAGACAATAAATGAGTCAATGAGTCAGCTTGGACTTATGCTTGTGCTTGCAGTGATATTTATCTATCTTATCATGGTGGCGCAGTTCCAGTCATTGCTTTCACCGTTTATTATCATGTTCTGTATACCTCTTGCGTTTACAGGAGGCTTTATAGCTCTTTTCATCACGGGAAATGAGCTCGGAATCATATCAATGCTTGGCTTTATCATGCTGGCAGGTCTCATTGTAAATAATGGAATCGTGCTCATTGATTACATCAATCAGGCCAGGAGAGAGGGCATGAGCAAGCATGAGGCAATCATAGACGCAGGCCGTACAAGGCTTCGTCCAATACTGATGACAGCGATGACCACCATACTCGCAATGTTTACATCGGCGATAGGTATCGGAGATGGCTCAGATATGATAAAGCCGATGGCAATCGCAATAATAGGAGGTCTCGTATACGGAACCATCCTTACGCTTATAGTAATTCCATGTATCTATGATGCGTTCAACAGAGAGAAGAGCATGGTAGAGGAAGAACTGTAGCAGGATAGAAGGAAAAAAGCTGGAAATATAGAGAGTTGGAGGATTTTTACATGGCAAAGTATATTATGGCATTAGATGCGGGCACAACCAGCAACAGATGTATACTTTTCAATGAGAAGGGTGAGATGTGCAGTGTGGCACAGAAGGAATTTACGCAGTTTTTTCCAAAGCCGGGCTGGGTGGAGCATGATGCAGAGGAAATCTGGGCCACACAGCTTGAGGTGGCAAAGGAGGCAATGGCCAATATCCAGGCTACGGCAGCCGACATATGTGCGATAGGCATTACTAACCAGAGAGAGACCA
>OMGT01000938.1_pt1 | contig 14455 bp, 14 predicted proteins | sample 1646101 | NCBI WGS metagenome assembly OMGT01 (sample SAMN05578593, study PRJEB25193) | human gut metagenome | biome: Human Microbiome; feature: human-associated habitat; material: feces | host: Homo sapiens | place: USA:Birmingham | reverse complement strand
AAGCTGAAATTGAATGTTTGAAAAAACAAAAAGAGGAAATGAAAAATGACGATGATTTCGCCAAAAAATTGTTTGGATACGATTCAATAGACGATAGAATTTGCCAATACGAAAACAAAATCAAACAACTGGAATTTCAATTGTATATATTGTAATGTCCATACCACCAAAAACAACGCAAAAATTTTGTGCATTATGCCATATTGCAAACCCTGGCACAGTGTGGTATAATGATAATATCAACCGGGAAGCATTCCGGTTTGTGAGTTGAAACGTTTTGTATTTTTTATGCAAAAAGAAAAAAGGCGCTGTGGGTTTATTCCACAGTGCCTTTTTTCTTTTCCATCGGCAGCGGTATAGATCGCTGCCGATTTTTATTTGATTTCCTGGAAATTATCTACAGAAACATAGCCGGTAACATATTTACCAGCCGGTTTCTTACCGCAGTATTCCTTCCGGGTTGTTACCCGGAAACGTCCCAGTTTGCAGCGCACACCGTCGTAAATGTAGTATACACCAGGCGGCAATGTCCCAGCCGGTGTTTTTGCGGATTCGTTTGCAAAGAGCTGTGTACGGTCCTTGTACAAGCGTACCCGCTGCCCTTGCCGCCAGTCATAACGGAGCTTTTTTGCTGTCGGCTTGTGCGCTGTCTGCCCCTGAGCAATATACTGCTGTACTTTTGCTTTAAATCTTGCCCAGTGCGGCAGGATGTACAGCGGGCACATCTTGTAGCTGTTGTACATGGTGTTCAGCTGATCCACCGTCCCGCTTTTCCCGTCGCGCACGTTCAGCCAGTGAGTGTGGGTGTACAGGTGGCTGATATCCAGCTTGTACTGCCGCAGGAGAGCCGCTGCAAGGCGTGCAGCGTTGTCCTCTGCTTTTTTGTCGACAGCGTCGTAAGAGCTGCCCATGATGCACTCAATGGCGATTGTTCTGCGGTTGCCGTTGCCGGAGCCGTCCGCAGCGTGCCAGCCGCTAAGAGTCAAGGGGAGGTCTTGCCATGCGCAGGAGTGGTCTACATAATAATGTACGCGCACGTCGTTCATGTTGCCGTTTACCGTGGCTCTTGTGTACTGCTCTGCCGGAGTTGTCCCAGATGCCACGGTGATCCGGTCGGTATTGTGGATGGTCACACCAATAACACGCCCAGCCATAGACACTGTTGGCATGTCAATGTGGTTGGGGTTGTGCTTGGTCAGCAGGTACTCTTTAACGGTTACGCCCCCAAGAGTGGAGGTTTTGTCAGGTGTCAAAAATCCCATAGTGGCTTACTCCTTTTCTTCTTTTTTTTGCAGTAGGTCGATTGCCTTTTTGAGGATGTCCGGCAAAGGGACACCCAGCAGCCCGGCGTTTTCTGTGATTGATAGCAACTCGTTGACCATAAAAGCGATGCACACAGCGTCGCGGATGTACGATGTTCCCATAACCATGTCCAGCCGCACAGCGACCAGCACAAGCAGCAGGGACACGCACTTTTTTACGAGCCCCTGCCACCCAATCTTGCTAGACAGCTTGCCGTTGTCGGATTTAAGCGACTTGCCGCAGGCAGCGACCGCCAGACCTGTGGCGTAGTCAATGCCCATAAAGATCAGCAGCGTTGCCATAGAAGCGTCCCAGCCTCCAAAAAGTCCAGCCAAAAAGGCGCCAAACGCCCCAATGGCTGCGCAAATTGTCTCTCTCATATGATTATCCTCCTATATCTGCCGCCATGTTGTCCAGTCATTGCCAGCCCAAGACCGCATGTAGATTGCGTTGTTGTGCGGGTAGATCGCAACCTGTGTTTTGGCGTTTGCCGCGATCCGGATGGCGATCAAAAAAAACGCCTTGCCGCTTACCGCCGCATTTTTGCACGTGTTATTTGCAGTCGCGTAAAATAGCCCGCAGATGCCGTTTGTGGCTCCGTCGTTGAGGTTTTCGGTGGTCAGCTCCGCCGCCATCTGATTGCTGTAATTTGCACTGTCAAGCAGTGTCCGCACGCCTTGCCACGTGCCGCCGTCGCCCTGCCTGTTCCAGCGCAAATTGCTGGCAGTGCCTCCCATATCGGAGTATATCACCATGCCGCGCCGGTCGCCGTCGTCGTATCCGTTTCGGTGGCGCGTGGAGATGATGTTATACCAGGAGTTGTTTGCGGTGTTTTTGTAGGTCCCGACAAACGATCTCAGCGCCGTCAACTTGTCGATCATCGCGCCGCTTGCCTCGATTGCACCGCCTGCAACAATTGTGGGCGTGTCAGATGTCGATTTTGCTGTGTTGACCGTGATCTCCGTCTTGTATGTGGCGGTGTCAATGGTACCCATCATCTTGCCGCCGGAACGCGGCAGAAACGTAGCCGTGCAACGGTCCCATAGCTCTGTCAGCTTGGTGGCAAAGCCGTTGAGTTTGGTGAGCAGGTCGCTTGTAAACGATGCCGTGGTGGCGTCGAGTATGTCCGCGTTTGCGTGTGTGTGGGATTGTCCAAACACTTGATTCCAGATGACATCTGTGATCTTGTCCAGTGTGCTCTTGTTTCCGTGCGTGTGCGCCTTATTTTTTGCGCCCATGATCTCCGCATACACGTCCGCCGTGATTTTGTCCAGCGTGTCCATGTTTGCGTGCGTGTGCAGGTCTGACTTGTCTGCCTTTTGCGTTTGCAGCGAGTTGATCTGCGTCTTTTGCAGCCCCATGGTTGCGTTGGTGCTTTTGAGCCGTCTCTCGATGGCTCTGCACCTGTTCAGTGCCTCCTTGCGTGCTCTGTCCGCCTTGGTTGCCTTAGTGCAGTCCGCTAGTACGCGGCTATCCTCGCCGCCACAGGCGAGGCGTGTACCGCCCCGAAACGTCCACTCAATGGATGTGATGACACTGTCGTAGGTCTGCGCTGTGTCCTCGTCCTCCCGCTTGTACGTGATCTGGATTTTTTGTCCCAGATGGTATCTCTGTGCCGTGTGGACGACGCACGAAAAGGGGCGTATATTGTACTGCCGCAATACTTTATCAGCCGGCTGGTAACGAGCGCGCCACATAGAGTACGAGATGGTACTAAGGCTGTACCCATGCTGCAGCACAAAATCTTTTGCAAATCCGTCCAAAAAGGGGTTGTTCTCGATGGTGTAGCGCTGGAAAGACGCTGTTGTATAATCCGGACTATTGTGCGTGTTGCTCGACCACGTGTCCCCGTTGCCCCCTAGCTCTACGCGCGCCATTGTGCGCAGCAGCTCCACGGTATACTCTGCGATGTTGCAGGTGCCCGCCTCAATATCAGCCATGCCAATGTCGGCGATACCGTACTGCGGCAAGCCATACTGACCAAGGGCGAGCGCTCCATCCTCCGGGCGGGAGTAGATAAAGCCGAACGCCAGAGCGGCGAGGTGCTTGTAGTAGTCCCGCGGTGTGTCAGAGTCTGCGCTACCTGTGCTGTTGTCCTCGTCCTGCGTGTCGTCAATCAAGTACATAAGCGCATTATACCGCGTTTCCGTCACCTGTTTTTTGGACGTGTCCAGGATGTTGCTGTTTGCGTACCAGTTGCAGACCTCCCATATTTTACGGGGATTTTGCTTTTCGGCAGCCGTCAAAGTGTCATACCCAGGCGGCTGCCAGTGCCATGAGATCATGCCCTTGATACCGGTCTGCGACTCCACAAAGCTGTTGGTAAGCGATGTGAGACGCTCCAGCCATCCTTGGTTAATGCCTATACTGTCCCACACTGCCCACGTGTCAATACACGCGCCAGACTTACCATACTTGCTCCGCAGCGCCGCGCCAACGCCCTTAATTCCAGCGCTGGATGTGTCGTTATAGCTGGACGTATCCGTCCAGCCCAGAGCGTCCTGCGCGCTTATGGTGTAGACGGAGCCGACACGGGTTGCATCTGTTACCCAAAACGTGCCGCGGCTCTTGTACTCCGTTTCCGTGCTGTATTTTGACAGCACCTCCAGTTTTGCGCCGCGGATGTTAAATGTGTCTGTTCCGGTGATCCTCGCTTGCAAATTGAGGGTTGCCGCATAAGCTCCGCCGATCTCGACGGAGCTGTCTGCGCTGCACTGCCGCTTGGTGCTGGCGGATATAACTGCGCTGTCTCCGATGGTGCTGTCAAGCATATACACGCCGCGGGTGCTGTCACGCCGGTAGACTCTGATCTGTATCGACTCTTGCAGCGTCACTGCGACTCACTCCTCTCTCGGTAGACGTTAAAATAGATGACCAGCCACTTGCTGTTTATTCCGTTGTACCGGATGCGCAGCCGGTACCGTATCACCCCGCTGTCCGCCGGCAGGGTGTAATTTTTGGAAAAGCTGGCTCCTGCCGTCACGGAGAACCATGAGTCGCTCTCTCCGTCTGGTACCGCGTCCCCCCATTGAGCGTTGATGTACCGACTGAGTTGGCAGTCCAGTGACGTGCCAAAAACCTTGTTAATGGTCGGTGTGCAGGCAATCCGGATGACACTCTGAGAGTACGGGACAGACAGCAATTGCGGGTAGGTGTACGCTGTCCCGTCATACGTCGCATCACCGAGCCTAAATCTGCCGGAATGGACAAACACGTAATCCGGCGACAGCTTGACAGCAGGCACCGGCGTCAAATCCATGTCGCCGGTAAAATTACCGACGACGGGAATTGAAAGCTTGCACAGATCCGCCTTGTACGATATCATAGACAGTGTGCAAGCCTCTGTAATGTACAACTCTTTGCCAAGCGTTGCAATCGCCTGAGCAGGCGCTCCGGTGCACCTGTGAGCACCCGCGAACACAAGCGACCCATATGTCACGGCTGCTTTTTGGAGCGCTTGTGCTTTGTTTTGCGTGCACTCTAAGTCAATTGTCATTTTTTCCTGCGCTGCCGATGGGTACGTGCAGAGCGTGCCGTCTGCCATGGTGTATAGTTTTGCCGCCGGTACGCACTGCACCGACGGCAGACCGATCTGCTGCAAGCCTGTTGCAACTGGTGTAAGCCCGCCAGATGGTGTCCGTTTGTATACGTCCACAAACCGTCTCATAATGTACCACCTCCACTACGTGCATTTGCAATCATTGCCGCCTTAACAACGACAGTCTCCAGCTGAGTGCCGCCGATGTTAACCGGTATGATGATATCTCCGCCCTGCTGTTGTGTGTCCTGCACCTTTTCACTTTCCCGCGGTGCGTCATACTGTACCGCGGGAACAGCCGTGCCGATAGCTGCGAGCCCCTGCGCTTGTACCGCAGAGTCAAGCTGCATTTGCACACTGTCCACGTCTACGTCGTGCATCATATCCCGCAGTGATCTGTTAATATCTCCGGCGGTTGTGTCGGTGGTCATCTCCATGCCGACAGCCACGCCGGGCAGCAAAAATTTGCCGATGGAGTCCCGCATCAGGCGGGATGGGGAGTGGATCCCGAAAAAGTCCTTGAACCCGTCCCAAATCTCTCCGGCAACGTCTGCGACAGCCTCTCCGATCATGCCGATACCGTTTTTTAGTCCGTCGATCAAGCCAACAATAATCTGCTTGCCAAGCTCCCACCAGTCAATCTCCTCAAACTTTTGTTTGAGGGTGTCCCTGATCTCAAATACCGCAAACAGGAGCTTCCACGCCGCCTTTGCAATGCCTACGCCGATCTTATACACCAGCGTCAAGCCCATTGTAATCAGCTTTTGGAGGTTGTCATCCTCCAGCAGATAATCGATCAGGGAGTCAATGATTTGCAGCGCCGCATCTATCAGCGGGTCAAGGTTGTCTACGAGGGCGTCAACCAGCGCAAATACAAGGTCTACAGCCGCGCCGATCAGCAGATCAAGGTTGTCAAGGATGCCATTAAGCAGTGCCATGATGATCTGGATTGCCGCTTCGATGATCGGCGTCAAATTTTCGGTTATAAATGTGACGATTGCCGTTATAATCTCTGGCAAGTACTCAATCAACAGGCTGAGGGCAGCCGTTAAGCCGCTAATCAGCGCGTTGATGATGTCAATTGCAGCCGCTCCCAGTGTGGGGAGTGCCGCCACGATTGCCTGCACCAAGCTGGTCAGTATCTGGATGCCCGCCGGGATGATGGCGGGCAGCGCCTCCTGAATCGCCGCCACAAGTCCGGTCAGCATCTCAGCTGCACCTTGTGCCAGCTCTGTGGCATGCTCTGCAATGCCCTGGATCAGCGTCTGCAAGATGGGCAGACCGATCTCCACGATCATGCCCACCTTGTCCATCATGCCATTGATTAGCGCTTGCAAAATCTCTTTTGCTTTTTCCTGTATCAGCGGCATGTTGTTTTGGATGCCTGTAACAATTTTGTCAATAACGTCCTTGCCTTTGGTGATCCAGTTTTGGAGGACAGGCTCGATGGCTGCAAGCGCTGTTTTGCCCGCCTCCACCAAGCCGTCAAACACCTTGCCAGCGTCGCCGTCTGCGCTTCTGAGGACGTTGACAAAGCCGCCAACAGCGTCTGCAAGACCAGAGGACAGGTTAGAGCGGATGTCCAATGTAGCAGCGCCTATGGTGCGCTTAAGCCCCTCCATGGCGCTGCCAATGTCGTCATACTTGACCTCGTTGATCTGACCAAGTGCGTCATAAGCCACGCCGGACGCATCTTCCATGCTTGCCAGCATAGGCAATAGATTAGCCTGCAAGTCCTCAAATTGCGTGCCAAACAGGTCAATTGCAGCTTGGTTTTTGGCGACTGGATCAGCGATACCGTCCAGCGCTTTGACCGTCTCAAAAAATGCCTTCTGTGCCGTATCGCCGCCGGCTGCAAACCGCTGTGCCATGTCGTCGGCACTCATGCCGATCATATCAAAGCCCTCTGCCGTGCTCTCGCTGCCGTCCTTGCATCGGATGTTAAACTCTTTTACAGCGTCGCCCACCTTGTCGATGGAAAAAGCGCCGGACTGAGCACCGGAGATCAGGTTCTGTGTAAATTGCTCTGCCGACAGACCAAGCGCAGAGTACTGTGTGGAGTACTCGTTTAGGGTGTCCAGCAGGTCGCCGTTTTGGTCTGCGCCGTTTTGCGCACCCACTGCAATGAGGTTGTACGCCTCTTCGGCACTTATACCAAAGTTGTCCATGAGTGCAGACGCTGCGCGTGTGCTCTCGTTGACCTCAAAGCCAAACGTATCACTCAGCGCCATGGCGCCCTCTGTGGCGGATTGCAGCGCGTCGCCCATGAGTCCGGTCTGCTTGCTGACCTCTGCCACAGCGTTTGCGGCGTCCTCGTAGGACTCTCCAAAGTTGTCAGCATAGACGCCCTTGACCGCCTCCCGCATGCCGTCCAGCTCGTCGCCAACAGCGCCTGTAGATGCAGCCATTTGGTTGACAGCCTGATTAAATTGGTCGCCTGATGTAACCATATTGCCAAACACAGACAGCGCTTTTTTGCCCATGTCCGCCAGCATGTTACCCATTGCCACAGATGCGGCGGAGATCGTCCCGCGCATTCCCTCCACGCTCTTGTCAAAACCTTTGGTATCACCATCAATAGGCACTTTGATGCTCTCATCTGCCATGCTACCACCTCCTCAGGGCATAAAAATAGCGCCTGATCTCTCAGACGCTGAAACGCGTTACTCTACAATATGCCAGTCCTCTGCCAGCATATCAGCTTGACTTGCAAGCCACCCAAGCTGCACGCCAGACGTCCCCACAAATGCAATTGCCGCATTTCCGATTGCGTCGTGGTTTGCGTTAACACAATCCTTGCGGGCATTGATATAACTAATGTTTGTTGCAAGCTCGATGTACTGAGATTTTCCGTTCCATCCAGTTCTGGCGACTCTTTTGCCGTTTTTAAGTGCCTCTATAGCGCAACCAAATGTCATTCTGTCCATGTTTATCTCCTCTTCATTATGCTATTTTTTGTCGATTTGCTCCGGCTGATACATTGCACCGGTGCCGCCGTTGTCCGGTGGTGTGACCGGTGTCACCTCGACAGAGTGACCGGCAGGAGGGGACTGCGCTGCCGCTCTCCGCGCCTGCGCTGCTGTCTGCTGCTGCTGCCGTTTTGCAGCCTGCACAGCCCTCTGCGCCTCACTGCGCCCAAAGCCGTGCACCTGCTGCCGGAATGTGTCGTTTCTGCGCCCGGTCTGCCCGCAAAAGTCCCGCAGATCAGCCTCCAGCTGCTTAAGCTTTAACGCTGCTGCCGTGTAATCTCCGGATAGCGCCTCTTTTGTGGCGTCGTCTTTTGCGCTGTCCATGGCGCTCTGCATGGCAATTGCACGGCGTTTCGCAGCTCGCACCTTACGCTCTCCAGCGCGCTGCATTTGGCTGACCTCGTACTCTGTGTATTTTTTGCCGGCGTACACAATGGATGGCTCGTTGAGCTTTTTGATCTCCTCTTGCGTGTAATTTGGCGTAGACAATCCGGGATAGTACGGGTGCCAGTTGTGCCGGCAATTCCAGCCCTTAAACCCGTCGCCCTTGCCATAGCCGATCTCACTGAGTGTGTACACTCTGAGACCGTCCACGGTCTTTTGCGTGCGCTCTCCCTCAACAATAACCAGCTGCCCCTGCCATCTGGCGTGCTCTGGTCGTGCGCCTCCGTGTGCGGTAAGCTCCATGTACTTGCATCCACATTTTTCCGCGCGAGTTTTTGCGACTGCCGCAGACGTCTGACCAACTCCGGTCAGGATGCAGCGGCGCACGGCAACGTCTATTCTGTCCTTGTGCCCTGTCGGGTACATTACATAAGCGCCGGTGTCTGCAAGGCTCTTGATAGCCGCTCTGATCGCGTCTTGATAACTAAATGCCCCGGAGGATACCTGCATATAGGCGCGGTCACAGGCATGCAGAAACGCCTCCTGTGTTGCCGTGGCGGTTGTGCTTACAATGTTGCGCATGGTGCCAAGCGTCTTTTTGTAGCCTGCCTCCATAACCTGCCTCATGCCAGCGTCCTGCCGGATGTCTACAGGTGCCTCTCCGGCATCCTCGTGGGCGCTGTTGTCAATGTCAATTGTCTGTACACCCGCATCCTCAAACAGTGCCTTGACGTGCTGTGTACTTGTTCCGGCGCGGTCTGCGACCATCCGGATCACGTCATCGTACAGGATGCCGGCGGTTTGCAATACCTCCGCCTGATAGGCGGTGCTTTCGGAGACAAAGCCCATCCGCATCATACGGCGCACCATGTCCTCCACAATGTCGTCCTCCAGTTGCTGATACAACGCCAGCAGCTGGGAAACATCCGGCTCGTAGTCCCGCATCATGTCAAGCCGCCGCTAAATAAGCCGCCATCATCCTGCTGTTGTGGCAGCATCTCCAGCGCCTCCTCCTCGGTACAACCAAAATACCACGCCAAAAACAGCTCCGGGCGCAGAAGCTTTTCCCGCACCATCTGGACGCGGCGCTGATACTCCTTGTCAGAGTCCTCCTTGATCCCGTCTCCAAAAGAGCAGGAGAGGGGAGCAGCGGAAAAGCTTAAATTGTCGCTGTAATAGGCGTTGTAGTACTGGATGCCGTATACAAGCCCCTCCAGAGCTGTCCGCAGCGCCTCTTGTAGGTCAGACACACGCACAAAGCTGCGCTGTTTGGACGCTGCAATCTCCTCCGCGGTCTTTTCCACGTCGGAGACCTCCGACAAGGTACCGTAAGACAGCCCCACAGCGCTCTCAATGCGCCGGAGTATCTGGTTAAGGGCATTAAAATAGGACGTGTCACGCACCTCCGGCGAGAACGCCTGGAAAAAGGTCTTGTTGTCCGGCTGCTGCATAACCATATACATCCGCTCTCTGCCCTTTGGCAGCTCTGGTTTGCCGTTTTTGAGTCGGAATAGGTCTATAGATGCATTGATAGCGCGCTCAGAGGACTCCATCTCCCACATAATGCGCTCCCATTGCTCGTCCGCGTCCTTAAAAAATCCCGCAGCGTCTGCATACACAGACACACCAAGAGGGGACACAGGAACAATGTTATTTGCGTCCGGCACGCGGAACACGGAAAACAGAGGGCTTGCAACATTGTCAAATACCTTGGTGGGCGTGATACCTGCCCACTGCGGGACATCTTGCAGGCTGCACTCCAACCCAAGCTGCCCCGGCATAGACGACTTGTAGCATTTTTGGCGGATCGTGTGTGTCATGTCCTGCCGGTTGTAGGTGTGCGCCTCTAGCCTTGTATAATAATTTTCGCCGATTGCCACCTCTTCCGGACAGATGACACCGGTGCAGGTGCCGTCTGTATAATCAACTGGTACATATGCCGTTTGCGGTACGATGTCCACAGCCACGCCGCCGGACATATAGCACGGCTTAAGCAGCATGCCGCCGGTTGCCAGTCCGTAATCCAGCCCCCGCCGGAGCTGGGGGATAAATTGCTGGAGCTGCTGGTCTGCGGTCGCGTCGTCAACGGACGCACTAAACTCTGTCAGGATCAGGCGCTTGATCTCGCGCGTAACTGCCACAGGCAGCCCGATGGGGCGCACGCGATTCTTGCACCAGCTAACCCTCCCTCTGTATATGTCATCCCACAGCTGGAGCGCCTCCTGCATCTCTCCGCTAGTCATGCACGGCATGCCCATCGCCGCCGCTACTGTGTACGCGTCTATCACGCTATCCCCTCCGTCCTCAAATCTCTCAGTGTCTGTCGCATTGCCGCCCGAACAAAATAACGCATATCATCCATGGCGTGGTCATTGGCTTTGATGACCGTGTCACCGCGCGCCTTATCGTCCCAGCAGTACAGCGCAAACTCCCGCAGGGTATCCTCGCAGCTCTGGTGGATACGCAAACGCCCCAACTGCAAAAGTGTCGCGGTGTCGCGTATCCCGTCCAAAACGCGATTGTCTGCGGCTCTCACCGTAAACTGCTGGTGCCGGCGGATACACTCGATAAAGCTAGCCGCCGACGGGTCAACAATGATATATTGGACGCGGTCAGCAAGATCGCCAACCATGTCCAGAAGCGCCGTATAATGCTCCTCGTCCGTCCTCCGTGCACCTCTTGCACGGGAGTCCCAGTAGTACTCCCGCAGCCTTGTGGCGACTCCTGTGTACCTGTCAAGCGCCCACAGACCGATGCTGGTGGGGTTGACTGTGCCATAGTCGCACGACACGTAACAATCGCACCGCGCAGGCTCTGGTGCTGTTGTCACGACGTGCACAGACCTGTCAAACATAGGATAGACCAAGCCCTCTGCAACGCACCACTTGCCCAGCACGTACCGATCGCGGAACACACCAGACGGGTACACCGATTCCGCACGCCGGATTTTGTCCGGTGTCATGACGGGGTTGTCAGTCATCATAAAATGGAGGTGCAGCACGTCGGTGCGCTCTCCGGTGTCACATGGTGCAAGCCAGCGCTTATAAAACCAGTGCTCCGGGCTGTCCGGATTGCAATTAAACCACAGTTTTGCGCCGCTTACGGACAGTGTACGCGCCACGCACTGATCCACAAAGCTCTCCGGCATGAGGGCAACCTCGTCAAATAGGACGCCCGCCAGAGTATAGCCCTGTACCTTTTTGTAAGACGCCTCATCCTTGCCGCCAAAAATGTAGAAATAGTTCTCTTTGCCGCCTCCGGAAACGGTCAGGCGGTACTTGCTCCCAAGATAACACAGCCTAAAATAGTGCGTAATATCCACCATTTTTGCGATTTCTGTAATAATGTTACGCTCCGCCGATTGTACTGTCTGCCCGCAGATGCCAAAGCTTGCACCGTCAAACGTAGACATAGCCCAAAGCACAAAGCTGCACACCATTGACGCGGTTTTGCCAGACCGGACAGACCCGTCGCAGATGATGGCGTACCGGTCAGGTTGGTAGCACCACCGGAACACCTGCTTTTGCTTTTTTGACAACTGCTGAAACGTCATAACATCACCTTAAAAATAATCGCCGCACTGGTATGCATCCAAATCCGGCTGTGGAATCCGGATTGCATCCTTGATCTTGCGGATGCGTTTGCGCTCGTTTTTGTTTTTGATTTCCGCCAGATTGACACCGCGGTAAGCAATCCGCTTTTTAATCGGCGTGTCCTCCGGGAGTGCATCAAAAAGCGCCAAAAACTTATGCCAGTGCATTGCCTCAACCTTATCAAGGTCTATCCCATACACCGCCAAAAAAGCCGCGTAAATATATGGGCTGTCATAGCTCCACGATAGCAGCCGCTCTGTGCTTGCGTTGCCGCTCTGCTTGCTTTTTGTGCGCTCTGCTGCGCCCATGTCCCGTCGGGTTGCAAACGCCACAAGGGCGTCTAGCGCCTCTTCCGCGTCTGCTGCGCTGCGGATTGGCGGTACATCTCTGTACCACTCCAACATCATCAAGACGCGCTCCGTCTGCTGGATGCTGTTGTCTGATTGCAGGTCAAAAAACCGCAGCCAGTCGCGGAAATCCGTAACCACAGAATAACGATTGCCACCGATCTCCACAAAGTCCGGCGGCGTCTCGTATAGCAGATTGGTCACTTGCTCTTGGGCAGGTATTTGCGGCGGATTGCCTGCTGCTCCTCCTGCGCTGTTGCTGCCTGTTTGGCGACAAACGCCAAAAAGTCAGCGTATGTCTGTGTATAGGTGCGCGCATTGTCCTTGATACCCTCAAAGATTTTTGCGGCTGCACCGTCTCCCAGCAGCACGTCATAAAACTCGCGGAACGTCTTACAATAAGCGCGGATGTACTCAGAGTGCTTAAGCCCCTCCTTGTCTGGCATGCTGTCCCGCAGCATGTCAAGTGCATTGTCGTACCGCTCTGCCGTGTCTGCGTCCTGCAAGTCAAGCGCAAATTCCGCGCCATTTACGCTCCAAATTGTATTGTTTGCCATTGTCATCAACCCTTTGCTGCAATCTTGATTTTGTACGTACGCATGGACGTGCTAGCCGTGCCAGAGGATGCCTTGTTAACGGTAACATAGATGTAATCGTTAACAGCAACCGTAAATGTCGCAGAAGCGTGGTTAAGGTTGGCTGCGGCGCCGTTGCATGTGCCCATGACGGTGTAGCTGTCGCTCTCTGCCTGTGCGGTGACAACGACTGTACCAGCACCACAAGCGACGGTATAGGTCTCCGTGGTGCCGCTAAATGCTGGAGTCATCTTGCTGGCAGAGCCGCCAAACATAACCGCCAGAGACTTAAGCACAGGCGGTGTCTCCTCGCCGGAAACGGTCAACGTCTGGAAATCGTCGGTTGTTGTAACCGTGATGTCCTCCGCCTCTCCGTGCGCCTTAAAATTTCCGGAATAGATCAGCGCGTCGGTGCCGTCGCCGTCTGCGTCCGGGATAACAGCGTACTGTCTGCGCCGCGCAGAAGCAGTCCAGTTGCGTCCGCTGCCGTTGACTGCTGTGGTCATGTCAACGTCGATGATCCAGCGCAGCGCGTCGTTACACAGCAGCTCGTGGTCATGGATTTTGGCGATGTCGTCGGAAATGTCGTTGGACTTGTAACGGTCCATCTCATAGGCTACTGCCTCGTTGTAGCCTGTGATGTCTGTGCGCTTGGTGTCCTCGTCTACATACTGCCGCTCGTACTCTGTCGGGTTGTGGCTCTTGGACAGGCTTGTAAAGCCCTCCATACGTGTGTAGGTAGTGTGTCCGGGAACCAGATAAAACGCCAGCCGTCCGGTACGCCGAACAAGCTGCGCGTTGCTCAATGTCTTACCCATTTTGTCCTCCTATCCTTGCTTGGTAATACAGCAGCCGGAGCTGCATCTGATATCGTGCGGTATCGTCGCCCGTGTCGTAGGCGTATCCGCTGGATGTGATCTCAATCTTATACGGGCGCTTGTCGGCTCCCAGATCAGGCAGGATGCCCTGCACGTCATTGTGCTCTATCCACTCCGCAAAATCCTCATAAAAGCCGGAATTGCGTAGGTTTTCCAGCACCTTTGTGCCGTATGCCTCCCGGCTCGCGAACACAAACAAAAACTGCCGCATGCTGCCGCCGTCAACGTATTGACGCACGACAGGCTCGCAGGGTGTTGTGTCAATGGTGTACGCGACACCCTGCGCCCCCAGTCGGTCAACGCCGACGATTGCCCCCTCATGGAGGAGGGGACACGCGGCAATATAATCCCGTATCGCCTGGATGATACTCATGGTTATGCATCACCTCCGGCAATCAGGCGCGCGCTCTTAATAATCATGCTGCCATGATCCGCCCACGCCCGAAGCGCCCACTTTTTGCCGCGCTGACCACGGGAGACTCCGTTGTACCATTGCTTTGCAGCGTATGGCGTTTTCCACATCAAATAGCCCTCCTCCGGCTTGCTATGAGAGATGCCGGAATCACGGAGCATACCGGTGTCAAAAGGGACATACGGGTCGCATTTCCGCAGGAGCTCGTTGCCCACAAACTCCTGCGCCCGCTTTTTGAGTGCCGGCGATTTTGCGTGCAGCTGCTTGGTGTCAAAATTTATCCCGATCTTGATGATCATACCGCTGTCACCTCCAAATGCTGGACGGCAGGGGAGCCATACCGGAAATCATCCACGGACATGATTGTCCGGCTCTCTTTTGGCGGCTCGTCGTCCTCGCATCTCCCGCAGACAATGAGATCATCAGCCCGCGGGATGAAATAGATCGGAAGAGCGTC
>OMGT01000936.1_pt1 | contig 14474 bp, 19 predicted proteins | sample 1646101 | NCBI WGS metagenome assembly OMGT01 (sample SAMN05578593, study PRJEB25193) | human gut metagenome | biome: Human Microbiome; feature: human-associated habitat; material: feces | host: Homo sapiens | place: USA:Birmingham | reverse complement strand
AGCGATTATCTTAATATTTCGGATTCGGATAATTAAAAGGAAGTGTTTTGATGGACCTTAAAGAAAAATTAAAAGAAATATTAAAAAAGAACTATGGAATTACATCAGACGCAGAGCTTCTGGAGGAACTGAACAATATGGAAAGTGTTGATCTTGGAATTTTTGTAACCCAGATTGATACAGAGAAGACAGCATAGATGAAGGAGGTGCGAAATTGTTTACAACAGAAGATATGAAGAAATATCATACAACAGCTGAGAGAATTTTAAATGCGCTGGATAACAGTTCGGTGCCGATCAGCTGGCATGAAATGGACAGATGCGCATTACAGAGCGTTATCGCCAAAGAGTTGATCTTAATTGATAAGGAGGCAAGATAATGGATGTACGCAAGAATGTGGAACATCAGTACATTACAGAAGATTCCAAAACACGGATATATCTGTCCGTGGTGCGAGAATTTAATGAGAAGGAGTATGAGGAATATTCCAAAAAAAAGAAAAGAGCGAAAATAAAAAAGAGAATTCGCTTCTTGAAAAGGTCGATGGTTTACATCGTTCCTACAGCAGTCAGCCTTATCTTCTTCGGATATCTGAGCGATATGCTTTGCGCAATAAGGGGAAGCGCAGAACTCGGATCCGAATGGATAGCAATCCCGCTCATGTGGGTGTGGGTATACGCATTGACCAGATTCGCTGTAGGAGATGCATATTAAAAGCCCCAGATGCTTAAAGGAGATATGAAGTGTAGACGGCACTCATAAATCCGCATCCGAGGCTTTTGGGTCAGAACTTTAAAAAACAGGTTGGGCCTCATTTTTTAAAGAACACCGTCATTTTATCACAGATTTAGGAGGTAATCAAGTACATGCAGGAAATTTCAGGAAGCTTGTCAGAGGTTATAAGAGCATACAGTGATCATAACTTGCTTGTCCCTGCGGCAACAGATGTGCAGCTGAATCCTTTCTATAAATATCATGTAGAGGAAGTCGCAGTTGATTTGAGCGAAAATAGCGGTGACATTTACAAAGTCAACAGAATTCCTACTGGAAAGAAAGATGGAAAAGGAAAAGAAATCTGGCAGGATACATATTCGTTATCCAAGCCGCTTCTTAACAAACTGGCAATGGCAGCTGGTATTCAATTTAATCCACAACAGACCTACGGAAGAAAAATTGATGCGACCACATATCGGGCACAGGCTCAGGGTGCAATGCGAAAGGCAGACGGAACGTATAGATCAGAGGTTGATCAAAGAGAAATTTGCCTTGAAGATGAAGAAGATAGATTTCGTAGAGAATCCACGGATAAAGCAGTTAGGGGAATTACAGATAAGAAAGCGGCAGAAGAGGCGGCTAAGATATTTGCAGGAAAGTGGATTGACGATACAGATAAATGGGGAAATCACATAAAGGCGTATGTTATTGCCGAAAAAGATAGGGAACGATACATAGAACGTTATGTAAAAGTAAATATGGCCCTGTTAAGAAAATCTTGGGCTGAAAAAGCGCTGACCGGAGCCAAACTTAGAGTCATCAGAGCATTACTGGGAATCAAAAGCTGCTATACGATAGACGAATTAAAGAAGAATTTCGCGATCCCAACAGTAATATTCTCTCCGGATTATTCAGATCCACAGGTCCGGCAGGCAATGCTGATGCAGGGTATGAATTCTGTAAACAATATGTTCGGAATGCCTCAGATTGAGGTTAAGAATGTAGATTTTGCCACAGATAGCAATATTATCGATGAAGGTGACTTGGACAATCCGGCGTTTACTTCGGAACTTCCGGATGAAGATATGGGCGAAATTCAACAGGAAGCATTTGCCCAGCCCGAACAGGAAGAGCTGAATGAACCGGATCCGCAACCAGAGGAAGACAGAACTGCAGATTTTCAGTGCTCCAGATGCGGTACGATCATAAATGAAAAGGTTTATGAGTATTCAATCAATAAATTTGGTGAACCATTGTGTATCAAATGCCAGAGAGGAGGCGGACGCAGATGAAAATATTACATACAGCTGACTGGCATATTGGCCAGTTCAAAGGTCCTGTAGTGGACGGGGTAAATCTCCGTTCACAGGATACAGTAAATTGTCTTAATTATATGATTAAGGTTGCAGAAGAAGAGAAACCAGACATTGTTTGTGTTTCTGGTGATGTTTTCCATCAGGAGCAGATAGGTCCGGTAAGATATTCGGACGAAATGATTGTTGCAACAGACATGATCACAAAATTGGCAGGTGTTGCGAAAGCAGTAATCGTAATGAGAGGAACGCCGAATCATGATGGAGGTGGACAATTCAGAGTTTTGAGCAAGATGTTTGCAAATACTGGAAATGTACATATAGTAACATCGCCAACTGTACTCCGTACGCCATATGCTGATATAGCCTGCATTCCGGGATTTGATAAGCAGGAGTTCAGATCAAGATTCCCTGGTCTGTCTGCAGATGAAGAAAACGAAGCATGGACAAGCTATATATCCAGTATGGTAATGGGGCTTCGAGCTGAATGCCATAATACATCTATCCTGATGGCGCATTATACCGTACCTGGTTGCAACATGGAATCCGGTCAGACTTCATTCTTTACAAATTTTGAACCGGTTATTCCGAGAGAAGCATTGGAAGCTGCTGGCTATGAAGCAGTGCTTCTGGGACACATACATAGACCACAGCAGATCAACGGATTGCATAACGTGTATTACTCTGGCGCTATTAATGCCATGAATTTTAATGATGAGCATCAGAACAGAGGATTTTATATTCATGAGTTCATGGGTGGGGAGATGACATCATCTCAGTTCTGTGGAACACCTTATCGCAGATTCAAAACCATAGATTGGGACACGAATCAGGTAAGTGATTATATCGGAAACAGGGATGCATATGCATTGGTTACGAATATCAGCAGGGATATTTCAGACATGATTGTAAGAGTGAAATATAGTTGCACCAGTGAACAGAAAAAACTGTTGAATATCCCGTTACTGCAAAAGGATTTGTATGATTGGGGAGCCTTTTATGTGTCGGATATTGAGGCAGAAAATGCTATTGATGTTACGAACAGAGGATTACTATCAGAGGAAAGCGACCCGACTTTAAATCTCAAGAAGTATCTGGAAGAAAAATGCTTCAAGAATCCGGATAAGATCGTAGAACTGGCAGAACCGATTATTGCGGAAGCGATGAAACAGAGTACAACTGCAGAGATACACGGAGTATTCCGACCGATTTCAATAGCTGTCCGCAATTACAGAAATTATAAAGAAGAAAGATTTGATTTTGCTGATATATCTTTCTGTACGATCAACGGTGTAAATGGAGCAGGAAAGAGCAGCTTATTCATGGATGCGATTGTTGACTGTCTGTTTGAAGAAACTCGAGAGGGAGACAACAAGGCGTGGATCCGCGGTACAGAAGATGCAAGAAGCGGTTCTATAGAATTTGTATTTGACATTGGAGATAAGAGATTCAGGGTCGTACGTACCAGAACTAAGTCAGGAAAACCGACGTTGAACCTATCTCAGTATGAAGAAAATGAATGGCGAAACATTTCAAAGGAGCGAATTGCTGATACTCAGGCAGAGATAGAGAAGCTTCTCGGTATGGACAGCATGACATTCCGAAGTTGCGCTTTAATCATGCAGGATCAGTACGGATTATTCTTGCAGGCTAAAAAGGACGAACGTATGACAATACTTGCGAAACTGCTTGGTCTTGGAATCTATGGAGTTATGGAACTGGATTCAAAAAAGAAATTCTCCGAACAGAGAAAAGAGCTGGCTTCGAAAAAAGAAGCTGTCCGAATCAAAACGGATTTTATCAAATCCAAAGGAGATCCGGAATCTGAATTGCAGAAAGCAGAGGAAGATATTCAGCAGCTTAATAAAGATATTGAGGATTTAAGCGATACTCAAGGACAGTTGCTGAATAAACATGCTCAGATTGCAAAAGCAGAGCAGGAGTGCCGCAAAGCTTCGGAAGAATTGGATGATTGTCATAAGAGACGCAGCTCCATTTCAGATGAAATCTCAAGTAAGACACAGATTTTAGAAAACTGTAATGTCGCATTGGAATCAGCGAATGAGGTCAGAAAAAAAGCCGCCGAATATAAACAGTTGTCCGAACAGATTATAGAGCTGGAGAAAGACGTTCTTAATCATGACAATGCAAAAAGAAATCTTGCTGGGTATAATGCTGACATCCAGAATTGCCAGAATATCATAAACGATGCAAAGCGTCGAAATAACGACATTGCGAATCTTATTGAACAGCTTAAAGCAGAACTTCCGGATAATTTGGAAGAAAAACTGACGGAGCTGGCTCAGGTGAGGACACAATGCGAGGAATTACAGGAAAAAAGATATCTGGCTTCTGTTGCGGAGCAGGAACTGCAACAGATAAGAGCAACGTATTCTCAGCGTATATCAGAAGCAGAGAACAGGCGGAAATATCGTTTGGACAGAATTTCCGAGATAAGACAGCAGGAGGAATTTATGAAGAATTCCGGTTGCCCTGATATAGATGGAGCAAGCTGCAGGTTTCTCGCAAAAGCAATCGATGATGTAAAGAGTTTGCCAGAAGAAGCAGACCATCTGGAAAAATGTGAGGAAGAAATAGCAGCATTGAGGATCAAACGAGACGAAGAAATATCCAAAAAACAGGATGAAATTTGTGTTATCGGATATGATGCTGAAAGATTAGATCTTTTGACAACAAAAGCAAGTGCGCTTGTGAAATATGAAAACTTGAAAAAGGATGCCGAGAAAAAGAAACTTGAAATCGCCCGTTTAGAGACAGAAAAGAACACCAACAGTAAAACGATAGGGCAGTATGAAGAAATCCTCTTAGAGCTCAATATAAAGGCCCAGAAAGCAACTGATATTGTTGATATGTTATCTGATTCCGTTATTAAGTACGATAATGCTGTATGTAAAAGAAATTCGGTGGCACATTTTGCAGACCAGGAAAAGGAACTTCCGGTGTATGAAGAGAGAAAGCAGCATATTGATAAGAGACTTACTGAATTATATCAGGAGCGGAGCAAGGAAGATGCCAACGAACTTGTTTTATATAACAATCTTCGTGAAGCGGAAATAAAACTGGAAGAATTAAGAAAAGATATTGAAGGCAGTGAAGCTCTTGAAGAAGTTGAGAGAAGATTAAAATCTGCAAAAGAAACTCTGGAAAAAGCGCAGATTCAAAAAGGCGTACTGACACAGAGAGTTGAAGATGTTGAGGCGATGCGTTCTGAAATAGCTCTTTTGAATAAAGGTATTGCTGTTGCAGCTGAGAAAGCTGATTGCTACGAGGCTTTGAAACAGGCATTTTCACAGGATGGCGTTCCGCATCAGATCATCCGAAATATTATTCCTCACATTACTGATACTGCAAACAATATCCTTGGATCTATGACAGGCGGAACTATGGGAGTGGAATTTGTGATGGAACGTACCGTTAAAGGTAAAGACGGTGACAGAGCTACCCTGGACGTACTGATCAATGAGTACGGAAAGACAACTCTCCCATATGCTTCGAAATCCGGAGGGGAAAAGGTAAAGGCTTCACTTGCTATTATCCTTGCATTGTCTGAGATTAAAGCAACGTCCGCAGGTATCCAGCTCGGAATGCTGTTTATAGACGAACCTCCATTTCTCGACGATGATGGGACTCAGGCCTATGTAGATGCTCTGGAAACAATCAGACAGAGGTATCCAGATGTGAAAATTATGGCAATAACCCATGATGATGCTATGAAAGCTCGATTCAATCAGTCTGTAACCGTAATTAAAACAGAAGACGGCTCTAAGGTCATTTACTAAGGAGGCGTCTATGGGAAAAAGATACTATTGGCTTAAGCTGCCGGATGATTTCTTCCGGCAGAAGCCGATCAAAAAACTCCGCAGAATTGCCGGAGGCGATACATACACAATTATCTATCTCAAGATGTTGCTGGTATCTCTGAAAAATGAGGGAAAACTCTTCTTCGATGGAGTAGAAGAGAATTTTACAGAAGAGATTGCACTTGAACTTGATGAAGAAGAGGAAAACGTAAAAGTCACAGTCCAGTTTCTTATGGCTCAGGGACTCCTGCAACTGATAGACGAAAGCGAATATGAGCTTACAGAGTGTTCCAGAATGGTGGGATCTGAAAGCGCAAGTGCTGAAAGAATGAGACGTCTTAGAGATAAAAAAACGTCACAATGTGACATTGGTGTGACGCAACAGTTACACCTCAGTGACGTAGAGAAAGAGATAGAGATAGAGATAGATAAAGATAAAGAGATAGAGAATAAATACATTTGCCCGGAGGTGAACTCCGGACAGCCGCAACCGAAGGCGGAGATAGAGCCAGTTGCGGAGAGCAGGACGAAGGCGGAGATAGAGCCAGTTGCGGAGAGCAGGACGAAGGTGGAGATAGAGCCATCCTGTTCAAAGGCTGAGTTGAAGGTAGAGACAGAGCCGGCTCAGGCGGATGTATTTATCAAACTGCCGTTGATCAATGGGGATGATTACCTGGTGACAAAAGAATATGTCAAAGAGCTTAAAGAACTATATCCGGCAGTTGATGTAGAACAGGCATTACGCAGTATGCGTGGGTGGTTGGGTTCACACCCGAAAAATAAAAAGACCCCGAGGGGAATCAAACGATTTATCACAGGTTGGATATCAAGAGATCAGGATGAAGCATCTCGTGTGCCGGATAAGCCAAAGCCTGTTTTTCAAAACCGCTTTAATAATTTTCACCAGAGAGATTATGACTTTGCAGAGTATGAAAGGCAGTTGTTGAAACGTGAATGAAGAAAAGATTACAGGGACCGAAAAAGAGTTTTTGGATGTGTTCAGGCAGCTCTGCATCAGCAGGAGTTCGTGGCAGGTGTGGGCGGATCTTATGGCGGCAATGGCATGTACACTTGCAAATGCAGTAGATAAGTCATTGTCGAGACATACGGCAAGGGAAAAAGAGTATGCAGAGTGCATCAAACGCCTTGGAGGAGTGGAGAAGCCGGCCAAGTGCTTTGCGATTGTAGTTGAAGCACTGGAACGCAATCCAGATCAGGATTTCCTTGGGAGGTTATACATGAGCCTCGAACTGGGAAATCACTGGAAAGGCCAGTTTTTCACACCGTATGATGTCTGCAGATGCATGGCAGAGTTGACGATACATGACAATATGCAGAAACTGCAGAACAAAGAATGGGTATCTGTTAACGATCCTGCCTGCGGAGCCGGAGCAACACTTATAGCAGCGGCGAATACATTTCGTCGGAAAGGGTTTAATTACCAGACTCAAGTGCTGTTTGTTGCAAATGATATTGACCGGGTAACTGCACAAATGTGTTTTGTACAGTTGTCGCTTCTTGGCTGTCCAGGATATGTAGCAGTTGCAAACACACTATCAAATCCAGTAGCAGGCAATACACTTATGCCAGAGGAAAGACCTGAACAGGAATTTTGGTATACACCGTTTTATTTCAGGCCAGAGTGGAATATGAGAAGACAACTTCAAATTCTTAGACACAGACAACGACGGCCCACCTTATTTGGAAGAGCACCGGAACAGATAACATTTCATTTTGATTTCGAGAAAGGAGAATACAAATGTCAGAACAGTTAAAACAGGAAGTGGACACTGCTGAAATCGACCGTTTAGAGACGGAAACGGACGTGGACAGTAAAACGATAGGGCAGGACGAAACAGAACTGCCAGAGAGCAAATTAGAGGACGAGAGCGGCAATGAAGTGAAAGCAGAGGATACTGTGTATTTGGGGAAAGCTTCACTTGCTGAGATTCTTACAGGAATGGCGGATCCAACAGAAGAGGAAATTAGAGCTGCAGAAATTGAGAATGCAAAGCCGGTAAAGCAGAAGGCTAAAGAAAAACTGGAAGCTGAAAAGAAAAAAGCAACCCAGAAGAATTTTGCGGATCCGATCATTGCTTATCTGTTGAAAAGATGCGAAGAGGATCAGGGACTTGCTGAGGACGTAATGCAGGAGGGCAAGACCTGGAACAAGTGCTTTAACTATATTGTCGAACAGGCCAGGAAGCAGTCGAATGGCAAAAGTACAGCAGTTGAAGACCGAGTTGTGTATGAATGGGCCGAAGATTATTACCACAAGTATGAAAAACCGGAAACCGCCAAAAAGGAAAAAGGCAAAAAGCCTGCGACAACAAAAAAGACAGAAGCACCAGCTAAAAAAGTCACAGAAATCAAGAAAGATGTCCAGAAAACAAAGAATGATTCTGAGGCTTCTGAAAAGCCAGCGAAAAAAGATGCTGATTCCAAGCAGCGGAAAACTGAAAAACAAGTACAAAAAGCAGCGGCCTGAACGGTCAGATGTCACTGTTCGATCTTCTGTAGGAGGATGTCACATGGAAAAGAGAAAATTAGCACAGATTCCAAGAGAAGAAGCCACAGACGAAATGGTCAGGTTTGCGGAACGAGCTGCGGGAACGCATATTGTTACAACCAGAGATATAGAAAAAGACCTTTTAATGGTGACATTCTATCCCATTGACAAATTGAAGAAAGGAGAAAAGGGTGCTCAGTTAAGAACATTTTTCTCCAAGAATGATTACATATCACAGGATCTGGCCTCTGAAAGAGTGAAATGGCTGACTGCAGCTTTTGATCGGATGGAATGTATTCGCCTGTATGAATATCACTGGGATAGAGATAAGGGGAACAGATATACCCCGAACATGTTTTTCTGGACGGATGCAGACATTGATCGTATGCGTGGATTTTTCAAAGAATGGAGTACAGAAAAAGATGTTAAAGACTGGACAGCTGTGACACGTTTTCAGGACATGGTCAAACAGCGACGACTGGATGAAAAACATGCCAAGGAGACAAATCCTATTGATACAGTCATGGGAACAGTCAAGGAAATTCCGGAGGACTTCAAGAAATGGGTATCGGAAAAAGCGATGTCATTCAGCAGATATCTGATTTACTCAACAAGATCAAAGAATGAGGCTCTGGTGCATTGCACTCATTGTAATGGGGTGACACTGGTAGACAGAACGAAAATTCGGTTAAGAAATAACGAGAAGGGGATATGCCCCCTTTGTGGAAGTCCGGTCACCATTAAAGCCAGAGGCAGGATGCCGGCACATATATGGGACAAAAGGATAGTTTCATTCATCGAACCAAGAGAAGAGGGGTTCCTGTGGCGATATTTCTCGGTCCATAGAGAGGTGAAACAGGATGGAAAAACGAATGACAGTCTGCTTGAAATCGTAAGGACGTTTTACAAATTTGCACCGAACGGAACGCCATGCACCGGCAGTTATGAATACAGAGAGTATAAACAGACTGGTATTGTGCGGTGGTGTACAGATGAAGGGTACAGAGAAAGGTCATACTGCGCCTTATATCCGGGAAACCTGCCGGAAGCATGGAAAGATACTCCAATGAAATATTCAGCACTGGAGATTTTGTCAGAGAATAGACCGAGCGAACAGATACATTATGCCAATGCTATTTACAGATATCAGGAGTTTCCACAGCTTGAATGGTTTATAAAAATGGGTCTGTATAAACTGGCCGCGCATCTGATCAATAAGATTCATGACGGGGCATTTGAATATAATAGTCGGAATGGAATCAGGGGACTCAGAAAAAACGGAAAAACAATATTTGAAATACTCGGGCTCACGAAGGAGAACACACGAATCCTGCAGTCTATTGATGGGAACATTGATGAATTGAGGCTATTGCAGGAAGCGCAAAGCTCCGGATACAACCTGAAAGCGGAAGAATTGGAACGGTTCTATAAACTCTTTGGATGCAATACAACGCTGATACGGAAAGAAAACAGACATTCAACGATTCATAAGATCTGCAGATATATCGAGCGCGAAGGTTCCGATTATCGAGTAGGAGAGCGTGGAGGGTGTTGGAGATATTCTTATATGCAGTACAAAGAAAGACCGGATATCAGGGAAGAACGTTTGCAGAATTGTGCCAAGGACTGGTTGGATTATCTGGCTTGGTGTAAAGAACTGAAATATGACCTCACCAATATGTTCTTCTATTTCCCGAAGAATTTCAAAAAAGTTCATGACAGGACAGCTGCGGAATATCAGGCAGTACAAGATAAAAAGGCCGCAGAAAAGAAACGTCGGGAAGAAGAACGGATAAAGCGAGAGGCTGAGGTCATGAAAAAACTTCTGGAGGAAATGCTCAAAGAGAATGCCGGCATAGATAACGCTTTCCTGATAAAAGGAAAAGGATTGATATTGAGAGTGCCAAGAGATGCACAGGAAATCAAGAATGAAGGAGCTGCCCTTCACCATTGTGTTGGAACTTACGTTGATCGAGTGGCCAAAGGGCAGACACACATCTTCTTTGTGCGCAGAGTGGAAGAACCTGATACACCATATTTCACAATGGAATATAACAAAGGTCGAGTGATCCAGTGCAGGGGCAGTCACAACTGCGAGATGCCGTCATCAGTAAAAACTTTTGTAGCTGCATTCGAGAAACTGATGAAAGAACGAGAAGAAAAGATAGAAAGGAAGTGCGGGTAATGGCTAAGCAGATCATAAGAAAAGAGATTCCAAGCAGTGAAACTAGAAAGACAACGCAGTATGAATATGTGATCGAATATGGAGAGAAGGTGGAGTAATGAAAGCTATGAAGCCTATTTTCAGAACAAAACAGTATATCAAATACGGATTCGTAAAGATGGAACATGAGTATTGCTGTTGTCCTAAGTGCCGGAACATATTAAATGCAGGTCCGAATTATCAGCCAGAATTTTGCGACAGATGCGGACAGGCACTTGATTTCTCAAATACAGAATGGGAAGAGGATAAACGGATTGGATTTTTAAAGCCGGAAGCAGTATAGAAAGGAGAAACAGGATGGCTAAGAAAAGCTATAAGAGAACGATGGATGAAAATAAAATCCATGAAAAAGCAGTGAAAATGAGAAAGAAGACTGACGAGCAGCTGGTACATTACGTTGAGGATAGAGAAGCTAAAGCCAGAAGTGAAGGATTTAACGAAGGCAAGGCAGTGGCAAAGAATACGGCAAAGGAATTTATTATACTGCTCCAACAGAACAGGATTCCAGGCATCGGAGCAGTAACGATCAATAAGCTGGTGAAAGTGGCAGGTGAGCATGGATACTTATAATCGTTCAATCATAGGGCTTAAAAGCAGATCAAACGGCGAATATTTTGAAAAAATGATTATGGCAGCTTCACGGTTCTATGAGGACCGGGGGATAGCTGTTATAGATAAAACCCCTGAAGCTTTTAAAGTGATTAAGCCGTATAACAGAGACAGAGGCCAGTTCATATGTTGTTTTACACAACAGGCTCAACCGGATTTTAAAGGCGCCCTGATGGACTCTACAATGGTTCTGTTTGATGCGAAACATACAGATAAAGGCCAGATCAGTCGGAATGTTGTGACAGAAGAGCAGGAGGAATGCTTTGAACGTTACATGAAGATGGGGGCCATGTGCTTCTTGGTAATATCCCTCGAATTCGAGGAGTTTTACAGGGTTCCATGGATCGTATTCAGAGACATGAAAAAAATCTACGGACATAAGTATATGAATCGTGAGGAACTGGCACCTTATAGAGTTAAATATAACAACGGAGTTGTGAAATATCTGGACGGGATAACACTCCGGGAAAGGAACGAAGATGAAAGTACAGAAGTATGAGATTTCCAGAACTATTGATAAATTGAAAAGCATTGTGCAGAAGAACGACCAGTTTCCGGCATTAGGAGGCGTTCTGGTAAAGGACGGGTATTTAATCGCATCCAATACAGAAATGACCATGCAGCTCAAATTAGAGGCCTCTAAAGGCAGTTGTTTCATCATTCCTATGAAAGCCTTTGATGTAATTAAAAATCTTCCGGATGGCGAAGTGATTATTGATGCAGACGGCAAAAACATTGTTACGATCAAGACAAATGCTATAAAGAATAAATACCAGAGCTATCCTCCGGAAGAATTCAGTTTTGATATTACAGAAGATCTGGATGCCCCAGAAGTTGTGATCAATGGCAAGAGGATGATGGAGGCAATTGGACATGTTATCTATGCAGCTGCAGACAGCAGTTCTGCAACACAGATGATGGGTGTGTACTTTGAAGGTGGAGAAAACAAGATTAAGTTGGTCGCACTTGACGGACATGTCGTAGCAGTTGATTCGATACCGACTGACGGTACCGCAGATATGAAGCTGATAGTGCCTAAAACAGTGGCAAAGAAGCTTGTGTCAATGGGAATTATTGATGATGTTGCTGTTACATATACAAAAAATAGAGCGGTATTCAAATCAAAAGAATATACCATTTACACGAGGTTAATAGAGGGTAAGTATTTTGATTACGATAGATTTTTCATGGCGGGAAAGATGAAAACTTATGTTTCCAGACCGGAATTAGTTGCGGCAATGACAAGGGCTAAGATGTGTACGGAAGAAAAGAAACCTGCAGTCTTCGAAATGAACGAAGATCAGTTAAATATTCGCATTGCCGACAGACTTACGGATTATCAGGAAGAGGTGAAGCTTCAGGATCCGCTTCCTGAACCATTGAAAATTGGCTTCGATTCGAAGCTGGTTCTTGAAACACTGAAAGCATTCACTTGTGAAAATATAGCCATGAATTTCTCAGGACCTAAGATGCCGGCGGTTGTTGAAGCGGAAGACAGTGACATGAAAGCTATCGTGCTTCCAGTAATGATAAGAGAGGAATAAAAACTATGATTGAGATCTTGGATATGAAAGATGTAAAAGATGCAACACCAGAAGAACTGGAAGAGCTTCGTCGGAAAGGATTCCTTCCGAAAACCAGATCCAAAAGAATTTCCGGGAAACCGATTACTCCATATGAAAGAACCAGAGCACAGGTGGCTGCTACCGGGAATAGATGGGCGATGGAGAATTTTTACGCCACACACAGCTGAAAGGTGATGCATTATGGCGAATTTATATAATTTGTGCAGAAAGGACGGGACAGTGATGGAATACTCCATCACCGCATCCGACATAGCAAAGCGAATTGGATGCGATCGACAGGATATCTATTCTTCGGTAAGTTATGCGCTCCTGATCAAGAAAGAGTATTATGTAGAAATTACAGATCGTCCGTTGAGCTGGAAGAAAGATATTGATCTGCTGACAGAATATGATAATGTTCGGAAAAAGTTTCTTAGGAGGTGCGGAAAGTGAAAATATATAAAGCAGTGCATGAGAGAGAAAACAAGTGCAAGGAATTGCACAAAGAGATGAATCTGAATGTAGGGCCGACTCGTTTGGTTCAACCGGATTTCTATTTACTGGTTGATGTTGATGATATCCAGAGACAGATGAATGCTTTGGAAAATGAGGTTCACCGTACAAAAAGAGCAGAAGTGAGAAGGAGATGGCGTTATGGAAGAAAAAAATATTAAGATAACAATTAATGTTGAATGCTCGGAAAAATCTAGTGTAAAAAAAGAACAGATTGCTGGATATCTGCTGAGAGCTATTGCAGGAGTAGCTGCAAACAATAAATGCCTTATTACAAATTATGTATGTGAAATAAATGAGAAAAATGATGATAAGTTACAGGAGAAATATATTACAGGAAAACCTAAACTTACAAAAGACGAAAAGAGTTTTCTTGACGAACTGGATCCTTCATGGACTTATATGCTGAGAAATGATCGTGGACAGTTATATCTTGCCAGACGAACTGAATCGAGGAACTTCGAGTATTTATATTTGGATGACACAACAAGTGCGAAATTTGCTTTTGTTGAACCTGTAGGGGGATGCTGGGAGGTTGCTGACCTGAAAAAATTGGAGGTAGAAGAATCCCGAGAAGATTAAGGGTGCTCTAAAATTCACATAGATTCAATCCTGCCGCATGAGCCTGTCAGATTGCGGCAGGGAAAGGAGGATTATGAACAGACAGATAGAAAGAGATATCCGGATATGTCCTTGCTGTAATAAGAAAACGGAAAGAAGCAATATGGAGTTTACAAGAGACTGCCATGGCATAACATTTAGACTTGTATGCTTTTCGTGTTGGGAGAAGTTGATGAGAAAAGGATTTGATGGAGAATATTATTCTGAATCAGATGAATGCATTGATTATGAATATTAATGTACAGTGTAGATAAAACAGCGGGCGAAGCAAAGATATTTTGCGATGCCTGCGAGCACTGCAGGTGGTATGACGGAGACACAAAGAACAAGGATATGTGGAAACAGGAGTGCGAAGAGTATATTGTAACAAAAGAGCATTCTGAGCGTTTGAGAAAAAAGATAAAGGTGGTAAAGAAATGAGAGAGATTAAAGAGAAACGTATGCAGAGTTATTTCCTTAGAGCCAAAAAAATGCTCCAAGAAGGAAAAAACAAAGAAGGGGCAGAAATGCTTAGTGAAGGTTTGAACTATTACAGTAAAAATATCATTAAAGCTATTACACCATATGCAACTGCAGACGCCGGAA
>OMGT01000915.1_pt1 | contig 14796 bp, 9 predicted proteins | sample 1646101 | NCBI WGS metagenome assembly OMGT01 (sample SAMN05578593, study PRJEB25193) | human gut metagenome | biome: Human Microbiome; feature: human-associated habitat; material: feces | host: Homo sapiens | place: USA:Birmingham | reverse complement strand
ACCGATGTGAAAAGTACGGGGCTGACCATTGAACTGACCCTCCGGGTAAGCAATCTGAAGATACTGGTGTAGGCGACCCGAGAGGAGCTTCTGCCGAGAGAGGAAAGATATTCGCTGAAGCGGTTGCAGAAAAGTATGCAAAGCTTTTTGACGAGTTGGTACATAAGGAAATTTATTAGATTTCCGAGAAAAAACATAGTGACGCTATCCTGTTGTCATAGTGTCGGTATTGCCGACTGATAGCGTCACTATATCATCGGGATAGTGACATCATCCCAAGTGATAATAATTAATAATTATAAAAAGTCCTTCCGAATGAAAACCGGAAGGACTTTTTTGTTTCTATTTCTTTTTTTCTTATCCATAAATAATGAATAGTATCTCATTGTAAATAAGGGAACTAGCTGGATTAACTTTTTGATAAACAAAAAAACTTCGAAAAAAAACGTATATTGCCTCACCCGCTTCTTAATCTCGTGTGTCCACTAAATACAAAGAGATTAAGAATCAATTTATAACTTTAAACAAACTAAGTATGAAGAACAGAGTATTGCTTGTATTGTTATTGAGCTTTGCTGTAAGCCTTGCGGCATCAGCTCAAAAAATAACAATGAATCTTCAGCAAGTCAAGTTGGAGAAAGTATTTTCGCTCATTACCAAACAAACAGGACTTACGGTGGCTTACAGTCGTACGATTGTCAACCCCGAACGAATTGTCTCCGTCCAGGCAAAAGACAAAGACCTTTCTAAAGTCTTAGATGAGTTATTTGCGGGTACAAATGTGGCTTATGAAATTGGGGAAAAGAAGATATACCTGAAAGCAAAAGAAGCCTCCATTGCATCAGTGGGAAATCAGAAAAATAAGAAGATAACAGGAACAGTGACAGACGCCAAAGGAGAACCGGTGATTGGTGCCAGTGTTTTGATAAAAGGAATGGGGACAGGTACTGTGACAGATGTGGACGGTAACTTTACACTGGATGCCCCGGCAGATGCACTTTTAGCTGTTAGTTATATTGGTTATAAAACACAGGAAGTAAGGGTAGGAAGTAAGAATTCATATTCTATTCAGTTGCAAGACGATACGGAAGTGCTGGATGAAGTGGTGGTAGTTGGTTACGGTGTGCAGAAGAAATCGAGCCTGACAGGCGCTGTCGCTTCCATCTCTTCTCAAGATATTAGCAAACAAGTATCTTCCAATGTTGCTTCGACCTTGCAAGGACGTACTCCGGGCGTGGACATCGTACAGCAGGCAGGTGTGGCAGGAGCAGATGTAAATATAGTGATTCGTGGTGCTGCTTCTTTTGGTGCTACCGAACCGTTGTATGTGATTGACGGTGCATTCAGTAATGCCGGATTAAGCTCATTAAATCCCAATGACATTGAATCCATCGAAGTTCTGAAAGATGGTGCGGCAGCTGCCATCTACGGCTCACGTGCAGCCAATGGTGTAGTTTTGATTACTACAAAGAAAGGAAAATCCGGTAAACCCGTTATTCAGATAGACGGCTCGTTTGCATTCCAAACGCCTACCAACATCCCGGATTTTCTGAATGCAGCAGAATGGAGAAATTTTGCGAATATGGTAGCGGATAATAGCGGTTTGCCCCATGCACCGGAAAATGACAATCCGACGAATCCGAACTTGAATACTGACTGGTCAAAAGAATGGATTCAATTTGCTCCGGTATGGAACTTGAATGCCAGTATTGCAGGCGGTGGTGATAATTCAACTTTCAGCACAAGCTTGGGATATCTTGACCAAACAGGTATGACAATCTATTCGGATTACAAACGTTATAACTTCCGCTTGAATACCTCTTATAAAAAAGGTCGGTTCTCATTTACCGAGACTCTCGGATTAACCCATAAGGACAAGACTCCTACAACGGCTTTCAACATCGCATTGCCGACGCTACCTATTTACGACGAGCTGGGACGATTTACTTCCGGTGGCCCCGATTATTACATCAATCCTGAAGATGGCAAGGCGCAGAATAAAATAGCTCCATTGCATTATACGGATCAATTTAATAAAGTAACGGATTTGATCGGTTCTTTGAATGCCCAACTGGATATTTGGGGAGGATTAAAATATAAATTATCATTAAGTGGAAATTATAGTAATAAGCATAATTACACGCATACTCCTGAATACTACACCAAATGGAATTCAGATGGAACTCCTGATAAAGATTATGGAAACACACGCAATAGCGTATCCGAAACAAGAGGTGAAGAATTCACTTACACGATTGACAACTTACTGACTTTCAATAAAACATTCGCTCTTCATTCCATAGACGCTTTACTGGGTACAAGCTGGATGAGAGAATATTATCGCTACATGACTAACTCCACGATTAACGATTTGGGAGGAACGGATATTACCGGATTCCAGAATGAGGATGGTAAAATTTCGGCAGGTGACAGTAATGCGGCATTGCTTTCTTTCTTCGCCCGTGTGAACTATGACTATGACAATAAGTATCTGTTGTCTCTAAGCGTTCGTCGCGATGAGTCTTCTAAGTTCCACAAAGATAATAGAGTAGGTTACTTCCCCTCTGTTTCTGCCGGATGGAATGTGCATCAGGAAAAGTGGTTCCAAAATCCCGTAATGAGTAAATTAAAGATTAGAGCCAGTTATGGTGAATTGGGAGCTAATTTTCTCAACCCTTATAATTTCGATGCCATAGCTTATGGACCTATTCCTTACACTGTGGGTGGAGAACGCTATGTGACAGGACGCGCTGCCTATCTGAAATCGAAAGATCTGAAATGGGAAACTGCAAAGACTACGGATATTGGTATCGAACTGGGTTTCTTCAATAATGACCTGACTTTATCTCTGGACTACTTCGTGAAGAAAAATGTGGATTTGCTGGCACAAATCGACTTGAACCTGTCTTCCGGACAAATCTTTGAAATTAACAGTTCCCGTGAGAAACCGTATGTAAACACAGCTTCCGTAAAGAATACAGGTTGGGAGTTTATGATGAATTACAGGAAACAGTTGACGAAAGACTTTCATATAGAGGCAACATTCAACATCGCAACGTTGAAAAATAAGGTGTTGTCATTGGGAGAAAACGTACAGCCGATTACTTCCGGCGCAATGTCCAGTTACTTCAGCGATGCACCTTCCATTACCATGCCGGGAGAAGCTATCGGTTCATTTTATGGCTACAAGATAGAAGGCTTTGATGCGGAAGGAAACTTCATCTTTGCGGATACGGACAAGAATGGAGTAGTCAATGCCAATGACAAAGTGATTTTGGGTAGTCCTATCCCGGATTTCACATACGGTCTGAATATCAATATGGAGTACAAAGACTTTGACTTGACCGTTTTTTTCCAGGGAGTACAAGGAAATGATATATTCAATCAGAAAAAGTATACCTATTACTTCGACTACTCTAACAACGTAGTCAAGGATGCCTTGAATGGATGGACAAAGACAAATAAGAATACAGGTATACCTATCATGAAAACTCAAAATACAAGTGGCGGAAATTCATTGCCCAGTGAATTTTATGTGGAAGACGGTTCCTATTTACGCTTGAAGAACCTTCAGTTGGGTTATTCATTACCTAAAAAGTGGTTGGAAGCGATTCGATTCAACAAACTGCGCGTGTATGCAGGCGTACAGAATCTGTTTACGCTTACCAAATATTCAGGTTACGACCCCGAAGTTAGTTCGAACGTATTGTTTTCACGTGGTATTGACATCAGTTCATATCCCAATGCCCGAACATTTACCTTTGGTTTTAACGCATCATTCTGATAACTAAAAATATGATTCATATGAAAAACTATAAGAAAGTATATGCCGCATTAATCTTGGCAGGCGGCTTGATATTACATGGATGTAACGGTATCTTCGATGATCTGGCAATTAATCCGAATCAGCCGAGTATGGGAGCTTATTTCACCAGTCCGTCTGCTGTAAATGACGCAGTGATGACTATGTACGGGTATATGTCTACGCAGCGTTGCCTGGGAGCTTCCGGCTCCAAAACAACGATTATCCGTTCTGATGAAGCATCATCCAACTCGGATTATGGGAAACCGGGTATGTTCGGGGCAGACCTCAATGCCAGTTACTACACTATCGAACAGCCTTATACATTGATGTACACTACTGCATCTCAAGCGTCATATATCATTGAAACAGCTCCGTCTGTTGACTTCAGTGGTAATGAGGAACTACGGAATGCATACATGGGGGAAGCCTATTTTTGGAGAGCATTTGCGCACTATTACTTATTGATTAATTTCCGGAATATATCTCCGATCAGACAGATGCCGCGAAATGGTGATGACTATGTACGTCCGTTGGAGAAACCTGCTGCTGTATGGAATTTTATTCAAGAAGACTTGGCACATGCCAAAGAATTGTTACCCGCAAAAGGATACTGGGACAGCAAAAATGCAGGTCGTGTAACAAAAGCTTCTGCAGCCGCTTTATTGGGAAAAGCCTACCTCTATCGTAGTGGAATCGAATCATATTATGGTGAAGATAAGACTACATTTTACAGTGAAGCCGCCAAAGAATTTGCCGACATTATAGATCGAAAGTATGGAGCTTATGACCTGACCAATAATTATGCGGATAATTTCGATGTCGCCCACGAGAATAACGAAGAATCCATTCTTGAATTCCAGTTCCTGGGCGATGTGGACAATGCGGGATTCAATCCAGGACTTGCTACTTCCGGTCTGGCATTCGATTCACGTGGTTTGATGCTGCCGGGAGCAGGAGTAGGTTATGAAGGAGTAGTGCATAATTGGCTTTACAATGCATTTGTGAATTCCATAGATAAGGACGGTAACACTGATATCCGTATGTTCTCTACAATGATATTCAATGACTTGGATGCGAATATACATTTGAGGAAAGATGCCGGTGGACGTCCGGTACGTCTGGAAGGCCCCGGCGGCTACAAATGGGAAGAACTTTACCCGGCAAAGAACGGAAAAGAAGGGTTTGCCACCGTATCCAATCCATTGGCACATCCATTTAAAGCAGGTATAAAGAAAGGTATTGATTGTTCCATGCCTACACAGACAGAAGCGGATGGTACTCCCAAACTGATAGGGGTAGGTGCGGGTGTCAAAGAATATGTCTATAATCAGCCTCGCGCGCACGGTGTGAACTGGCGGTATATCCGTTATGCAGATGTATTGATGATGTATGCGGAAGCCGTCGTAAGCGGTGGCGCACAAGCGTCGGACATGACTCCCTTGCAGGCAGTGAATAAAGTACGCGGACGTGCCAACCTTAGCGATTTGCCTTCTGTAACCATGACTGATATTGAGAATGAAAGAATCCTTGAATTTGCCTTAGAAGGACATCGCTTCTATGATTTACTCCGTTGGGGCAAACTATCCCGCCGCTTTGCAGAGTTGCAGGAATCCGATCCTAACTTCAAGAAATTCGTATCTGCAGATGATTTCAAAGGATTTGTCACCAACAAACATGAATGGTTGCCGATTCCTATTAATGAAGTGAATTCTAACCCTTATATCACAGAAAATAATCCGGGATATTAAATAAGAAAGAAATAGCATGATAAATATAAAAAATATGGCGGTACTACTCTTCAGTTTGTTAGTACCGGGCCTGGCTATTGCCCAAACAGAAGTACTTTACAATGGTATACACTTGCCTGAACAGTGGCCTCCCCGTTATGGGGAGCCACAAAAGGCACAAGATATGCCAGTGCCTTATCTAAAGCAGAAACCTGAAGTTATCTCTGTAAATGTAGGTAGACAGTTATTTGTTGACTCATTTCTGATTGCAGAAGCCAATCTGGAAAGGATTATCCATACTCCCCGGTTCTACGAAGGAAACCCGGTACTCGGACCAGACAAAGAATGGGAGAAGACAACCGAAGGCGGACTCTATGCAGCTCCCTTCAGTGACGGGATATGGTATGATGAAAAAGACCAGAAGTTCAAAATGTGGTATCTGGCAGGTGCGGGTGTTCTCCATAAAGGAGACAATCAGACATTCTATACAGGATATGCCGAATCTAAAGACGGTAAACACTGGACAAAACCAACACTGGATATTTGGGACCAAACCAATATCGTAGACACCTGTAATCGTGATGCAGCCACTATTTGGTTGGATAAACGGGAAAGAGATCCGTCTAAACGATATAAAATGTTCAATGTAGAACGCCGTCCCACTGACCGTCGGTGGCAGTTTGTCCTGAAATATTCGTCCGATGGAATTCATTGGGGAGAAGGAGTGGCGCAATCCGGTGATTTATACGACCGTTCATCCGTATTCTACAATCCTTTCCGTGATGTCTGGGCATTAAGTATGCGTTATGGAACCAATGTCTCTTCCCGCTCGCGTAGCTATCTGGAAAACAAAGACCCTGAAGAAGCAATAAGTTTTGCACATCGTATCCGAAAAGGAGTACCCGATAAAAATATAGTCTATTGGTTTACTCCAAGTGATAAGGAGCCACGCCACCCGGAGTTTCCGGAAGTAGATCCGGGCATCTATAATTTCGATGCCATCGCTTATGAAAGCGTTATGCTGGGACTGTACAGTGTATGGCAAGGCCCGGAAAATGGAGTTTGTGCCAAACTGGGTATCCAGAAGAAGAACGAAATCTTCCTGGGGTACAGTCGTGACGGTTTCCATTTCTACCGTCCCTCTTTCAAGCCTTTCATGGCAGTGAATGAGACGGATGGAGCGTGGAACTGGGGCAATATGCAGTCTATCAACGGTGTGCCTTTAGTAGTGGGGGATTCACTCTATTTCTATTCCAGTGGACGACAAAAAAACGAGATTATGTGGGACAGCTATACTTCTACGGGACTGGCAACTTTGCGCAGGGATGGTTTTGTCTCCATGCATGGAGACAAAGGCGGATACCTGCTGACCGAGAATCTTAGTTTTGATGGCAAGTACCTCTTTGTCAATGCAGACGTAAAAGGGAGTATGTTCGTCGAAGTCTTGGATGCAGATGGAAATCCATTGGAAGGATTTACCCGGAAAGACTGCGTCCCCGTGAAGAAGACAGATAAAACCAAACAACTGATTACATGGAAGAAACACCAGGATATAGCATCGCTCATCGGGAAACCCATCCGATTGAAGTTCTACTTGGATAACGCTGATATTTACGCATTTTGGATTTCTCCATGGCAAACAGGTGAAAGTCGTGGATATACAAGCGGTGGCGGACCCGGACTGTCTGCCAGTGGTATAGATGTCCCTGCGAATCAATAAAGGATAAAGGACTATGAAATATTTATTTTATACATTACTCTTTTGGCTACCCTGTATGCTGATAGCCTGTGGTGATAGCGATGATACTTCGGGTGGAGGTGACAATCCACCGGTAGTAGTTCCGCCCGACGAAGAGCCGGCCGACCCACGGTTACTATACAATGGAATTCGTTTACCCGAGCAATGGCCTCCGGTACGTTCCTCTTCGTCCGAATTGGAAAAAGGGATGTCTCCTTTTTATCTGTCGGACAAACCTTCTGTCATCCATATTTCGATAGGACGCCAGTTGTTCGTAGATAATTTCCTGATAGAATCCACCAATCTGAAACGTACTTTCTATTATCCTGAATATTATTCGGGCAATCCGATATTGACACCGGATCAGGAATGGGAGAAAACCGGAACAAAAGGTGCCGCCTTTGCCGCTCCATTCAGCGATGGAGTGTGGTATGACGAAAAGGAGGGAAAATACAAGATATGGTATATGGCAGGTGGTGGTTCTTATGCAACCAGCGGAGCAGGAGTGACTTGTTATGCCGAATCGACGGATGGTATTAACTGGACAAAACCGGTTCTTTCGGTCGTGCCCGGAACCAATATTGTTGATTATAACTCCGAACGTGATGCATCTGTTGTTTGGGTAGACAAACAGGAAAGTAATGCTTCGAAAAGATACAAAATGTTTTTAGTGGCGAGGGAAGCCGGAAAATGGAGATATAATTATAAAACTTCTTCAGATGGTAAAGTGTGGCGTGCTGCAACCCAATCGGAACCGATTGCCGACCGTTCCACAGTCTATAAAAATCCGTTCAGAAACGTATGGGTATATAGTATGCGGCACAATGTCCGGGTAGATGCAAACAAATTAGTACGTGCCAGAGATTATAATGAAAATATCGATCCACAGGCTGGTACAAAGAAAGCAGAAGCCCTATTGAGTGCGTTTTGGTTCGGTCCATGGGCCAATGAACAACGTCATCCTGACTATCCAGACATCGCTCCTGCAATATACAATCAGGATGCCATTCCTTATGAAAGTATTATGCTGGGATTCTTCTCCGTTTGGCAAGGTCCGGAAAATGATGTCTGTGCATCTGATAATGTGATTAAGAGAAACCAGATAATGGTAGGGTATAGCCGGGATGGATATAGTTGGTTTCGTGAAGACATGAATCCTTTCCATGCAGTGAACACGACCTCATCGGATGCCTGGAATCAGGGTAATTTACAATCTGTGGCCGGAACTCCGTTGATTGTGGGCGATAAGCTCTATTTCTACTTGAGTGGCCGACGTTTGAGAGGAACACAAGAAATCACCACCACCGGACTGGCTATGCTTCGCCGGGATGGATTTACATCTATGAAAGGAACAGGGGAGTTGCAAACCTCCTTACTGAAATTTGATGGTTCTTACTTCTTTGTGAATGCCAACGTTGCAGGAGAAATGAAAGTTGAACTTTTAGACTCCGATAATAAAGTAATCGAAGGCTTCTCCAAAGACGACTGCAAAGTCTTTAAAGGTGATAATGTAAAAGCTAGGATCGAATGGACCGGCAATACTTCGTTAGCCTCTCTTAAAGACAAACAAATAAAAGTGAGATTCTATATTGACAATGGTGAAATTTTCGCTTTTTGGATTTCTCCTTCCATGAATGGGGAAAGTATGGGCTATACTGCGGGTGGAGGTCCAGGACTGAATATTTCCGGAATAGATAAAAACAATTAAAAAGTAAATGCTATGAATAAAGTAACTTATTTAGTATCATTGATTTGTATTCTTCTGTTTTCTTCATGTGAAGAAGATAAAGTATATTATAACACTGCGGCAAAAGCAGACTTCACCATCGGTGAAGATATGTACGAATTGGGACAGACTGCTGTCTTTAAAGATGCTTCCATTCCCGATGAGGGAAATCAGATTGTGTCTTGGCTATGGGAATTCGGAGATGCGGCAAAGTCTGTTTCAACGGAACAGAATCCTACCTTTATCTATCAGTCGGATGGCACATTTACCATCAAACTGACCGTTACCGACAATAACGGATTACGTGCCAGTGCAAAGAAAGATCTTACTATTCTGGACCCCGCAAAAGCAATTAATGTGATGTGGCAAAAGGGGATGGGTGGCCCGATTGAAAACACCGTTTCACCTGCATTATCTGCAGATGGCAAGACTGTTTACATGATAACCGATCAGACTTCTACCGGAGCTTTTGATGTGAAACTGTTCGCTTATGATACTTCCAATGGGGCTCAAAGATGGGCATTCGATGTGACCGCCAAGATGAACGAACTGAATCCCGGCGGCGGAGCCAGTATGGTATATGCAAGTCCGACCGTAGGACCCAATGGAGATATATACATAACAGTCCGTGACTTGAAACCGGCGGGTGCGGAACATCCCCGCGCATTATTCCTGTTTGCCGTAGGAAGTGATGGTAGTATGAAATGGGCATATAAAGCCGCAGATTCTAACTTATACGCAGTGACTCCGGCTATTGATGCTTCAGGTAATATCTATTTCGGACATAGAGGTAAGAAATTGATTGTCTTGAGCCCGGCAGGTAATGTTATCAAAGAAATAGCTTTGGATATGGAAGTATTGTCCGGTGTATCCTTATCTAAGAATGGAACGATTTATTTCGGTTCTTCCGGTAAAAACGGATATTTCGGTTATGACTTCGCTACGGGTGCTCAACAGTTTGTGTACCAGAAAGATTTGGGCAGTACAGCATTAAAGGGAAACTCCTATACGGTAGGAGCGGACGGAACAATTTATACCGTAGCCGAACTGATTACAGGTGGTGCCATAGTAGCTTTGAATCCTGATGGAACAGAAAAATGGGTATATAAAACTCCGGGAGCTATAATCAACGGTGGCATTGCAATCGGTGCAGACGGAACAATTTATGCCAATGGCGGAAAAACGGTTGCCGGTGAAGTTTCGGCAGGTGTTGTCGCTCTGAATACAGACGGTTCTCTGAAATGGCATTACGCTACGACAGATGATGTAAACAACTGCGTTCCGGTGATTGATAACAGAGGATATATCCACATTATTTCGGATAAAGCCGTTTACTATATTGTGAAGCAGGATGGTAGCTTGCTAGCTTCCGCCGAATTGGGAGTCAAATGTTTCTCCAGCCCGGTGATGGACTCAAAAGGATATTTATATGTGGGAATCGAAGCTGTGGCAGGTGCATCGGATATGGTATGTATCTCGTCAGGAGCAACTTCCTATGCTGACTCTGCATGGCCAATGAAAGGACAGAATCCCCAACGTACCGGTTTACAAAAGTGACAATCCTGATAACTGGAAAATTATGAAGAGATATTTATCATTGGTCATTCTCTTATCCTTCGTATATGCGGGTTTGATAAAAGGGCAGCCCGGCCGCATACTTTTTGTAGATACAATAGGAATTGAGAAAACAGATCTCCAACGAATACATCATCTTCCTCTTTATTATTCAGGTAATCCTGTTCTGAAAGCCGATAAGAAATGGGAACTGAATATAAACGGAGACCCCTATGCCGCTCCTTTCAGCGGCGGGGTATGGTATGATGAAACGGGTCGGAAGTTTAAGATGTGGTATTCTGCCGGTGGTGGCAAGTTATTAGGACTTGTCACCTGCTACGCAGAGTCTTCGGACGGAAAGAACTGGATAAAGCCGGAACTTACGATTGTTCCGGGCACAAATATAGTGGATACGCTGGAACATGATTGCGTTTCGGTATTGCTAGACAAATTTGAGAAAGATTCTGCCAAACGTTATAAAATGTTTGTTGTAGAATTTAATAATCGCTCCACTGTCAGTATGAAACTCAAATATTCTTCCGATGGGATTCACTGGAGTGCTCCCCAAGCACTTTCAGGTGAACTGTACGACCGCTGTGCGGCTTATTATGATCCGTTCCGCGGCAAGTATATTTTATCGTTGAAAACAATAAATGGCATTTACCGTCGTTCACGTAATTATTTGGAACACGAAGACCCGGAAATGTTGGTTAGTCTGGCACACAGGGTATATGATAACCAAAGTGACAAATTTATCCGGTATTGGTTTCATGCCGACGACGATGACCCGCGTCATCCTCAATTCCCGGAATTGCGTCCACAGATATATAACCATGAAGCAATGCCCTATGAAGGATATATGCTGGGATATTTTACAGTTTGGCAAGGACCGGAGAATAATATTTGCGACAGTTTGAATATTCAAAAAAGAAATGAAGTATTGATAGGCTGGAGCAAAGACGGTTTCCATTGGAACCGGGAGAACAAAACTACTTTCCTTCCGGTAAGTGAAGATTTTCATGCATGGAATGCTGGTAATGTGCAATCCACTGCGGGCAATCCTCTCATTGTGGGAGACTCTCTTTATTTCTATGTCAGTGGACGCTATAATAGCAAACCCAAGCATGATTCGAACTTTGCCACCGGATTGGCAACACTCCGTCGGGATGGCTTTGTTTCTATGAGGTCGGAAAAGAAAGAAGGCTATGTGATAGTAAAAACTCTGGTTCCGAAAGATGGAAAATACCTGTTTGTCAATGCAGATGTGAAAGGAACTTTAGCGGTGGAAGTCTTAGAAGAAAACGGGCAACCTCTGGAAGGATTCACAAAAAAGGATTGCATACAGATAAAAAATACGGATAAGACAAAACTAATGATTTCATGGAAGAAGCATTCGGAGCTGGAATCTTTAAAGGAAAGAATGATTCGGTTAAAGTTTTATCTGAATAAAGCCGATTTATACTCATTTTGGATTTCCGCATGGCGAACAGGTGAAAGTTGTGGTTACACAAGCGGTGGCGGACCGGGCTTATCGGACAAGGGGATAGATGTCCCCGTGAATTAAATAGAGAAATAACTAAATATATTGAACTTAAAAAAATGTATGATGGAAAAGATTATAGGATTAATCAATGCCCCTTTTACTCCGTTTTATGAAAATGGAGAAGTAAATTATGAACCTATCGAGGCATATACAAAATTGCTTGTAAAAAATGGTTTGAAAGGTGTTTTTATCAACGGCTCCTCCGGAGAAGGCTATATGCTGACCGATGAAGAACGGATGAAACTTGCGGAACGCTGGATGGAAGTCGCACCGAAAGATTTTAAAGTGATTGTGCACGTGGGTAGTTGCTGTGTAAAGTCGAGTCGGATGTTGGCGGAACACGCACAGAAAATCGGAGCTTGGGGAATTGGTGCTATGGCACCTCCTTTCCCTAAAATCGGACGGATAGAAGAATTGGTAAAGTACTGCGAAGAAATTGCCGCCGGAGCACCGGAACTTCCATTCTACTATTATCATATTCCTGCATTTAACGGAGCATTTCTGCCGATGCTTGCTTTCCTGAAAGCTGTTGAGAACCGTATTCCTAATTTTGCAGGCATTAAATATACTTTCGAAAGTCTGTATGAATACAATCAATGCCGCTTATATAAAGATGGTAAGTTTGATATGCTTCATGGACAGGATGAAACGATTCTTCCTTGCTTGGCAATGGGAGGTGCACAAGGGGGAATTGGGGGGACAACCAATTATAATGGCATAAACCTGGTAGGAATTATTGATGTCTGGAAAGCTGGCGAACTGGAGAAAGCCCGTGAACTGCAAAACTTCTCGCAGGAAGTGATTAACGTTATCTGTCATTTCCGTGGAAATATTGTTGGCGGCAAACGCATTATGAAGTTGATTGGCCTTGATTTGGGCGGTAACCGTACTCCTTTCCAAAATATGACTGTTGAGGAAGAAAAACAGATGAAAGCGGAACTGGAAGAAATACATTTCTTCGATCGTTGTAATAAATTCTAATAGGAAGAAAGTATGAAGAATATAAGTGAATATATACAGCATTGGGCGGATACCTACAAGAATGATATGCAGAATAATATCATGCCCTTTTGGATGGAACATGGACTGGATGCAGTGAATGGCGGCCTATATACTTGTGTAGACCGTGAAGGCACATTGATGGATTCCACAAAATCCGTTTGGTTTCAGGGACGTTTTGCTTTTACTTGTTCTTATGCCTATAATCATATCGAAAAGAACCCGGCATGGCTGCATGCAGCCAAAAGCACGCTTGACTTTATAGAGAAGCATTGCTTTGATACGAACGGGCACATGTACTTTGAGGTAACAGCAGACGGACGACCTTTACGCAAGCGGCGTTACATCTTTTCCGAATCATTTGCAGCCATAGCGATGTCCGAATACTCCATTGCATCAGGAGATAGAATTTATGCAGTAAAAGCGCTCGAACTGTTCAAACGTATGCAGTATTTTCTGCAAACTCCCGGATTGTTAGCACCTAAATATCTGGATACACTTCCCATGAAAGGACATTCCATCACCATGATACTGATAAATGTAGCTTCCCGGATTCGGGAAGCTATTCAGGACGCATGTCTGACACTGCAGATTGATGAATCTATCGCTCAATTAAAAAATGATTTCTTGCATCCCGAATTTAAAGCCTTATTGGAAACAGTAGGACCGAACGGTGAGTTTATAGATACTAATATGGGGCGTACCATCAATCCCGGACATTGTATTGAAACAGCCTGGTTCCTATTGGAGGAAGCAAAATTGCGAGGTGAAGATAAAGAGATAGAAAAACTGGGATTGCAGATTTTAGACTGGTCATGGGAGTGGGGCTGGGATAAGGAATTTGGTGGCATTATTAATTTCAAAGATTGCAAAAATCTTCCCTCGCAAGATTATGCTCAAGACATGAAATTTTGGTGGCCGCAAACAGAAGCAATTATCGCTACTCTCTATGCCTATCTGATAACGAAAGAAGATAAGTACTTGGAAATGCATCAGCAAATCAGTGAATGGACCTATACCCATTTCCCGGATAAAGAATATGGAGAGTGGTATGGTTATCTTCACCGGGATGGTACGGTAGCCCAACCGGCAAAGGGAAATTTATTTAAAGGTCCTTTCCATATTCCCCGCATGATGACAAAAGGATATATGCTTTGTGAGGAAATAATGTCTGAAACAAAAAAAGAATTAAAATGATTGTATCCAATTTACAACATAGCCAACGGGTGGAGAAACTTCACCCGTTGTTCAAGCAACTTTTCGATTATGTGAAATCACATGACCTGCTACACGAAGAACTGGGAACTATCAGACTGGATGGTGATAACCTGATTGTCAATAACATCTATCCTGAATGTATTGCTGAAGTACGGAGCATATGTTCTTCGAGGGTGAAAAGATCAAGGCAATGCGTGAAATGATTCTGGCAGAAAATGCAGAAGGACGTCGGAAAGCATTGGCTAAGATTCTTCCATACCAACAGGAAGATTTTAAGGGTATCTTTAAAGCAATGGCAGGTTGTCCGGTAACTGTCCGTTTGCTCGATCCTCCTTTGCACGAGTTCGTTCCTCACGATTTGAAAGGACAGCAGGAAATGGCAGATACTATGGGGGTGAGCTTGCAATATATCCAGCAGCGTGTAGAATCACTGTGTGAGCATAACCCGATGTTGGGTCACCGTGGTTGCCGTCTGGGAAATACTTA